>Ga0179593_1607744_pt1 | contig 16261 bp, 20 predicted proteins | sample CZODoug2_1_08_16_FD_185931 | JGI IMG/M metagenome (GOLD analysis project Ga0179593, IMG submission 185931) | Vadose zone soil fungal communities from Angelo Coast Range Reserve, California, USA - CZODoug2_1_08_16fungal (PacBio error correction) | ecosystem: Environmental > Terrestrial > Soil >...
TACGTTCACATCCTATGGGGAAAGACGTGGGAAAGGGCGAGAAAAAAAATTTCGCAGGCCGTGACGAGGTGTATTCAACCATCGCCGAGATGAAGGAAAAGTGCTGAAAGCCAGGGAGACGACATCAACGAACCAAAGTCTCCAGACATGTCTGTCAGGGGAACAAAGGGGACCGGGGGCCACCTCCGGTTAATAACGGAAAGCCGAAAGAAAAAGGGGACTTAAAAGCCCCCCCAAACAGGGAGGAAGGGGCCTATTTATACCAGGGGGGACCGGAAACTTACCAGGGCACTTGCCCAGGGGATGGCCAAGGGGCAGGGGAAAAAAAGGAACCGATTTCGGAGAAAGGAACTTCATCCAGTTCAGAGGTTGAAAAAGATACCGAAAAGGGCAAGGGGTCGCGTGCGGCGCAGGAGTGGTGGGGCCGAAAAAAGAACGACAGGGAGAGGATTGGGTAGAAAAAGGTTTGCGGCAGTCCCTTAGACAAGAGACCACAGAAGGAGAACGAAGGGGGAAAGGGGGGGGAAAAATTGGAGGGTGGTCATTTAAAAAGCACCGGGGGCCGCATCAGGGAGGGGATCAGGAAACGCTGGGCAAACCAGCCACTCCAAGAAAAACCGAAGCACCCCCAAACGAATCATCGGGGGGGGTTCGAGGCAGCAAAAGGGGGAAGACGAAGTAAAAAAAGGGCAGGTTTCATGGGCAAACATCTGGAAAAAAGCAGCGCCCAAAAAAAAAAGACAACAATTGAATGCAGCAGGAAAGATTACAAAAGGGCGCGGCACGAATTGGAGGCAAAACACGGGGGGGGGGCCTCCTGGGGGGGGGGTTTGGGGTTGGTGGGGGGGGGTTTTGTTTGCACCGAACAAAAACAGGTCTAAAAAAAAAAGGGTCAAACAACGGTAAAGAAGGAAAAGAAGAAAATAGGACAAGCAGCGGACATGCCCAAGCAAGGCCCAGTGGCAGGCGGTAACAAAAGAAAACATGGGGGGGAGGAGGAACACTTAAAGGTGGTCGACTAAAAAATCGCAACCAGGAAGAAAGGCAACAGGAATCCGCCGTAAATAGGAAAAAGTGGGGATCTGAATATCACTGGACTGGGGGGAAAATGCCATAAAAACAAATGGACGGCGGGAAAAAGCAAGGTGTAGGGGTCCAACCAGACCAAGGCAACCATAGGTGGTCGACAAAAAACCAGAGTTACGAAAAAGATTCCCACAGGCCGCCCAAAAGGGAAGCGCAAGGAAGAAAAAAACCGCACTCCTGACAAAATCAAAGTACTAGAATCTTGGGAACAGAAAAGGAAAAACAAATTGCACAGCTGCCACAAGAAGGAAACCGGGGGGTATGGAAAAGCACCCAAATCGGAGGGGGGGGAAGGCGGGGGGGGACCAGTGAAGCCTAAATAACGTCAAATGGGGGGAAGGATGAAGGGGGGGGGGGAGGACTCCTTAGTAGCTATGGGGGAATGTCGGGAACTTCGGCAGCATGAAAAAAAGCGGCACGTAGGGACCACATCCCACACATTGAAACTCGAAAACAGAAATCGGAAAAGCGGAAAAACCACGATCTAGGAAAAGGCCAAAAATCAAGAAAGGGCCTCAATGAAAAAAAAAAAAAAAAAAGCGAACCAAGGGTGCAGACTCATCCTGGTTTGGAAAATAAAAACATTCGCCACAATAGAAAAAGGGGGGCACGGAAGTGTCGTCAAGAAAAAAGCAACCCACAGCCGACCCAGTGCCCAATCAGGTGTGTATTCAAAAAATACAACCGGAGACAGGAAGAAGCCTATCTCATTGATCATACCAGAAAAAAAGAAAACGGGGGCAAAAAGGTGGGGGGGTGGAAAAAAAAATGTTGGGCCGGGGGAACAAAAAGGGGGAGGACTCAAAACACCCGTATCGGAAAGCCCCAGGCAACGCGGGAAAAGCCCTGAAAACAAAAGGCAGTGCCTAAAAAAAAAGGAAAACAAATCCGAAGGGGGGAAAGGAGAAAAGGGTGAGTGCCAAAAAAGAAGGGGTCGCGACAACGCGGTTAAAAAAAAACTAAAGCAAAGAAAAAGCGGGCGGGGGAAAAAAAAAAAAAAAAACACGGACCCAAACGGGGGTACTTAGAAAAAAACCAATGAATTTTGAAAAAAGTGCACCAATTGAAGCACGTGGCCGTGAAGAAATAGGGCTGGATGGAATAGGGATGCAAAAATTTAAAAGGGATCATGGCGCCACACAGGGGGGCCCCCGGATAAAAAAAATCCATCGGCCAAAAAAAGCAGAGGGGAATTCTGGGAGGAGGGAAAAAAAAAAAAGGTGCAGATCGGGAGCAAGGGGGTGGGTTGGCCTGTAAAAAAAAGTAGTTCGTTCCTTAAAATCACGGCAAAACACGTGAGACAAAAGGAAGGGGGGGAGGGTCAAGAGTCAGCCAGTGTCAACCGAATATGAGAAGAAGGGAAATGGAAACTCAAGGCCGCAAATCATTAGAGTTAACCCGTCTTTGGCTTGGGGTTGGGAAATTGGGAAGAAACGGGACGTTGCCAAGGCACTCGATGAGTGGGACCCTGACACAGTCGCAGAAAAGTGCCGGTACTAATACTCAAGGTAAAGTGGGAAAAAAAAGGTAAAAAGAAAAAGGGGAAAAACTTATCTCTTAAAAGGAGGAGAAAATAAATCTCCATCTCAGAGTTAACCGGTTTAGATTAGAAGGGAAAAGGAGTTATGGAACAAACATCTCGCTCGTTCTGAAAAAACGAACAAAGGGGGCCGGCGAAAAAAAAAATGGGGGGGAAATTTCTTTCCGAGAACAGCCCGCTTCACCAGGGGGAGGACTAGAAATGGGGAAAGGTACTTTCAAAAAAAGGCACAGAAAACTCCAAACGCCACATCCTTGATGATTCCGAGGGGGGGATGCAACGGAGCGGCTTCCAGATGAAGGGGCCAAACCGGGAGGCCTAAGTTGGGACCGCAAATGTTCATGAAAAAACAACAGCAGACTTGGGGAAAAAAAAGGGGTAAAGTTACGGGAGAAAAGTAAAAACCCGCGCAATATCTGCACGTTGTGCCCGATCTAAAAAAAAACACCTAGGGGCAGGCAAGGGAGAGCGGAAGGGGGAAACCGGTCCGGGGAAAAAAATGGGCCTAAAAAAAAAGGGTATGAAAATACCCGACTCTAATGGGAACCGGGGGGCAGGGAGAAAAAAAAAGAGTGACAGAAACTTGGGGGGAAATCCGCAAAAAAGACGAAAAAAGGGCTTTGTTCCAAAAAAATTCTAAAAATAGAAGCGTCGCAGATGAGTGTGATATCAGCCTGGCGCTTCGCAGTTACGAAAAAAAAAAATGGTCACCTACGAGAAAAAAGCTTCCCGCCGCCCCAAGAATCAGCTGAATAACTCAAAAACGGAATCCCAAACCACAACAAAATAGAGAAACAAAAGTATGACGGGCCAATGGGGGGGAAAAAAACACCGGCAAAAAAGCCCGAACCAAAAAGGATCCCCTGTGATCCACTGGAACAGGAAAAAAAAAAAAAACCGGGGGGGGGGCAGGGACGGATAAAAGGCCTTGGGGGGCACCTACGAAAGCGAATAGATAGGGAAAGGTAGGTCACAGGAGAAAGGGGGGGGAAGAGCGGAGGCATAGGCCAAGGGGCACGAATTCCTCCCACGGAAAAAAAAAAAGTGAAGGCGAAGCCTGGGGGGTTGAGAGAAAGGGGACTGGAAAAAGACAGGAAGGGGGGTCGACTAGGCGGATGACCCCGACTGCCAAAAAAGGGCAGCCTAAGGGGAGGCGTGACTGGCCTCCTATCGGACGGGGACCAGTAGGCGTTCCTTTGAGGTCCCCTTAGCCCCTGCCTAAACTTAATAAAATCGAACAACAAAGGTTGAGGAAAAGCCTGAAAAAAGGGGTAGGGCTGCAGACTGCCAAGAGTTAGGCACGGGGGGGGTGTGTAGGTTGGGCGGCGGCTGGACGTTGGGCGCGGCGCGGAAGTGGTCAGCTGAAAGAAGGTAAGGTTGGGAACATCACTTGGCTTGTGGGTTGAGAGAAAAACGATAAAAAAGGGGTCAAAAGCCGATGAAGAGGGGAGAAGAAGGAGACCACGTCCCCTTGAACGAAGATGACGGGGGGGCCTCTGTTACCATGGCCACGGGGGAATCAAGGCTTGGCGAGGGGGACAAAAATGGCAGGGGGGGCTCCACCCACATCCTGGGACCCCAGTTTTCATTAAAAAGATCGGAGTAGAAGTCCCAACATCTGCAATTTGCAGTTGAAAAAGGGAGAGGTACGGGTACTGCGTTTTTTTGGAACTGTAGGCCTTTCAAAAAATGGGGGAAAAACAAAAAGGACTCTGGCGCAGAATGGCGGTGAAACTTGTGGCAGATCGTCCCTGAAAAACCCTGCTGCACCACTGAAATGGGGGTCAAAAAATTCTCAGCTGGCCCAGAAAACCTAAAAAAAAAGCGGTGTAGACGGATGTTGCATATCGAACCATCACGGGAGAGGGGAGCGGGTCAAGGGGCGGGGGGGGGGGGACGCAAAGGGCGGCAGCGTTGGAAAAGGACCGGGGCCGAGGCCGCCAAACAAGGCAGGACCTAAAGAGAAGACAGACCTTAGCTGAGAAATCTCACAGAAAGGTGTTTCGAGGACTGCCGCCCAAGGTAAACAGGGGAGCCGGAAAAAAAGGGGGGGGGAAACAAAGGTAAAAAAAAACCAAGCCCTGCGAAAAGTACATCGACACGCCAGTAAAATGGGAAAGTGGATGCCTCAAACAAGGAACAGGCTGAAAGGGGGTGGAAAAGGAAAGGGCAAGATCCCCTAGAAAAATCCTGCGGAAGCCGACCAAAACCCAGTGGGAGGGGGCTGACCAAAACCTGCAGAAATTGGAGGGAAGAGGGAACCAGCCCCATCGTAAGGGAAATCAAGAGTTTGGGGAAAGAAAAAAAGCAAGAAAACCGTTTTCGGTTAATGCCAGACGATGTCCGCACGAGTCACAAACAGAACCCCACTGCAAAAAAAAAAGGGGGGGGAAAATACCCTCGAAGTAAAACCGACGCCGCAGATAGCCACGTTTGTACCTCCCGAGAAGACGTCGCGGGAATCTCTTTAAAAATCAACAACCGTTAAAGGGTGGGTACTGGGAAGATCAGAGGGGGAGGGACAAGCAGACTCTTCCTCTGTGAACTTTGCGCTATGAGAAAAAAAAAAAAAATAACGGGTACGGAGGGGGGGGAAAATCACCGGCGGGAAGGCCGCAATTTTGGTGCTTAAGTCCGGAGAAGCCAAAGCGTTTCGTGAAAGTCACGACAATTGCAGGGATGGAGGAAAATGTCTCTTAAGAAAGGAACAGACAACCAAGATAAAAAACGCCACCTCTTTTCCCCTCCGGTAAAAAAGCGTAAAAAAAAAAAAAGGACAAAAAAAAAAAACAAAACAACCGGGGAGCGAAGGCTGGCAAAAAACCGGACTAAAAAAAAAAAAAGTGCAAACGGTTGGTGGGGAAAGGTCCCCGGGAGGCTTTTGCCCGCGCAGGAGCTCGGGTCAGCCACGGGTAAGTCAAAAAAGAACAAACCGATGGTCGGGGAAAAAAGAAGGGGGGTTTTCAGAACAACGTCGAGAAGGGAAATTCACAAAAAAAAAATTAAACACTTATTCGGGTTTCCGGGGGGGAGGGGGAAGGGGGTGGTCCAGGAAAAAGAAACAAGGCTAGTGGGAAATCGGGCTCGTTTGGGGGTGAAAGGTGGGGGGGCGGTCAGGGGCACCTTCGGGGGAAAAAAGAAGCGTCAGGAAAGTTGGGGTTGTAAAAAAACATGTAACACGAGGGGGGAGGGGGGAGAGGTTTCGTGGGTAACAATGGGTTGGGGTCACAGCCGGCGAGAGGGGGGCGGACATCAAGGGCTCCAGGATGCGCAGGCGGGAAAAAAACACGAAGGGGGGTCCGCCAAACGCAACATCATCGTGATGGGGTATGAAAAAACCGAAACAGAGGAGGCAAGACGGGTTAAAGGGGGGGGAACAAGGGGGGGAAGGGAAAAATCGCCAAAACTTCTGAAAGGAAGTAACCCAAAAAAAGGGGACGATCTGCACAAAACAAATGGGAGCGCAAATCAAAAGGGCACCAAAATGTGGGGAAAAAACAAAGAAGAAGTGGGAAAAAAAAAAAAAGGCCGGAAGGGTCCAACAAAAACGGAGGAAAAGAAAGGGGGAAACACGCCGAATCTTGGACATTGAAACAAGGTCAAAATGTCACTAGGGGCCTGGAGAAAGTAAACACACGGTATTTTTTCTGGACCTGTCAGTTCCCCAGAAGAAGGGACGAAATGCACTGGAAAAAAGAAAAAAATCGACTCCTTCCAAGGAAATACTTCGGCAGACGGCCTTTAGGGAATGGGACCAACGCGAATGACAAAAAAAAGCTGGGGGGAAAAAAAACAGAGGCAGAAAAACGCCAAGTTGACGGGCAACAAAAACCAAAAAAGGTGGGGTACGAAAGAAAAAAAAAAAGGAACGTAGGGGACCAAACCACCCGCAAGAAGCCCTGCAAAAAACCCCGGGAAAAGAAAGACGCTCAAAACAACCGCCAAAAAAAAAAAACACAGCGAAACCAAAGGGTGCAGAACGAAAAAAAAAAAACCAATTTGAAGCATGCATCAAACCCTGAGCGAAAAAGTCACAAAAAAAGGGGGAAGTAGGGCTGGGTGTGAAGCAAAGGAAAGCCCTCAAGACGGCTTTCGGGAAACGACGGGGGTGGCAAAAAAAGAAGCTTTCGAAGGACAAAAGCAGAACGATAATGCGGAAACGTCGCAAACGCTAGAGAAAAAAAAGCGGGGAAAGGGGGAAAGTCACAAAAAAAAACAGAAAAACGAGGTAATCTCCCGGCCGGTTCGCCGTCCACAGACAAAAAACCGCCGCAAGGAAAAAAAATTCTTTCAGAAAAAAAGAGAGGCAAAGCGACAAAAAAAAAGAAAAAAGGGTAAAAAAAGACGGGGAGATCAAAATGTTGAAATGGGGTGAATAGCCCCACAGTCCCAAAAAATTACCCTGTAAGCAGGGCATCTCTGCCCCGCGGAAAAACTAAAGGGCCCTAAAGGCACTTTCTTCAAAAGCACGCTTTAGTCCTCCTAAAGGTTCTCAAAATCTTAGGAGGGGTGTACTAAAACAGTGTGGGGGAGAGTAGTTGAGAGTGGAGAGGACGCCATCTACCTTCTGTATTTATTCTTGTTGAAGTGGGAGCGCTGCCCGAAGATGTAGCAAACTGAAAAACCTGGAGAAAGACGAATCTAAAAAATGGAAAAAAACCAAGGGTAAGAATGGTTCCGGGGGGTATTTCTCAGTGTTTCACGAATGATGGCCTTCACACGAGAGGCGCGCAAACAGACTAGAAATAAAGGGGGGAGTCGAGGTGGACAAGGGAGAGGGGCAAAAATGATTCCGGGGGGAGAGAGCGTGAGAAACTCGTAAAAAAAACTAAGGGATAGGCCGCACAAATAGGGGAAACCGGGTTAGACACTCACCAAGAGACGAGAGTTCGGCCGGGTATCGGCGTGCGAAGGACAGAGACATTTCTGGATTTTGCAAACGTGCTTGAAAAAAAAGGGTGTACAAACAAACTTTAAATCCACCTTTAAGGTGGGGGGGAAAAGCTTATACGTGAAGGAAGTCCAGGCCCAATTAAAAAAAAACAAGACACATAAACCGGGGATAAATCATCGGGTCTCAGGAAAACGTATTGGATGGAAAAGGGACTGGAGGGGGCAAAGGGCAGAGAAACTGCCGAGGGTTTGGTGGTCCAGGGGGAATCGCAGGGGGGTAAGTCAAACAAAACGGCAAGCCAAAAAAACTCGCTGGCGACGGGGGGAGAGGGATACAAGCGGCCAACATCACGGGGGAACCTGAGAAAAGCGGTCCGGGGCAGGGGCCGGAGTCAAAAGCAAAAGGAATTAAAAGAAAAGTGGTACCGCATCTTTGGGGGGGGTAGGGGGGGGTAGCAAAATCCTTCAAAAATGATCGCACAAGACTTAATGGCCAAAGGTCAAAAAACTAATGAAAAAGCTGTGTGCTAGACCAAACATTGAAAAAAAAAGAATGGAGCTAAGTCGAAACTATGCGTGAATAATCAATTGGGGGGACTTGAAAGTAGAATAGCTCTCTCTCTTAAAGAAAGAGGGAAACAAAGAAAAAGGTCCGGGAGTAAAATCGAATCTTCGTCGTACCTACAAGAGGGATCAATCAATGCGGGGGTCCTGGCTCTGCCCGGGCGAAAATTCCCATGGTTCACTGCGCTTTCAAGTCAAAGTTACCCCTGAAAAGCTCACGTTGGGGAACGTGGCGACTGTGGCAGAAAGGACTCTGCGGGGTCACGGGGAAAAGGATACAACCACCTAACAAAGCAAAGCCGGGGAAACATCTTCAATGCAAAAACGTCTGCCGGGAAGCAAGGGGGCACACCCAGGGGTTCCCGAGGGGGAAACAGAGGCAAAAGGAAAGCAAAGAAGGGGAAAAAAAAGGCGCCGAGCGTGGTGTAAAAAAAAAAAGGGGAGATCCGAACAGGCCGGACAACGCGCGGCCAACGATCTGCACGTTGGTGGGGCCCGAGGAAATCAAAAAAGTAAGGGTGCTGGAGGGATGCGGGAAGTCCGACCGGAGAAAAGAAAAAAAAAAAGCAAGAAAAAGGGGATTGGGAAAAGTGCAACGGCAGACCCTCGAATGAGCAAAAAAAGGGTGGGCAAGAGCACCCTTGAATAAAAGGGGCAAAAACCTAGTGAAAAAAGCAAGGGTCTGCGAAAGCCCGGAAACAAAAGGAAGGAAATGATGGCGGGCTCACGTGGCAAAATGGGGGCAGCCGAAAGGGGGGCAGAGAGCTTGCAAGCCCAAAAAATCAGGCAGGACTAAGGGGCCCGAGCCGAATAGGCTCTAAAACACAAATCGTGGAAAAGGGGTGTTAACCAACCAACGCCGTCCCAAGAACCCTAACCGAAAACGTGAGAATCAAGGGAGTGATTATGGGAAGAACTCCAGGGGACAAGAAAAAAAGGATAAAAGGCCTGGGGGGGGGACCGCTAGCGCGAAATTAAAACGATGGGTCGGAAAAAAAGGAGAGAAAAAATTGGGTCTAACTAAAAAACAAGGGAAACGGCTGGAAAAGGGCCGCGCAACACTCGGCGGGGACGAAAAGAGGGACCAGAATAAAGGGGGGGGGGGGGGGCGGGGAGGTTGGACGGAGATAAAAACAAGAGAAGGTATCCTAGCGTGATAACGGAAAAAAACCACCGACGAAGGGACCAGAAAAGGCGGCGGAGTCCGCACGAAAAAAAAAATTTTCGTTCCAATAAAGGTCTTGAGGCTTAACGAAAAAGCCTAACTCTTGAAAGAAATCGGAAGACGAAAATTCTCACTGGGGGAAGGAAAAAGGGGGGCAGCTGAGGGTGGAGCTGCATTTGTGGCGGGGGGGGTGGGTCGTCGGAGGGGGGGAACGGAGGCCTTTGGGGGTAAAAAAAGAAGGGGAAAGGAAACAGGAGGGCCTTGGGAAGGATCCCGGGACTTGGGGAAAAGTTGGTTGACCAAAAAATGAAAAAAGGGAGGCAAAACGTGTCCACCAAAGGGGGGGGGGGAAAATAGGGAAGCCTCCTGCCAGAGGAAACGGACGGAAAGGAAAACTGGGGCGGGGGGTTTGGGCAGGTGAAGAAAAAAAACGAGGCCGATTGTCGGCGACCAAGTGCAGAACACAAAAAAAAGAGACAGGGGGGGGTAACAGGGACCCGTAGGGGGAAAAAACGGAAAATGAAGGAAGGCTTTTCCAACTCTGCGGTCGAAAGTTTGAAAGAAAGACTTTGAAACTGGGCAATCTGGTCCGGGCCGAAAAGTTGAAAGGGGAGGTCAAAGCGGGCCCCGGCTGCATCACAGGAAAAAACGGGGGCAAAAAAAGAAATGGGGGGAAGTCAAGGAAGGGCGGCTCACTGGGTAAGGGGGGAGGGGAGCTGTTAAAAAAAAACTGCCCCTGAAAGACTTGGACCCTCCAGGGGGGGAGTTGGAAGAAAAAGCCATAATGAAAAGGAATCGGTGGAGGTGTAGAAAATAGTCAAAAGGAAGGCCGAGGGGGAAAGCCGTGAGGCCGCCGAGAGCAAGCCCACGAAAAACGACGGAAGGGCCATACTAATGCAACACCAAAAAAAAAAAAAAAAAAAAAAAAAAAAAAAAAAAAAAAAGAAAAAAATCTGGGAAGAAGCTGAGCGGAAAAAATCTCCTTCTGTGGGGGGGGTAAGAGCCCCAACTTTGAAAAAAAGACGGGGGAAAAAACAAGGGGCGATCCCCATGAACGGAAACTAAAAAAAGGAAAAAAGGGGGTATCAACCGGGACGGCCCTCGGAAGGGGGCTTGAACAGGGGGATGTCCTAAAAGGGGGGGGAATACAGGGGGAAATGATAAAGAAAGGAAGGGGGGAAGTCAATAGAAAGGGTAAGAAAATGCAAAACTGTGTCCCGTTATAAAGTCCTTTCCTACAAAAAAAAGCCCCGGTGAAGGTCTCGGAACGGGGGGGCCGAGAAAAAGTGAGGGGTGGGGGAAGAAAGGGGGGGCGCCTCCGAGGAGGACCTATACTCACAACGGGGGGACACCGGAAAAAAGGGTCGAACGGTTCCCTTCTAAAAAAGAAATGGAAAAAGCCACCCAAATTAGAGAATGGATGGGAAAATACCCTCTCGTCGGGACCGGAGGGGAAGACAATAGAGAACACAGGGGAAATACAAGTGAAGGAAACCAACTCAAATAAGTCAACCAAAACCACAAAAAAAAAAAAAAAAAAAAAAAACAAGAAAAAACACTCAAAAAAGAAGGGCAATTAAAGGGGGGATCAAGGAAAAAAAAAAAAAACGGGAATTAGTATGGAGACTTAGAAAACAATAGAAACTTCGGGAGCTCTTTCCTCTTGGGGGGGGAAAACAGGGCAAAAAAAAAAGAAAGCTTCGGGTTACAGAAAGTTGAAAAGGGGAAATCCCGTCCCTCAGTGGGGTGTCCTTATCCTGCGAGGAATGACCAGGGGAATCGTCATCAAAAAAAAGGTTTAAGCAGAGTGATCACGGGGGGGAGAAAAAAAAACTTAGGGGAGGGAGGGGAAACCAATGCGGAAGGGGGGGGGGTCCACCGAAATAGGTCCCAATCTCCCCGAAAAAATACAAAAACGGGGGATGGATCCAGTTAAAAAATATAAATATAAAAAAGGAAAAAAAAAAGACTGGCTGAAACTGTTCTCTGGCGAAAAGGGGGGGAAGCAGGGAAAAGGACCAGGTATTCAACGATTTACAAAATGTTTGTGAAGCCCCTTCGAGCCGGGAAAGACAAGACAGGGGGACGACGTCAAAAAAAAAGGCGCAGAGGGGTTCATGGGGTTCCAATCAGGCAAAATCGAAAAAAAGATGGGGGGGGTTGGAGACACGTTGGGCGGCATCCTTTCACAGGTAGAGGGGGGGAAGTCAATCTGTCAAGTTTTGCCTGAAAGGGGGGAATTGGAGGGGTACAATTGGTGGGTATTGGGGGGAAAAAAACCGGAGGGGGAGAAAGTGGCTCATCAGAATCAATAGCCTTGGAGAAAACAGGGGAAAGGCTTCCGCCAAGAGACTGGGGGGGAAAGGTGAACCGCCAAAACCCAACACAGGGAAATCGGGAAGGTCGTATGCCAAAAGTCTTCAGAAAAAACCACAAAGAAAAGAGGAAGGCCAGCTGAAAAGAAAAAAAAAAAAGGTATCCAAACAAGGAAAAGGTGGGGGGTGGAAGGAACACGGGAAGAAAAAAGGTAAATGAAAGCGCGCCAGGAACGGGGGGGGAAGCTAAAGTGCCGCGGGGGGGGGGGTTGGGGGGACCCTAAAAGGAATGGGGGAAAGGCCTGAGGGTTCCAACAAAGTAAAGAAAAAGAAGGAACAAGGGGAACAGATTTCATAAAAGGGCAAGGGGTGGGTAGAAACAGCTAAGGAACGATTGAAAAGGGTCAGTTGGGTCTGGGGGTCAGCCCGAAAGGGGCCGAAGAAAAACAAGGCCCAAACAGGGGGAAGCCAAGGGGAAAAACCTTCATCAGGGCAAGGACGCTGGTCGATAGTAAAAAACCGTCGAGGAAAAAAAAAAAAAAAAAAGGGGGAAACCCAGAAGGCTTCCCCCCCTTTAACGTCACACCAAACCAAAAAAAAATACCATCGGGGGGCATCATCCCACCCAAAGGGAGCTGGGGCCCAATTCCCCGAGCCAAAAAACCGGAGCATCCCCAAACCGAGAAAAAAAAAAGAAACGTCGATCCAAAAAATAAAAGAAAAATGAGAAGGGACACCCAAGAGTGGGGGGGAAAGAGGAAGGCAGAAACCCCTAAGGGCGATGAGGCACAAACGACCAAAAGAAAAAGGGGTGTCTCGTGAATGGGGGGGAGGAAAAAAACGGGAAAAAAGAAGACGCGTCGGAACGGAAAACCGGCGAGCGCGCGCAAAAAATCCCCTTAGCAGGGAAAAAATGCTGACGTAGGGGGGGGGAAAAGAGGGAGGGCGAAACGACGTCCACAGTCCTCGACACCCGAAAGGACCTTAAAGGGGGGGGGAAAAAAAAAAAAATCAAACGCGGAAAAAAAACTCGGGGGCCCTTCGTTTCAGCACTGCCTAAAATGAAAAAAGACAAAAGGGGTCGGGAAAAAATGAAAAAAAACACTGGGTGGGGGGAAGGGGGAAAAACCAAGAGGAAAAGGAAAAAACGCTCCCCAGCTAAACCAAAAAAGGGAAACCCCAAATGTTAATCAGTTCAAAAAAGCGGAATGCCACCCCCCCAAACCCCCCCAAAACAAAATTAAATACCAGGAAAAAACCTAAAGAGAAGGGGTTAGAAGGCCGGTAAAAACCCCACGGAAGAAAGGGGGGGAGGGGGGGAAGGGGAGCGGTGGTGGTGTCCACCTGAAGGGAATGAAGGGACACGAGACGGGCCGGGCGCTTGCAGGATGAAAAAACGTGGTCTAAAAAGGGAAGCGGGGGCCGACAGCACTGCGACGGGGAAGGCCTCGGGGCTGGAAAGTGAAAAAAAAGGGTAAAAGGGGACAAAACGCCATCCTCGGGGTCGACCAAAAACGCGGAAGGAACGGAAAAAAAAAAAAAAAACTTAAGCATCGGGAAAAAAAAGACGGATTTCGAAATTGAAAAAAAGAAAAAAAATTAAGGTGGTGCCAAAAGTTGTTAACCCCACGTGGAAACCACAATAGGCCTGGGAAAAAAAAAAGGGATTTATTACGTGGAAAAGCTAGGCCGGGGAAACCAATGTCGGGAATACTGTTACCCTTCCAAGAAAAAAAAGCTAACTCCCGTCACGTGCGGCCGGGGGCAAAGGGGAAAAAGGGAAGGGATATCTGGGGTGCAGGGGGATCAAAGACATGGGGGGGCTGGGGGGGGGGGTGTGGGGGAGACGAGTTTCGGAATGGAAGAAAATCCCAAAAAAAAAGGCTAAGTGTTTCAGGGATTTGGCGGAAAGGTCCCCCATCACTGGTGGACCACCCAAAAGGGAAGGGCGTGAAGCAGAACGGGAAAAATCGTACGAGGGAGAACCGCGCAAATTAAGGGTACAAGGGGGGTGGGGGGCTGTGGGGTTGGGTAGCACCTAGAACTCAGGGAGTACGTTCGCCAATCCGCCCAAAAGTCCAAGCGGGAGGGAATCCAGGGCCAATGGGGAAAAAAAGCGAAGAAAAAAAAGAGCTGGAGAAAAGATCTCGAGGGGTCAGAGCAGACTCAGAAAAAAAAAAAACACTTAAGGGGGAGAAAGATATAAGAAAAAGACTCCACAGAAAATCAAACTCGGCTCTACTGACCAAAAGCTCAGGGGACGGGAAGGTCTCAGAATGGAGTCTTCAAAAAGCTGCAGCAAAGGGAGTAACTTGAAAGTACTCGTCAAAGCCACTAAAGGCTAACCAGAAAAAAAAACCGGCCAGGGGTAGTCAAGAAATAAAAAGGCCGGCATTTCGCGCCGATCAACGGGGAGCCAGATTCCGAGGGAAAAAACAGTATACCGCCGGGAAAAGGGGTAAAAAAAAAAAAAAAAAGGTCGAGAACACTTGTGCAGCCTGGATAATATAACACCCAACAAAAAAAAAAGAAGAAGGGGCAAAGGGTGTGGGAGGGAAATCTGCAAAAAAAAGTTTAATTCAAAGGTCATCGTGGCCGGCAAGTAGGGAAAAAAAAAAGCCACGACCCCAGGAAAAAAAAAAAAAAAAATAAAGTGGGGTCAAGAAAAAAGATTTTCCACGGATCCTCGATGATAACCACGGAAAAGTTGGCACTTGGGGGGGGACCAAGTTGGGGGAAACAAAGCCACAGAGGGGCCCGTTTCTTGTCCATTCAGACACCAACGGACAGCCAGCGGGACTAACGTCACATGAGAGTACGTAGGGAAAAGCGTTGGCCCGAAGCCGATCAAGGCCCACAAAGCAAAAGCCGAGAAAAAAAAAGAAAAAGTTAGGTGCGGGGGCAAAAAAAAAGAGGAAAGATGAAATGGGGGGGAAAAAAAAAAAAAGAGGGACCACACCCTCCCAAACCCCGAAAGCCCGGGTGGGTTCGATCTGGAGGCCAAAAAAAAAAAAAAAATGGATAAAAAAAAAGGTTGAGAAAACTCCGGGAGAAAGGGGGGGCCAGGGGGGGAAACAGGATATAACCGATAGGGCGGGAAGGGGGCGGGGTCCAACAGGAGCCCACCAAGGGGACCGCGCAAAAAAAGGTCAACAAAAGGAAAGGAAGGACCAAGCGACGCGGGAAAGAAAGGGGAGTGTGGGGGGGCCGAGGGTGGACACCGGTGCGTCGCCCGCGTTCAAAAGTAAGCCAGAAAAGAACCGCTAAACAGCAAAAGAAATCGGCGGAGACCGAGAAAAAACTGTTAAAAAAAGGGCACGTCATTGAGGATTAAAAGAAACTAACAAAAGAGAACAAAGGGGATCAGGGAACCATCGCATCAGGGGGCCACAAACTGAAAAGGACACCAACGGGAAAAGGAATGAGACTCATTTTGAAGGAGGGCGGGGGAATGAGCGGGGCTGGCAAACCGGTGTGGGCCAGGAGGGACAGGCTTGAAAAACACGGGGGCTTTGGGGGGAGGGACGTGGGCTTGGGGGTGAAACCGTCACGGACCTGGCAAAGTCAAATGTCCGAAAGGGGAAGGGAAATTGTCTAAAAAGCGGGAATGGAAGAATAACGGCGGGGGGAAATTCATGGTGAAGGAAGTGGAAAAAACTGGAAAGCGGGGGGGGGCCCGAACCAAAAAACCCCATCAAAAAAGAAACTACCTGTTCCCCAAAAAAAAATAGGGGGGAGACAGTCGGAAGAAAAGGCCGTTCTGCCTTGGGGGGAAAAAGCACACGCTGAAAAGGGCGAGGTTTCAGGGGAAATTGTACCTTAAAAAAAAAAATGTGACCGGGGGACGAAGGCCGTGCCAAAAAAGAGTTCAAGGCCAAAGGAAACAAAAAAAGGGGTGCAGATCGTAGGGAAATGCTGCGCCAACTTCAATGGGTGGAGAAGAGGGAGAAAATGCCACAGGTCCCTGAAAAGAAAAAAAAGGGGGAGGAAGAAAACGAGCTGTGGGGCATATCGACCATAAGATGATCTGTGCGGGGGCCGGAACACGGGGCCTGGGGGCTGGGAAGGGCCCTTAAAAAAAAAAAAAAAAGGAAAGACGCCGAAGGGAAAGGCGAAGGGGAAGGGGGGAAAATGGAAAACGAAAATCAGCAACATAACCGGAGTTCAATGAGAACGAAAAGGAAGAAAGGGGGAAAAAAAGGACTGCACCAAAAAGGGAAAAAAAAAGTTCGAAAAAAAGATCGGCACTAAAAGATCCCCAATGGGAACTCAAAAAAAACGAGCCGAACAAAAAGAAAAAAAATGGAAGAAAGTGAATTCCCCGCTCGCAAAGGGAAAAGCAGGCTGGCGAGGTGACTAAAAAAAAGAGACCCCCTATCCGCTTGGAGCGGTGAAAGGGGCAAAGTAACCCTCGTTGATAAATAGGTTCTTCAAACGAAACAAGAACAAAACAATCCCCGGGGTTGTAACTTCAAAGGAGAGGGCTGGAAAAAAAAACGGCAGGTTGTCTGGGGAAGACTACTAAGAAACGATCCTCTATGGGGAGAACCTTGGGTGGGGAGGCAGAGTGGGAAGCGGGGCGAACCAGAGGCAGAAGGGGAAACAAGGGAGGGAAAATAAAAACAGTTCAAACAAAGGCTGCCGCAGAAAGAGCAAGTGCCAAAAGAGGCACAACATCACGACAGAAAAGAAAGGTAA
>Ga0179593_1782056_pt1 | contig 16261 bp, 16 predicted proteins | sample CZODoug2_1_08_16_FD_185931 | JGI IMG/M metagenome (GOLD analysis project Ga0179593, IMG submission 185931) | Vadose zone soil fungal communities from Angelo Coast Range Reserve, California, USA - CZODoug2_1_08_16fungal (PacBio error correction) | ecosystem: Environmental > Terrestrial > Soil >...
GATGTGGGGGAGTAGGGAATTGCCAAGCATTAAGAGGATTGGAGGCCCTTCACTGCAGGAGAGGGCCGACTAGAGTCGGAGAGACTGTTTCACAAGAGAGGGGGCCAGCAGCGTCGCAAAGGGATTACCTAGGAGAGCCGAAAGAGGTTCCACCTGAAAAACGCATCGGAGGCAGCCAAGAATAGTCCCCTACGCCAAAAAGATCAGAAAAACACAACAACTGGAGGAGAATAGAGAGATCGCCATGTGGGCTATAGGAGAAGGGTTTTCCGGAGTTACATCTGGCCGATGTCGCCTCCAGAACCCACAAAAGATGCGACGACTAAGAGGGACTCACGTTACTCAAAGGTGCTGCAAGAACGAGTAGTCTACGAGAGAAAGACGCACTCCTTGAAGATGCCGTCAACAATCAAAGGCCTGCAGGGGAGGCCACAAAAAGAATAAAACAAAAAGTTGTCTCCCCCAGCGGGCCAGCAAGCCCTCTGAAGGGGAAAAAGGGGGCTCGCTGAGGCACCATTATTCATCGGGCGGCCGGAGACCCACCCTCATGTGGGAAGCCGATGTCCAGTTGATGAAGAAAGGGACGACGGAGAAGACACTAGAGACACTGGGTACGAGCCGATCAAGGAAACATCAGGCAGTGCAGTAAAATGGTCGAAAGTCTCAATTCTCCGCTGCAGGCAAAAAGAATGAGGGACGCGGCGGACCGTGCGAAGGCCGCCAAGGCCTCGCGGGGAGGTGCAGCCGCCTGGGAAAAGAAAGGAGGGGAGATCCAAAATGAAAGGAACCCCATCAGCCTATGAACGAACGCACGCATCGTGTAGGGAGAACACTTGGCTCGGGGGGAAAGATCTGAGATTAGAAAGAGGCTCAATAAGGGGAAGTAAAGCTTCGTTCCAACTGGCCCTTCCGAGACTATACGAGCTCCTTATATTTCGTGTCTAAGGCATAATGCAGGGACCAAGGGGGGAGAGCCTCTTAAAGTCTATCCTCTCAGCTCATTCGAAAAAAAAAGCAAACAAGCGGGAGAGGGGGCGGTCTGGGGAGCGTGTGAGCGAGGCGAAAACGGACTACCATCACCGGCGTATTTCCAAGTCCACAGGCGAAAGCGACGACGAGGCTGGGGAACAGGCTTTGTTGCTGAATCCGCCGAACAGGAAGACGACCGCGGTCGGGGGGGCCAGGGGCCTATCCTGGCAAAACCCGCACTTGGTAGGGGGTCAGAGAGTGCGCTGCTGACGATTCTATTAAAAATTGTGGAAGGTTGAAGAACTGTGCGGGTTCTCCAACGGAATCCTGTCAAAGACTTGTCCCAGAGGGAAATTCTGGATCAATCTATGAAATAGATGAGGCGGGGGCCAGGAACCTTCTCGCTATCTCTGCAGGTGGTGCAAAGAGAGGGTCAGGACACGGCAAAAAACTTCCTTTGAAAACATCGGGAAGTTTCAAGGTAAAAAAAGGAAGACTTGGCAAAGGACCCCTATTTACGCACTTTTAAAATATAGTTTATCATCAAGAAAAAGTCCGGGATAAAAAGTCGACAGGAATTTAGATGGGAGGGAGCGTAAGTTTTCATCGAAAACATAGGAATGAGGGTTGCTCAAGGGGGAAAAATAAGTTCTTATAAAGTGGAAAAATGGGGAAAAAAAAAAAGAAGAAAAAGTGGAACAACAGTTTCTATGAAAGCCGGCAGGAAAGAGGGGACCGATAACGAGGAAAGACGTACAAGAAGGGAGGTAGGAAGAACTGGTACGAATTCAAGATATATGGGGAAGAAAGGGGAGGTTGGGACGAACGGAGTACTAACGGAACTATTTTCAATTCAGAGGGAAGTAAAAACTAAAAAGGAGTTGATGGGCCGTTATCAGGCAAATCGTGCTCTGAAAAAAATAGAATCATAACGAGGAAACCAAGCGCAGGAAAAAAAGGAAGAGCGAAAAAAAAGCAAAAGAGCGAGAAACACACCTTATGAGGAGGAAAAAAGAGAGTGAAAGTTTAAGGGGCCGTGGGCAGTTTTCACCAATATGGTCTGCGCGTTACACGAGGGCGCCGGAGGAACAAAGCATGATGGCAAATGTTCTAATTTGCGGCGGGAAGACTGTGGATAATCGATTGTCCACTGACAACTGAAGATCTGCAGAAAGACTCAGAAAGCGGGGAAAGATTCCAAGTCTACCTTGAGTACCAGTGGACACTGGGAGACACAAGATGGCATGATCTACACTCATTTGCCGCCGAAGAGAGGTTGATGGTATCAAATCTTGGGGGGGGTCGTGTCCCCGCAGGGTGAAAAAACGCGAATTGCGGTAAGGGGGCATTCCCGAAAAACCTCCCCGAAGGCGGCGTGACCAAAGTACATAACTCGCAAGATACTGACAGACGTAGGGTCAGGGGTAAAAGGGCGGTTAGAGCAACTAGTTCCCCAGTCTGACCAGGGAAAGCAAAGGGGGGGTTGATTGCCGGACGCATTCCTGCTGACCAAGGGGGTTGATCCTTTTTTGTGGGGGTTTCCGGATGGTCTTGAGAAAAGAAGTGCCACCATGCTCCGGATACGAGACGGCGGAAAGGGACAGAGCATAAAACGGTAAGAGGGGGGAGTCCACTGATGCCGCGGTCATAGAACGCCGTGGCCACTGAAAAGGTCGAAAAAGGCGCACACATGGCAAAACTTCGTTGCCGAGGCTGCCAGACTTTTTGCTTAAGAAAAGGAGAATACAGGGATTCACGCCCGCATGGGCTAATGCCATGACAGGTTGGAGCGAATGTCTTACGGCTGATTCCACCGCACAAAAAATCTCGTGTGGACAGGAGGCGTCTGTTCAGGGCTCGTGGCCATAGGATAGCCGTGAAACGTTAACTTCTACGTGAGAGGGCGCACGCTCGAATGAGGGCGAAATCGGTGGGGTTTTTCGTTTGAGCACGTACTTTTATGTGATCTCTCTAAAGACGAGAAAATCGAGGGGCCCTAGCTTTCGAAGAAGACGATCTGTCGCAAGAGAACCCACAACGCCCGCGGCGGGAGTCGTGTCAAGGCGCAACAGCTCGATCACGGAAAATTAGAGAAAATTCGGCGGGAATTTGGGTCCCTAAGTGATTGCAGCGCTAGAAAAAAGAAGCACCGCCTCCAGCGATGGAGTCGGAAATAGGCGGGAATGGAATGTTTTGCTGACTGAGTCAATAATGATTCCATTCAGCACTCAGAAGGGATGAGTCCGCTCGGCAGGCAATGCGGCGCAGTCCAATCGAAGGGAAAGGGGAAACAGAGAAAAGGCTGAATCTGGAAGAGGACTTAAACCAACGTAAAGGAAAGGGATGAAGGGGGCCTAGACACGACACCGCGCTATGTTCGTGCTCGACCTAATATAGGAAGGCTCGCGAGAGCCGCCAACGCCTTGCATCAATAAGGGGACAAATAGGGGGCGAACTGAAAAGCCGAGGCTGGGTTCGGAACCGCGGGGAAGGCTAGAGCGCGCCTCTTCGAAAAAAATCGGCATTCTGCTTGAGGGGAAAAAAAGAGGGACGGAGAAAGGGAGGGGTGGGGGGGATGTGCCTCACCTGAAGCCGGCGGGGGGGGAACGGCAAGGAAAGGAAGAGACCCTGCCCTTCGAAGGAGGCTTCACCGACTCGGGGAAGGTCTCCGACAAAAAGAAGGGGGGGGAGAGTCAGGAGAGCCATAAAAGCGCCGAGAACGTCCCGCGAGTGAAGAAGAGACTGGGGGCTCAAAACGCCTCTAATCCAAAGGAGAAGCTAAAGGCCGGGAGGGGGAGCTAAAAGGAAACACAACAACGGGGGAGGAAAAGATAGAGGGAAAAAGGGACGATTGGCTGTCTAAGGGGCGTTTGCGTTCTGAACTCGAGGGGAAGAGGCGGACGAGGAGGATCAAAAGTGCCCGAATAAGGCGTTGACGCCAAGTTTACGGGAAAGACGAGTCGGGGGTCAGAGGAGGCGCAATTCCTGGAGGCCGGCAACATTCAAATACGCTGAATTGGATGGAAAACATCCAGATAAATAAAGGGCCTGCCCCAGCTGACAGCAATACAAATCTAGAGGAGGGAGGTCGGGGGGAGGAAAGCGGCGCGCTGCACCATTAGTTCAACGAACTCCGTATTACCAGAAAAATCATTGACCATGGAACCTCAAAGCTGTCCACAGGGATCGGACTCGGCGCAATGCGCTCAAGATAGCTCCGTTCAGTACGAAAAAAGGGCCGGGGGGGTAGGTAGCCCAAAATTCATCATTAAAAAAGTTAGGTCGAAGGGTAGAAGGACATGGAATCAGCCGCTGCTGTCGGTGGACGTTAGGGGGTCGTGACTGCGAGTCATGAAGCCAGCTTCCAGCAGGGGAATGGTGTTGGCAACGGCCCTCAGGGAGGCAATGCAGGAACCCGCAGTCGGTATAAAAAGCAGCGTGTGGTCGAAGCCAACCGGGCCGGGCGATAGAGAAGAGATTTCCGGGGGAGCCTGCCTCCGGGGTCGGATAAAGTACCGAGGATGGCCGTTCCGCAGACGAAAGCTGCGCGCGGGGGTAAGTCTGGGGGCGATTGGGGACGACAGGCTCTAAGTCAGGGCCCTCTTAGGGGGAAACGCGAAAAGGAGAGAAGCGATCAATTAAAGTCGTGCGGGAACCGACCAACCCAAGCAGAGGGGAGGAGGAAAGTTTACGGCGCGCCGGAAGCGTAAAGACATCACCTATAGCTTATTTCCATAGAGACAGGCGGCGAACCGGTACGGCAGGGGGGGCCAGTCGGGGCGGGGGAATAAAAACCGAGCGCATTGCCGTAGCCGAATAAAGGCGGTAAAACAGCCCGGGGGGAGAGGAATACAGAGGATTTCCGCTCTGCCCGAGCGAGTTAAGGGGGGAGGAGGGGAGGGGTAACCCTGGGCGGGTCCAAGCAATGTAGGAGCTTTTACTCCAGCTTTTTGGGGGGGGGGGAGATTGCGGGAAAAGGAAATGGGCATCCGGGGCCGCCGTTCTCCTCTAGGAGCTTCATCATGTGGTTGGAAACCGCTATCCTTCAACCACACCACTTCCACACCACAGCGGGTGGGCCCACGTGGAAGCCACTGATAGTTTGGCTACCTGGACGACTTGGAAGGGAAGGTGAGGACCTCCACGCGGCGCTGTCGGAAAAAAGAGATGTCGAAGACATAGTAAAAGCCGTGCGCGTTAGGAAAGGTGGGTCACGCCCACTATCCGTCTCTGGAGTCTGGTTCCGGGGAAAGAGGGACAAGCAAAAGAAGTGAGGATACCACCTGGTCAAGCAGACCCAAACTGATATGGGGAGAAGAGGTCGATGCGTCCGCCGTTAAATTCGAAGATGGGGACTTCACAGATAGGCGTCGTCGGACTTTCGGATTCCACTGGGGTTACGAAATAAAGATGGGAAGAGGAAGGGTGGTTAGACTGGGGTACTTCCGGATCGACAGGGACATCGATTTGAAACGTGACACCGGAAGAGTCCCCGCACGATCTACTTTTGGAACGCATTAGTCCGTTGGCAAAGAAAAGGTCGGAGAAAGGAGAAAAACGGGTGCCCAGCGCGAACAGAAAGAAGGATTATGCTAATCAACGTCTCTCGAAACCACAACCCCTTGGGAGTTTTCAAAGAGAAAGGAAGGGGGACGTGACTTTCCTGCCTACAGTCCAACGGATTTCTGATGACGCATTTGGGAAAAATTCGATCAGCCACGATTGAGAATGTGTTGGGCGATAACGACCCAGGGATCCATGAGAGCGTGCTGCGGGAGGGGACGTACTGGAGGGCCCTGACGGACGATCTTCAGAGGTACTTCTACAAAAACAAAACTTTAAGGGTTCAAAAAAGGGGTACAAAGGAGCAATCGTGACGACGAGTCCTACGCAGAAAAGGTGAGCGCAATCTAGAAAAGGCCGGCGTACCTTATTTTTCAATATAAGAGTTGAGATTTGCAAATTTCTCCCCTAAAGTCTTGGGGAACTGGTAAGAGAGAAACCGGAAAACAAGCTCCGCCTAATGTTTTGAAAAACAATACCGAACTCGTCACGTGGAAGACTGAAGGGTTAACGACTACCAGGATCTTAGGGAATCGCAGGGGCTTTCGTGGGCACAAGATAGTTGAATCGCATCGGGGCAACCGCCAAATTGAGACGGGGGATTGCGCCAGGGAAGAAAAGCTGAAAAACGTTGTTGCTGGGGGGTTTTGTTGCCGGATAGGAGTTCTGGGAGGAGGGGTGAACCCATGTGCGACTGCTCGCAGAACGGCGGAAAAAGGACGCGAGCTGGGAAAGTTGAAGAAAGGCTGCAAAGGGGGGCCAGACAGGATCACCTGCTTGGCCACAATTTCAGCCAAAGTTGAAAGCCCTCACCGAATGTGGCACTCGAAAGACTTCTTTGACGACTACTCAAAGTGCTGGGTTCCAAGCAATCTGCAGAAAAGGAGCTGGATTTAAGGCGAAGTGTTCGTCAGGACCCCTCACCCCGATGCTGCCGCCGGTAAGGGACGGCGCTTCTGGCAGCCTGATCTTGTCCAAATCGGAGAGTACGGGAGCACGTCGGCGCAGCGCAACCGAAAGAGAAGGGGGGGGTTGTTGCCTACGAAAGGAACTATGAGAGAAAGGGGAGCGGGAAAAAGCGGATAAGCCGAGAGCTGTCGCAAAGAGAACAAAAAGGGACCGCGAGGAAGCGTAGGATTCGCAGAAGTGAAAGAAGAGGAAAATCAATGATCAACGGAAAAAGGTCGTGCTGCTGCTGAGACCGTAAGGTGCTTCATCTTAGTTAGAGAAAAAAAGAGAAGGGTGGGGGAGCCACTCCCCTTCAGGGGGGGGGGTGGTAGAATAGGCGACTTCGGTGTCACTTTAATTGGGGGACGAGGAAAAGGAGGGGAAAGAATTAGTGGAACACGTAAATCACAAAAGGCAGAGTGGAAGAACAGCGAGACTGCGCTCCCTTCAAAAAACCTTAAAAGAAGAGCAAATTCCTCTACTGCGACCACAGAATGGGAAGTGTCATGAGGGAACGGGACGAGAGAGTCATGGAGCTAGAGAAGGAGGGAAGGGCGCCGAGGCGCAGGGAAAACAGGGCTTAAGCCTCTTTTCATCGGGTGCGGGGACTGGACAATGAGGCATTTTTCATTCTGGGCTTAAGAGGGGTAAAAGCGCCGCAGGAAAAAAAAAAATCATCATCGCAGAGGTGCAACTTGAAGAGACAAAGGTTTTGCTGGATTGGGGAAAAAAACGAAGCCGTAGGTGGGGTTTAGGAAATACAGAAGAGCGTTCCTTCGACGTCGGAAAGACTCAGTAGAACAGAAAAAAACGGGGCTGACGTTAATTGAAGGAAGGCATCGGGACTAGGAAATCCGCAGTCGAAGCAAATACGAGGAGAGGGGCGGTTCATACAAAGCAAGACTATAAAGAAAGATCGGGACCGCTAAATTCCCGCTCCAATGTCTGTCTCGAGTCAAAAAAAAAACAACAGTTGGTCTGAACATCCTAAGACCAGCCTGTTTTTTTCTTAGGGCGGTCCTGGGTGTCGGCTCGAGGGGGCTTTGGGGTTCCGGCGACCGCTCTCGTCGGGCCAAATGCTCGCCGCGCTTAGTCCCGAATCTACTCACTTACAGAGGAAGGCAAAAACTCGGAGGGCAAGGAGCAAAGTAAGGCAGGCGAAATTAGTTAAAGGTCGACCTCTTCTTTAGGACAACATCCAGAAGTCACAACAAAAGCACGTGGAGAAAACGAGGGACAGAACGCCCTCTAAATTCGGGTATGCTGTATTTGGGGCAAGATGAAGAAAAAGGGGGTTCACCTTAAGAGAACCAGCAGGGAAGTTGACCACAAATAACGGTGCTGACGCAAGACGGGGGGAGGGGGCAGGCCTCACGGCAGCCGTCGACGACCCAGATAAAACAGCGCCTGGATAAATACGGGTTAGGGGAGCCGCTTGAATGAATCCTGATAAGATTGCAGGGGGCTAAAGCTGGGGGCAAGAACGGGCTTCTTCGTTTCCAATGGGGGAGCGGTGGGGGGGCGCATGAGGCACGCGCGGAAGGAGCCAGAGGAAGAAGGAGAACACGCAGAGAAAAAGAAGCTTGTTGGGACCCTTCATTCCACTAATGAGAAGTAAGGGGAGCAAAAAAAGGGACCAGGGAAAAAGAGAAGTTCAGAGAGCATAGTTAGGCTGAAAGGGGCTGGGCGGAAGGCTCTATCGTCAGATAACGTCGAGGGGGCAGCAGAAATGAGGGAAATTTACCTCGTTCTGTCAACGGAAAAGACTAGGAAAGGATTCTCAGAGCTTTGTCTTCTTTTTCTATTTGGGGACGAACAGAGTCTTATCATAGGACAAGGGCAAGCGGCAGCCTATATCAAAGAATGGCGTAGCTACTTCACCCATGCGGGAAGAAGAGACAATTTCACCGCTCGCAGGGGATAAGGTACAGAAAAGAGTTTCTGCCACGAGCAAAGAGGTACGTAGGAAAAAGAATGCGGGGAGCTCCCTCGTTGTGCGTTTTACAAGTAGACTTGAAAATTTTCCTTGCCTGATCATGAAAGAGTGAAAGGGGAGAGGGAATAGAGTTGCGTCTTGTGCTGCATGAGACCAGGAGCAAGGATTCTAAGTTACCCTTTTTGCCTTTACTGTGTGGGGGGGGAAATACAGAGGAGGGATAAAAAAATCAAGCCGTTCTGATTAGAGGGGCAGCTTTTCATCAGTTCTCAATCTTATACGCGTTAAAGTATTCTCATCAAGGGGAAAAGGCCGGCAGGGGCAAGTGGGGGGGGGGGGAAGGAGGTCAGGGGGACAAACGAAGAAAAACACCAAAGGACAGAAAAAGGAAGCGCCATCTTACGGATCGGTTACACGGCCGCTTTTTTCCATCCCGATGAAGGGAAAAAGAATAGGGAAAAAAAGAACAGAAAGATAAAAAAGGAAGATCCTGGGAGTCAAGCCCGTGGCGTTCGTATTGGGTCACTCCCACCTAGCCCTTCACGGGAAAAGTTCCGGGGAAGGAAGGGGGAAAAACAGGCCGTCGATAATGCCAGGCACGCACCCAGAAAGGGTGGAGACCAGGAGAGAAAAAGTAAGGCCAACGTTACATGCTTGCCGATTTGCCGGGGAAAAAGGTCGGAATCGTAAAAAAAAGACGGAGTACCCAGGGCAGATAGCTTGGGAAGAGGAAAGTTGACGGTAGGTCGGACTTCCTATCGGCCAGTTTCAAGGGGACAGAGGAAGGGGGAACAACGACCGCCGCAACTAAGGAATAGTTGAACTCAGCGGGGACCCGAGGGGGCGAGGAAATTAGAGCATAACGTGCTTTCCTCCCAATGGCGAATAAGAAATCAGGTTTCGGGAAGAATCGGCATCAGAAAAAAAGCGAACGGTCAAAGATAGGAGCTCGAAGGGAGACAAGCAACTTCTTTGTGATTCTCTCATGGGAAGGCCGGGGGTGAGAAACGGAACCAGAGGCCCCGCATGGGAAAAAGTTCGATGGGCGAGGGGTGAGGGGGGAAGAAACGTCAATCTGATTTTCCTGCAACTGGACGAGCTTCAGAGGAAGCGAAAAACCAGGAATTCCCAAGCTCTTACTTCTTACAGTGAAGACGCACGGATTTAATATGAAGAAGGGGAATCATGATCGCACTCATTTAACGGCAGCATCTGGGGGGGACCTTTAGGGGGCAAAAAAAATCTTTAAGAATTTGAAAGGAACAGACCAGGGGCTTGAGCGATTCCGGAAAACAGATGTTGGGGGGACAGAAGGGCAATCTCACACCGACCGAGATTGAGTCGAAAAGATCTCTAAGTCCAGGATACTCAAAGATTTGAAGGTCGGCCGCGTGGGGGAAAGACGTGGACGAAGGATACCGGAGGGGCTGCCCACTTCCGGGTTCTTGCCGTGTTGTGGTTCCGGTCAGGGGAAGAGAAGGTGGAAAAATATCGGTTCCTAAGACGGGGGGCCAAGTAAATTAAAAAGGAGGGAAAATAGAAGATCAAGCACGATCACAGGGTTGGGAAGAGGGAGAACAAATTCAGGCCGTGGGCCGAATCGGGGACGCCCGGGGAAGAGTTGTAAGAGGAAAAAAGTGCTTGGTCCGCGCGGCAGAAAGGAAGGATGGGGAAACGGTTGGCGCGGCACCAACCGGGCTCTGAAATAGGGGTCCCTTCTCGTCTGTCATCCGGGGGGGGGGGAAGCTTTTCCAGGGGTGGGACCTACTTAAGTGCGTAAGAGGGATATCTCTGGTTTGGGTGAGGTCCTACTCAAGGGGACGGAGTTCGTGAGAAAGAGGGACGCTGAAGGGGGGGGAAAGGGCTCTTTTACGTTCGAATGGAATCTAAAAGAATCGGGACTCGACGCTAATCTTCTTAGGGGCGATACAAGGGACCGACAGGCCGAACACTTCGTCTTCTTTCCAAGGACCGTAATTAATTAAAGTAGCACAAGACCGGGAACGAAACGGGGGGTTATCCGGTACAAGTCTTCTTGCGAGGTCTGTAGCGGGGGGCTGTGGACGGGGGATGGGCTCTACTTCGGCAACAAGGTTGGGGTCAGACACTCTCTTGCAGTAGTCCGTAAGGCCAAAAGAAAAAGCCGGGAAGATACATCGAAAAGGCTGGGAAAGGTCATCATCTGGAATCTGTCGATTCCCGGAAAAAAATTAATTATTCCTTAACTACTACCTGAATCCTGGCCGAGTTGAATGGTCGAAGGAGATGAGGCTCCCGGGGTCCACCTTTAAAGGTTTTAAGAGGTTCAAAAAAGGGGCAATAGTCTTTTTCTACGGCCGGTTAACCAGAAAGGGGGGCAGACTAAGAAAAAAAATCATCAAGAAGACGGTTTCGCTGGGAGAAGTGGTCAGGTTTTTATTCTTTAGGTTTGAAACCTTAAGGGAAGTGGGGGGGGTCAGAAAAGAATGAGGACGAAGGAATTCACTTATTGAGAACGACTCTTCGTCCACAACCGGGGCTCAAAAGAGGAGGGGATCGGAAATGGGCAAAAGGGGACGGGGCCGCAATCAGAAAAAAGGGGCGAGACCTCCATCGTTCCGCTACTCGCCAAATTGTAGGGGGATCAAAACGAAAGGTAAGCAACCGCCATGGTTCGTCTGTGGCGCTCGGGAGTCTTTTGGAAGATTCCCATCTCTAAGAAGGGACTAGCTGAAAAAAGAGGCCCGAATAGGGAAACGGCCCCACGGTTGGGTCTGGAGAACGAGTTTTCCTACAAAGTCGCCTTTCCTTCTCAATGGCGCTTTTTCAAAACCTTAACCCATCTCATGGAATCCCTATAACACGCGAAAATTGTGGTATGGAGGAAAACAAGACATCACTCAACTAATCCGAGAGGTCAAAAGAGAGGACTGAAAAGTACCATTGTACAATCGTACTTCCGATGAACAAAGAAAAAGCAAAAGGGGACAAGCACTATTTGGAAAACTTTAAACTCAACTCGGGCAAGCGAAGACCCGCCTAGAGAATCGACCTATACATGCAAGAGCAGCCTTTGCGTACAAAAAAATGAACGAGGAGGTCGAAAAATTCATCCGCTGAGGAGGGACCTTGAGAATGTCAGAAGGTCTAATTCTCTTAACGGCTCTTAAACAATGAGCTTGGGAAGGAACAGGGAAAAACGAATTCAAACATTAAACATGTAGCCAGAAAGGTAAGAGCAACAGCTGGTGGACGTTATACAGCCGGGAGATCGAGGGAAGGGATGATATACCAGGAGGTTCATGGGGCAGCGTAATGATCCTTGCGGGGACCGAGGGGAGTTGAAGAAAAAAGTAATCGAACGGAAACTACTGAGCGCAGCGGGGGGGGAATTGGGGGAGACGCTCTAAGTCTTAGCCCTCTTAGGCCAGCGCGAAAGGCGAAAAAAGCTACATTAAGTCGGAGATTAAGAACCGGACAAGAGTCGAAAATCTGGCCTTCCTCTTCGCACTTCGTCTGCAGGAGGGGGGGGCCACTGCCACATTATTGCCAAAAGGAGGGAAGACAAGAGCAAACGGAGCACAGAGGTTTCTGAATCACGTGAATAGGAAATGGGAGTTTCCTATCCTTCTCCTTCTGTAGACGGGGGGAGGAAGTCATCCAAGTTTGTCCGCCGCACCTGGGGGGAGGGGGGAAACCTGACTTTTAGACCTTTTCGCTTCAACGCATCATGTAAGAGCTTAAAAGCACGGGGGTGAGCATGGCTAATCGGAAGGGGTATATGCTCTGGGAGTCAAGGTGTCCATTCCGCGAGAGCTCTGCAAAGGAGGTAACACAATTGTCAGTCCGGACTCGAAACCAAAAGAAAAAAAACAACCCTTTGCAGCCAGGACTGTCTCCAGTCTAGAAAGGACACGGGATGACAAAACAGAGGCCGACGGTAGGGGGAGCATCAAGCCCCGAGGGAGAGAAAAAGGTCGACTACCAGAAAAAGTCTCCGGGGAAGGGTAAGGTAAGGGGGGGTTTTGTCATCCGGAAGTAAGGGGGGGGGAAAGTAGGACTCCAACACAATACTGTAGTGATACCGGGGAAAGCGAAAAAAAAAAAGATCTAAAAACTAGGGGAACGAGGGGAGGGGAGGGGCCGGAAATTTCCGCTCACCGATATTCGTAGAAAATCGGACGGGGTCCACTTGGGCCGATCATGGAAGATCCCTTGTCTAGAAAGAGAAAATCGTCCAGTTTCATTTACAACGAAGGGAAGTATACCGACAAAAGAAACGATGGGTGAACGCATGAGGGAATTATCGCATGGCCCATAGTGCTCTACAGGACGTGGGAAAGGAATAGAAAAGCCCTTTTGACTGAGGAGAAGTCACTTTTCAACATCACTCAACAACAAAGGGGAAAAAGAGAAGAAAGGGAGGGACGCAGAACGTACTTTCTTCTCGCGGGGCTTTAAAAGAAAGCGCCTAGGTCTATAACGGCCCGCGCTTTCAAATAGAAATCGGGGAGATTTTTGAATCTCTGGAAAGGCAGCGATCTGCGTATCGATAAACTAGGACGTCCCAAGAATTTAAACGAAACAGGGGCATCAGAAAGGGAAAGAGAATTTAAAACCAATAGCTAACGTGGGCAAGGGCGGGAATATTTAACGGCCGCCGGGTCGAGGAAAATGTAGGGAAAAAAAAAATCAGCAGGAGTCGATGGGGTCCATGAGCACGACCAGTATTGTGTGAGGCAGCCAGAAAACTCTAAGAGAGTCTATTTGGGTGCTGGAAGGGACGAAATCTAAAAAAAAAGAGAAGGGGTCGACCCAGGATTAACAAGCGTGCCCTGTAGTTGATGCGAAAATATTTTCAAAAAGGGAAACGTGGTAAATAAGGTGGATTCGGCCAGTTATACCGTCCTGATTTCTTCAAAGTTTGTGGGAGGCCGTGGTGGGTTGGGGAGTGGGCGCAGTGTGAACATGCTCAAGCGGCGGGACGCGCGGCGTTCATGTCCGCTCTCCTCTCAGCCTTTCCAGCTTGGGTAATGCCAGTCAAAAAAAAAGAGGGCCGGCAATCAGATAAGTTTTGTAACTCGGTCTTACCAAAAGTCAGGAAAAACAACAGGTTGGAAGGTAGAAATTTTTTTGACGAAACGTGCGGTGTCACCGAAAATAGGCTCTACTTGAAAATGAATTTCCTTTCAGATGCTGTAGAGAACAAGACAGAAGGGGGATCTCCGCAGACTTTTCCTTCGGTAGGTCAGCAGGGGGGGCTCTTGCACATAAGAATCTAAGGTGGGAATGCTGAAAGAGGAAAGGACTCAACCCAGGGGGAAAAGAAGATCTCGTTTTTGACGGGGGTCGAATCCGTGAATGATGATACGAGGAAGCCCTAGGCATTTCACGTTTCTAGACGAACGTCTGTAACTTTCGGAGAGGGAACTCCAAAAAAGGCGCAAAGAAAGAGGGCCGGTCGATAAAGCCTTTTACAGTTAGAAGGGACCTCTGAACGGCTTCGGCAATTTCCCGAAAAGGTCGCAAGGGATAGAAAAAGAGGGACAGGTTTTTAGAAAGCAAAACGGCTTGCGTCGGAAATTCGGGATGGGGGGACTGAAGGTTGCTCTCAGTGTCTCACTCGAAAGTCTTCCCAGGATTAAAAAAAAACCCCTCGACAACTCTCGGGTTTGCGGACTAGCGGCATGGACTTCTCTAAGGAATAGCAGAGCACTTGTGAACTCAGAACGGGGTCAAGGAGGGAGAACTGCACTTTTAATTAGTTCCAAGTCCGGGACAAAAAAAATATTCATGGATAGATCGACCGAGAGAAAAGGTGGCTGGAACGCGTCGGAATGGAATCGAGATAGGTTGTTCAAAAAAATGGGCTGTACTGGGGGCTATAACCTAATTGTGCAGGCGCGCCGAAAAGAAGTCAAGAAGAGCTTGCTTCAAAAGATGGGGAGACCAAGGGATGGTTAAGGATTGGATCACCTTAGCGGGGAAAAGTGAAGAACAAAAAGATTCTACTTGGAGGCGTCACCGACGAGGGGGAAAAAAAGGGGAAAAATTGTCAACGGAAAGATTAAAGCGTCCTCTAGGTCAAAATCTAGGGAGCTGTCATGAAGAAATTAAAAAATGGAAACCAACCCACAAAAAATGTACTGATCTCTCTCACAAAAAAAGAAAGGGAAGAGAGACCGCGGGGCGAGTCGGCGAGAGAAGTCATCGGAAGTGGTTTAGTTCTTACACGCTAGAGTAAGTAGAGCGATCCCTCGTAGAAATGGGGGAAGACCTAAGCACTTTGACTAACTTTTGCTGAGGGGGATAATAAAAGGAAAGGAAGCAAATTCCGAGGTAAACCACCTTCAATCAAAGCGTTCATTTGAGGAAGCGGGGAGAAAAGAGAAGTTCGCAGCGAAACCAATGCGATGCTGAGGTGTCGAAAGGAAGGCAAGTGAGACCGTATGACACAAAAACATTGAAAAAACAGTTTGAACGGGTGTCCACGGACCGAGCGCAGGGGCGTAGAAAAAGCCGGGAACTCCACGCCAAGTTGAGGAAGAAAAAGCCGGTTCGGTATACCTTTACTGCAATGACACAGGGGAAGGAAAAGAGGAAACCGCTGCTGCGGGGAAACAAGGGGTGAGCTTCGAGATGGGACATGCAGAGAAAAAAGCTCCAAGGCCGCTTTGGAAAGGGTTTGAACGCCTGTCAAAAAAAAACAGAACCAACCGCCCTTAAAGACCACAGGAAGGAAAAAAGATAACACCGTTCGGGTCGGTCGGCTTCGAGAAAAGGAAGGCATAAAGACGGAGTCCTTGCCGGAAAATCGGTCAAAGGCCCTGGTCAGAGGCGAGCGGTGAGCTGCTGGGGTCTATAGTTCGACAAAAGCGAATCGTAAAACAAAAGAAAAACAAAGAAATCGCGCGAATCATCACTAAGGCGCCCGAAAAACAAAGGACGCGAAGGCCTGACGGGGGCGCAAGGGAAAAGAATCACCGAAGACGGATGGGGCAAGAAAGAAGCTAAAACCCATAAAAACAAGTACTGGATCCAGGCGGGGGGCGTGGTGGGGGGACTAGAAAAGCCCGGCACGTCAATGGGCCGTAACCGAGGAACCAAAGAAAAATTGGGTCGTTCGTCATAAAGTGTAAACCAAACGATTCGGGAGAAACGGGTGCGACACGGGGGTAAGACCTGTGACCAACTGAGAGAGGTGAATCGGCCAATTTTGCAGCAGTGATCAATAGAAAGGAATCAAGAAGAACACACACAATTAAAAGCGAGAGTAGGCGAGCCGGGCAGGGACACAGGGAACGATACATCCGTCAGAAACCAGCCATCACCAATTCCAGGTTTTTCATCCAGGGCTTTGGAGATCCTTCGGGGACCACGAATTGAGGACCCCTATGTGGCCGACTGTTAATATGTCGACAGGAGAGAAGTCCGATTGACCAATATATTACCTGTACGCCTAAGGAAAAATCAGTGATTCTTTGGGGTTTTTGTTCAAAGAGGGACGGAGGAAAAGATGGTTTTTTTTTCCGGAAGCAAGGCCAAGTTGATACCTTGGAAAAAAAGTCTACTCCCCCAAGGGAAGATGATCTGGACAGACAGTGGAACCGAGAGTTAAATGCTTGGAAGGATATGCCGCTAGCCTGGGGGGGGAAAGATAAGGAACTGGGAGTCCACGTGTACTCAAGTCCGAGACTTTGTGAGGCGGGGAGGGCAAAGAGAAGTGCAGGTACAAAGGTACTGGAAAGAACAATACCCGAAGGAATTCTAATATTTAAAAGCATGTCGGGCCGTGTTCTCCTGCGGAGCTTGGAAAAATAGGGGGGGTGCCCAAAAGGGAGCGAATCAAGCCGGGATAAGGAAAAA
>Ga0179593_1315576_pt1 | contig 16259 bp, 15 predicted proteins | sample CZODoug2_1_08_16_FD_185931 | JGI IMG/M metagenome (GOLD analysis project Ga0179593, IMG submission 185931) | Vadose zone soil fungal communities from Angelo Coast Range Reserve, California, USA - CZODoug2_1_08_16fungal (PacBio error correction) | ecosystem: Environmental > Terrestrial > Soil >...
GCAAATTAAGCACTAGTTGCGCCCTGACGGCAGGAGAAGACACTTCCCTTCTCTCGTTGGGAAAAACTAAAACAAAAAAAGCCTGAAAAAGGGAAAGGCAGGGAGGACCCAAAAACTGAGGAATCAAACAGGGACCCTCAAGGAAAAAGAGTGCATAGACCCCACTCCTTAAAAAGTTAGAAGGCTGTGAAAAGGGATAAACAGAAGGACAAGATCTCGGATCGGAGGTAACAAAAACCGAGAAGGGGCATTCCACACTGCAGGGAAGCAGAGCACCAGGCGAAGGTATTTGCGGGAAGCCAATAACTGAAAGAACAGGGTAAAAGACTCGACCATCGGTGCCGGGGGAGAAACGTCTTAGTCAACGGGATAGGACGCGGGGGGGAATTTATAAAATCTTCGGAAAGGGAATATCAAACAAAAAAGAAGAGGCTGTGAATCTACCGGAAAGTCGGCCCAGACGAATAAAAGGGGACGTCTGCAAAAACAGGCGATTACATGCATTCTTTTGAAGGCGCGGAGTAAGGTTAATCAGAAAGGGGGAAGGGAAGTGAATGAAAGCAAAATTTTAAGAAACGAATCAAGGGGCTGACAAGAGTATAGAGGGGGGAATCCTGAAGATGGGGGAAATCAACCCAAAGACGTCTACCTCTTAAATGAAGAAGATCATCGGATCAATGGGGGGTACGCACCGAACAGAAACAACAGGGAGAAGACTCTTTCCAACTCAGACTTCCCTCTCTGGAGCTTGATAAACATGAAGACCCTCCTTACGCATAGGAAGGTGCTCATGGAAGCTAAGAAAGTAAAAAGTTTACAGGGTTGGAAAGGGTAACACTCAAAGGACTAAAACCTTGTGAACCCAACCGGGATTTGGGATATCAACTCTAGTTGTTTGGATCATCGAATCTCGCCAGGTCATGGGGGAAAAAGGACGCTGAGAAGAAAAAGCGCTCCTCAGCATTGGGAGACGGTCAGGGCAGTGAAAAAATGAAGCTCTTTAGGGGTGGAGAAGATAGGGGGGAACCCCCTAATACGCACGTGGGGTCCAGACCCGGGATCGGCAAAAACGCCATATTGTGGGCTCCTTTAAGGTGACAAAACGAGGCAGGGGGCTCAGGGATCTGCTATGCCCGAATTTAAAGGATCATACGGGCTGTTTAATCGCGTTAAACCGGGCCGGGCTTGAAAGAAGGACAAGATCCATATGTGGTGGAGAGACGGAACGCAGGGCGAAAACTAGATGAGTGTAACCACCCTTTCCCTGAAGCCGCCCCCAATTCGCTGACGTTAAAGGAGCGGATCAAGAAAAAAAAAAAAAGGGGAAGAACTAAAAGGGACTAGGGGAGAAAGGTAGGCTTGGGTAGAAGACAAAAGCACGTAGACAAATTGCCACATTGAAAGGGACGCAAGGCCGCCCTGTTTTGCGAGAGGTGGGGGGGGACGCCCGCAAAACGTAAAAAGATTACATTGATCGGGACTAAGAGAGAGATACATGTTAAAACGTGAAAGAATCATCTGTGAGGAGGTTCCCGGCACACTCAGGAGGTCTAAGAGGATTCGACCGGGGGAGAGTTGATGTCGAAAAAAAAAAGGGGGAGAGGCCAGTACAAGGGCCGCTGCGTAGAAGACCTCTTCACCTATTTTGTTGGACATGGGAAGGAACCAGGGACGACTTTTCGAGGTGAGTGGGTGCTGGCGAAAAAAAGCAGCAACCACATCGGATGTAGGGGGGATTCTTACAAGAAGATCATGTAAACGGTAGGGGAAACACCATCCACAGGGGCGCCACTTAGGAGGCATGCGAGATCTACTCATTCAAAAGGTTCAAGAGGAAGAAGAAACGGGGCAGGACCGAAAAGTGGTAATAAGGGAAAAGCATGTTAATTAAGGCAGGTCATTTCTACCCTTCACTTCCTAAAATGAGGGGATGGCCCTGGGGAAGGGAAATGATGGGGGGCAGTTAGGAAACATGAGCTTGACTTTGAGGAAAGAGATCGAGTTCCAGAGAGAAAAAAAAAAAGGTGAAGGAAGGGGGATTATAACAGCTTGCCAAATTGGAGAATTTGTGGGAGCGCGTTAAACCAACTCATTCTCGGAAAGGTGAAAAAGGGACAATCCCAGGAGGGGATCAGAGAAATCTGAAGGGATCTTTGATAGAGAGGTGTGAAGTACTCAATTGGAGGATAAAGTTCATCATGGGCAATTATTTGGGGGAAAAGGGGGTAATCTCAGAGAAAGAAAGAACACAAGGTAAATGCGGAGGTACCTTAAACACAAGAATGTGCGAACTGCTTCACTTAGTGCCAAAAGCTTATTATCGACTCTCTCACAGAAAGATGAGAAGAGAAGATAGGGGGCTCGAACTTGGCGGGGAGTGAAGTGAAATTCACTCGTGCCATGGCTTGTTCAAAGAGGATGAGAGCAATGCAAAGAAGTCGGGACAGAGGGAGGAATCCATAGGGAGAACATTATCTGAAAAGGATCGCTAGCAAAGGGGGGTAACAGAGAAGGCTCAAATCACCCATCAGGTTGGAAATCCCAGGCCAGCTAGAAGTGCCGTGCAGGGCCGGGGGGAAATGAAATTTCCCTTAATTACCCAGGTAAAAAAGGATTGGAAAAAGGGTTGAGGTTTATGCGGGTTGTTGGGGGGGGGGTGGGAACGCTTGAAAGGGACGGTAGATTTAGAGTGAAGGAAAAGTCTCTCTTTTTCGGGGTTGGGGGGGGAAAGTCCAGAGAACATTCGACATCCACAGACAGAGGGATGCCGGGAGACGTGCCAAAGGACGCGAAGTCGAGTTGTAACTTCATGACCCGGGAAAGCAGTAGGAGAGGAGAGCGCAAGGGGATGAGTTAAAAACAATGTGGGAGCCCAAGGCAAGCGGGGAGAGGGGGGGTGGGGGGGGGGGTGTAGAGGTTAGCATAGGGGAAGAGAGAATTCAGAAAACAACGGAATCTTCCATTGGGACTCAAGGGAAAAAAACTGATGTCGACTTCTGGCCAAAAACGAAAAAGGAAGTGGTACCTTTTTGCTGGGATGAAGAAGAACCAAAAGGCGGCAGGAAAAAACAGTCAAGGGGGCAGGGGGCGATTACGGGGGGGTGCGACCAGACGAAGGGGGAAGAAAGGTAATGCTCTTCTCCGTTTTTATTTCGCCTTGGAAGGAGCCTTAATTTTCAAGGCTTCCTTCAGTTAAAGGTGGGGGGTCGCCCACAGCATAATCGCTGGACCGCGTTTACGACGAAAAAAAGAGGGCACGAGGATAGGTCACAACTTGGGGGGGTCAGAGGGACAAAGCCGTAGGCCGGGTAACGGGAAGAGAAAAAATAAGGAAACTTATAGGGGAAGAGGTTAGGAACGGCATGAGATCAGAAGAGAGGGGAAAGAGGGAGGCGGGGAAAAGGATCTAAATCCCGCAGGCTCACGTGAAGAAGGGGGAAATCCCAAAGGGCGGAGAGAAAAGCTTCTTGGTGAGATCAAAACCAACCACTAGGAAAAGGATGGGTATGCAAAAGAGAAGGACTAGACTGCGTGATGAAGGACTCATAGTCGAAGAAATAAAGAGGGGGGGGGAGTTACAGGCATGCCAGTCCCGGTTATTTCTGGGGAACCTACATTTTGGCCGTGGGGAGAGAAAGAAACATAGATATTCTTCACTGGGTTCTCACACAGCTAAGAGCAGACGCGCGGAGAAAAACTTGATGGTTGACCATGGAAGAGGTAAGAATATCAAGAAAATACTAGATGGGGAGCATAGTACAGAAAGGTAGTCTATAGCTGAAAAGAGTCAGCCTATCAATCTACGCAGTTGGGAAAAAACCGGAATTTTTGGAATGAAGGGAGGGTGTGATGGAGAGGCCTAAGACTTCGTTTAGAGGGACGGGCCTAGACTCAAAGAAAATGTACATGGGAGGCGTCGGGGGGAATTGGGGGGGCTTTTCGCGAATCGCCAGGAGCAGCTGGCGGGGGGAGGTAAAAAACTACATTGCTTTTTCTTCGGAAAAGGCGAAAGGGTGGCTTGGGGCCCCACTAGCCTTCTCAGGGAAGAAGGGGGAAAGCGCGACCACGCAGTCATCACTTAGTAGTTGGATGGAAGAGGGGGGGGGGGATGCTGAAAATGGTCTTACCAGCAAGGTAAGGAGAACGATGCTGGTAGTGTGTCAGCCAGGGCGGGTGAGAGCCCCGCTTGGTGTCAATAGTCGAGAAGGATGGGGCCTTCGAAGGAATGAAGACAGCAATCCTTTTTTTGGCAGAGGGGAAGCTCAAGGAAAAGCTTGCAAGGGGTATTGGACCAAGGGGAGGACCAGCAGGTTCAGGGTTCTACTCAAAAGGCCTGTGGGAAAGGTGAAAGAAAATAGTCTTTTCATTCCAGTCGGGGAGGCGAAAACGGAAAGTAAATCTAAGAAATGGGGCTTCAGTCAGCGCGGAAGGAACCAAAACAGAGAGCAGAAAGATGGGGGGAAACCTGAATTTTGTGCATCCTCAACAACAACCCGTTGGGAGGAAAGGAGGGGGAGATTGACCAAATGGAAGAAACCCCTGGGTCCTGAGAGAGAAGAAGACAGTCCTTCGCACCATTATAAAGAGACGGTTGATCATCATCCTTAGAAACGAAAGAAGGGGGACAAGGGAAAAAGAATTAAGCGAACGGTTGAGGAAAAATTGCCCAGAAGGGGAGAGGGCATGGAGAACACAACTTCCGGAAATTAAGGAGGAGGGTGAGGGGCTGGTCAAGTCATTAATCGATAGTGGAACTCAACGGACTTTCTCATGACGAGGAGGGGGGGGGGAAGAGTATAACATCCAGAGGGCTAATATTGCATGGAAAGAAAAAAATCCCTTGGCTAAGAGCTCAATTGAAGTGCATGGGAAGGAGAAAGCTGGGCCTTATCATACGAATGTCAAAGGTAATCAGCAGGAAAAAACAGCTGAACAGTGAACGGAATACAAGCAAATGGAGTTGAGGAAATCGAAGACAAGATGACCAGCTCAGTAGGGGTTGAAAGGCTCATCGCTAGAATTGAGGTTTTCTTATTGGGGGAAGTACTACGGGAAAAAACAGAGGGTCAGCTGGAAAGTTCACATAAAGCTGTCGGACAAGAACGAATCTACGGGGTACACTCTATTAAGAGGGGGGGAACGGAATAAAAAAGAGGGGGGAGACTCAGACGGCCTACCGACACCTTAGGTGCGCAAGAGGAGCTTCAAATCATGCGCATCTCGAGAATGGGAAACCTCAGACCAGGAAGGATGCTTGGGTGGCTTATTGGAACCTGACCGGAATCAGGGAGATGTTCGCAGTGAAGAGATCCATGAGACTAAATCGTTGGTAAAAAGGGGTTGAAAATGCTGTCCTGCTGGAAGGTTAACTGGGAAAGCCAGGTAGGGATTCTAGCGCTAAGATTGGATGAGAGAAAGAGAGCGGGGAAAGGAAGACAAAAATAAAAATCCGAGGTCAGCAATAGTACGCACAAGAAATCCTTCTCTCCCTTTTTGGGAAGGGAGGGGCAGGGGAAAGGGAGATCGGGTGTGTAAGGGGCCAGTCTACGGGAACCCAGAGCAAGGGCCGATCGGCCCGATGAGACGCCTGGGTCGCATTCGCTTAGAAGAGCCGTGAAGAGGGAGAGGGGGGGACCGTCGAAAAAAAGAAGTAACGACTAACGGCTGGGGGTAATCTAGTAAAGTCTTTAGAAAAAAGATTGAGAGGGGGGTTTTCAGGTCGTAAAAAAGAGATGCGAAAGCGATTAACGAGTGTCGAAAGAAAACTTCCTTCCGTCGAAGAAAACCTGAAGGGAGGTAGAGGCTCAATAACACACTTGGAGAAAAAAACGAGCATGGAAGTTCCCTTCGGCGGGTGGGGAAGAATCGCAAATTAAGATCTCAAAAGCAAAAATTAGGGGAACAATTTCGAGATATTTGGCGGATCTGGGTTGGAATTGCCCCTCAAAAACGGAAACTTCTATCTCTGTCGGAAAGTTAGTAAGAAAAGGTGGACGGGAAGAAGAGAAGCGGGTCTCCGTGCCCAAAAGGAAAGGAAACCAGGTACCTTTCCTTTATAATCGGGAGAAAAAAGAATTTTGAGGGGGGGGGGAGGGAAAAAATGCAAAGAAAAACATAAACTTTCCTATGCTTCGATAAGTAGCAACCGCTGGGAAACGGAGGGGAAAAAAAAGGCTGGACAACCTAGAAGAAGATCTTGTTTCTTGACAGAAGGCAAACGGCATCAAATCAGAGATGTGGAGGGACTTGAAAAGAGAATCTTGGATCTGGGGGGAAAGGTGAAAAAAAACCGAAGGGAAAAAGAGCCACTCAACGAGAGGTCGGCATACGACAATCAGACCATCTCAATAAAAAAGAGTAAAAAAAGAAAAAAAGGAAAACACTTCATAATATAGTTTTCAAGAAAGTGGGAAAAAAATGGTCAGGAAAGGCCATTGGATTTTGAAAGGTAAGTCAAAAAGGGGAAGAAAAAGGAGAAAGACTGGGAAAAGTGCTCACTTCGGGGGACTGTATTAAGGTAGAGAACGGGAACGCGATCACTGGTATATAAGGGTGGGCTATATTACAGCTTGAAAAAAGGGAGATTTGAATAGGGGGGGGGGGAAATCGTCTTGAAAAAACCAATCTCTTGCCAGAGTTACCCAGGGAGAATCCCGAAAGAAAGTCACTCTTCGGGATAGGTTAGGAAAGATCGTGCATTGTCCTAAGGAAAATAGGGAAAAAAAAAAAGTATTGTGGGGGGGAAGGTCTCGAAAGAACAACAAAGAAACAATTATTGAGGAGGAAAGAGGGGGGAGAATTGCCACAAATAGGTAGAAACGAGTAACCCTTACAAAAAAGGAGGAATGAAAGAAATCAGGATCAGAAAAGAAAAAAGGGTCCCCGCCACAAAGAACTTTAGGAGGCTCACGGAGGGGGGGTGTGCACTTGGTAATTTACAATCAGTTCCTTGGTTGTCCCTCGCTTCAATCTACGGAGAAAGGTGGAAAGAGGGGGAATCAGAAGGGGGAAACCATGGGGAGATAACAGATAGATCCTCAATGTTGGGAACCAATGCCATGGCATAAAAGAACAGCACGTTCGTCCCCTTCCAGCGGCAGGGAGAGGGTGAGGAGGGACATCAGCCCGGCTTGAAAATGACCCGGGAAAACAAGTCTGGAAACCGGATGAGGGTTTTAGCCGGGGGGGTTGGGGGGGGGCTCTGGATGGGGATCAGGGTAGGATTTCTTATCCGAAGGTGGGAGAATGTGGAGGAGGGGGTGGGGGGGAATACTCGTACACAATTCTTAGACTAGAAAAAAAGAGATGAAGGTGAGGGAGGGGAACCCGAGGCGCGTGATGAGTCATTAAATGAGGGAAACAGATGGCGACAGGGGAGAATCTGCAGGACGTGGATGCTCCTCCTCAAGCTGAGAAGACGTCAGGAAAAAAAGGGGGAGAGGGATACGGGGGGACATAAGCTGTTTGGCTCAAAAGGCCAAGAGTGAAAGGACGTCAAGAGGCACGAGTAAAGGGGAAGTTTTTGTCGGTCTTCCCCCCGAGACCACTATGATTCCCTTGTCGGCCAGGGAAGGGGGCATGGGCGGAGGCTTGACTGTTTCGGAGTCCCAAGAGAAAGGGGTAAGTCTTCCTCGGAGAACAGTGGGTGCGGCAAGCGAGGGAAATAAGCAGAGTAATTTTGCGGATTGCGTAAGTTCAATGGTGGGATGCAACGCTATACTCGTGGAGAAGGAGGGGAAGAGCGACAAAAAAAAGAGGAGAAAGCACCGTGAATTTACTCAGAGGGAAGGGGGGAGGGGAGAAAGCCGTGAGAAGTTATGCGGTAAAGAGCATCTCCGACTTCAGAAAGGGAAAGGGATGCCGGCGCCAATCGGGAGTACTTCCCGAGATCGGGGGACCGTCGCGGAGGAAAATACCAGACGAGAAGATTTACATAACGCAAGAAGCGTCCAAGGCCTGATAAAGAACGGCGCTTGCGTAACGAGAGAGGGGAAGGTGGATACCCTGAAAGGAGAAGGGGGAGATGAATCCAAACACTGCGGGGAAAGCGAAGGAAGTAACCCTTGGAGGGAAAAAAGTGAAGGCGGAATTCCTTTTTCCGGGGAAACAGGAGGGGGGGCGCGGGTTACGCATGCGAACAAGGCCATGAGTAAAGGGGGGGTCAGCAATGCAGCTGAAAAGAAGGGAAGGCGGGTCTGGAAAAGTCTTGTAGGCCAGAGAGAGGAAACGGCGCAGAAAAACAGGCATTTATTAGGGTGAGGAAAATATTCGTATCAAGAGGATCGGTAAAGCCTGCTCGTGGAGGGTAAAGAAAGGGATGGTTTTCAATCTTCCGAAGCGGAAGGAAGTACTTTCCCGGGCGAAAGAATAACATTCAATGGAAATCGATGTATAGTGCCCTTGTAGGAGGATAGAAGTTTCGCAGGGGCGGAATTCAATCACTCCTGTGGAGGGGCGTAATGAGTAAGGCTCAGCGCTAAGGAAAGTAATTGAAAAAGGAGTCAGGAGAAGGGGAAACCAGATCGTCTGTACCACGCCTGGCATAAAGGACTTGGAGACTTGTAATCTGGTGAGGAGGCTGGAGGCCAGCGTAATCTCAGCTGGCGGTATGGGGAGAGGGGCAGCGTGATTCAAAAGCACTAAAGATCGTGTGGTCAATATCAGTTCGATGTATGGGGCCTGAGAGGAAGGAGAAACAGCAAGTTAATTTTTCTCTTAGGTGGGCGAGAAGAGGGACAACAAAAACTGTAAGTGATGATGGGAGGTGAAAAGTCCCAGCAGGGGTCGTCTCTCAAATTCACTTGTGTTAAAGGGGGCAAAGAAAGAGGATTGAAAGGGGATTCTTAACATAAAAACCTTATATAAAGTGCGAAGGGAAAAGGGGGGGGGGGTAGTGTAACGGCAAGAGAGCAGGAACGGGCGCGGGAAGAAGATATTTGCCAGTCCTGGGGACTACTAAAAAGAAAAAGGAGTGAGGGAAGGGATATCAAATTCAAGGAATCTGGGCAGACAACTGTTTCCTTAGAGCTGACGAAAGAACATCTTCTGACCGGTATATAAAAAAGTGTGCCCTCGAAAATGACCAGGAAAAGAAGAGAGGGCAAGGGAAACAATGGGAGCGAAAAAAGAAGCCAGTTACTCAAACTGGGAACCCCGCATAAGGAAGGGCGGAAGAAGAGCCCACTTCCTTAAGGGGAAAATGGGAAGAAGGACGGTTACTATTAAATCATAACAGTCATCTCGAGAGGGGGGATAGGACAAAAACCGGATATTGAGGGAGGAATTGCACGCTTATGAAATCAGAAAAAGCTGGGAGTATTGCTTGGGAGGACAAAAGAAAAAAAAGGGATTAAAATAACTAACACTAAATGGATGACTGGCTGTTTAGGAGAGCTTCTTATTGACATGAGAAGTGGAAGAAGGGGGAAGTTAATCAGAGAACACGGCGCCTTTACGATTCAAGAAACCAAGGAAAGGCTTGGGGATCTAGAAAAAATGTGAGCCCAGTTCTATACCAGCTAAAAGGGAAGGAGACATGTAAACTTCAAATGTTTTATTGGGGGGAAGAAGTAAATTTAAGGAAGGGAGGGGAGGAATCTGAAAACATGAAAGCTGTAATTACAATAACGAATCAAAACGGGTCTGGACAACGGAATACCGGAAGATTTTGGGATCTAAGCAATAAGCTAAAGCGGGGAGATGAGTCGACTGAGCGATCATCTGGTGAAACAAGGGAAAGGAATGGCTTTGTGTCTCTGAGGAACCAGTTTAAGAGGGATGTTTGTCATTACTCTCCATAAAAGGAAAGGTCGGTGGGACGGGGGGTTCAATTCCATAGCCCTGACCACTGGGGGAAGGACAAGAAGGGATTTGGCTCTCTCTATGGGGGGGTGGAGTCGAAGCTCTCTGAAGGGAATGACCATCCAATCCGAATGTCAGAGGGGATTACGCACTCTTTCATCTCAAACACCTGGGGAAAAAGGGAGGGTCGGCGCTTTATACGCTGATGGTAATGCGCGACAGTTCAACCGAAGAAATAATGGCCCCGGTATCTTCAACGAAGTTATACTCCTAAGGAAGAGGGGACTGAGAAGAATGTGCTGCTGCCGGGCAGTTGAAGTGAATCGAAGTAAGAACTGGAAAAATATTCACAAGAGGGGCGATGGGGGGGCGAAAGGTAACCTCCTTCGAACAAAAAGATATTCGCGTGGGAAAACCAAAATTAAGAGGGAGAAAGAAAGGAAAAACTTGACGTAGTACTTTAAAGAGAGGGCAAACGAAAAAAATGGGGAACGAAGAAGTGATCGTTCTACCTAATTGCTGCTTTTGGGGAGAAAGACCAAGCACTACTAGCCAATGCCACCAGTGAAGGGGGGACGAAGGGGGGGGGGCCGCATCGTTGAAGAGCTTTTCCTCTACCGACAACGGGAAAAAGACGGAGAGAGGTGCCGAAAAGAGACTACTTTGACGTGAGCCCGAAGCTTGTCTCAGTGGCCGTCACTCTTAATTCATGGAGCCAAGGAGGGAGAGCGAAACCAGAAAAGGGAAGGGGAGACCAACAAAATCCATGTACGCTGGGTCGTCTCAAGGCCAGCTGGTTTAAAGGGAATGGGAAGGAGGGGCATTCAAAGAATCCGGAGAGGGGGGGGGGTCGGGAAAAGAAAAATGAATTATCATCTATTCGGTGGATTCTGGAGCGAAGGGGAAGTGGGGGAAGAACCATCACGGACACATCTATCAGTAGGGGAGGATCTAAAGAGAAAGAGAGACAGGAGTGGGCAAGCTTGGTAAACAAAGAAACAATGACATCATAATAAGGGGAATCATGGACGGGGGGTTCAATGCCGGTCAGGAGGATTGACTGAGAATAAGGGGAGAAAAGGTCACTGGGGAACGTTTCTGGTGATTGAGATGCCAAGGGGGGGACACTTTGTACGCTATATCCTGGTCGGGGAGAAAAAGAGGTGGGAATGGGAGATACTGGAACACTGTCCCCATAGAGTAGAGGAAGAGCGGGAAAAAAAGGGATCTAGGGTTTCAAGAGTAATTACCACGTGAATCAAAGAAAGGTGAGAGAAGCCAAGAATGAGTTGAGGGAGAGTAAGAACATTGGGGGGGGGGGGGGGGGGGGGGGGGGGGGGGGCGTAAAGAAATCATTTCTAATGATGTGGAAGGTAATCTAGCCCCACCAACAAAACGGAGGGGGGGGGGGAAAAGTATTACTGCCCAAATAATGCGAAAGAGGGAAAGCGAGCACTTCGTTACTAACGCTCATCCGATACTCAGGGATTCTCAGACGGGCAGTATTACTTGAAACAAAGGCCCGATTGGGTGAAAGAAAGAGGTAGAAGAAATCGAAGGGAGGAGAATTGGCAGAGGGGTAATAATCAGGTCACCATACTTCTCTGAACAGGGGCGCTTAATCAAATTGGGAAACCCAGAGATTCCCTAATGCAAAAGAAAGTTGCGTAAGAGGAAAGCGAGGCCTTTACCTTTCATTTACAGGACAATGGAAATGCCGTGGACCTGTCAATCTTGAAAGGTCTTCTTTGGATTTTTTTGGTGGGGTGACCCTTGAAATTGGGTGAGATTGGGAGAGGTCGCTAAGGCAGTGAGAGCTTGTGGGGGGGGGTGCCATTCCACGAGCAAGGAAATGGAAAAAACGTAATAATCCACACATCATCTCGGACGGGGGGGGGGACGCGGGAAAGAAAAGCGAAAGGGATATGAGGAATGTCTCCTTCCATGACCCGTTCCCAAAAGAGGGGCATTCGTAAGCGAAAGCAAGTCGTCAAACGGAGGGAGGGGGAATGTTGCTAATAATCTCGTTAGCGTCAGCTCCAGGAAAGGGAACGAGGGAAGAGGAAAGGATCCGTTCTCTGGCTCACGTCAACGAGTCGACTTGGGTACACCGGCACCGAGGGTACTAATTTAAGTTTTTATTTCTTAGACAAGGCGCTGAAAAACGAATGACGAACGGGGAGGAACAATAATGTTTAAATGGGAATTAACGTGCATGTTACGCGTAACAAGAAGAGGGAGAACTAAATCTCTTTCTCACAGTGGGGAGGGCGCAGAGCGGGAAAGGGGACCTTAGGTTTCTTCTGTTAGTCAGGGGGGTCGCAAAAGCATGAAGCTGTACATACAGGTTTTACGATACGACAAAAATCGAAGAAGAGGAATCTTTCTCTTCTGTAAGGCTCTTTAAATAGAAGCAGGAGGAGGGTGCGGGCAGAGAATCAGCAATGATCAGGTTCATTGGTTGGATCCGGCTTAGAAAAAGAGGTACAGAGAAGGACATAGGCGCTTGTGAAAAGAGAGGGCTTAAATCAAGCAGCTACGTAGAGTAGCGGAATCGTCCGGTCCGAGTAAGCACAAACGGGAGGGGGAAACTTCTCTTGTGCGATCTTCGACACTATTGGGGGAGGGTCGAAGGAAAAAGGCGATATCTTCTAGGAGAGCAGACAAAGAACTCTTTATCGGAAGGGAAAATTACCGGCTTGGCTGTACAAAAAAGCATGCGGCAGGGCCAGGGGACATTTGAACGTACACTGACATTGTTTTCAGGGATCGCGGCAGGCTCCTTCGGAGTGCGTAAAGGGTCGTAAGCACTCCAACGAACTCTTCGGGTGGGGGGCAGATTCTCGATTTGCTTAAAAGGAAAAGAATCTTCCTGATTTCCAAGGCAGTTATCGGGAGGGTAGAGGAAGAAATTCCGATCAAAGACGTACTTTCCAGACCGAATTTTTCTGGTCAACAGCGGTGTGAAAAAAGTGCAAGAAAAGAAAGAATCTACTTCACGGGGGACAGAAAGTGAAGGGGGGGGGGGTAAACTGGTCAGTTTCATGGTCCGGGAGGATGCGAAGGGGAGAAGAGTCGGGGGTCAAAACGAGGATTTGCTTTGTCTTGACGGGGGAGAGGCAAGGCAGAAGCGGGGAGAGGGAAATTTTTAAAAATCAGTCCGCTACAGGAAGAGAATTTAGGTCGGCCACGAAGGGACAACCTGAAAGCGTGGAGAGCTTGCAGCCGGGGCTGTTCTCTGGATGTGCTTAGAGAAATATGAGAAGCGGAGTAGTATGATGTCACAGGCTTGAAAGCGAAAGAAGAGAGTGGTTGGTCAATAGAGACTACGCGATCTGGGCCTTAAATTGGCAATCAAGAAAAAGGCGTAGGGTGAGGAAGGGGGGGGGGGGGGAGGCTCAGCCCAGTAGTGTTACAGTAAGAGGGGGGGGAAATGGTGAGTGAACCCAGAAGTGCGTGGGGGGGGGAGGGACAGAAATGGAAGGGTTCTCAGGTTCCATCTCATCTTGATCCTTCAGAGGATGAAAAAGAAACGGGGTAGGAGGGGAGAGAGATATGATTGCTAAGTGGACAGCAGCGCAAGAAAGAAAAGTGCCCAGGAAGTTGCAAGCTCAGCAAACAAAACGGGGGTATGAGTAAAAAGTCGTATGATGTCAAATTGCCTTTACGGATTATTGGGATTCGGTCTCATGGCGTCTTAGAAAGACATAATTAGTAAGCACATTCTAAAGGAAAGAGGAAAGCGCCTTAAGGGATCTGCTCGTAAATTTAACAAGGAATTGGAGAGACCAAAAGAAAAATGGGACTCAAACTTTCCAAGAAAATTACAATATAGGGCATTAGATCGCCAAGGTCATCCTGAATGAGCTTCTTTGCTGATAAAAGAAGGGGGACAAGAAAGGAAGCGATATCGGTGGGGTACAATATCTTGGGATTGAGGAGAAATTCAACGCGGCTGACATCAGCAGACAGCCAGTAGGCGTAGGTTTTCCCTAACCGACGCGAAATCACCGCGAAAGAATCAAAGATCATTGAAGCTTGGAAAGATCCAAAGGAGTCTAAGGGCGAACGGGGTGGGCAATTGTAAAGACAGCGCAGGCTCAAAATGATAGAGCAAAAGAATTTCTTTTAATTGGGGATAGACCTCCCTCGGCGCACCAGGCGATCACGCACACTGGACACGGGGAGAGTCGCTCTTCAGAAAAAATGTGTGAGGGGGGATTAGGGCGGGGGGAGAGGGGGAAGCACGGAGGGTAAATAGCTTTAATTCAACAAAAGCGGGAGGACAAGAAAGAAAGACGAGGAAAGAGGGACGAGGGATCCTTGTTTTACGACAAATACTATAAAATCGGAAGACGGCGGGGGATAAGCACAGGATCAAGTGGACGACATGAGGGAGAAGCTGAAACCCTCCAAACTAGCGCTGGTGGGAGAGCTGAGGGGAAAAAAAGTGTTTTCAATGCACTCCTTTTGCCATTATCTAGGGAAATCAAGGAAAAGATGTCGGTGGTCCAGAAAATGGACCACTCCACTCAGACTGTAACGCACAAGCCGGGAGGAGGGGGAGGGAGCAGTTTCTTTTGAGCAGGCGAAAGAGAGTTCATGTGAAAACCAGCCGAGACAGAGAAGCTTTCAGAGGGAACGACGCGACAGAGCAAGGGGGGGGGGAAGAGGTACTAAGATCAGGTTTGGAAGAAGCGACGTTCAAAAAAACAAAGATTTTCCTATATGAACGTGGGAGGATTCAGGGAGGGTAGGAAAGAAATCCGGGTGACGGAGAGAGTAAGGTGAGCTGCTACAACAGAGGAAAGCTACTCTTTAGGGGGAGCACTTAAAAAGGACGGGTGAACTGAGTCAACCAGGGGGATAGCGATTTGTCTATACAACTCCGGCAAGACAGCGAGGATAGTAGGGGGGCGTGGTGGAGGAAATACGGTCCCTCTTCAGCCAAAACTGAAGGATGACCTGGAAGAGCGCTCATAAAAAACTTGTATCAGACCCGAGAGATTCTCATTGACCTGTCGGCATTTTAAAAATCCCCGCACTCATCCATTCAACAATTGAATTGGAAGCCCAAGGGCCCAATAGTGGCCAGAAAAGTCGGGGACCGCCCGAAAAACGGCACCTTCGTAATCGTAAGAGGGAAGAAGTAGAGAGGGGATTGAGAGGCTAATCATAGGGGCTCCTTTTCCGCGTGAAAAGTCTGCTCAAATTTAAATGACTATGCGAACCGCGCTGTGGGGGAGAAAAAGGAAACGCAAGAGGAACTTCTTCTCAGCCGAGCGAAAAAGGGGTGGGAAAGGAGTGGAGCTTACACACAAAAAGAAAAAAGCGACATCAGGCTCTTTGGTGCTGGCCCGCCGACCATATACGGCTGTGGAATTCTGACGTCATCAAGGTGAGAGTGGGAAAGGGAAAAAAAAGAAGAACAGTCGCTAATGAGGCAAGCGACAGGTAAAGATAAAAGGCAAGTTTCCCAACAAAAAAAAAAACATCAGAAACAAGAAGCAGGGGTCGGGAGGGTGAAGGATGTAGGGGACTCGGTCTGTTCCTTCAAGTAAGAGAGCTGGAAGGGGGGAAAAACGGTGAGGTTCCTGGGAGGGCCGAAGAGTCTCTGTTCAAAACTTTGAGACGGACGATCCTGGGGTATCATAGAGGTTAAGAGGGAAACCAAATGGTAACATTTGAAGAAGTTGGGGGGATTGGGGAAGAGGGAGGGGCAAATCTCTGACCGTTAAGCTTTGAAAACAAAAAAGAAGGTGGGAGGGAGAATTGTTGATCTTTAGGTAGTCTATAAGCTTGGGAGAGAAGGAAGTTAAGAGCATGTTTTTTCAAGGTAATAATCTTCTCAAAAAAAAACACCAACCTTATTAGAGAAAGAGAAAGAGATTAAATTGCAAAGAAAGGGGGGAGAAGAGTCTGGAAAAGCGCCAATAGACTCCTCGAGCAATCCGAATAAGCAGACGGAGACTTCAGGGAGGGATGTGCAGTAGAGGTTCCTCTGGCCCTTTGGCACTCTCATCAAAGCAAATGAGGAATGGGGAAAGGGGGTTAATCCAGGCACATCTTGAGGGTAAAAAGATCGCGGAAGAAGGTTGGGAACCGACTGGCAGAACAAAACGTGCCCATTTCGAGCCATGTTGTAGAAGGGAAAACATGGGTCCGCACCTTTCCTAAATTAAGAAATGTGAAAACACTTCACAGTGAAGATGAGGGGGGGTTGGATGTGTTTTGTTTGGGAAAACTAGGGGGGTAAGGTGTAGGCTGGAGGTTCGAGGGCCGCTTATCGGGGATCTGGGCAGGGGGGGTTAAATTACCACGCGAAAGGGAGCGCTCAGAAGTCCCGAAACTGCTGAGAGGGGGCGGCAGGGCAAGAAAAACCGCCCTTCTTCTGTGGAAATGTGAACTCTGCAAGGAAAGGCACACACGGGACAGCGGAGCACAGCGGCAACCGTTTC
>Ga0179593_1426295_pt1 | contig 16259 bp, 18 predicted proteins | sample CZODoug2_1_08_16_FD_185931 | JGI IMG/M metagenome (GOLD analysis project Ga0179593, IMG submission 185931) | Vadose zone soil fungal communities from Angelo Coast Range Reserve, California, USA - CZODoug2_1_08_16fungal (PacBio error correction) | ecosystem: Environmental > Terrestrial > Soil >...
GTTCGGAAGAGTGGGAGGTTAATGCTGCATTGAGAAGGATTGGCAACTTCAAGTTGAGTGGCTTGAAATTGGAAATTGCGTCCACCAGACGGATGTCGGTTTCATGAGAAATGTGAGCGGGTGTTCATGGTCCGGACGGGAGGGGGGGGGGGGGGAGGATTGTAAATACTGGGGTCCTTTTTTCAGGAGGTCAGCAGGATGAGAATCAGGGCACATAGGGGGAGCCTGCCTGCTTACAATGCCTAAAATGAGGGGAAGAGTCTCGTACGTACGGGGGGGGTTAAAAAAGTCTAGACCCCTGCTCGGCTTATGGAAGTTTTTGGAGATAATTAAGTAGTAAAAAATAGGACTGCTTTTGATTATTCATTCCCTGCTAGATTGGGTGGATGGTGGTCTTGCCTTTTCGGGGGGCTTAGAAAGAGGAAAAAGGTTATCATCTGAAGTCTTTAATATTTTCCTGTTTGGGTGTAAGCTGGGGAAAGGATACATAATTTCTCCCGAGAATAATTTTCGAGACCAGGGAGTGAGCAGATTGGATCCGGTGGAAAAAGGGAGAGGAGTAGAAAGTCAATCTCTGACAAGGCGCTAAAGAGATTAAAATATCCTTTAAGCGTCGCGAGTCTAGGAGAGGCTAGAAAGAAAATGCCAGAGATAGAGTTCACTTCAACTTTATGTCGGGGTAGGCGACTACGATTCTCCAATACTGTTCTTTTACTTTTTCAAATGGGGTCAAAGAGAGGGAGGAGACCAGGAAATTGAACAGGTGAACTCCAGTCACACGAAAACGACACTCTTAGAGAAGGGAAAAGGAAACTGGAAGGCATCGGCCCAAAAAATTAAGATAGGATGGGGATAGAGGGGATCACCCATCGGATTTGGGAAAGGGGACGAGAATTGAAAGCAACGGAGGATACACCAACAGAAAAAAAATGACTCTTCTTTATTGGAGGATGGGTGTCGAAATTGAAGGATGCATGATGACAATAGGCAGCTTATAGAGGAGTAGGGGGGGAAATGACTGTCTTCTCTTACAAGAAAGGATGCCGCGACCGGGGAAGGGGGGCGTGCTTCTTCTCTAAAACGTCCGGTTTTTCCTGGGAAAACCGAAAGAACGATAGGGGAAACTCAAACTTCGAAACTTATGAAACAAGACCGATGAAAGAGACATCCCACAATCCTGAGAAAGAGGAGGACACTTATCGACAAGGCGGGGGGAGGGGAGGGATGAAGCACTACATAACCCTATTCACTAAAGGGCGGGGAAAAAGGGTCTGATGGCCTGAACTTGAAGCCCGGGTTACAGATGAATATAAGGTGGGGGAAACTTAAAGCCCACTGATTGTTCAGCAGACCCAATGAAAAGTACAAGGGGGGAGGGGAAAGTCCTCTGCGTGTAGGAAGAAGGGAAATGAGATGTGTTCTCATCTAATAGAACCTGTTCTCAGCTTGCTAGAAAAAACCTATGCGACAATAGAGCTTCTGATCAAAGAAAAAACAGAAAGAATAAAGAGTGGCCTCCCTTCCCCGAAGGCTGGGAAAAGGAAAGAAGCAATCGGTCAGGCCCATTTACCCTAAGGGAGAGGTAAACGTATATAATAGAAGGAGGACCTGGAAGTCACCTCACCCTTGTTAGGAACTCCGAAAAATGAGTGGGCAGAAGAAAGAACTCACTATGGGGAGGAGAGGGTACCGGTCAGCGGACCTAGTCCCAAAGAACAGCCAGACAAAGAGGGGAACTAGGGGGGGGGTTCATTTTGGCGGCCAGAAGAGGGGGGGCGGTGTGAGAAAAGATCTGGATTTAAGCCCATAAAGGAAGGGCTCACCGCTCCCGAAGGGACGGGAACCATAAAACCGTACTACGACACCCACATAAAGATAACAGATGGAAAATCAGTAAAAAAGAGTAGGTGAGAATGATTGGGTACCCGAGAAGAAGGAGAAACCCTAAAAGAGCAGGCAGTTTGACGAAGCAAGCAATATTATGACCTTTAAAGGAAAAGGGCTGCTGCCGGGTGAGATATCCTGGAGTCGAGTTGTCAGAGGTACCAGTAAGAAAGGGAGGGAATGATGATTCTTTCCTTGTACATCTTAATAGGAAGGCGGGCTTACTTCGGTGGCGAATTTTACAAGCGATCGGCTTAAAAAAAATGGGATTCCTTTATAAGAAGGACGCATCATCATCAGAAAAAGGAAGGTTCTGCCCGAGCGGTTCAGTGAGGAAGGGATCATCATGGGGATTGGCCACTTGGGTGGGGCAGTTCTCTAGTTCCAGACAAAAGGGGAATGGGCTTACCGCTTGTGGAAAGGAAGGAAAATTCGGGTTATTTAGGTCTTACTTCCGGAATTATAGGAGGTCGTGTACTGGGACGGTTAGAAGGGGTCTCAAGAAATGATAGGACGACAATTCCTGGTAACACTTGTGTGGTCAAAGTCTACTGGTGAGGCTTGACTCTGGGATTACCCTTGAAAATTTCTAGCTATAATTGGGCAAAATGGGGGGAGTGAGCGGCGGCCCTGGTGTTGGAGAGGCTCGGGGAGAGAGGACAGATTTCTGAAACGAGTAAATTACCAAGGCCGCGACCGGGGGGATTGTCGTCCGGTTTTGCTTTCGTCTCCAACTACTGGCGGTGAGGGAAACTGTGGAATTTGGGGGGCAATGATACGTTGGGGCCTGGCGAGATCTAGAAGAGAAAGGGCAAGTCCCGTTCTTTCCCAGGTGCGAAAGTCAGGAGAACAAGATTCCTGTGGCAGATGGTCCGCAGCCCAAAAAGGTAACCTTGGAGACATCAAAACAATGCACTCTGTTAAAAAAAAAATCCCGGAGGTTTAGGTGGAAGAAGGAGATTGAAGAATATGTCTGCCGGTTAGAACAGAGGAGAGAAGAGCCCAGAAGGAGATGAGGGATTTCCTTCCGGGTGTCTTCACCATGGAAGAACAAGGGGGGATCATTAGCTGCTGACGTCTGTCCAACCCTTGGGAGGGAGACTCAGGGGCAGTGGACTGTGGCGAGCAAGTGATCGGCTATCGGGAGGACGAGGCTGCCTCGGTTCGCTACCCCCGTGAGGGAGAAGAAGGGGAGAGGGCAAAAGGGGATCCGCTGGGTCGGCGCCATAAATCTCCCACCCTTACTTTCTTTCCGGAAAAAAGGTGGAGTGCCCACGGGGAAGGGATGGGGGATTCTCTGAAAAAAAGTGCGGTGAGCTATACAAAAACAACACGGAGTTGCGGAAGATCGAGAGAAAAGTTCAACTTTTTTAGGGGGAGGGAAACACAAGAAAAAAGAAGACGCCACCGGGCACAGAACCCGTTACCGGAAAGAACTTACGGTTTGGCTCGGGATCTATGCGAACAAGTTACGACCAGGGGAGAAGACGACCCAGAGGAGACCTTCGGTGGTCGAGAAGAATTGAAAGCGTAAGCTCCGATCGCAGAGTTCTCAAGAAGCGAAAGGACGACTTCGATCACCGATGGGAGGGGGAGGGTCGAGGAAATACGTATACCCTTCCGGAGCATGGGTGAAAGAACACCAACTAAGGAAAAGCCGCAAAAAGCAGGAGGCCTCAAAAAATCTTTTGATACCACTGGAGAGAAAGAGAAGCCACTGAAGGCACAAACAAAATGCAACCGGTGGCCGGAAACCGAGAGGGGGGGGAAGGGGGAAAAATTTCCGCTTTGTTGTTCAAGACGTAACAGCTGAAAAAGGACCGGGATGGTGCTGCCCGGAGCAATCCCGAAAAGTTCATCACTAAGGGGGAAGAAGGCGTCGAATGATCGAGAGATTCCTTCGGATAAAAAATGAAGAGGGTTCAGCAGGGCAAATCCTAGGTGAGCGCTAAGAACTAGAAAAAAACGAAGAAAAAGAAAAAAGAGGTTCTGTCTCCTTGGTACAGCTTCAGAAACGGATCATCAGGAGCCGAAATCATAACAACGAAGGCACGGAAGATCCGTATTCCAGGATGAGAAGAGAGAAGGGTGACAAATGGGATAAAGCCCTTAAGCAGCACCTGCCGACTGAAAACACCCAAATTTTAAGGGAAATTTTGAGGCGAGCAGGTCTTATGAGTTAAGAACTTACACCTCAGAGAAGAATGAATGAGAATAAGGTGACGAAGAAAACTCCATCAAAAAGAATAGGGCACCGCCCGGGCCGCCATAAAAGTCGTGAGGGATAAGGGAAGAACCGACACCAATCTTGGAAGCACAACAGGATAACTCTTAATAACCGGAAAATCAGCGACCAGAAAGGTGCAAGAAGGAGATGGATTCTTTTGACCTGAGGAGGAAAGACTCTTCCGATGGGTTAATCCTATCGCGAATTCACACAACTTCCCAGAAAAACGCAGGAAGACCGACAATATGAAGAGGTCTACAGGGAAAAATCAATAACGACCACTCTCATCAGACAGAAAAAAAAAGAAAAGCGAATACCAGAGACAGTATAAGAGAACGCCCACGCAGAAGGTCTAAAGATTAAGATTCGGCCCGAGAGCTTTGGAGTTCTCACTTATGAGAGAAGGTACCAAATAAGGGATTTTTTGAAAGGCGGTCCTATGAAATCGGGAGGGAGGTGGGTGTAGGCTTCGGGCTTCAAAAAGGAATAGGCTCAGGATTGATCCTGGTTATCATGAAAATTCCCGGGACTGGAAGGTGTAGATACGTCTCCAAAGGAGAAAGAGGAGTCCTGCCAAATGAACCAAACCCGTACAAAGCCGCGGTCTGGCTGATTTGTAACAGAAGGGAAGAGGGAAAAGGACTCAAAGATGAGATGCAACTCGTAGTTCCCACAGAGAGAAGGTCTGAGACAGGCACCCGGGGGTCACTTAAAGTTAATCCTGGAGGGGATAAAGTTCCCAGATCCCATACATACCTGGAAAAAAAGTCAAACGTGCTTGAGTGCGGCGCCATATTGGAAACGAGGTAGGTAAAGAGGAATGAAAGAGGACGGTGTCAGGGAATCTCTCATATTTCTAAGAGGTTGTAGAGAAAGCTGAAAATTTGGCATGAAACGAGAGATGATGGACAATACCCGGGAGCTCGAAGAGCCTGGGCTTCCGTATTCGAAGAAAAATAAGGGGTCCCACGTCCGTACTGCGTAGGGGAAACAAGATGGGTGACAGGAGTTGACACAACATTGATCTTAAGAAGGGAAAAAACGTTCTCGAAATTGCAAAGAAAAGGCCGCCCTGGTGATTAAAAATACCAGGGCTCCTGGAAAGTTGAAGGAAAGAGGGGGCCGCCAAAGAAGCATGGCAGATTGCAGTCCGTTGTCTCGAAAGAGTGTGTTCTCTGATCAGTCAGGTGGGGAGTGGGGAAGCAGTTAAGTGACCTTTAGCTTCCACTAATCAAGAAGGTCGTCGGACAAGAAACTACGAATTTTTAGAGTCATCGAAGGGGAAGAAACTTCTCTGTCTTTCCGTTGGGAAGTCAAACCACAGAATGTACCCCCGACGAAGTCGAGGACTAAAAAGAAAGGCCGGAGTGAAAAACATCCAGTAAACTCTAAAGTCACGAAAAAAGAAGGAAGCGCTATAGGAAAGATTTTGTTTATACTGCCACTGGAGGCGAACGAAAAAAAACGGGAAAAATCTATGTTGATAAGCTCTCCCAGAGAGGGATTAATTTGGGCGCATATAGATCCCATTACTCAGAGGTAGATCAAGAGGTGGGTCGGGGTCGGGTGCTGAAGACTGGAGGGTGGGAGACTGAGAGGAAAATTAGGGGAAAAAAAGACTCGAAAGTATGGCGAGGTCAACTCGTCTTCTCCTACCCGCAAAGGAACTGAAGAACTCGAGGCTGAAAACAATTGGGAAAAAGATTCGAGAAGATCCGGAAGACGAATTCTAAACGTCTGACAGGTAGTCAGCTGACGAAGGGCAGAAAGGAGTCTACTCAAGGGGTCCTGTGGACCACAGGGATTCCTAGAAAAGAAAAGGGGATAGACCTCTTCTAGCAGGAACTTAGAGTGAAAAGAAGGGGAAAAAGCAAAAACCCTGGAAGATACAGCGCGTAAAGATGATTCACACGTTTCCGTGAGACCCACCTGCCGAAACCATCAAAATCGACAGGGGGATCACCATCAGCAAGGGGTTTTTCATCGTATCGGAAAAAAAAGGACAGAGACGAGTAGAAGGATGGTAGAAATAGGGGGGGAAAAAACAAGGAAGTCGTTGAGCGCATTTCCACTCTTGGAGGCCTGGGGCGCCATCAGAGTCGCACGAAGGTTGTTGCAGGGGGAAGAAGAGGAAGAAGAAACACATTACCAAAACGTAATCATCGATAAAGGTCGTCCGACCATGAAGCCCGCGAACATCCGCATCGTCCCTTAAAGCCCGTCTGGTTGCCCCCGGTGAAGGAGGGGACCCCAGCCCTAAGTCAAGGGAAAAACCAGAACAGTGCCCTCAGGAAAAAGAAAAAATGCCGGAGCAATATCTCTCAAACCAAAAAAGTAGTATTATTACAGAACTGGAAAGATGCTCCGGCAGGTTTTGTTAAGGGGGAAGCGGCACTTTCTCCGGGAGGGCCGGCACCTTAAAGGGGGGGGGGGGTCAAATCGGCCGGGGTAGTCCCACCAGAAGCGTCATTTGAAGATAAGCAAGGGGTTGTGCGGTGGGAAAAAATTAGTGAAAGGGAAGAAAAATGATCGCTTTTCAATAAGGGGTTCCTGGGGAGGGTACTTAAAGCAGATGCAAATAACCACCTTCAGGGACTCCGCGCTGGCTAAAAAAAATTCCCAAGGGGGGAGGGGGGGAAATTAGAGCATCAAAGAATTCTTTCGAACCTTCTCTGAAAAGCGGCTACTCAGACTGGGTCTTGGTGGGGTGCGCTACTTACGATGTAAGTCAAAACCGGGTCGGGGGGATGTAGGCTTCCCGGGCTCTAGTGGATGGGGGCGGGGGCGGGGAGTGCCCTAACGGGAAGGGGAAGAAAAGGAAGGGTAGCGCACCTTTTTGTGTGTCCCTAGTTCCGGTGGGGGGTATGTACGTGGAACTTCTCAGTAAGGGAATCCCGTTTCTCTACCAAAACAGGAGTGCTGATCTTATCAGGGGTAAAAGGGAGTCTTAGAAGAAAGTCGAGGCATCGGACAAATCAGATGATACCGACGACAGTAAGACTTAAGGAAATCGTCTTCGCAGATCCCTCCGGGCGGTTCTTCAAGGAAGGCTGGGTTCCGAGAAAACAACTGGAGAGGGGGACAGAGACATAGGGGGAGGTTCCTGGGGAAAAGGGGGAAGCGCAGTGCTCTCCCAACCAGAAACAACCAAAAAAAAAAAAAAAAAAAACAAAACCCAACCACGCCCCAAAGCCAAAAACCCAAAAAACAAAAATGACGAGTTACCCCTTCCCACTAACCCCCTACCAAAGGAGATCTAGAGCCACCTGGTGCCGGCTCCTCCAACGTCAAGGAAGAGGGGGGGGCTGGGGAGAGCAGATCAACATCGAGGGTTGGTCCGTGAGAAACTAACTTCTTCCAGCACGGTCCTTCTACAAAAACATCTTAGGGAGAGGAGGAGGGGTCGTTATGTGTCGACTGGTTCCTGGATGAAGGATTAGATGGACCTGCGTCGTCATCGCGTCCGGGGGTACGGAGGGGGCCATAGCTGACGCGAACAGGAGGAAAAGGGAGGAAAGGTGATTGAGTCTTCTGCAGAAACGAAAAAATTCTGGGGGTACGGGGCAACCGACGACACCATACTGGGAAGAGAAAGTAAACGCGAACTGAATCCAAAAGCCGAGAAAGATAATAGAAACCGATGCTATCCGGAAGTCAACAAAGGTGACACCCTGCGGAGTTGCGCGTCTTCAACTACAGGGGACGGCTGCACCAGGGCTTCCTTGTCTCTTTCAAGGATCTTATCCACCGGTCAATTTAACCTAAGGGGGGGAAAGCCGTCACCAACGCGGCCTAAGACAAGTAACGACGTGGACTGGCTTTTACCCTGCCGCATCGGCAGTTAGTTTCAAGGATCGGGGGGAAAGTCATCGTAGCGGTAACCTGGGAGGCGAAAGAAAAAAAAAATAGGCGACTCGAGCTTATGCTCAATAACACGTGACAGACATGTCCCGCCCAGAAAGATCTGGCGCAAAAGCCCTAAAAAGAGGGGAGGGACAGGGGGAGACCATGATCTCAGGAGGGACTTAGGAGTCATATAACGGAGACCTGGAAGCATACTCACCCTTGGGAGAAAAATGCGAAAAGGGGGGGGCAGAATATCCCTCAAGAAAGCTATTGGGCCGTTCAGATGAAGAGGACACGGCATCCATGAAAGCGAGGAGTTGAGAGGTGGGGTGAGGGGGGTGCTTCCTCCGAGTGATAGTGTTATCACTATAGAACCGTAGAAAATAACAGTCCGTTTCTACAGGGCGCCTCCGAGAGAAACAGGAGCCAAGACGCCGACAAAAAACTCCATAGAAGAAATGGGCGACGCCGGTACCCCATCTAGAATGGGTGGGAACCTTTCAGTCAACGTCGGAACCCTACCAAACTAGTTTGTCCTAATCTTTCCGGGTGAAATGGGGGACCGTTCAAGAATTTGGACTGATGAAGAGAGTTACGAGCCCTGGTCTTCGGTTATCGTTATGTATAAGAGCGTGGTCGCTTCTGGGCTTGGATTGCGAGTCCGTATCTGGTATTGAGGGATCAAACGGAAGTTTCTGGAAGTGTACCTCTAGAGGCTTCACCAGAGAAAATATTCTGTCTACGCTCAAGGAAAGACTCCTCAGAAATATACCGGTGACATTCGGACGTAGGTATGTTCAAGATAACGGACAATCCTTGTCTTTTCAATGTTTTTGAGGGAGATGGTACCGGAATCCGCAACCTACTTTAGGCCAAAGGAGGTCCCCCCTGATCGGCTTGGGCGGGGAGGAGGGGAAAAATTAAATTATCTTCATTGACTAGTGGACGGCGGTCGACCCAGACTCAGGCGCAGCCGCCTGAATCCGAAAAGGCCGCAAAGTGGTGGTCAGTCGGCAGTAAGTCTTGACTTTCGAGGGGAACTGGGAACCACTGTCCGCGAACTTCTTTTGTCCAGGGGGGAAGAGGGGAGGAAGGACCCTGCTTTTTTTGAGCGAAGGGCGCGATGCTCGGGACTGAAGAGGTGATGACTCAAGATAAAAACTCCAGGGCTGGGACGAGGTGGGGGAAGCGTTATTCGCGCTAATCCTTCGGGGGGAGGCTGAAACTGTGGAATTGGGGTTAAAAACTGTTGGAGGGATAGTCATCAGGCGCTCCCCGCAATTCGGTGCGAAAAAAGGGATTCGGGAATTCCGGGAGAATACTTCCTGTGTAAGAGGTTCCGAATGCCCAAAAGAAATTGGTCTAACCTCAAAACTGCCCCGCGCTAAAGGCTCAGGAGGGGGGGGGTGGTACGCCGTCATCTTGCTCATCTGGCGGGAAGCATGGGGAGACATCTGGGAAGCGAGAGCACCCCCTCCAGGGCTCTGAGGTAAGGGAAGGCCAGGGGGGTGTTCCGAGAAAAGTGATGTGAACTGGGGGGAAGAAGGAGGGAGGCCGATCCGCGTCAACCACAAAATTGGAGGGGGGGAGAAATCAGGGCCTGCGTTGAAAAAGACTCAAAAAAAATCCGGAGTACCGCTGCTGCCTCGGGGTTCTCTACCGAGAGAGGGTAGCCGGGGACGTTCGTCGGCAGATGTCTGCCCTCTTGAAGGAAAAGAGAAAGAAAGAGACCCACCCATCTTTGGAAAAATAAACTTTCCTTTCCAGGCAAATGTTCCGGAGGGAAGGCAAAGGGTGGCTGGGGGGTCGCGACCAACGTGCCGGGTATCTCTTAAACAACAAAAAAGAGTATTGAGGAGATATCACAGTGAAAGTGGTCGTCACCAACAAAAGAAAAAGGCAAAAGGGCACTCCCCCGTGACCGAAAAACTTTTTGGGAGCGTTGTATCTATGAGACGAACGCTGGGCGACCAGGCTGACGACCACGGCGCGAAAAAGTCGGACAAGATCAGAAGAGGAACGAATCTCCTCGATTCGCCACATAGCAAAGGACCGGGCGAGCAACTCCAACATTGGGGGGGGGATCGGAGAAACAGATACTATAAACCCTGGGGAATTCACAAGGTTGAAAAAGAAAAAAAAACCAACAAAAATCACGCAAAAAGAAACAAAAAAAAGACAGAGCAGGAGTCTCTCTCTCCAGCTGTGGCTCCCTTTCATAAGAGGAAAAAACCGACGGCGTCAACCAGCACCGCGGATACTACTGACTGAGGGATGGGGGGGTGAGGTAGAACAGGTTCCGTGGTGGGGGAAGGCGGAAAATCTCCACATAATTGGGCGACGGAGTACCGGAAACCATGTCCATCAAGACGGCAAGTATGAGGACTATGAAGGACTAAACACAGTCACCTAACAAATTCCAAAGGGTACAGCACATGGGTAACTTATTGATCTCGGAAAGAACCGCGTACAACCTGACAAGAAAAAAGGCGTAAAAAAAAAGGGAATCAGCGTCAACCGAGCAAAGAGCCACATAGACATCCACCGCAGGTCAAGGCCTGCTCCGCGTACATACACTAAAGTAGGGGAGTCAAAGGGCCCATGGTCATCACCCGAACAAGACGACCAAGGACTCCCTTACCAACACGTGGTTACGTCATTGGGTCGAGAAAGTATGCGATTAGCCCGTCGCCCCGCCCGCATACTCCTTCAGGCAGTAAGTGACGCCCGAAAATCCCTTCACAAAAATAAAAAGGGGAGTGCACCGCACGGGCCCAAAGCCTTGAGTAGGAGGGAATCCTGTAACTCTACGTACAAAAAGAGAGGACATGGGAACCGTATAGAAAGAAAGACAAGAAAAAGATCGGGACAGAACTGTCCAAAGGGAGAGGGATGCGGCGGTACCGGAACGGGTACAGCCGAGGAGAGGGGTTGAGCCGATCGGAAACTTGCCAGAACCGAAGAAACCTCCATCAACTAGAAAGAAACTCCTTCTCACAGAAGAGGGTACCACTCAATCTTAAATTCCCCTCTACCACGAAAACCTAGAAGCAAAAAGGAGAAGGGTACAGTATCCGCATTCACCCGTTGAAGGTCGACAAAACATAGTAGGCGAACGCTTCTGAAAACGCTCTCTTTGTCAGGGTGCGCCGTCCGCTCCGGTAAACAGAGCTTCTATTTTTGGTACAGGCTTCGATAGATCGGTGTCCTTTTGGTGGGGGGAGGGGCGTAGGTCTCCTCGTGTTGACCGGCTCCAAGGACCGGTGAGAAAGGCCCGTTAGGAGTAAGTTTCGAAGAGGGCTAAAAAAACCGTAATAACGAGGACGGTGAAGCCACCTGACACACAAATAGGAAACGCGGCGGGAAGCTGAAGAACTGGAAAAAAAGGATGCCCGATTCCTGCCCTCTAGGGACTTCAGTTAGAGAAGGAGGGGGGAAAAAAAACCAGAAGGTGTCTACGGGGGTACAGTCACAAAGGTTCTGATGCCGACATGGAATTCTCTGGAGATAAAGTCACAGCTCGCCTGAGCTACCTGGTGAGAAACTGCCAGGCAAATGCAGTGTATGGCTGGCGCCAGATGGTAAAAATTTCATGGTAACCTGGCATCGTCGGTGTTCTTTATTAACGCAATAACGAGGGGGGGTCGGACTCCGTGGTCGAGCCCGCTGAAGCACCAGGTTGAACCCAAGCTAAAAAAGGTACAGCTCATGGAACGTACGTCGAACTGCCACTGCGGAAGTGGGAAGCCGGTCCACGTCGTAATGGAGTCGGGGCACCAGAATAGGGGTGACGGCGTTGACACCCCTTCTCTGTCAAAGGGGGAAGATCAGCATCATTGCAACGACCGAAAAAAGACATTGGTGCAGGCCTGGTAGGTATGCAAGAGCGAGAAACCTAATCATTTTTCATAGAAAAAAGGGGGAGAGGGGGGAAAGGGGGGTGTGCTCTATCGTGACAACGGCGGGGAATCAGGGCCGCCGTCCGGAAGTCCAACGATCGTCATGTGCGCTACATTAAAAAAAAATAATGGTCGACCGCAGCCGCAGCACCGTAGAGTTGCTGGCCGGGGGGGAGTCGCGCCGACAGCTGACCAATATCAAAAGATGAAGACGCAGGCCGATTTCAGAACGACTTCCAAGCAACATCAAAGAACCCCAGCCATCGCAAGATACAGATTTTTTTTGGGAGAAGACTTGCGTCGAACGGGCGAAGAAAAATTTAACAGGAAGCCGTGTTGATCCTCTCTGGACATATCGTCAAGGAGTTGTCTCCTGATCCTACGTGAAATCCGAGGGGAAGATGCTTGGGACGGGGTCGTGGGACGGGAGACGCTTTCAGGGGGGGAGCGCCTGCGCTGACAAGGTTGACAAGTCAGAACAGGGGAAACGCGTATGGCGAGGTCACCTCTTCTGTTCTACGTCAACCCTCCCGAAGAACTCAAAGTCGAACGGACATTGATCTGCGAGGCTCTGATAAGTAAAGAAGAAAAATGGCGACTTATTCCCGGTAGGTCGATGCTGGTAGCGAGTGTATCTACTGCGTCGACTTCAGATCAGTGGCCAAAGAGAAACTAGAAGAACGACTTGTTGAGAACCCAGTTTCTCGAGTGAGTAAAAGAGGGAGAACGGCCACGACTCAAACAAGCGTTGACAAAGGAGAAAATCAGACCAGGCTGATCACTTTGACCAGGGGGAAGAAGCAAAAAAAAGGCAGCCAAAGAAGGGCTATCAGGGAATCCTCAGCAAAAAGAACAGGGGTTTTCAGAGGGAAGTGCGCACACAACCTGAAAACAGAGTCGCCGCGGTCGCAAAGGTAAAAAAAGTGGGTGGTGGCTTTGGGAGGGGAAAGTAAACGCCGGGGAGGACTGGGGAGACATCGAGGGGGACAGACCAGCAGGTGGTGCGGTTCAATGAAGTCAGGGCGACCACAGGACCACTGTATTGGACCCCAAAAGAGAAGACCGGTCAGTCACGACCATGACAGAAGCGAACACTCAGATGCGGGGAAAAACTGCAGCCCTTCTGGGTGGGAGTCAAAGGTGCCGGGGGTAACTCCATGAAGGGGAAGGCCCAATCATTATCCTGTTAAACGCAAGGGAACCTCCAACAAGGAGGAGCATCGAAAGAAAAACAACACAGAAGGAGGAATTGGAAATGAGAGAGATGGATCCGCAGGGTTTGGTAGGGGAAGGAGGGGAAAACGGCTCGGCTGGTCCTTCACCGAGGCCTGGCAAAGGAAGGTCCATTGTCCGTCCAAACAAACTTTGAGGGAACTGATCGTAATATGGTTAGAGGGGGGGGCATGGTCGACTGACCTTGAGAGGAGGGAAATACGCGTGGTTCCTTTTTGTTCTGTGGCTTCAAGTGCACGAACCACTTCCTAAACTCCGAGACTTCTAAAAGAGGACCATCAACGGCGTGGGACGTCGTAAGAAAGAATTCGGGTCTACCTGCGATCCATCGGGCGACCGGGGAAATCTGGAAAGGGGGGGGTGGGCGCTACTTCAGCGAAAAACCTGCTGAGGGGGGCAGTCCCCTGAGAGAGGGGGGTCAGTGGGCGGCCGGGGACGGGCTGCTCACTACCCTGTTATCATCCTTTTAACGCGCTTGTATCTGGTCCGTGGTGGGTGGGAGCTCATCTACTGGGCCGCCCTCGATAATGGGGCTCCCTTTCACTGGAGGAGAGGTCAGGGGAAAAAGTCCGATTCGAAGAAGGAGAGAAGATAACCAGCATCTGACCTACCGGTACGAGAAGTCGGAAGTGATTCTTCCCCAAGTGATCGGCATCGCAGATCCACCCAAAAGAGAGAGAGTTCATAGATCGTCGGCGACTACTAGTGGAAAAGATCCAAGAGGGGAGGGAGGGTGGGCACCGCGGTCGAGCTCAGGCGCGCACCATGAAAGGAGGAAGAAAGGAACCCACGACCCCGACCACGCTGCGATACGAAAAATTTTAAGAGGAGAAAAAAGGACTGATCGAGCTTTGAACAAGAAGATCAACATCGAGGTTGCCCGTTTTGATACGCAGGGAAAACGCACGTCGTCTACACCAAAGCTCCCAATGAGGGAGACTGCGGTTCGTATTGGGTGCGACGTGGGGAATAGGCTGCTTCACTCGGCCTGAAATTAGGACATCGTAAAAGTCGGGGTCATGCTTTCGGAGCTTTAAACTAAACCGTAAAGAAAGCGTACGTTGCGTCGAGGAATGATCTAAACTCAGGGGTCCTGTCATACTACATGACGATCGTCCTATCCAGGCCTCTTCTAAGGGCTTCCCCAAGCCGCTTAGAGACAGCGCCAAACGCTGCAACGAGGCCGGAAAAAACCAGATAGCCCAATTCGTTGCGGCGGCTGCACCCGCAGTCCAGTCTTCACGAAAAGGAGGAAGTGTCGCTGGCCCTGAATTAGGAACCGGGTTCAATCTTGCCTATCAGGGTCAACGCCAGTTACCCAGCTGAGGGGGCCTCCTCCAAAATTACTACGTGGGACCGGAGGGTTAAAAAAAAACATTATCAAGAGGGGGCTTCGACGACCCTTTGCCTGTTCAGAGAGGGGGGGCAAACTGGTCGTGAACGGGCTCGACACGAGGAAAAAGCCCCTCGATGAGGAGGCTGCAAGAACACAAATCTGAATAAGAGGGGTCCCTGAAATGCCGAATCTGTCGCCAAAGCCCAAGCATCGGGAGGCCAAAGGGCTCCCAGGAGCTCAGGAGGAACGGGAGAACAATCGACGGAATAAACTGAAGGGGAAGTAAAGCCCCGGGTGCTGTCCTCAACAAACTGCGGTTTTCAGGACGGAAGTCCCGCAGCTCATCGGGTCAGAATCGGGGGGAAAAGCGCCTCGTCCACCAAGAACCGCGGGAAGTGGGCAAAACGAGGTGGGTGGTCAGGTGTCATCATCAAGGTAGTAGCGGTGTTAGAACGATCGACACGGATCAAGAACGAAGGTCTCACAAGCTCCTCCGTATCCGACCCCTAGGCAAAAACTACTCCTGTACACAACTAAATACGAGTCGACGACGACCTTGAAAAAAGAGGAGGAATGAGGTGGGAAGCGGCGTCGAGGCGAAACAAAACCCCCTGAGAAAGATGGGAAGGGGGGAAGTTTCGCAGATGCCGTTTCAACTGAAATTAGGCAGGAGGATAGAGCCTTCTTCGCTGTTTTCGCGGGATCCAACTATCTTGTTCTCGGAAGCGCAAGGAGACCACAGAGACGTGATTTGAGGGGGCTTCCTTCTGTGATGAAGTTGACCGCGTAATCTTAAAAAAAGAAGAAGATGGTCTACGCCGGTACCGCGCATCCACGCGGGACAGTCAAAAGGGGCCCTCGTCCGGGCGCATCCTGTGCTTTTTCATGTTGGGTGGACGGTCGAAGTAAGGATCAACAGCAGACCGAGGAGGACCGTAGGTGCCAAATCCGGAAATCGGTTTCTTGGGGTCAGCGACACTTACCTGCAGAATCAGCGATTGACGGGGGAGGGGGGGCGCAAAGGGGGCTCATCGCACCTCCCTTCGAGAAAAAAGCCCGGACTGAAAAACCGTGCTGCTGGACGGGGGAGGCCCTGGGGGCAAGCCACTGTCGCAAAAGAATACTCGTGGTCAGGAACTCTGACCTTCCCTGAGGAATGATCGGAGCGGGCGCGATGCCAAAAGGCATAACTCTGGAAAAGGAGAAACCGCCCTGTGCTGTTCGTCGGGTGGGACACGGTGAAAGGAGACAACGGAGGTGACGCTTGAAACTGTAGTTTTGGTATCCGCTAAGTTGGTAGGCGCAGGAGCAAGAGAAGCAAGCACTTACCTTAGGGTGACTTTCCAGGGAGGAAAAGGTCGAATTCCGGCAGCAAAAGGGAAATGGGGAGAAGGGAATCAGGCCCACCACGTTAACCTTTTTCTACGAACCACCGAACGCGTCGGGGGAAGAAGAACGCGTGGGATGGTGCCGCCGCACGGGAAAGAAATCTTGATTCTCAGGGAAAAAATGGCAGCAAAAGCGCTCTGCTCGAAAAGATGGGGACTTTCCTGTTTTTTTCAGTAACAGGTCCTTGAAAAGGGGGGGAGTATCTGCGCCGATCGCGTCCCAAAAGTATGACGGAAGCTCCTGTGGATCATCTGGCCGAGCCTGGGATTAGCTCGTAGGAAGACGTTGGGCGACCCCCGCGGTCGAGCCGGGGTCGGAGGCAGCAAGGTTCCGAAAAGAGGGGCTGAAAAAATATATCCCGCGCCCACCCTAACGTTCAGAAATCCCCGGGGGAGGGGAAACCAAAAAGTTGGATTGAGCGGTGGTCTGGGTAAGACCAAAAAGC
>Ga0179593_1624306_pt1 | contig 16259 bp, 13 predicted proteins | sample CZODoug2_1_08_16_FD_185931 | JGI IMG/M metagenome (GOLD analysis project Ga0179593, IMG submission 185931) | Vadose zone soil fungal communities from Angelo Coast Range Reserve, California, USA - CZODoug2_1_08_16fungal (PacBio error correction) | ecosystem: Environmental > Terrestrial > Soil >...
CCCTAGGGAAGGAGGGAAAGATTCGAAACAGGATCCCTACCTTTCGGTAAGTCATCAAAATTCCAGTTAGAGGTCAAGGGGAGTAGAGAGGTGTTTGACCCACTTCTGACGGGAAAGAGGGAGGGGGATGACTTAACTTAAAACAGGTTTGTTACGAGAAAAAGCACAATTGCCAGAGGGAGGGTTCCTTTGGGGGGGAGAATTACGCAAAGGGGCTGGGGGACGGGGGACAAAGGGGGTGGAAGGACTAACCTTGGATTTGACTAAGGAAGATCGGCAATTTGGAGATCGAAAGTAAAAGGTGGGAATCAAGAAAAAGGGAGAAATGTTTTCTTCTAAGCTTTTTGAGTCAGAACAGGAGGGAAAGAGGGTTACGGGGGAAGTAAAAAGGGGGGTCTGAAAACAAGGAACGAAAGTACTTATTTATCTGAGGAAAATACGGTGGAATGGGCTAGAAATCTTTGAGACTGGCCAGCCCAGAGACGGAAAAACTCTCATGGTCACCAGGAGTTCGTTGGATAGTAAAAAGTTCGTAACCGTCAGAGTGCAAAGGAGGACAGTCTCCTAAAAAGGAAGGAGATTGCACCTTAGAGTAGGGGGAAGGAATCTAAGGGTTTGGAGGACATGAGGCGTACAGTCTCGTGTGGTTGGGAAAGTCGTTGCTGGGAAGGGTGGGGGGAACACCATGAAAGGGGGCTTGGGGCTTGTCAGTTTCCAGAGAGGTTGGAAAGTGTTTTGAGGGTCTTTGGGAGCAAATCGGCTACTCTCGAAGATTTCAAAAGAGGGCATGAAAATGAAAAAAATTGGAGGAAAGGGGGGGTGTGCCACGAAAGGACCTTCCTCGTCCGAGAATGCATCGGATGTGGCAGAAACAGAAATACAAAAACATACAGGGAAAATCAGGTCGGAAAAGGGGGGGCGGGCCGGGCCAACAAAAGGGGTTGGCCTGGAAAGAAAGGTTTTGTGCCAAAGGGGGGGAAAGAATGTTGGCGCGTGGAGGGTCATGACAGAAAAACTATTATTAATTAAGAATTGGGGGGGTTATCTTCCGGGGGGAGGCGAGGGAAAAGGACTAGGGTTGCATGCTCTCAGGGGTTCCGCCGATGCAAAACTGGTCAAGAAAAGCGCGGGGGTTGAAAAGATCGCCGATGGGAGGTTTGGCTAAAAGAAAAGGTCTGATAGGACGACAGTGGTAACTGGAAAACGCAAATCCGACTTATTGAACATAATAGGGAGGTAGCTCTGAGGAGGATGAAAAATTGCTGGATCTGTGTGGGAGTTTCAACTCGTTGGAGAGTGGTTTGATGGCAGAAGACGGGCAATGGTCTTTGGGAGAGGTTCACTATAATAGGTCTCAACAACAAATCTGAGGAAAGAGAGGGATTTTTCATCAAATAAAAGGCTTGGAAGGGGCGATTGTTTCATCAAAGGAAGCAGAAGAAAAATGACACTGGCATCATTCGCAAAGGAATAAAATAGAAACATCCTGATAAGGAAGGACCATATCTTAGGGAGGGAGTAGAAAGCCTTAGGAATCAGAAAAAGGTCGCAAAAGAGAGCGGCGATTTGAACAAGAAAAAATGGAAAACAACTCACGAGAGGGAGTACCACTCGGGAGAACAAACTGCTCCAAGATCCCGGCGAACCCATGGGGCGAAAAAAGGGGAAGAAATGAAAGGTTTACTCACACTGGGGGGATTATAAACTTCCCAATTTAACAAAAACGGGTGAAGAGGAAACCTTTGTTTGGCGGGACCGTACCTCATGGGGAATTTGGAACCCTAAGAGAAAAAAGGAACCCTTAATGACATTAAGAGGGAGAGACGGAGATGGCGAAGACCACCCACACGCTGAAAGTGTAAAGGGTAACAATCTAGAACCGGAATAAAGGGTAGATCGCTCGGATAATGGAAAAGACAGAAACCGGGAATCCAGGAACCATCCAGAAAAGGAGGCCTTTGAAAAAGGATGTCCAACTCCCCCGAGGAAGGGGGTTAGGAAAAGTATTAAGCTAGGGTGTATCGGGAAAAAAAAAGAGGGTAGGAGCCCTGATCGAAGGAATAAGACATAGTGATCAAGCTTTTCTGTCTATGCTAGCTCTACAAGTGTCCGTGGAATATAAGGAAGGGCCGCGGAGGACTGGGAGCCTCTGCCTCTGCCTGCTTGGGAAATCCCCCATGGTCTTCTAAGGGGGGGTGGGGGCTCGAGTGAAAAAGTACTTTCGCGAGTCCTACGTTTACATTGACCACTAGACCCCGGGGTTGGGGGGGGGGAGGTGGCGATTACCTGGCCACAATCTGCAAATAATACGTATACGAAATCGTTTAAACAACTGCTTTACACGTAAAATCATAGGAGGTCTCGTGCAAGGTAAATGCTTTCTTATCCATATCCAAGGCTGAGGGGAAAATTCCGAGGGGAAAACACTTCAAAAACCAGGTTCTTCAAGTCAAGGGGGAGGGAAATCTTGAAAAAGCGTCAGATGTGGAAATTCACAGAAAAACTCAGTGAATCTGGGGAAGAATTATTGGAATTTGAAAGAAAAGGGGTTTACGTTTCTCCCATCTTTTTAGGGTATGGAAGGGGAATCAAAAGAAATTTTGGGGACGGGGGAAGGGACCAACGCCTCCGGAAACTGCTATTCACGCACAACCCTGTCACAAGGTGGGAAAGGTTTCGACGAGTCCATAACCCGATAGAAACGGGAGGCCTCTGAGGGAGTGCGGGCCCAAAACATTCCAAGGGGAGGGAAGCAGGTGGGATCCGGAAGGCCTATTAATGCAAACACCAGTTGATGGGAGGGTATTCGACTAAAAAATTCCAGAGGAAGTCTAAAAAAAGGGGTCGAGATACAAAGGACGACGGTGAAAGTCCGTCCCGTCAAGGTCAGGGAGCAAAAAAGAAAACTGTTTCGGAATCTTAGAGGGAAGAACGCCGTTGTCGGGAAAATTCCCGATACCAGAAACGAAAATGTAATCGGAAGGGAAGGACAACTCGGACGGAAAGGGGAAAATTCGTTCGAGTTAGGGGTTCTTGAGAAAGGGGAACGCCCCAAAAGATGTGGAAGCCAAGGAAAAAAAGATGGAGGGGTTTTCAAAGGAAAGTTTGAGCACACATTCTTTTCTTTTCCCTTAAAACAGTCATTTGAAAAACGGAAATCCACCATTGGGTTCTTTTGAAAAAGGCGCCTCACGTCCCAGCGAAAAGGGAACGCGGGGGAAAGGGAAGAGGGGCCAACAAAAATAGGGGGGGGAAGGACAGAAAAAAAAAAAAAAAGGACCGGATCGAAATGCACCATCGATTAAAAGGGGTGGACCTGCTCTCAGATTCAAGCACTCTACTACGCCCAAGGAAGAGAACTCGGGAGGGTTTGTATTTCCGGGGAATTTATCGAAGTAAGTCCCCCATCCTGCGGGGTGTTTTCTACGGGAAACCGCTAAGCTGGGAGAAATCTTGAAACTTGCACCAAATGCTCAAGGGGAGGATATAAGAGGAAGAAATGCTTAGGCTCCGATTTGTGATAGAATTTAGAATGGAAAAAGAAGAAAGGAGCTGCCTCTAAACTAAATCCTTCTTCAAGCCAAAGGTGGGAAAGAATGGGAAGTGGCCCACTTGATAAAAAGAGCCCACATTTGTGAGCGCCGGTTCCATTCCAGCACAGGAGGTGGAGGTCGAGAAGGGGAAAGGTTGGCCAGGGGAAGAAGAAACGCTCGCACCGATCAAAAAGGGAGAAGAAGGTTAAGTCTGGAGAAAGTGTCCAATGTGCTGAGCAATTTTTATTGTCGGGTAACGGTGTTCACTCAGGAGAAATCCCAAGGGTCCAAGGTCTTTCGCTCAGAACAACGACGGAAACCCGGAAAAAGTTGTATCTTTGCTACTATGGAGGCAAGGGAAAGCATCCAAGGGGAAAACCGGGGTCACTATGTAGGCCCATATCGAGAAAAAAACCTTAGGGAGAGGGGTTTCCGGGCAGGAAATCTTTGAAGGTTCCTTGGGGATGAAGTGAAAAAAATGTCGGGGAAAGGGGGTTCGGTGCAGACCCGTCCATGAAAGAGATCGTTTGAGCTACAACCGAGACCGGATCTGGGGGAAATCCGAATGAAAAAGTTCGGTCACCTCAACTAATCAGACAACATAAATGAAGCCAGAAAATAAGGAGGAAATACACTTAGAGGAAGGGGATGCGGGGCTGCAGTCTGGGTCATGGGAATCCGAGGCGGTCAACTGGAAGAAAGGTCCGAGAAAGGAAACTTGCGGGCGCTTCAAAAAGGGGGGACGCTTGGTGGAAGGTGGGCGCCAACTACGGTATTTCACCTTTGATGTGCGACTCCGGTAGGGTTTCTGAAAACGGAGGAAGAAAGATGCAGAGGGAGGAGGGGCAATTGGAGACACCGAAATCGCAAGGGTCCGCTCACACCGGGAAAAGAATCGAAGCGGGAGAATCAAAAAAAGACTATGGAAGTATTACACGGAAGAAGGAATCACAAACCCTCGTGAAGAGAGTCGTAGGGCCGTAGTCAAATGAGAGACAGCCCTTACCGTCAAAGTTGTCATCGGGGGGAGGTGCAGGAGTTCCTGGCACGGAAAATGGGGAGCCGGGGAAGGTAAGAAAAGTAGGAGGACGAGGGCTCACAGAAAAAATGGTTTTTTTGTCCGATTGGAAAGTAGGAAACAGCCGCCAAGGGGAGACTGTGGAAGGTGCACTTTATCACTACGAAAGAACCCGTTCCTCCAGCTTGAGATCTGGACTCTAAAAAAATTGGGAAGGGGGAGCTTAAAATAAGGCCTGAGGGAGCCGTCGTCCAGGTTGGAATCCTGATTTGAATGCGGCGGGTTCGGGTTCTAAGTTTCGGAGGGAAAGTTCGCGGGGGGAATACTCTAACGTGGGGTCGAAGGGGTGCGGCAAGTTTCGCCCGTTAGGGGACTTGGAGGAGAAACGGTTAGGGCAACCATTGATTCGGAAGAGGGGACAAAGGGACAGGGAGCCTCGAATACCTATCACTGTGTTTGCAACGAAAATCGCCAGGAAGAAAGAGGTCTTGAGGAATATCGGCGGAAGAAGAGTCCATATTCTAATTTATCTTCTCGAAGACAAGAAATCCGAGTAATTAATTCTGCCGGTTTTTTTACCTGATGGGTTAACAGCCCGCGTTTTTGGTGGGAACCACTCTTCATAATAAGTAAGACATTTGGGGAGGAAGGACCCGAATTCTCTACGCTTCGCCCCTTGCTCCTTGGGGGAAGGTTTACTGAAATTACGAAAAGGCCAGTCCATATTGTGCCTCGGCTGCAAAATGTGTGGTGGACATCAGGGGACGTTGGTAAGGAAATCTGGCAGGGCATATTAACCGTAAGAGAACGCCCACCTTGACTTTGGGAATCAGAAGGTTCTGTGGGGGGCAGCCAGAGGTTGTTCGTGAGGCCCACGCTTAGGACGGAGGCAAACGCAGGCGAAGGGGAGCACGGCAGGGGGGATAATCGCCACTTCCATGCGGTGAAGTGGTCACGGGACTGACATGACGTTTATAAATAAAAAATCGCTGTCGCAACGCTCAGGGGGACCTATCGGTAGACATGGGCTGAGAATAGAGAGGCGAGAAAGAAAGACTCTCAGGTCACCCTCAGAGGAGTGAAACTTGGAAAAAGAAAAAGAGGCGAGATCATCTGCACTGTGATTAAGGGAGCCGTAAAAAACCAACGGGGGAAAAGGATCACAGGATTAGATGAAAAAAACATCTCCATGTTTTAACACGGGAAGTTCAAAAGGGGTGGGGGTCTTGAATCATCTGTTAGGCCCTTTTTGGTCAACCACCGGGCTTGCACTGGGAAAATTACAGGGAGGGGTTTTGCTTACTTTTGGTCTTTTCCTCTGGAGAGCGCTCCTAAAGAAAAGCCTTTCCATAGAATTAATTAGTTTTCACAAGACATTTTTGGAGCGGTGGTCCAGATTCCAGAAAAATTCCTCGTAATTTCTGACCATCAGTCTCGCTGGCTTAAAAAGGCGCGGTGTCGGCGTGCGGGGGGTCCAGAGGGGGGCCGGGAAAGAAGCCACTGGCCAACACTTTTTTTCAGGTCCCGTGGAAATCAGATTGTTTGGTTGGGTGCAGTTTCTCCATCTGTGGAGTTGGGGGGGGGAGCGACTTCTTTAGGGGAAAAGTTGGGGTTTTCTGAGGCCCTGTCGCGGGCTCCTAAGGTGTTGGGAATGATTCTCGAAAAAGCTCTCCAGATGGAGGCTCGGGGGGGTCGTTAAAGGGCTTGAGGGTGTCAGTCGCCGATTCGCCTGTTTTGAGGGATTGCGATTCAGGGGAGGGTGTTACCGGACGCAATCCTATGCGGAAGGAGGTTTGTTCCCGGAAACCTGGCCTGTTTTCTGTCACCGAAGGTGCGCGGCGGAATTTGCGGGGTGATTTTCTTTGGGGGGGAAACGCGTGGAGAGGATTTGATGACCAAAAGCGCATACGCCTCCATCGCCATCTTGATGAAAAATGGGGAAGGCGATATCTCTAAAAAAGGAACTGAGAGGGAAATCAATCGGGAGAAAAGGGGGGGAGAAAAAATACAAAGGGGAGAGCGTCTTCGCGGGGAAGACACAAATCCCCCCGAAAGCCGGTTTATCTTACAAAGCACAAAATCACTGGACAAAAGGAGAAAGACACAGAAACAAGTAATCTGCGGGGAGAAAAAGACGTCCATCATCTGAATTTGAGCCGTTCAAAAATGAGTAAGCCAGGTGAACAGCCAAGATAGCAGTCTCGAGACAGAGGTCAAACAAAGAAGTTCCCTAAAAACCCTCTAGTGGGACCCTTCCAAGAGGAGCAATCAATGAAAAAAAGCGACGGGCTTCCATAGGAAAGAGGTGAAGATAAGGAGCTCATCTCCCAAGAGAAAATCACGAAAGATGAGATAATAGCCCAAAAAAAAGATGCAAAAGGAAAGGAAACGTGGTTTTTCCCTTTAAGCTCGCAAAGCATGAGGACGACCTTCTGAAAGAGAAGGTAGCATTCAATGAGGAAAAATGACGAGGAGGCGCCTACAGAAAAAAGAAGTTCCACTCACACAGAGGGGTTCTTAGGGAATTCTGGGGAAGGGTAGATGAACCTTGGGTTATATTAAGCGGTAACTCCTGGGAAAAAAAAAAAAAAAGTCCCACACAAAACCTCCATACCTGAAAAGGGGGGGAACAGCCCGTCCATCAGGCCTTTTGGGCCCAAAGATCCCAAGTATGGCCAAACCCAGGGAAAGGACAGAAATTGGTATTAGAAAAAATGGGGAATTAAAATTCATCTACATTCATCTGGGTTATCTAAGAGTGGGGGGAATCTTTTAGTAGCAAAATTCTATGAAAGAAAAATGCCGGGTGCAGCTTGGGGTAAATAAAAGCCTTTTATCTTGAAAGGCGACACTTTTTTCCCGCCAGCGAGATAGGGGGATGTAACTCTCGCCTCTGAATGGTGCCTTTAGCGTAAAGTCTTCCAGAAGCGGAGCGTTGACTTGGCGTAAGGGCGCGAGAAAAGGTCCTGTCAGTCAGTGACAAATTCACCGTTTGGGACCGTGAGATACCGGAAGCGCCAAGAGGATCAATCTGAGGGGGGGGGGAATCCTCCAGGAAAGTAGGGGACATCCATAAAAAGGCATTTGCCGATAAAGCCCATGGTTATGCGACCCGTAAAAAAGGTCAGTTGGGGGACGGCTGCCGATAGGGGGGCTTCCATAATCGGCCAAGGCCCTAGAGGGCACATTGTTCGTAAGGCAAAAATTTTGTCAAGAAAAACCCTGTGGGGGGGGGAGTACATGGCCAAAGTAACAATAAACAAGGGTGAAGGGCGAGGCCTGAGTGCGTTTTACTTTGGAGGAAAGCCCGATTTCCCAAGTCATAGAGGGGGAATAAGGGAAACCTGCAGGGAAAAAGACCAATTTCAAACGGGAGAAAAAGACACGATCACCGGTTCTTGGTCCCCATGCAACTTTGGCGCGCTGAAGTCGACGAGGCCCAGGCTTATTCCAGCCCGCCCTGTGTGTTTCGGAAACAATGGAAGGGCCGGAGAAAGAAGAGAGATCGGGAAAAACCAGTTTGGAAGGAAGTAGTCTAAGGCTTCCAATAAAGTGTCATAGGCGAAAAAAGGGGGTGAAGACAGGTGAAAGGGGAAAGACACTCAAATTCCGAGGAATTGCCGCCAAAGAAGAACCCACGTAGAGCTGTTTTGCGCTTGACCGGGCACCATGACACAAAAAGTGTAAGAACGAAGCCGCATGGGCAAAAAACTCCGGATGCACCCTTACGAGCAGGGAAAGGCAGGGAGGGAGGGGGGTCGGGCAACTGGGCCCCAAAAGAGGGGAATATTCAAACATCGTCCCCCAGCTGGAGAAAGTGGACATATTTTGAAAAAAGAGCCAAGGGCGTGGGATGGTTCCTCGGGGAAAATCATTTTAATCGCTGGAACGGGGACAAGGTTTTCAGGGCGCAGACGAAAAAAATTTAAAGACGCTTAATTCAACTGTCTGACTTAATAAGATAAGAGGGGTTGCAACTTAAGCCAGTACCACTCTCTTCATGGGGATATGAAAAAAGGGGGGACCGTGGAGAAACTGGGGATCCTTAAAATCATCCCGGAGAGTCGTGTCCGAGAGATCATGATTCAAAGAGTGGGATGTGTAATTTAATTGGAAGGAAGTCTATCTGAAGTAAAGAGGAAAAACGCCTGCTTGGGGGTGCTCCTACGAGAAAGGATGGGGGGGGAAAATAAAGAGGTCCTAGGCAACCTGGAGATTCGATTCTAAATTAACGATCCAGCTGACTCTCGATCGGATGATGTCTCAGCCCCGGAGAGACAGCGGCGGAAAAAGCCAAAGGGGGAAATGACGTCGTGTGAGGGACCAATGAGAAAAAACGCTTGCAAATTTTGAAGGAGACTTCCAGCCAAGGAAAAGGTGCAAAGGTGGGTAAGGAATTTGATAGACGGCCGACTCGTATACAAAAAGCTAGCCAGAAGACCTCTTCAAGGATGTCGGACTATTAAGAGACGATAGGGAAGTCCATAGGGGAAAAAGTTTGTAGTTCAGTGGGATTGGACCGAAATTGGCAAAGACAGTGAAATCCGCAGAGCGCTTTTTGGACTCAAAGATAGGCTTTCCTTTACTTGCCCCCAGTAAGGGTCTCCTTGGGAGCACACGACTTCTGCCCTGCAATTCCAAACGCACTGCAAAAATGAGGGGTACAAAAGGCCAGATATCGACTCAACACACAAAGGATTAGGAAATATATGGGATCTTTCCTTATTCCAGGGGTGCATTGGGGGGGAGGGAGGGCGCCGGCGTTACTAAAAACAGAACCCTCTACAATGGGTGTTGCTGCTTAGGCCCATGAAAAAACCGCGGGATCTGGAGGGGAATCCTACTTTATTGAACGTTCTTGAAGATAATCAAAAACCATTTCTGAAATCTTGACTTCCCGAAAGAACAATACCAAGTCAGAATCTGTCTCCTTTCTGGGTGCGAGCAGTAATCCGATCTTCCCTGGGGACTAAAAAGTCGGCATAGAACGGGAATAAGGTGACAGAAGGCAACAGTGGGGCCCTCTTTTTTCGGGGAGCACACTACTCTATGGTTGGACCTCGGGGAGGAGGACGTGGAAGGCGGAAAATCATCATCATAGGAGGTCAGCAATTTAAGTCGATCTGGCAAATGAGCATGGGGTGCGAAATTTAAGAAAAGATCGAAGCTTAAGCTTTTCGCGGAAAAGCCGTCGGGGGACTCTGACTATCCATTATGAAAATGACCACAAAAGAGGATTTGAACGAATGGCTTCCTGAAAGGCGCGGATTTAGGGAGATCAGTCTGGACAAGCGGGTCAGCGGGGGGGAAGATAGGTTTCCGCGTACGTTAAAAAAGTTGTTTTCCAAATCTGTCATAAGATTACAGTGAATCAGAATGGCAGGGGTGAAGGAAGCAAAGAAACAATGGGGGGTGGTTGGTGTCCAAGAGAGTCCAAGGGGGACCCAGCAGCACGCCGGGGCTGGACAAGAAAACGGGGGGGCACGGAGGAGAAGAACATTAAAGTGACCTCCACTGAATTTACGGCTGGATAAACAACCGTTTGGGTTCTAAACGACCGAATGCAACTTTCTTACCAGGGACGTCCCTTTCATAAGACCAGGAGAGGTTCGTGATGGGGGAAAATTTAGGGGGTTTTGCCTGTGAAGCGACGTGTAGACAAATTTCGAACGAATGGGGTAAGTTGGAGAGGGGGCCTAGACGAGGTGAGTACTGCGAAATTCGCCGGGGGGTCTCCGGAAAAAATTGTGATGAACAGGTTTACGGAAAAGAAAGGAATCAACGGGGTGTCCTCTTCTCGACCATATTGATCCGGCCCGGAAGACCGTCAATTTAGGGGAGAAGAAAAACAGGGGAAGCAGCCGGGACTTGGAAAGGAGGGGGAGATTGCACAGGAGATAAACAGAATTGCCCGAAGGAAGGACCGGTTTATAAAGCACTCATTTTTTACAGCGGTGGGAGGAGGGAGGAAAAGCCCTCTGCAAGGAAAAGCGGGGACGAACTTAAAAACCCTAGGGGGGGACAAATAACGCACTCAGCCGACGCTTTCCGGGTTGGAAAGGGCCATCGAGAAAGGCAATTCAATATTTCGAATCTTAAATTGGGGAAGGACAGAAAGGAATTAGTGTTACGGGGATATACGGCTTTCAGATTAAGCAGGAAATATCTGAGGGACACTTTAACCTGTCAAAATCAATGCCTAGACGTGGGGGAAAAACCGATTTGGGTGCTGCCCACGAGTTCTGACCGGATCCACGCCATCACTCGGAAGATATTGAGCACGGGGACTTGCCGGGGGGGGGCCAAGGGTTTGAAGGGGGGGGAGACTTACAGGAAGGAGAATCGCGCCCTTGTGATTCAAAATAGAAGGGCTCCAATTACGCCCGAGAATACCGTGGGACATTCCCAGATCACTGAATACTTAAATAAAGTCGCTGTCACTCAGAATAGGAAAAAGGGGGTCTCCTATAAATAACTTGGGGGGGGGGTCTCCACCTGAAAGCGGTCCCACTGGGGGTTATCGAGCAAAGGTCGATTTTCCCGAGGCTTACTTAGATTCTGCAGCATCTCCAGTGATACTCACGGGTCAAAAGGCTGCCGTTAAAGGATTCGTTTTGAAAGAAGAGGGGCTTATATGGGGGGGTGTCAAAATGGAACCTGATTTCCGGTAGATTTCCTGTCATCGTGTGGACGGGTCTTGAACCGACTAATTACCGGGAAAAGACAATTATAGGGGGGCGCCAGACACATGATTATCTTTTGAGTGCGATAAGAAGGCGATCTGAAGGGAGCCCATAAGGAATCGGGTCTTAGGTAGAATTCGGGGGGGGGGGGGGGGGGGGGGGTGGGGGGGGGGGGGGGGGGGGGGAGTTTCCGACCATTGGAGCCTCCATTTGCTTTTACCGCCGGAAAACCACGTTTGAATCAGATGTGGGACCTTTGGGGGAAGGGAATCCATACGTGGCGGCGGGTTCGATTTGATGAACCCCTCTATTATCTTCCCTTGGTTGGTGGTAAGGGCCGATCAGAGATTGAAAAGGGATTCGATGCTCTCTCTGGCGGACAAACAAGTTTCATAAAGTTTTTCGGGAAAAGTAGGCTTTGGGGGACGCCGAGGAAGCTATCATAGGGGGAAAGATGCTCACCTGGACAGGGTAAGTTTTGAAGGACGCGCACTAAGGGACTGTCCTGAGTTGGCCCAGATCCTGGCCTGGGTCTTGCGAAAATGCGCGGCTAATTCTGCTAAGTTCTTGGGGCTGGTGAAGAAAGGGCTCTGATTTGTGGGGATGACCAAAACGCAGACGCCTCCATAAATGGGCTTGGGGGAGGGAAAAAGGATTAGATCAAAAAAGAGATGAGAAGATAAATCGGATCCTTTTGAATAAGACCCTGGTTCTCTGGGGAGGCTACTGCGCGGTGGTCTCAAAATCACACGCGGGAGAAAAAGAAAACGTACGAGAAACATCACTGACAGACGCAAAAGCGTAAGAGAAAAAGCCCCATGTCCGCATTATGGGGGGGATACAACTACTTCCATGGAAGCGGATTGCGCTGTATCAAAATTAAGGGGGAGCAGGAAAAAAATGAAGAGAAAAGAAGGCGCAATCGGAGATATTCAACAAACTCCAAAACAGGTTCCCCCGAAAAACGAGATTAAAATCTGGAGTACCGAGATCAGCTAATCAAGGAGGAACCGATTCTCAAAGCACGACTCCATGAGGGCCCTATCACCAGGGGATAAATAATAGAGTGGGCGACACTAAAATCTAAACGAAAATGGTATAGGAAAAAACAGTACAAAGAAGGGGAAAAAAAAAAAAATCTGGGAACGGACTGAAAAAAGGGGTTTGTCCCGTGACTGACCGAAAAAATAGACGACAAGAGGGGGCAGAGATACCAGTTAAAGAAAGCTATGAATGAATGGGCTCCATACGAGAGTCTCCTACGAATAGGGCCCATACCACTCTTCATAAAAGGTCTTGAAAGGAGAAGAGGGGATATGCCACGGTAAGCAGTAGGACTAGCGTCGTCCCGAGGTACCGAAACCTTTTGGGACCAAGCAAACCCATGGTACAGGAAAAAAAGGAAAAACCGTCCCATAATGAGGTGACCAAAATATAAAGCCAAGAAGTAAAGGGAAACCCGCCAAATCAGAGGGGCTTCCTCAAAATGGATATGAGCTAATCTGAAAATCTTTATGGTGTAAGCTACCGGTATGCCTCGATAAGAAAATTACCGCGTGACTTTTGATCAATTTCCAGGTCTTTCTAAAGGAGACAATGGTTTGAAAAGAGATTAGGTAATGCTGAGGGGGATGGGAAGGAACGCCGAGCCTGGGCCCTGTAGCAGTAACGGGTCTTCCGATGGCGAGCGGGGGATTTGGGGAATCCAAAGGAAAAGGGAGCGATAAATCAGTCTTTCCTTCAGACACTTCACCCGGGGAAACTTGCGGAAACGGCGGAAGAATAGATCTCTTGGGGGGTACCGAAAGCGGTGGGCCACGAAAACATCTCTGGCTTTGGACACAATCCCCGAACCGGTGAGGCTGATGGAAAGGTCAAGGGGCAGGAGTCTTACGGCTAGAGGGAAATTCCGATCGAAAGACCAGCAAAAGGGACTTACTTCACAGGTTGCGATCGATCAAATCTTTAATTCCTAAGTAAGATGAAACTGGGGGTCAAGAAAAGAAGAAGATGAATGGGGGAAAAGGTTATTTAGTTGTTTCCCCCCAAACGTTGTTTCAGGGAAAAGATCCAAGGAAAATTTCAATAGCAGAGTCACCACCAATTTTAGAGGGGCAAAGACGGACCGACCAACGGGAAAAAAAAACTGAAAAGGAGAAAGATAAAAGGAGAATGTTCCCATGTGGTTCGGACCTGTAAGACCTCGGGGGAAAGGGGCCAGGGGGGGGGAAAAAAAAATTCCCATAGGGTTTCTTTATTCCTCGCCAAAATTTTCTGTCAAAAGGACAGTTCAAGGATAAGAACTGGGCCGAGGCAGGAAACCCCCAGGGATTAATTTATTAGAAGTCTTCAGGGCTCCCGGTCAAGGTCTAAAAACAAAGGGGGTCGGAAAGAAAAATCAGGAAACGGGAAGCCTCACCTCACTCTATTCAGTGACTCACACTTCCGAAAGGGGTGAGTGAATGGTTGGGAACGCAACGTTTGTTCGAAAACGTAAAAAAAAAAAGAAGAACCCATTCCAACTAAAAAAATTTTAAGAAACGAAAAAGTAAGTGCATCAGGGGGTAAAAACAGGGGGACGAAAAGGGAGTCTTTCTCGTATTTTCGGGCAACTGTTTCCTTCAAAAAGGGTGTAGATGAGAGTCCCAGAAATTTAAGGGGGCTTAGTGCTTCCCGTGAACCGATTTGACAGAGCCAACGGGTGGGGTCCGCTGGGTGTTGAATCGCAGGATCGGACACAAACCAATGTTTTGTCTTTCTCAGTCACAAGCCTGGAGAAGAAATGATGGAGAAGGAATTTTATGACCCTCGGGAGCTGCAAAAAAAAGTGGGAACAACGACTGCCATGAAAAAGGCACGAACAAAGCGAGGGGGGGGGGGGGTTGAAGCCAAGAGCTCGAGTCACTCACGGTACTCGAGGCTTCGCCCTCATCAGGGGGTTTGGGGTATCCTGATGTTCCTTGGAATAATGAAGTAGTCCAGAGCAGATCTGTGGGCTCGCGATACCCCGGAGCCTTCTAGGGGTGGAGTGTCAAGGAAATGCGAGGAGGATGCAGGTCGATACGCGGTAAGGAACTCTCGAGGTATGATTTCGAAAAAACATGCCTACGAAGAGGGGCGGACAAAGAAAAATGTGAAATAGACGTTCGTTTGAAAGTGTCAAGGTCCACATCTGAACACCTGTTTGATTAGCCTGTGTCCAGCCACGTAGTGGTTTGAGGGATAGGGGGCCTAAAAGAGGACGCAAGGCCCGAATAGCAATTACCCAGCGCTGCCCCCAAGGACCGGGGGCCAAGATGCTTACTGGGTCCTGGGACGATTTCCTCCTCATTTGAAAAAGGCTTCCGTCCAAGTTGCTTATGAGGGGAAAAACTGTGTTAAAACTAAGTAAATCGGAGTAAAAATCAAACGAAGTCCAGAGGGGTGAAAAACGTATCTTCCAGGGAAGGACGCCCGCCACACAAATGTAGTGCTTCGACTGTTTTTCTATCAAGAAAAGACCCGCCACCAACCGGAAAGTGTTTGGGCACGGCAAGATATCTCGCAAAAAACAAAAACAACGGAATATAAAATAGATGATATAATTCCGGGGACATCGTTTTAACGGTTGCAGTTGGTGTCGGAAGGGGTCGGAACTCGAAGAATATACAAGGGGTTGCTGGCGTCCCCGAAAAAGATCGGTTATCAGACGAGAATTAAAAGCTGGGGCCGATAAGTTGAAACAGTTCGTTCCCTCAAAGAGAAACAGAGGACGCATCATTGAAGTGAAAGGACCTTGAGAACCATACACTTATAAGAGGGCGTCCTTTTAGGTGAGGGCCGTCTTTGGGATCCGGAAGTTCCTTGACGAAAAAGGTCGGCACCTACGAGAGAAAAAAAAAAAAATGCGGGGAACAGGCGACACAGGTGGGCCGGGGGTTTATGTTGTGAGGTACTGTCGGTCATCAGGGGAGGTCAGGACTCTGTTTTTTAGCTCTTAAAAGGAGGGAGGAGAAATAAATATGAAAAAAAAAAAGTTAGAGAAACCTATATGCATGATCATCGAAGCGCAATTAGACTTAACACTATTATCAACGAAGCGTGGGAAAAAGGGGGAGCGATCAAAAAAAGAATGCTGGGTTGACTCTGGACTACTCAGATTCCCGGAAATCAGAAACTCACAAAAATCGTTAAGAGGGAAGAAGTAGGTAGAAATTCGACGTGAGAGTATCTCTATTTTCGTTCAACGAAACAATCGAGTGGGATGTGGAAAGGAGAAGGGCTGTCTGAAGGGAGGAAATTGTGAAGACTCTCTGGTCATAAAATCAATACCGTTTAATCAGAAGACGGCCATGTCGTGGGGACGTTGAGGGGGAGAAAGGAAAACCAAGGGGGGGGGGTTTCTAGATGCGCTGAGGCAAAAGATTGCAAAAAAGAGGGTAAACATCCACTCCCTTGAGCGGTGAGAATGGCACTTGAATAACCCATGGAAAAAACGTATTTGGAAGGGAGTTGAATCCGCAAGATTTTTTACTCCCATTAAGAAAAATAACTAAAACGACCAGTCCTGGAGGGGTCCAGGGGAGAATTCATCAGAAGGGGCACATGCGGCCGGGTTGCTTTAGTACACTTGAGTAGTTGGGAACGGAAAGATAATTTAGTAGGAAGGCTAAGTAAGATAGGGGTTAATGAGAAGGGGGCTTCAAATTTGACTCGACCTTGACGTATGATTGGTAACATCTCCGGGAGGGCTGCAAAGGGGGGTTGGGAAAGGAAGATGACCCGGTCTTCGGGGGGGACCTTCTGAATACAAGAAATCCTTTTTTTTTCAAAAACATGATCCGGCAATAAAGGAATCCTGCCCAGGAAGGAAAAAGTGGCGATTATTTCAACGGGGACTGGGAAAAGGGGAAAGCCGTGAGCTGCCGGGCCCTTCCCTGGAAGGCCGCGAAAAGAGCCCTCGAGAACGGTTGAAAGGAATTCGCAGTTTGAAATTTGGGGGGTCAAGTTCCCTCGGGAAAAAAAGGGGGATTCCCTCTGAGAGAA
>Ga0179593_1535558_pt1 | contig 16258 bp, 14 predicted proteins | sample CZODoug2_1_08_16_FD_185931 | JGI IMG/M metagenome (GOLD analysis project Ga0179593, IMG submission 185931) | Vadose zone soil fungal communities from Angelo Coast Range Reserve, California, USA - CZODoug2_1_08_16fungal (PacBio error correction) | ecosystem: Environmental > Terrestrial > Soil >...
CGCTGGTGGAAAAAAGGGGCGCACCGCCTCCATAAAAGGAGTAATCTGGGAAAAGAAGAAAGTGATTGGCAGCGAAAGCTGATCCCGCTGGAGGGTTTAGACCTGTTTTGCGGTCGCATCTGAGGGGAGAAAAACGAGCGGTGGGGGGGGGCTTTCGGAAGAAAGAAAGGGAAAGACCTATGTGAAGAACTAGACCCTGAGAGTCCAAAGGGTAAAGAAGCAAATTATCGTGAAAGATGTCAATGGGGTGACTCTCAGTGCATCATTCCGAGAGTACTGGGGACTAATGAAAGCCTTGTCCGAAACCCAAGGCCGCTAAGGCGAGCGTCTATGGGGGAAAAGGTGAAAATTATAGAGGGCTATTCGGTTTCCAATACCACGGCTGTCGGAAGAACCGCTTCTTTTCTGAAAAAGACCAAGGAAGACGGAGAAAGAGTGACGAAATCAAAGGAGTCGCCTTCGGTTTGGATAACAGGAGAAAGGGCGGATTTGCAAACGGTTGGAGAGCAATGGAATTCAAAAAGAGATCTCTGGACGGCAATAGGAAAAGAAATAAGAAATCGGAACGGGCCTCTATAAAAAAATTTACCGACCATTCCGGGAGGGAGGCAGAAAGAGCAGAACGCCATTAGGGGGGAGGGTAGATTTCTTGACGACAGAAATTACGGCATTAAACTTTGAAAAATCGAAGGGGCTGTCTCACATGAAAAAAGAAAAGAGGTCGCACATAAAAAATGTGGTGTGTCGCAATCTGCTGTGAGGGCACCGGAAGAGAAATAGCACTTCGCAGAAGGGTGGTACAGGAAGGAGAAAACGGTTCTAAGAATGGTGGATCATCGGGGAGAGAACTCCGCTAATAAGAAAAAGGAAACGATCGACTGCAGAGGGAGATCCGAGAGGCAGAATCTCGTTCTAGACGCAACAGGACGCGAGAATCATGGAAAGAGAAGGAAAAGCAAAGCTTATCCTTGCAAAGCTCTTTCAAAAACGACACGCTGGCGATTGGATTAAGGGAAGTCTACAGCTTTCCGGGAAAAGCACGGCGCGCAGGAGGAGAGATAAACCTGTGGGGGAGGAATACCTGACCGCATGAAAAGGCTCCCGCCACTATGAGATAGAAGGCGGATACATTACCGGGGGGGGGAATCTCCTTGAGGGGCGACAAGTTAAAAACCCGAGGACAGGCAAAGAGATAGGCACTCAAAGAATCGAACATGTTGCAGCGATGAATAGCCGAAAAAGGCTTCACCACTTGGAGAAGTACGAAAGAAAAAACGGCAGAGAAAAGGGTCAAAAGGGGGGGCGAGCAGAGGGACTTCGGGGATTAGAGACGCTTCGATGAGGAACTCTTAAAAAGAGTTGCCTGCCGCTTTCCAAGGGGGGAAGGGAGCCCTGGCGATAAAGGCGAACAGGTCCATTGCTCCATCGAGGGAGAACGAAAATAATGCTGCACAAAGTAGAGAAACGTCCCAGGGAAATCTTGTCCGGGTTAGGGGGGGAAGGGGGTGTCTTAACCCACATCAAACGTCCAGAGAGAGGAAGAGCATCAGAGGAGAAGGAGACTCACTGGGTGGGTGAAAAGGGGGGGCAAGGAGGATCCCACCAAGTCTTCACTAGAAAGGTTCCTTCTATCTGGGTCGTAGAAAGAAAGGGAAGTCTCGATCATAAAGAGAAGACGGCATGCATCAGCACCGAAAAGAGGGTAGAGAGGGCAATTGGAAGAAAAGAAGTCAAGAAAAAAAGAACAGTGCTTCATAAAACGAGGAATTCCTTTGAAAAAAGGGTACGAGGGACCCTTACACTTAGACGAGATTTGCCGAAGCGCCGGGGATCTTGAATGGAGGCAGATGAAGGGAAGTTCGTCTTGTCTAAATCCCCTGGAAAAGGTATGGATTTTTCTCCGTCTTAATGAAAGAGGGCACAGTAATTCGCAGTATGCATAAAGAACGAGAAGCAAAGAGCTCTGCCCAGAGCCAAAAATACAAAGGGCAGTCCTTTACGCCACAAAAACTATTTGAGCATCGTGGCGATCGGAGGGGTCAATGAGGGGGGGATCTCAGACAACACCTAATGAGGGGGAGGTTGATCACGCCAGGGGAAACGCCGAAAAAAAAAAATGGAACAAGGACTTTTTAAAGTGGTAGCAGCATGCAATATGAAGGGAGGGTGGGACTCAAAAAAAAAGAGGGTACTCTTGGAGGGACTCCTCTCGAACGAAAGAGGGCTCTTCTAATCCGGTACACGCCATTTGAGGACTTTATCTGCGAGCAGAAACAAAAGGAAACAATGCCGATCCGATCTCTCAAACAAAAAAAGTATATACAGTCTCTTCATCCTTGGATGAATCAGGGACCGGGAGCGACTGCATCTATAGAAAATTGGCGACCGGGAAGGAGGGGGGTAGGGGGGACGAGGTCCCGTCGCACGCGCACGGAGCGATAAATTAGCCGCGCGGCTCCTCTAACAGGAAAAACTCGTCGCGGGGACATGGAGCTACACTCCGGGGAAAGGAGGGGAAAGGGGGAAGCAGTCTAAAAGGGAAGGCCTGCTCGGAATAACCGGCAAAGGGGCGGGGTTTACTCTAGTGGGAGAAAAATTAAGCGTCCAAAAAGGATGAGAGGGGGTGTGGCGAAGCATGAGGAGGGAGGGGAGAAGAAGAGGAATGCGTCAAATGGTAAGTCTTGTATAAGCGGAGAAAGGAAAGCGCGACTCAGCTCTAAAAAAGTAATAATCTAACCTCAACTTGATGGGCGAGAAGGAGACTCCGACTCGGGGACGACCAGGCGCGGGCGGCCCAAGGTGACGCATGAACAAGGGAGAGAAGACTTCTCAACATAGTGCATTGCGGCTTTCGTGGGGAAGCCATGTTTGGAGTGAGTGAAAATCGAAAGCTCGAGGAAAGGAAAGCGCTAAACAGGAAGGGGTGCTTGCAGAAGATCGACTGGCCGAGCTGGAGGGTCATGCACTACGAAAGAAAGCCGAGAAAACGAAGGGTTGTGGCCGACTAAGAGAACAACAGGGAGAGGTCGGGAGAAGGGCTCGATAAAGGGGGGACTCGGGTCCGGGGGGAACTGTGGTTCCGAGCATCACAAAAAGGCCACCAGTGTCCGTTTAGGATAAGGGGGAAAAATTCTCTTGAAGGCGCAAGTGGCGACGACTGGAAGTCGCCGATGAGAAACCAGATCAGGAAGAAAAGGAGGGAACGGCTGCATCTAGTCGGGAAAACCGTCATCAAGGAAAAAAAGGGGACATCCGACCCGCTGGCAAAAAGCTCGCCAACCTTTGCGACAAAGTATGAAGGGGGGCGAACGGATGAAAGGGGTGGAGCCCCGCAATTCATCTGTCAGGGGAAAACCACAGTGGAAGAACGAGAGTCATTGGTTCGGTAATCGCGGGGACTAGGGGGCAAAAAAAAGGGCGGCGACCTCAAGTAATTTTGATCAGGGGGTAAGAAAGAAAGTATGCATTTTTTCCGTTGAGAAGGACATCATTTCACCAGGTGAGAAGAAACAGGGGATCTCGAAGAGACTTTGCAGAAAACTGACTTTTCGGAAAAGTCGGCACGCCTGGTGAAGAAAAGAAAAACCGGGTTCTTCCGAAGGAAATCTCAAGGTTCGGGAGGGGGGGGGGGGAAGAAAAGGAAATCTGAAACTATCCAAATTAGGCTAATCTCTAAGTTAAAATGGGTGAAAAGATGACATCGAGAAAAAGAGGTTCGACTTCTATAACAGCGAGGCGGAAGGGGAAACGTCGGCCCTTCTTCTCCGTAGGGAAAGAGGTCCCTGAGAAGGAGGGGGAGCGACCGAGCCAGATCATAAAAGAACTCTTGGAAAGGAGGGGAACGCGATACCACCATATGGAAAAATAGGGGGGGGGTCCGAGCGGGTGGACTAACGCCTAAATCTCGGAAAAAAAGGGGGGCGAAGGTTTTTCTGGGTCTAATGGCTGAGGTAAAAGGATTCTACATCCTTAAAAGGGGGGTCTTCAAAGGGACCAGCCTCCTAAGTTGATAGGGGCCACCCGAAAAAAATTGCCTCTATCATTTCTTTCGGAAGGGAGGACCCGGAAAAGGGTCCGGAAGAAGGGGACGGTAAGTTCAGTTAGATGTGCCATGGAATTTCTATATTTGCGTCCTGAAGGGGAGGGGAAAAGGGCAGCGAGCTAGGAAATTCCTGGGAGAAAATGCCATGTTCTTGAAAAAGAAGGGGGAAGGGGGGAAGACCGGGAACATAATACGAGAAGTTGTTCGACGGGAAGAGTGGGATTATCCCCTTTAAGGGGGGGGGGTCACAAGAAGCAGGGAGAAGGGAAGAGTTGAAGGAGGGGAAAAGTAAAGGGAAGGTACGCTAGAAAGAAACACTTTTTCGAAGCTATACGAGGGAAGTAGGCGCGGGGTGGTGAACGGAGGGGCGGCAGGGGGAAGTAAACCGTTCGCCTCTGAACATACGCCAATAGACAAGGGTGAAAGAGGGGGGGGGGCACTACATTCTTCGTCGACAGTCTAAAAGGACTGGTGAGCAGGGTAAGCCACATTGGCTAGCCGAGGTTTGGCCTAGAGGAGAAAAGGGGGAACCAGACCATCGCCGGAGAGATGAGAAAGCCACAAAAAGAAAATTCCTGAAATCCGAATCGGCGGTGTGAAGCGACACCTCTGATTGGGGGGGACGGAGAACCACCTTAATATCTCGAAAAAAAAAGAGGAAGGGGGAAAAAGGGAGTTTAGAGAAGAAGCAATCGTGGTCTTTCCCAGAAAAAGAAGAGCGAAATGGATCCCTCTTTAAGGGGGGAGTTTGTTAGGAGAAAGGGAAATGCGGAGGGGGTCAGGGGGGCATCCTCGCCAGACACCACTTCGCGAAAAGGCGGAACAAAAGGAAAGGAAGAATTCCTACTTCATTAGTGCAAGAGGGGGGAAACCTTCTGGTAGGCGAAGGTGGCATCAGGCAGGGAGAGAGGGACGGCCTAACCTCCTTCCGAACAGCCGACTAACTCTCAGGGTCTAGTGGGTCTTCCAGGATGAATCGCGTAGTCGGCATTAATGGAAAAATTGCTAAAAAGAGTATATAAACACCTTCGGGATTCTAACAAAGACTAAAAATGTCAAAGAAATAGTCGCCTTTGGGAAGCAGGGAAAAGCGCGTCGGGGAATAGGGAAGGGCTAGAACCGAAGCGGGAACCCTCCGGAATGCACTGGGCGAAATCATCGAATGAACTCAGGGGGACGGATCGACAATGGAAGGGGAATGCGGGAGGTCGGAGGGGGGTCCGAAAGATAAGGGAATGGGACTTACGGTCTCGTCGCACAAATAAATTTAAGAAAGAGGGGTCTTAGTAACACACAGGGGGGGGTTCGGGGGAGGACCCGAAAGAGGAGAAGAAAACCGAGAGGGGGTTGGAAAGAGGGGGGGGCTGCTTTGAGATTACACTCTCCTAGAAAGATGAGAAAATAGGGGGGGGGCCTACTCTAAGGGGGGTAACGAAGGGGGGGGAATCTCTTCGCGCAGAAAAAAAGAGCCGAAATCTAAAAGAAGAAACAGGGGAAAAAGCTCAGAAGAAACTAACTGCAAAAAGCTCTTTTTGCGTGAGCATGTCTATCTGAAGGGAAGGGGGAGGCAGAGGTATCCTACTAGGAGGAAAGAATGGCAAAAAATCGGCTACAAAAAAGAAGAAGAGTTTAATTCTGAGAGAAAAAAGGCAATTCAACCTTCAGCACCAAGAACTACTCAATAAAAGTGAAATCTCTTCGCTAATCATCAAGGGATGGGAAAGAAGGGTTCCGCTGAAACGAAAGTGTGGGGGGGGGGTGGGCGGGTCAAAGCAAGTCCCGACGCTTTGAGCTGTAAGAATTAAACCTTCTTCTTTAGGGGGACGACCGCCATAGTTTGTCGCAAAAAGAGTAAGGCCTAAAAATATGACAAGAAACTGCCCTGGAGAGAGACATGGGAGAGTCAGAAAAACGCAAGGACCTTTACAAAAGGTGCAACGAATTTCTAACCAAAAGAAGCTTCGTTAAGAAAAAAGGTGTCTCTACTTTCACGCGGGGAGAGGGAACGGCATAAGCAGGCGCGATCTGAGAGGAGGGAAAAGCAGAATCCTAGGAGTCAGAGGGAGGGAGAGTATCCCTTGAGAAGCCTATGGAACTTCCAGTCTAAAAGAGAGAATAGAAGAGAACTTGAAAAAAAAAGAGAAGGGAATTCCTTTGTCTGTATGCTTGGTGAGGAGGACCACATCACCCATAAGCCGGCACTTTCACAAAAAGGAGGGGGGAAGCAAGGGGGGAAGGAAGGAAATGTTTAATCGGCCTTCGTCGCCAAGGAGAAAGGATCAATCACTGCGAGGAAAGGAGATTTGATGACAGTCAAAAGGACGCCTTAACCGACGAAGAGCCTCGGAAGGAACATCAAAGTGAAAGGGGAAGGGGAGGCAGGCAATTTATCTTCGATCTGGAGAGAAAATCCACGGAAGAATCAACACCTTCTGTGGAGGGCGTCACTCCCACTGAAGTGACTAAAAAAAACGCCGCGGGAGCCATGGACAGCTTCAGAAGGCTTCTAGACTCTTAACGTCAAGGTGAGACGGTGGAAAAGAAAAGTAGAGAAGCAGGAAGGGGAGTCTCCATGTACATAGGGAAGAAGTCAGATCTCAAGGAAACAGAAGGACCGGGGCCGGTCCCCCAACAGCATGTGGTGTAGAAAAGAACTTCATTCTATCATCTCATGAAACACGCGAGTTTGGAGGGAAAGGCGACATTCTCCGGGAGGGGAGCTGCAACCAGGTGAAAAAAATTCCTTACAAGTGGCGTTTATAACATGGGAAGAAAAGAAAAAGAGGGACTTGTTTGTAGGGAGTCGACGAAGGGATGGTGAGGAGGAACGACGCCCAGAGGGAGCCTGTTCCTAGAAATCTGAGGAGGGCCCGCCTCCCCATTTCTTTGAGCCTGCCGCCAGAGTCAAAGGGAAGGGATCAGATCTAGAAAAACAGGAGGGGGGGGAGGGAGAGAGCGTTAAAGAGAGATTCTCGGAGGAGGAAGAACTCACGTCGAATGTGGACGTATTTAAATAAGAGAAAGGGATAGGTCCAAGCGACCTCTCGCTGAATCTCAATACCAAAGAAGCGCTCTCTCGCCGAAGAAAAATAGGAAATGGAGGGCATGTAAAGGGGTAAAATTATTTTAAAAAGCTCGGCGTTAAGGGGAGGGGAAAAGAAAGAATCCCGTCACCTGTCTCTTTTGAGAGGGTGCCAGTACGTCTGATCTAATGCTGAGACAGAGGTTTGGCATGGATGTTGATGAGATACTCTCTCAAGAGGGGAAAGGGGAGTCAATATAATCCTTCTATCTTGTCCTTCGACTTCAAAGAAAAACCTGACAGACCCTCAACGACTCAACGGGGGCAAGCGCGGAGGAAAAAAAGCGCTTACCGAATTCAAAAAAAAGGGATTACTCTCGTGAGGAGAAACCAGTTCGCGAGGAAGAAGGGATCGAAGGTTCTCCAAAGGACTGGGGTTTACAGCGTCAAAATAGTAGGAGAATGGGATTGGGAGGGGAGGCTCCTCCAAGGGACTCTACCGGAAGGGGAGGGGGGGAGGGGATTGCAGGAGTGTCTACTTTAAGTTAAGGCTTCAGAGGGGGAGAGGCAGAAAGTCAGGACTAAAGCGTCGAGAATTGAAGAAGTGTTGGAAGCAGGAAGGGTAATTACAAATGTCGCGCGGGGGGGGGGAAAGCTTGCCAGACGTGAAGGGGAGCCCGCCCGGGAGTTTAAGAAGAACCAAAAAGCACTAACCGACAAGCAGAGGACGGGGAGGAAATTTCCCGAGTGAGAGTGATCGTGGCGACTGGGAGGACGGTCGAGGGAAGCTCGGCCTACACTTAGAGGGGGAGATCTCCGCAAGAAGAAAGCAGGCCGGGACTCTCGGAAGGAAAACGGGTGCACGAGGGGAAAAGCGACCGACCTTCTTAGGACAGGTACTTCCAGAAGGGGGGGGAAGCATGCTTGAGAGGAGAGGCAGGCCGGGGCAAAACAGGTAGACGGAGTGGAGGAGTTTGGAGTATAAGAATTGGTCATGAAGAGGGGTGGAAGTCCACAGATGGGTCGGGGGGACCCTCAGGAAGGCTTTGGGAAATGGGGAAAGATACTCCCAGAAATACCGAGGTTGGCCGTGCCGGAAAAAACAGTCTTAAACCGAAGAAGGAGGAAAGAGACACGAAGGGGAAGGGGCGGAACGAGGTAGGGGGGCGTCCGCATGGGGCACCCTTGGGGAAGGGTGTGTCCTTTCCTTCACTAGGAGACGCGTGCTCCTGGGTGTGGAAGAAAAGTGAAGAATAGGAGGAAGGGGGGGCCTCCGAGCGCTTCCATTCCCGGTTATGAGAGCAATTTGCGAAGAACCCACGTATCACCAAGCTCTTCGCGAGGGGAAGCAAAAGGGACACTCCTCTCATCAGCTGGCATGCGAAAAGAGGTCTGCGAAGCGAAGGGGACACACCGCCATAGATGTTCAAAATGTCCGAAGGCACAACCAAAGGGAGGAGATATGTGCTCTCTAAGGGATAGAACGAAACCAGATTCGCCAAAAAGGATCGAAGGGGGGTAGAGGGGTAGACGGTATTCATCATGCACAGAAAGAAATTTGTTTTCTTAGCAAATAAAAACAAATCGCCGTGATTTTAGGGAAAAGGAAACCAAGATCAATCGAGCTGGTTTTCATCGTCGGCAGGCACATTTCCTGAAAGAAAAAGGGGCCGGGTTCGGAAGTGGAGAAAAAAAAAGTCCATTCGAGAGGTTTGAGACGACGGGAGGACCGATAGTCGCTCGATGATGAGCGAAACTTGTGGAAAGGAAACGCCCTGTGGGGAGGGCTGAAATAAGATGCATTTGGGGGGACAGGGAAGAGGGTTTCCAATCCCCCGGGAGGGGGTCATGTCATGAGAAAAGAGAGAAAAAATAGCGGGGGATATTGGGCAAGGGGGAATGCCGGAACGGGAAAGGGAGAAACTGAAACAATCGAGAAGATCCTGGGAGAAGGGTTAAGTCCCCTTCGGAAAGGAAGTCACTTAAGAGTTTCGGGAGGGAGGAGTCAATCGACAGTCAGTGAGGGAATCAATTCAAGTCGGGAAGGGACTGATTGACAGAAGGGTGGCCGACTGTAAACAAGGGGGGGGAGCGCATATGGGGGACGTCAGTAGTGAACCTACTCCAAAAAAGAGTGCTTGAAGTCAGAGCATTTTAGGAAACGAAAATTCCCCAAGGAATGTCGCTCGAGATCTCGGAGGGGGGGAATCGGATCGCCTCTTAGGCGGAGGAAGAATGAAAACTCACAACAAAAGAGGGAAGGAAAATATATTTGTCATGGGTGCGAAGTAAACCTCGTGGTGAAGGTCCGCGGATCTCTATCGAAAACGTATTTGTAGCCGGGAAGCACATCGGAGAGAAAGGGAAAAGGACGGGTTGTGTCTGAGGTCAGAACGAGCAGGAAATTCGCGCCCAGGGGGGGGGGGAAAAAAACGCGGCCCATTCTGACGGAAAGGTCGCGTACGAAAGGAGCTTCAGAGAGGGAACCTGAAAGGGTTAGGATTCTGCTATCAGCCTGGGGGAATGCGCCGCCGACGGTGTGGGTTTTGGTTTTGGTGGGTGGTTGACTACCCCCCCTTCTTTCAGTTCGGCGATCGATGGGTCATCAAGCGGGGAAGAGAGCGCTCTCATTAAGGGGCAGGGGCCAACGTCTCTATTGAAAAAGGTCTTGGGAGCAAAAAAAGTCCACCTTTGGGAAACAGTCTCAATGTAATAGCAAATCAAGTCTCGTAGGGCCTCCGCTCAAGATCGGATCAACAACGGAGAGGGGGAAGATACATGCCTTAGAAAGAGGGGGATGCCAGGCAAAGGCAATTCGTAGTCCAAGAAACGAAATCTGAAGATACACAAGAAGGGGGGATACCCATTACTTAACAAGTTCCCGGAAAAATGATGAGGGGGAGAGCGTGACGGGGGGGAACTCAAAAGGACGCATTAATTTCGTGCGCAACAAATCGGGGGAAGAAGGGGACGAATCCGCAGAAAGGGGGCAAACCGATGAAAAGGTGTTCCTAGTAGGGAGGGGTCTCGAAACCGGCGCGCTCTCATCGCTGCGGCAAAGTGTCAGCGGCGACCGGGGCAATCAATGAAATCTTCTAGGAGAAATCCTTGCCGACGTTCTGACAAGAGGGAGGGAAGGAAGTGCTAGAAGAAGGGAGCCGAAGGAGGGTGAGAAATGAGCATTCTAGCTATCAATGAACGTGGGAGGAGGACTACTGCTTTATGGGAGGAGTCACATGCAGTCTGAAAAAAGCAAAAACCGAGGGCGGATGGCGAAAAAAAGAGTAATGAAGGAAACAGGAGTGTAACTCCCAATAGACGCACCTGTCCTCTTTCTTCAAGAACGATAATAATTCTTAAAAGTTGGAAAAGAATCTCGAAGGGCCACGATGAGACTCACTGGAAAGGGTTGGGGGTCTATGACTCTTGCAAGACGGACACTTACTTGAAGGAATCCATAGTTAAAGGGACACACCAGACTGCAAAAGGTAGAACCCAACTGAACCTATCTTCTACAGTTGCGTTCACTCAGGGGGGGGGGGGAGAAATTTCTTCCATGTAGGGGACACACACGTAATCGAAAAAAAAGAAGCGGAACTGTGTCTGAGGGAGGTGCAGCAGGGTAAAGCTATTAAAGAAGAAAATCCGTAAAATTAGGAGGGGCGGAAAGCCTCTATGGGGGGGGGGAAAAAAGAAAAAATTCAGTTGAGGAAGAGGGAGATACCCGAAAATGTCCAGTAGGACTCCACTATCTCAGATTCAGGAAAAAGGAAAGCTAAAACTTCCTGGTCTCTTCCTTGCGGTAAAAAGGGGGGAGGAGAGGGGAAAACCACAGGATGGAAAGCCGACCGGCACTTTTCCGGAGTCGCAATCGAACACAGGGAAAGAGGACGTCGTCCTCCCAAAAGGTAGTCACTCCAAAAAAAGAGGAAAAGGGACCTATCGTGAAGGAAGAGCAAACGACGGCCCCTTACTAGAAAGTGCAACAGTAAAGGAACATTAATTCACATCAAAAAGGGGGGGTAGAGGCTTCCTGGAGGGTCGATCAAAGGAGGCAGAAAGAAGGGGGACCGAAAGTTCAAGGAATTTTGAGGAGACATGACCCTTAGGAAGAGAAGAGACTGGTCTGCTAATCTATAAAGGGGCCCTGGTCAGCGTTCCAGAAGGGGGGAAGGCTAATCAAATAGCTCGTCAAAGGAGGGGGATCTTCAGTGGTAAGTTTTAAACCGAAGAGGAGGAAAACTCCTGAGTCTCCTTACTAGAAAATGTGACTCCGACGCGCCAGAAAGCAGATTCAAACTGCCGGGGTAAGGGAAAAACTGAAAGGGGGGTTTCGAAAACTTCATCGATCTCTCGCAAACAAAACAGGTTTCAGTTATTGGAGAAAAGGACCGGCGACCGATAGTTCCCGGACAGGAGGTGTAAAGCGGGTACTCCTGCTAAAGAAAAATAGGGGAGGGGGGTAATAGGGACGACGAGACCGGACGCCTAGGCTCCTGCGAATGGACGACATCGGCAAAGATATCATCCAAAGAAAAAAGGAGACTTGCCGGTCAGGATAGTAAAGGGGAGGACCGAGACTACTCTCAAGACAAACTGGAGGAAAGGAAGAGATCGCTCGGGAGGGGACAACTCTGGTATCAGGCAGATCTCACTTCGTTGGGAGGAATCTCTATGGAAAAGTCCCTGGGCCATCTTCTTATCTCAAAGAGGAAGGAGGGACCGCGCGTCGCCTAAAGAAGAAAGGCAATACTCGGAGGGACCATGGGGATTGCAATTACTAAAATAAGGTTCCCAATTCATTGTTCGAAACTCGCGTAACTCGTTGAGAAAAGAAAGTCAACCTTGAGGAGGGTTGAAAGAGAGATTCCGAATGAAGAGGAAAAAAAACAGTTCTGTTTGAGGAGTGGGGGGGGAGGGGCCCTTCCTCATGACTGGTCTTCCTTCTGGGAAGGCTAGGAGTGAAGGGCTGGAGGAAAGGAGACCCTTCCTAAGCGGGGAACCGCGGGAAAAAAAAGAAAGAGAAGCTCCGTTGGGGGAGGAGCGTCGGGGGAAAAGGAGAAAAAACGACTTTAAGGGGGAGACGCCCATGGGGGGTCGATGCGTCGCCCATTTAGGCGAAGGAGGAAGAAGTGCAGGTCGAACCGACTTCACCAAAAGAAGGGGGGACATGCTTCTGAAAATGCCGGAAGTGGAGAGTAAACTTACTCTAAAATCAGAAAGGAGAAAGACGGGGGGGGGGGGGGGGGGGTGGGGTGGGGGGGGGGTGGGGGAGGAGGGAAATATTCGACTTTCCTTATCGTCGAGAAATTTACGAAAAATATAAGCCAAAATTTATGAGAAAGAAGTGTGGGATCATACTCCTTCCTCAAGGAACAGGCGCCGCTTCAGGAAAGTGCTACGTAGCCTGGGGGGGGAAAGTGGGTGAACTGAGAAACACAGAATACAACATGAATTCCTTCTAGAGAAAGGCTCGGATCGTGTCACTACTTTCAGGGAGAAGAAGAGAGCGATCCGAACGCTGAAAAGCAAAAAAAAAAAGATTCCTAGAGGGGGGGGGACGCAGCTGAGATTGGACTCTTCCTACCGCTAACTATCACTCCAAAGGTTTCCATGAATGTCCGGGGGGAGAAAGGGGACGAGGTTCCGCCCTTCTTTTCTCGGAAGATCCGACCCAAGGCAGCCTATCCGGAGGGGGTGGCGGAAAGAGAGCTGGGGAATCCCTCGGTGTATATTGCAAGAACAACATCTGCTTCGCCCCTCAGATGGGGTTTGGGAAGATTCCGATAAAAAGAAGTCGCATGGGACGGGGGAGAGGCACGCAGAAGAAATAAAAGGGGAAAGAAAAGAAGGTATGAGAGTCACTCTTTTCGGCACGCGGAGTAAACAACAAAGGGAGCCCTTTTTAGAGGGTCTAAAAACATTCCCGACAAAGGGCGTGAAAGGAAAAATGTGGAAAATACTAGGCCTCCGAATGAAAGGATCTCTCAAGATCATTGAGACAGGATAACACTATCGCGGGGGAGGCGAGGCAGCTTGCCCGACGCCGAAGAGAGGGCCTTTCGAAGAGGAGAGGCGCCGAGCCGGATCATCACCGCCCTGTTCACGGAGAAGTAGAGGAAACATTATGGGGGAAGGGAGGTTGCGGACTGCGCGGTAAAAGGGAAAAATCCTCTCAAGGCTTTGTCTTCTGAGGGAGGGAAAAGGTAGGAAAGCGAAGACATTCACGATGGGGTCAGCCAAAGAAAAGGAAACAGTTTTGTTAGAACCCACGACCCTTCCCTCGTCAATGGCTTGCGTCCGGACTAAGGGGGGGGACCGAAATCCAGGGGAGATGAGAGGAAGAGAACCAGTCATGGGAGAGAAAGGGAGAACGTTTCCGCCAACTCATTGCAATCGAGTCCTTTAGCGCAATGCGGTTTAAATACTCGAGAGCCGGAGACAAATTCTAAGAGGTGCCAAGGGAAGAAAGTTAAGGGTTAGGGGTGCTGTTGGAAAAGAATCAGTTCTAAGGAACCGTTTGTAAAAGGGGGGAAAACGTATTCCTCTACTCGAGGCACAGTTACGAATCCGAAGAAAAGAAAAAAAAATCCAGTCCGTCAGGGACGGGTTGTATTCAAGAGTCGTCATTCATAGGACCTTAAAGGGGGAATGAGCTAAAGCGAAAAAGGAAAAATCGAGGGGAATGACATGACTAGTCCCTTAGGACGACGAGTGTTTTTGTTGGTAGGGAATTGAGGGGCGGTATCCCAACAATTTTGCGGAGGAAGAATGGTATGAGGCGTGGCGCCGACATCACGAAAAAGAGGGATGCTTTCCGTCAATGCTTAAACACAACTGACAAAGGCCTTCCGAGGGGGGCAGGAAGAAACCAAAAACTCTAATGGAAGGAATTTCAACAAAAGCGGGGGGTGGCTTCTCACAGAAAAACTCTATCCTCAACCAACAGAGGAAAAGAGAAGAGATTGTTCAATTTCTTCCTCCGCCCAATAGGGGCTCGGTTACCCCTATAGCAGGAGACGATGTCCAGACGGATGGTTTATCTTTGTGTCTGGTCAATAAAAGTATAGGGGGGGGGGGGGTGTGCGTTCTTCATAGATACCTGCCCGACGAGAGGGACGCTCACGGAGACCACGAAAAAAACCGTCTTCCTTACCAATTGTGACATCAACTCTAAGGGGGGGGGGGAAAAATCATTGTTATATTTCTCGCATTTTCGTCCTAAGTAGGAGCAGCGCAGAGGGGGGAATAAAACCCAGACCAGATGAGAAGGGTTCTATTTCCGTACCATGTAGATCGAATCTCAAGGGGGGAAAATTCCCACTTCTTCTCATAAAAATTCGGGAAAAAAAACAAAAGGAATAAATATGTCAGGCCCGAAGCAAGAAGACCTTCTGGTAAAATCCTTCGCAAGTCGGTGAAACAGTGAATTCAAGAGAAGGAAGGATCAGGCCTGCCTTCGGCAAAAAGATCAATCATCGAAATCGAGGAAAAAGAGAAGAAAAATTAACATCCATGAAAAGGGGAGGTCCGTAAGGTGGAACATTCTCTCAGAAGGGCCAAGATCTTACTCAGGGAGGGGAAATCCGGGACAGAAAAAGGTCGGGGCTTTCACTGGATGGGTCGAAAAGACCCCGCAAAAGCGAAGGCACCTGGAAATATAAAAAGGGGGAGACGACTCTTCTTTCAGTCACTCGGCGCGCGCGAAATATCAGAGGAGGAAGCAATGTTATCTACGGGAGAAAAAGGGAAAAATCCTTAGGTGAAAGGCAGAGACGAAGTAATGAAGGAGGGAAGCTGACCGGGGAAGGGGGAAGGGTCAATCTGAGGAACGAACTCTTTACTATGGTACTCGCCTTGCGAACCATTGCCTAGATAAAGAAACGTTATATCGAGGGAGGGGAGAAAGGGCGTTCACATCTCTTTCTGACACAAAAAAGGCTGCCGGGAATGATCGGGAACGGAAGGAAAGGTCCCGCCCGGGGAAAGCAACGTCCCTCTTCTCTAACTCGCTCGATCAGCTGTTAAGGGGGACTTTACTTCTTAGAGAAAAAAGCCACAGAGACTCTCCTTACATGGATCTTAATGCCAAATAAAAAAGGCTTGAAGTGGAAGAAATAGGTTTTGGGAACAACAACTAGGGGGCATGCACATCGATGGGACAAGAGCAAGGCGGGAACATGGGTGGGCGTCATCGCGGGACAGATCACTCAGGGAGGGTCCAAGTTCCGACGGAGAAAAAAGGTAGAACTTCAGTACGGGAAAAAAAGATCTGAAATCGGGGGGGAAGGGACGATCTCTCTGGGAACTCTCGAGGGCAGAACTGCATTCGGCCGGGGGGGGGAGAGGGGGGTACATATTCTCACTTCGGAAGAGAAAAGATAGGAATCAGAGATGCAGAAAAAAAAAAAAATAACGGAAAGGGGGAGAGGCTTGGGAATAGGGGCGGTTCTGGGCAAAGTTAAAACTCACTGTCATCGCGGACGAAAAGGGAAAAAACGGTTTCCCGCTGGAAAAGGCGCCACTGGGGAAGGGGGAACGGCGACCAAAAAAAAAGGGGGAGCACGGGAACTCCTGCTTTGGGAACTTTCACCTTCTTGCATGAAGCTGGAAGAACTTCTCGATATGCCAAGAGAAAGGAATCAAAAGGCATTTTTTCTCTTCATTGGAAAAGTACGCTAGAAAAAATTGCGAGGGGAAAGAGCTGCAAAGGAAGGGGGGAGAGTTGCGGCGAAGAAAATAATCGTCCAAACTGGGAAAGAGAGAACTTCCGGGGAAGGGAGCGGCAGTTAATTCTGGGATGCCTGAGCTGTCCATCAGGGGAGCGCGAGGGGGGAAAGGGGGTCGACCTGAGGCTCAGTAAAATCGCCCTTCTAAGAAGAAAAAACACTCCAGAGACCATCATGAAAAAGGAAGCCCAGGAGGAGGCAGGGAAGCCAACTTGCAGAAAGGGACGAATAAACCGGGGATCGGGGGGTCCACACGCAGAACGTTCTTGATTTATAGAAAGGAGAAAAGGACCAGGGCCCTTTCAAAGGAAGGGGGGGACAGGGCTCATTCGAGGACTGGGGGGGGCAGGCTAAGAGCAAGGGGGAAGGGAGATATCCGGGCTGGAGAAAAAAAGTGCATAGGAAAAGAGAAAGAACAACGTCCCAATTTCTACTGTGCAGGAGATAGTAGCAATAATTAAGAAG
>Ga0179593_1534209_pt1 | contig 16257 bp, 16 predicted proteins | sample CZODoug2_1_08_16_FD_185931 | JGI IMG/M metagenome (GOLD analysis project Ga0179593, IMG submission 185931) | Vadose zone soil fungal communities from Angelo Coast Range Reserve, California, USA - CZODoug2_1_08_16fungal (PacBio error correction) | ecosystem: Environmental > Terrestrial > Soil >...
TCAGCAGCAGGATTTTTCCGCGCAACAAGAACCCCAAAGTTAAGGGCACCAAGAGTAGAAACTTCTCTCAAAGAAATAGTGCTCAGATAAACCAGGAAGGTACCTCCTGGAGGCCTGGCCCGACTCGTCTTTACCAGCCAGAAAACCGGGAATGGGCCACGCCACAGCAGGAAGAAAATAAAGGGAGGGGGAAGAAAGTACAAAAGAAATTCGCAAAGTCCTAACCTTCGAATGAAAAGGAGATTCACTAGGGGAAAAAACCCCAAATGAATCCCCGACTCACCGTGGGCCTCTAAATGCGAGACAACAGGAGGATAATGTTTTCAGGGGGAAAGGGGGGGGAGTATCAAAGGAAAAATCTTATAGAATCAAAAACGGAGTTCTCAGCATTGACCTATCGTTTCACGTTTCAACGTTGAGGTATAGCGCAACGTAGCTTCAGAATGAACCGCAGGACCAAAAGAGGGGGTTGCTGCGAACTCTCAGCCACTCAAGACCAGCTTTGGGGAAGGACGAAGGGGCGCCTACTCCTGCTGTAAAACTGCGTGCAAACGTCGGGCCTACTTGAAGGCTTCCACGGAAAAGGGGGGGTGACGGAAGGGAAACGTCTCGGTGTAGGGGAGTGGGGTGAGAATGGTTCACGACCAGTCCTTTTCACTTCTACAATCCGGGGCAAGACAGTCCTCACCGCAAACGCCGCTACTCCTTTTAAGAGGAAAATGGACACGACCCCGCACCCGGGGTCGTCTCCTGGAAGGCAGCGTAAGCTCCGGCGGCGTACGGGGTCCTGATCCAGATCGGGGAAAGAAAAACCGGAAAAGGCGCGACGCGCAAGCGAACGAAGGGACCCGGACCGATACGGTGCGCCTCGCCTTCGCTCCAAAGAGGGAAGAATAGGGACCTAAGCTGCATCTACAGCGAATCCAACAAAGAGGTAACCCCCCCAACTCTTGTGCCACAAAGGCCAACTATAAGTTCACGATCGCGCGGAACCGGTTACCCAGATCTCGAGGTGACACGAGGGGTGGGTCGCGAGCACAACAAGACGAATACGAACACATGGCGGTGTACCGCTACGATGATCAAGCTTGGCAATTATCGTTAGCCTGGGGGGAGGGTCAGGAATGGCACGGCATGGCAAAAGGAAAGGCGGGGGAGAGCTAACAAACGAAAAAGCACAGCCAAGCCACCGGATCCAAATCAACCGGGTAATGGGAGGGCGTTGGAGCGGTTTCCTGCGGCTTGGGGAGACTGCAACATGAGTTTAGGGGGGGGGAAAGAGGAGGATCTGCGATGCAACGAGAAAGGGACGCCAAAACTCATGTCGATGGTGGAAAGAGTAAAGGTGTTGACATAGCGAAAACAGAACGCAGGGGAAAAAAGAGACCCCGTTCTCAGGAACTGCTAGGAGAGATCGGATGAAAAAAGAGGAAAATAAAGGATCAGGACGCGCGTCACGAGGGGCGAAGACAAATAATTCTAGATGAAATGGACAAACCGTCAATTAGGAGAAGGGGGAGGGATGGGCCACTCAGACGAGAAGATTCGCAAAGACCCGGACGGCGGAGCGTAGGGCGCCTGGAACACTGTGTGAAATCCCTGCACGAAAGGCAGCTGAAAAAAAACCAAATGTTCGGGGGGGGAGAAAGCCGGGAGGCCTGGCGGATCTCTCAGGGAGAGAAGAAACAGGGAGGAACAAACGTAGAAAAGCGTGTCTCAAAGCCCAGCTGTTGAAAAAAACAAGAAAAGTGAACTCTCAACCACGTGGGGAAGCGCCCCACGCAACGGGTATAAGCTTAGGGCAGGGGCGTGTGTAAATCCAAGAATTCAAAAAAACCGCCGAGTAGATCTCGTAATCACAGGAAAACGGAAAAAAGACGAGCTACTAGACAGAGAGAAGCAATTAACGTACTGGAAAGGGCAGGGAGTAGTGCAGGAGGAGGGGAGAAGGATGACACTTGGGTAAGATAAAAAAACGAACGGGACTAGGGTATGGGAGGTTCAAAGACACCGGAAACGCCGAAAGGAAGGGGGAACACCTGGGCACCACACTGGGAACAGTGTAGCCGGAGCAAAAGCGAGTAGCCGAGAGCAACTGACGTGTTACTCGAAAAAGACGATTAGCTGGAGGGAAAGCCAGAAAGGGAAATAACTCTAAAAGGTGGGAAAAGGGTGAAGAACATCACTGTTGGAGGTGGGGAGAGTGGGAGCCGCGGGGACTATCGTAGCAAAAACCACCGGAAGTGCGGTGGGAAAAAGGTTCTCACCAGCGACGGGGAAACAACTAAGAGCTAACCAGACTACACTCTTTGGTCTGGGAAAGGAGCGTGGTACACAGCTCCAGGGGGAGATTCGCAGGGGGAGAGACCACTTCTCAAGAAAAAAGGGGGGGAGGGTCGCGAACTCTGGGGACGAAAAAGCAAAGGAAGGGGCTCGCGAGGGGGGGGGGTACCAACTTATGGAAGGCTGGTCGATCAAGGGAATGTATCTGGCGGGGAAAGGAATTCAAAAGGAGACGTGCGAAAAGAATTCATCACCCCATGGGCAGGGCTGGGAGAGGCGAGGGCAAGAAAAGGTACTCAACCGGCAAAAAGGTCGCCGAGTAATTCAATAGGCGTAAAAAGAAATCTCCGGTCGACTCGACACAAAGGTCCGTCGAATACCCTCGGATCGGAGAGGGGGTCCAGGGGATACTGAAGGTGGAAAAAGGGGATGGGAAAAAAATGCGGATTCTTGATCGAAGAGGGAGAAGCTGGCAAAACATGTGACTAATGCGGGCCAAGGAATCCGAAAAGGAACTGCGCCATCGCTTACCAAAGGGTAAGCCGTAAAAACAGGGGTCGCCTTGAAACGTTGCCCAAGCATCTCAAAAAGAGTAGAATGCTGACGGCCCCCGGGGGGGGGGGAAAGACTTGGGATAGCACAGAAAACCCTCGCCGGAACTGCCAAACTCGGCTCTCGGGCGAGTCCTACGGCCCATCCTGAAAGAGGGGGAATGGGGAAAGAGAACGCCTCTGTACAGAAATGAAAAAAAAAATTCTAAAAGCGGGGATGTTACGACACTATTGGCACGGAAGGAGGGGAGGGACTCTCCAGCTCTCACGGACTCAGGGGGAGGGAAGGTCAGGGACAGCGGCACCTTCAGGCTTTTTCAAAACAGAAGAGGTGCGGGACCGGCGTTGGCGGGGAGGGATAGGAGGGGAACCATTTTAGGAGACGGTCTGTTACCAGACGAGAGCCCCAAAATTGCGTGGAACCGTAAGCGAGTACGATCGGCTATCTCAGTCGGCGATGAGAGAGGGAGCGTTTCTTTAGACGGGGGATTGACGAAAAGAAAAAAGGGGGGCTGTGGGAGGGGGAAATGCGCAAAGAGATCGGGGGTTGGCCCCGGCCTATGGGGGGTGCGGCTCGCGACCAAGAGAAGGAGGATTCGAGGGGGCGCTAGCTCGCTGCTCGTGACCTGTTCTCAAAAAGGCAGAAAAGCAAAAAGACTGAGTGTTTGCGAGAGGAGAAAGGCCGGTGTTAGGTGGTTATCTGCGCTCGTCCCATCCGGTTGCAGGAGGGGAGAGGAAATCTTTGGGGTCAGCTGCATCTGGGGAGAAGCGGAGCAGCAACAGGGTGACGTGACAAGAGGGGAGGCGTATGCCGATGGAGGAGGAAGGCGGACTATTCTTTCCTCCTCTCATGCCCTCAGGGGTTCAGGGGGGGGAAAACCAGACGTAGGTGGATCTTGACCTCTTAGAAGGAATAAGGAGGACTCAAACGAAGGGGGTCCGAATCTAGAGGGGAAAGTCAAGCGTAGAACTGTTCGGGTCAGGTGAGATGAATGGGTGACTATCAGTCTCATGGCGTATTAAAAAGAACTTGCGAGCGGTGGGGGCATTGACGGAAAACTGCATCGGCAACAGGATTCCAGGGAGATAGGACTATGGGATTCGAAGGGAGGAGGTAAGAAATAAAGGCTACCAATTCGCAACGGCCAGCGATGATAGAGCATTAATAATGGAGGATGTGTTGGGAGGGCACGTGCTGGCTGAGGGAAAAGGAGTTGGTAACTAATGGTTAGGGGGGGAGGAGAAGGAAGAGGTCTAAAAACTGGACACCAGCGCATCCTGGCAGCTTTTTGAGGAATGGCGCTTTCAAACGTTCTGGAAGAGCTTGGGAGTCACCCTGAAAGAAAGAGCCTTCATGCCCTCTGAAAAAGAGCGCTTGTCGTTTCATCTCGTCATCGGGCTACTAGGAAGGGTGTCTGAGAAGCGTAGGATTCCATCTCGGAAGAGCGACGAAGAGAGAAGCAAACCAACAATTAGGGGGAAAGAGGGAGAGTCGACTAAAAAGTGGGGGTCTACGGCAGAGTTAGAAAAAGACCTACTAGCAGAAAAAGAGGACCAATGCAAAAAATAGAAAAAAAACAGCCCAGGTCCTCCAGTTTCAGTAGATCGGAGTGCAAAAGTCCGCCCTTCCATCCTAAGGAGACGGATAAAGCCGAGGGGAGGGGTACGAAAAGCCCTTGCAAGACTGATTACCAGCAGACGCCTCACCTACTTAGAAAAAACCACATCGATATCGAAAAAAAAGAAGGGGAAATCTAGCACGGTGGAAAAAAAGAAAGCCATGTCTGATCATTCTTCCTCTAGAAGGAAATAAGTCGACGGCGCGACACGAAAACCGGATAAAGAAAAAGAAAAACTCGAAGAGGCCGCCTCGAGGCAAGACTATGAAAGAAACTGAAGACCCACCCCGAGCTCTTATTCCGAAAAGTCGAGCCGACCCACAGGGGAAGAGTAAAAGATATCACCAGGAACGACCGAATAAAAAAAAGAATGCAAACTTAATCTTTGACTAACGCGCGCGGCGAACTTGAGGAAGAAGTTTACAAGGGGGGGAACACTCTCCTAGGAGAGAACTCCCGCCACCAGAACGTGGGAAAGCGCAGGGGCCTTGGTGGACGGAACAAATAGCCGTCCTATCGAGGAAAGACTCAGGCCGCGCAAGCCCCGAGGGAGGTTTCGATAGCCGCAGAGGAGAAGGAAACCAACGTCGAAGGGAAGAGCGCCCGGATGGGCATAAGGGTTTCGCCACCACTTCTATTACGAAACCATAAGCTCTGAAGAGCAATCAGGGGCACGGCCACATCAGGGACACTAAAACGGCGAAAGAAAGGGATCGATGAGCAGGAGCAGATATAGACCCATTAAAATAAATACAAAAAAACCAAAAATCCATATAGAGGAGAGGCGCAGCCTAGGGTGGAAGAGCAGGCCGGGTCACGAAAATCTTCCAAAAAAGGGAAAGAAGTAGTCTGACGGATTCAGTACATCATACCACCCCACCTTTAGAACGCCGATTCAAGGTCATGGGGTACAGGGAACCAAGCTTGAAGAACTCGACCTCCGAAAGCCAAAAAAGGGACAAGACGAAAGGGTTCAGAAAAGAATCAACCGTATAGAAGCACCTCGACGTGTAACCCCAGGATAATGGGAAAAGCGCTGAGGGCAGCATAAAATCCTAGCTTCCATCTGCTGGACAAGAAGAAGAGGCACTCCGCTTCGTAGCGTTTTCCGCCGTCGAAAGCCCATCTTGGGAACACTCTGAGAGAGGAGTATAAGTCTTGACCTTAACAATTGTTCCGGAGTCCCTTTTTTGAAAGGAAGAAAAAGGGGCGCCGGATTCATGGATGAAAAAAAAACCACTGCCGCATCCGCCAGAAATACCTCTGTTAACCAAGTTTTCCGAAAAACCTTTTCTGATTTCTAAGGAGGTGAAAAAGTACTGTCAAAACGGGGTAAGAGGTCAACGAGGACGGTGGCGCAGGCGTCTTCAGAGGGGAGATCAGTGCAACCGCCGCCGACAGTCCAGTTTGCTGAGCTGCAGAGAATTAAAGGTAAAAATAAAATCAACGCACAAGAAAACAAGGCACTACACAACCATGATGGAAAGGGAACGCGACGATACTCCATAGCCTTAGGGGAATCAGCAGCCGCCCGTGCCCGCTTCGGGACACAAAAAAAAGGAAACTCTATCCCGCGGTCACAACACATGAGGGGGGGGAGCGACCTGTCCACAGTCCACAGGCCGCCGGCCTGGATCCTAAAAACCTTCGCACCACGGCAGCATGAAAATCGGAAACGCCTAAAAAAAAAAGTTATCTGGGACGGCGGAAGACATCAGACCTGAGAAAAGTTAAAAAAAAAAAAAAAAGGGAGGCAGCTAACAAAAACCGTTTAGGGATCCCCAGAGTTCCGGGGGAAAAGTGGGAAACAGTGGGGTCGCTATAAAAAGGCTCATAGAAAACTGGTACCCGCGAGAAAATCGAGGATCTTAGAGGGGGAAAGGGTAGGGGTGGTCGGGAGGAACCGAAACTTTCCTGGCAGGGGGCTGAAGGCGGGCTTGCCGGGCGCGATACACATCTTGCGGGAAGACCAGGAAAGACCAAAGAAAAACTCCTTGATTGGGGGGGATGATGGCAAAAATCCCTTAAAGGGGAGAGAAGCGTGGACAATGGGAAAAACGACACTCTCGTAATAGGAAAAGGTCGCGATGGTCTCGAGAGAGGTCGGCTCATGTGGGAAAAAGTGACCGAGAAGTGCGCCAAAATCGCGCAGGAAGGGGGGGGAAAAAGAGTCCACGGGACTCAACCGGCTCGGAGGGGAAGGTCCACCAGGGGGGGCATTCGATACGTAACTCGCCTAGGCGGGGGCCAGGACCGCCTATAATTAAAAGAAAAGTTCACGCAGAAACCGTCGAGAGGTCGATTCCGTCGGGCAAAGGGAAAAGGTAAAAGGCGTACTGTGAACCAGTACCTATAGAGAGACACGACCGAATCCCTTGAATGACGAAGGATCCGCGGACGGCGCGAAAGCTGGGGAGGAGATCTAACCACTTTGGAAGCCCGCGAAAAGGGCAATGGGTAAATAGCTTCAGCCACATAATAAGAGGGGTGTGGAGGGGAAAAAGCCACCTGTGTTCAAAGAAAGAACAACACTGATGAAGGAGATAGAACCAGGGCGAACAGGGGGGTTCAACACCCCCGAATTCACAATCGGGTTTTCTAAAAGGGACAGCTGTTACAAGCCGGGGATAGAGGGAAACCCAAGGAAGAAACTCGGGAGAGCGTAAATAACCAAAAGAGGGATTTAGGGGAGTGAGCGCCCTGAAATTTCAACCGCGCGGGATCAAAAAAGGGACTTCAGGTCTGTAAGCCCGAGGAAGTCCCGACGCCACCCTGCAAAGAGGGAGAACTCGCGAAATCAACGTGAGATTACTCCAAACTAAGGCCTGTCCTTCACCGAGGTGCCGTATGAGTTAAGTCTAACTAATTTGAGAAGGCCTATGTGGTACTGAGCCCAGAGCGGAATTGAACGCGAAATGAAAGGGAAGCGCGGTCTCTCGCTCACCTGAACCCAGGAGAGGCATAAAAAATAGCGACCGCGCTCAACCTCGCGAATTGAAGGCAGATGAGAAAAGAGAACTATTGGTTTGGCGGGGACTCGAAACTCCTTAAAAAAAAAATAGAAAGAAAGAAAGGAAAGGGCACGTTGTGCAAAGGGAAGCCCCCAAGTGTGTGCGAGTACTACAACGCGGGTCTCCGGACTCGCCGGCCAGCCCATCAACGCATCAAGGAAGAGGAAGTGCTCAACCCTCAAAAAACACCATAAACTTATCCGCGGGGGGGGAGGGAGAGCGACGGGGTACCCTGCGCCAACATGGTTTCCGATGCGAAGCTCAAGAGGGGAGGACCAACTGGCTAGACACAGAGGGTACCGCCTCGGAAAAGGGGGCATCGAAACTAAATTTAGCGTCCTGGGATTGCCTTACTTGGAGCGGATTGGAGGGCGGCGTCAGGAAAACTGTCCTAAAGAGAGGTACATTTTTCAACCGTTTAAAAAAGTGAAAAGAGCAACGGGGCAGGACCTGGGGGAGCTGCGAAAACTAAGGAGGCGCACCGCGGTGCCAAGCGGCACCGTCGGATCCGCCGAGGAAGGAGCGGTCTATACACAAGAGAAGGGAGCTCGACAAGCCAAAAAGTTCCGAAAACTCGGTCATCGTCGAGTCCAGGGAACATTGAACAGGTTAGGGGGGGCATGGGGAGTTTCATGCGGAGGGAGGGGAAAATGCCTAGGGAAACTCTAGGGATGGTCGGCGTGCATTGCCCAAGAGAAAATCCACTCACCGGATGAGGAAGGGCCAGTGCGGGGTCTACCACACCTGAAAGACTTGTAATATGAAAAAGGGGAGATCCTTGCTTGCACGCAGAATCTTACCTATCTGGCGGGGAGGAAGGAAAAACAATTGCTTGGAGGGCGAATATAACGAAAAACACACACCCGCTCGGGCGATCGGGGCAGCGGAAGCAGTTACGCAGATCAGTCAACGCTCAAAAAAGAGAGGTAACGGAGGGAAAAGCCCTTAGCATCCTTTAGAGGAAAACCACAAATACCCGCGCTTATCAGAAAAATTGGGGATTAAAATACCAAGCCGCGGGAAGAAGGTCTTGCCGAGTCTGGGGAGAGGACCCGTCTGTGCGAAAAGCGCCACACGTCAGAAGGTGCCGCGCGAATGAGACTGCAGGTTCGTGTTATAAACAAAAGAGGTGGTAGGAGGGGGCAGGGGTCCAGTCTGGAGAAAATGTAAGGGGGAGGGAGGAGTCCTCCTACCCAGTCCGGGACGACGGGTCTGTCTATTTAAGTATTAACTAAGCTTCTGAGACGCGCGCGGAGAAGCAGGAGTAGGTGGGTCATCTGGTAGTCTGCCAACATCTATGCAAAAATAAGAGCGAGAAACGGGGGCAAGGGAAGACTTTCCGGGGAAGTGGTGGCCTGAAAACTCTCAGCGGAAAGAAGAATCTGAGGAGAGGAGCGTTACCTGATCTTCAAAAAAAAAAATTGGCGCGCTGACGCGAAGGCTCTATTCCGTATAGGAAGAAAGGGGTTTAGTAGAGAAGAGGCCGGGGGGAAATGACATGTAAGAGGCGCTCAAACGGACATCTAACGTTCAGGGCTCTTCTCTCTCAATGGGAGGGGAACGCGCGCTGCCGATGCACTTAGGACCCGAGATATGGCATCAGAATGATGACAGAGAGAACACAACTCGATATTAGCGTAGCCTCTGAAAAGTTGCGCGGCTCTCTACGCTTGCCTCTGACCGGGGAGAACGTCACCTACCTTGATGGTGGGCGGCAACTCAGGAGAAGGGAGTTTCCACCACCTTGAATCGGCGGCGCGTAAAAACGCCGGGAGAAAAAAATCGGTCAGGAAAGCGCGCACTTGGGCCTCGTCAAAAATAGGGAGGGCACGCCAGCTGAAGTATCTCGCAGGAATCGGAAGAGACTGGGCGAGCGTTTCATCTCGCGCTATCCGAGGGAGAACGATCTCAGGTCGGCACTCGAGGCCTCGCGCAGAAAGAAGGTTCATTTAACGCGTCATGAAAGAAACTCCTTGAGAAAAGCAGGCTTATAAGAGAGAGGACCAAAGTCACGGGATGTGGGTCTTGGAAAGGGGGGAGAGAGAGGGAAAAGCGGAGCTCGCTGTGGGGAAAAGAAAGTCTGGAGAGGTTCGAGGCTTGCTCCTTCACCTCCAAGAGGGACAGGCGGTCCCGGACGAGAGTGGGCCTATTCATGGAAGGAGGCTGGTTACTTGGCTGAAAGCGGCGGCCGTCGTTCTTCATCGGGGAAAGCTGACGTGTGCTCTGGGTCAGTCAAGTAGATGGAGAGCTTCTTTAAATCTAGGGGGGGTTGGTCGAAAGATTTCATCTTCTTCTGTGAGGGAGGTATAGAAAGAAGATCTCAAAAAAACAACAAAAAGTTGATTGAGGAAAAGAGAGAGGAGAGGGGCAAGCGGAACACAAAAAAAAAATAGCAAAACTACCTAAACCCCCTTAAGAGAAGGCCGATAAAGAGCATGCGCTAGGAAAACAAAAACGAGCCGCGCCGCGCAGAGACCAGGCAGAAGGGATAGAGAAGGCCCGACGCCACAAAAGGGAGGCGCCATTCGCGCGCGGAAGGACAAGAAAAATGAAGCAGGGGTTAAAACGGGAAAAGCTCAAGTCTAGCGCCATACGGAGAAAGGAAAGACCTCCACAGCGAAATCTCCACCCGCAAGGGGCAAGCAAGGAGAGGCACTTGAAGAAAAAACCTCCAAGAGGGGCCTGATGAGGAGATATCAGGCAGAAGCCGGCCTTTTCTCCTTTATCGGAAAGGAAACGGAGACCTTCAACGACAGAGCGCTAGGCGCCCCCTCGGGCCAGCCAGGCCGACATTCTCGGGGGCATGAAAGCGCGCCGCAGAGTGGAACACCCTTCTCCCATTTCGGAGTGAGACAGGAAGACGAGGAAAGCTCGGAGTCTCCCTAACTCTACGAAGGAGATGAAAAAGGAGACCTATGGCCCTCCTCTTAGCGAAGGAGAAGGCCAGGGGAAACCTCATCGGACTCAGAGTTTGGCAAGACCGATCCTCAATTCAGCCCAAAAACAGGTCGTGGACTGTCATTGCCAGAGGAAAATTGGAAAAGGGAAGGTAAACGGGACAGGAAGACTGCTCGAAAAAAACGAGCGAGTGAGCCGCTCTCATCCCCTTTCTTGCATGAGAGGAGAGCTGAAGGAAGCGCAAGAAAGGAGATAAACCGCAAAAAGCGGGCCAAAGAAAACCACACTTCGGGGAGGGAGCGCCCAAGTTGTCGCCACCCTAATTCGAGGAAAAAACAGAACGACGGAGAGGAGTCGCGGGGGGTCACGCGCAGAAGGAACACGCGCGCCTCGTCGTTGCAAAAAAAAATACGCTGGAAGGGGGTCGGCAGGGAGAGTCATCTCCAGGCCACCAAGGAAAGGACCTCTTAGAAAAGCGCAGGAGAGAAGGATGGACCTCGAAGGCCTCAGCATTACCTAACCCAGAAGAAAAAAATCGCCCAGCCGACCCTCTCTCTTCTATGCGAGAGGACCATGAAATCAAAAAACTCGACGAAACCGGCAAAAGGCCTGGGCACGGCGACAAAAAGAGCAATCAAAAAAGGGTACTGGTAAACTCGACCTTCCTCCTCCCCGAAGGACCGACACTAAGATCTTTTGGAGAAAAAGAAGCAGAAGAAGGGAGCCGGGTCAAAGGACTACTTATCAAATATCCGACTGCGTTGCGAAGACAAAAGTCATCAGCCCTCTGCGCTTTTGCGGGAAAAGAAGAGCCCAAGGGGATCTCTTTGCAGGGTGAGGGAGAAAAGGGTTAAAGCTATGAGGAAAGCTAGTTAGGAAAAAAAAGGACGGTAACAAGAGGGAATGGAGGGGCCCCGCGTGGGGACCTGGAATCTATATCGCCCAAAAAAAGGAGAGGCAACTGAAAAGAGCCGGAGCTGGGGCCTGGAGGGAAACAAATACCTCCATCAAAAAAAAACCAATGTTCACCCGGGGGGGAATTGGCAGAAAAGGGAGAAAATGGGAGATTTGTTCGGCCTGCTTCACTTCTGCTGGAGGAGAAGAATGGGGGGGAATCTTCAAAACGGAGACTTGTTTGAGGGGGCTAAATGGAGGCCTGCAATCAGGTCGGTGTATGGAAGTCAAGGAAACCGGCCGCAAAATCCCGGTCGAAGGAATAACGAAAAATTCCGTGGAAAGAGAGTCGGGGACGGCGCCCATAAAAAACAGAAGGAAAAAGCCCCTGTGAAGGGGGGAAACTTAGACAGATAGGAGGAACTGCCATGCAGGAGTGGGGAGGAGGCTGAAACGCACCTGCGAGGGGGGGATTTCCGGAGAAAAAACCTCCTATTAGTAAAAAGTAAGCGGGAAAGGAGGGGCTCTGGCCTGACGCCAGAATCGCTCCGCCCGAAAAAAAGTGAAACCTGTCAACGGAAACATCAAAGTCGCGGGGGGTGTAAAAAGTCACCGCCATCCCAATGCGGAAGAAGGGGAAAGAGAAAGAGCCCATCAAGGTCTCCAATAGGGTTTCAAAAAATCCGAAACGCTGCGCGGCACATAGGAAGGGGGGAAAAAAAAACCAATATTTTTGAGAACTAGCGGTGGAGGAGGAAAGGGGTCGAACCTCCCTTCGGGACGAATAGAGAAAAAAGGGGAGGAAGGTAACCGACGGGGGATCCCGCCTTAAAGACGCGCGGGGGAGGGGAGCCGGGTATGGGGGGGGTCTTGATTACCGAAAAGGTGAAAGGGGGGAAACGGAAAAATGAGATGAGCTGGCTGCCGGGGCTGGACGTAGACCCGCGTCTTAAACAAAAAAGAACCCCCTCACGAAAAAGGATTGGGTATGGATTCAGTTGAAAAAGGAAAGGCAGGAGTGAATGCGCTGAGGAACGCTGTCAGCAGGGTTAGGAAAAACCAACCAAAAGGGGGTGATCCGGAGAAAAGGAGATTCTCGACTCGTCAGAGATTTCAGATGGTAAAGAGAAGGGGTCCATGCGACGTGCGCGCCAGCAAGCGGCTCACAAGGGCGCAGGGAACGACGCCCTCAAAAACTTCGCGTTAGAACCTACCAAGTCGCGGGATCGGAACGACTGCACGAGCGGCAGGCCAGCAATACCGATCATTGATTCGAGTCCACGAGGGGGAGAGGTTCGGAAGTCGATAAGGGAGCTGACGTCGGAGTCTGGGGATTAAAGAGAGGAGTAGCTTTGGAAAAGAGGGGGGAAGGGGAGACCGACGGAAAATAAGGAGGCTCCGAAAGGATCCCTTACTTGCGAGGAGAGCGTACGGGGGAGAAGGAGGGGGGGGCAAACAAAAAGAAAGGCATGTGGAACCTAGGGCAGAAAAAAAAAAGATTGGGGGGTAAGGAAATGGTGGTTACGAAAAAAAAATGTTCTGAATTCCGGATCTCATCTCACAAAAAACAAAAGGATTATGAAAATAACCCATGGCGAACACATGGGGGAACCCCAACCCGGAGAGGAGGGAAAGCCCTCTTGCATCTTTAAACAAGTCCTGGGTGGATGGGAACACCACGTGGTACAAGAACCCTTGAAAAGATAGTAAGCGCACGTCCGGGATAAATCGAAACTAAATGATTTGAAAGGGGGCGGCGTGAGATACTGAGAGCAGGGCCCATCCTCTTATTGATCAAAAGAAGATCTCTAGGACTAGTCAATCCCGCGAAGGAAAGAAGGGAAGGGGACATCTCGAATTTGAAAAAAAAACTGTCGAGGAAACGAGATAACGACATGGAGGGGGGGGTAAAAAGGGAAGGCTTCCTCCGAGTGCCGTGAGGGAGGAGAGAAAAGTACTGGAAAAAAAGCGCCTATAACGCGCCGGGGAAGGACCTATTGAGTTTGGTTCACACGCGCCCGGTTACACTCGCGGGGGAAAGCGAAGCAACCGGGAGAGAAAAAAAGGGGCACCAAAACGAAAGGGGGGGAACTCGAACAACTTAGCCTATTCCTCTCTCCATCGAGATTGAAGGGAACCCTACGAGGGGTGGGAAAAAACTAGACTGGACGGGACAGAGAACCAGGCCTCAAAACCGCGAAGGGGGCACGTGTTGCAAGAATAGCCCAGAAAAAAATTGGGGAGTTGGGGGAGAGGGAGGATGGTCACCGCAAAGGTCTCCGTATCATCTCCCTCCTACAGCCGACGCGCGGAAGGGTTCCATAACGAACAAACGAAATTGCCTTGACACGAAAAAAAAGAAACTACCAATCAGAAGAAGCTGAACAGACTATCTTTTAAAAATTCCTGGACAATGTGGGGAGAAATGCTCGGGACAGGGATTGGGGCGAGAGGGCCGACTAGTGTTCACACCGAGAACATGGGAAGAAAGACTTCCGAACCGAACGTGGCCTGATCAATCTTGCTAGGGGATGCTTTGGGACGGAAGTAGCAAAAAAGGAAGAAGGGGGGCCACTAAGACGCAGAATGCAAACGAGGTTGCAACCTAGTTGAAAAAAAGGCAGAAGGATCATCCGGACGGGAGGGAGCTGAATCTCTTCGCCCATCGGCGCAAAGACTGGCCGATGCAAGGCGGGAGCAGAGAAGTCGCGGAAAGTAGGACGCCAGAGCCGGCTCTATACTAGGGAAACTTCTAAGAGACCCAGGAGCTGTAGGATTTCCTGTAAAACGGGAGGGGGGAAGGCTTGGATGGAAAGGGAAAAGTTGGTGAGCAGGACAACCTTGACGGGAAAAAGGAAGGAAGAGATCCAAGGGAAGTTTTCGGCGTACCTTCTCCATTATCCTCCCAAAAAAGAAACAAAAAAATTACTTCCGACCGCAAAGTGAGATTAAACAAAGCCTATGTATCAGAAAAACGGGGTAAAGCATGAACACGTGAAAATCGAGACTCCTCCCTGCCGTCGCTGAGGGAGAGGAAATCCCCAAGGTACAAGCTTGGGCGTGGAGGATGCTCGCAGCAAAAAAGCCGGGGGGAGGATACGCAACAAGGGGGTCTCCGTTGAGAGCTCGATAAGAAAAGAGGGGATCCAATAGTATGGTAACGGTTCCCTGAGAAAATTCCGAAGAAAGATCGGGAAGGGGATCTAAAAGGGGAAGAAAACTCGACGCCGCGGCTGGACTCTAAAGGACACGGAGAAGAGGGGCTAATATTAAAGGCGGGGGGTAACACCGGGAAAATATCGCACGTCTCCCTTGGGGGGGGTCTGTTCACTTCTGGTTAGGCGGAGGGGAAAAGATTCTACTTCTATTTACACAGAGAGGAGTCTTCCACGGTTGGGTAGGGACAGGAGGTAAAGGAGAAAACAGGCCAAGGGGGACAGCCTTGGGTCCCAGAAAAATGCCAAAGCCTGGCAGAGAGGGTAACAAGCATGTGTTATCGCAATCATGGCGGGGAGAAGATCTCAATCTCGGACGAAGGAGCGGCAGCTATTGAGGCCGTCTGGGGCGTCGAAAAAAAAAGAATGAAGGCTGAGGGGAGGAGCAGCAGTCTGGACTCTTTGGTCTGAACCTGGTAATTTTTTTGTGGACGGGGCTGCTCTGATCATCCTTCCCCGCCGAAGCGAGGGAGGCGGAGGCGGAAAAGCGGGACGCGGCATCAGGGGGCAGCTGTCGAGAGGGACAGCGGAATGAAGAGGTTGCAAAGCGAGCTTATGGGTGGCGGCCTCGAGGGAAAATTTGGAGAAACATGGGGGAACAGAGATGAGTAGGGGGGAGGGGATTGCGATGTGGACCCCTCTCTTCCTGAGGTGAGCGGAAGTCGCGGCGGAAAGGGGAAAAGCGAGCTAAACCGGGGAGGATGAGGGGGAAACCAGACATCGCTATTTACGCGAGAGAACTGTCGGGATGTCGAGGGACCAGTCGGGCAAGGAACCTAAAGGGGGCCAGGGAAACGGATGGCCACGGGAATACTGATGGTTTAAGTTGAGGCTCGCCGAGGAAAACTTTTCCAAAATAGGAGGACGCTGGGATCCGAGCAAACGACGAATCAGAGGAACTTGGAAGATGTCCGGCGGGAGGGGTAGTGGGGGAGGGAAATGGGAGGCCAGCTTTGAGCTCGTAAGGGGAGAGGCATCGGAAGCGGTTTGTATCGCGCCGTAATCTCGAGGCAAGGGGGTCAGAAAAAAACTGATTCGGCACGAGTTGATAGAGGGAGAAAAAGCAAAATCTTTTCGTTGCGCAAAGAGTATCCCTGGTATGCTCCTGGGAAAACACAGCGTTATTGCAGGATCTCAGATCCTCATTCGAAGGAACCTGGGTGGGTCGTCAAAGGGCGGCGGGATTTACCAGCGGTGAGAAAAAGGAGTGAGGGGTGAGAGTGGGGGCGAGGAGGAACGAGGGAAAATGTCCCGCGCACCGGGCCATAGGTCTCGAGGGAGGTAATAAATAAAGTCATCGGAGGAATGCTTCTTAAACAGGATAGGAGAGCAGGCGGCCTGGAGGCCTGCCGAAGGCCCGAGGGGATGGAGAGGTCATTAGCGAAAGGAGGCGGGCGGAAGGAGAAAAGCAGGGTGGCGGTTGAGTTTGGCGAAAGTGGGGGAATAAGCGTTCAAAATTCTAGAAGCGAGAGGACTGAGCAAAAAAACAACGGAGAGTGAATAGTTCGAACTGGGGCTTCAAATGAAGCGCAGGGGATAACACAACTAAAAGGAGAAAAACTGCGCTCATCCGCATCCGTCGGACCAGGAAGTGCAAGACGCAAAAAACACGACCGCCGCAGCGAACATGAAAAAAACGAGTCAACAAGCCGCCACGCCTGAAAGAAAGGAGACGCGCGCCGGGAGGACAACCAACACGTGAAGCTGAAAGGAAGATGGACACTGGCATCAGACGAACGCGCCTGAGAAAGGAGACATCCAAAAGAGAGAACCAGCAGGGGCAGCA
>Ga0179593_1358818_pt1 | contig 16256 bp, 22 predicted proteins | sample CZODoug2_1_08_16_FD_185931 | JGI IMG/M metagenome (GOLD analysis project Ga0179593, IMG submission 185931) | Vadose zone soil fungal communities from Angelo Coast Range Reserve, California, USA - CZODoug2_1_08_16fungal (PacBio error correction) | ecosystem: Environmental > Terrestrial > Soil >...
CCGAAAAGAATGAAGACGGGTTAGAAGAAGGGTTAGCTGGATAGCGAAAGAAGGGCGAAAATGTCGTAAAGTAAAAAAAAGAGGCGCGTTTCAGAGGGCGTCCACAAGGGCTAAGAGGGGGCGGGAAAAGGGGAAAAAAACGGATAAGGGTCGTGAAAAAGGCGGAGAACAGCTCCAGGAATGCCGAGCCGGCACCGAGCATCGGGAAGGAAACGTTCAGGAGAAATGACACGTTTCAAACGGACGGGCACGGGCCCAACAAACCAATTCCCAAAGCAAGCGATTGCAGCAAGACAGGCTGGATGAAGGGGAAGGGGTAAGATCGGAGGGGGGACACGACAAATTCGAAGGGTGGGGGGGGAATCTATACACCTCCTCAGGAATGTCAAAGACAAGGAAGTCCTAAGGCATTTGCAAAGGAGAAAGTCGGGGTAGAGGAGAAAAAATAGAGAGAATTAAATCAACGAGCGGAAAAGAAAGTACGAGAAGCGGGAGAAAGGCAAAAAGGAAAGGCGGATGCTAATGGCATTAAAATCCAAAATCCTGGGAGAATCCAAACGGGCCAAGAATTAGAAAGAAAGCCAAAGTTGATGAAGGGAAAAGCCCTCAACTAGACAGGAGACAAAACCGCGGCCGCAGAAAAAACCAAAATTGACCGCGACTCTCTAAAAAAAAACGGTGAGAGAAACTAGCCGGCAAGCGGTTGAAGGAAGGGAAAAGGGCATCGCAGCAGCGCCGATCAAACTGGACCTGCTGGAAAAAGACAACGGTTGAGTGAGGAGAAACTAAAAGAATGGATAACAAAGGCCGATGAACCCGGATAGAAAGGTTTAGATTCAAAGGAGGGGTCTGCCTTACTGTCGTGGGATGTAAAAACTCGGGCTTCGAGAAAGGGAGTGCGCATCGAAGAGAAAAAAAAAGTGTAAGACAAATTAGGAGGGTCAAGACGCAGAAAGAAAAAACAGCATAGGGCAAAAAGTAACGTTTTCGAGGGAAAGAAACTCATCAGCAGGAAGTGTAAAAAAAATTCAAGCAAGACCACCCTCAAGAGCGAAAATGAACTAGGAAAAAGGCAAACAATCTCAGGTAGGCGAAAAGCCGCGTTTGGGTGGAAAGGACGCCGGCCGCAGAAATGTCAAACTAGGGATGCACGCTGAAACGGCTAAGCGAGGCTCGGTGCCGGGGATGAGAAGCATGGAGGCAATCAAAAAGGGGGCGGCGCAAGAAAGACAAATGAAAACCCGATCAGGTCCCGAAGGGACAAAGGGACTGTGAAGACGAAAAAGCAGAACAAGGGAAAGCATAAAAAGAGGCAAGCCCAAAAGAGGGACATGAATATGACCTGGCAACAAGATTTAAGGAACATGGACGTCCTTGGACGGGTCGCCCGCCTCAAAAGGTGCTAAAGCTGGAAGGCGGTGACTCCAGGGTTTTAGGAAAACCAAAGCAGACGCAAAAATTGAGAATCAAGAGGGGAGGAAAGGGTAATGACAGATCCGAAAAAAAAAAAAAAAAGAAAAAAAGGAAAAAAGAAAAGAAAAACGCTGAGATGAATTAACCATTGTACGGGGGGAACCTCGAAATGATCAGGATGCCCGTGGGCCGGGGGGGGGGATCAGTGAAAGAAAAACGGAAATCAAGTCACATTGGGTTCAAAGATCAAACTCAAAAGAAAGAGTAAATTAGGACGGGCGCACTCAAAAAAGAGTTGCAAGCTTATTGTTCGATTAAGGGAGGAATGGGGGACTCTGAGATAACTCAGCAAGGGAATGGTCCTTTCGTAGATGAAGAAAAGGGACGAGGCAGAGCTTGCGACTGAACCGAACGGGATCTTGCGGAAAAAGTAACCACTTCTGTAAACAAAAAAAAAAAAAAGGGTGGGAATTCTAATGGGAATTAAGGGCAAATAGTTAGGGTGGACTTGGATTTGGGCTTGACATGAAGAGACGGCCAGCAAACAAACCCGAAACAAAGAAGACTAAAAACCAACCGCTGGCAGCCAATTAACACGAAAAAGGAGAAGGAAACCCAAGGAAAGGTAACCGAGTCGACGGACGTAAAAAGGGACAAAGAAAGGGATCGTGCTAAAAAAAACGGGAAAAAACCTGTCACCGAGGAAAACGGCTAGACAACCAGCAGCAAAGACAAGCTGCGACTCGGTTAGGAGAAAGAGATGGGGCCGAAAAACTACTAGGGCATTTAAGCGAGAGAAATGTCAGAGGAATAACACACAAAGAAGGGGAGAGCGTGGCTGTCAAGCCAATGAAAGGTTCAATGGCGGCGTCAGTAGAAAAAGAAAAGGACAGGCACAGGATCCGAGAACGTCAAAAACGGCGTAGGGTTCGATGTCGCAAACGAAGCCAGGGCGAAAAAGTAAGGTGCACGCGAAAAAAAAAGAAGGAAAGACTGTTTATATTTGTGTTGGCGACTACACGACTAAACAGAAATTGCAGAGGTAAAATTCGAAACAACTGAAAACCTACCAAAGTAAAATGAAGGGGTGAAGGTGTGGGGGGAAAGTATATTGGGGGATCCAAAAAGGGGGTGTGTTGGCAATCGAACCAGCAGAATGCAAACCTGTCGATAAGAAAAAATCGATTCGAATACAAAAAAGGGGAAAAAGCAAGTGGAGTCCACAATCGAGGGAAAAAGCTACTCAGAGGCTAACGAAACTGGCGAGGGAAAAGGACTGGGTTAAAAAGAAGTGACCACTGGACGGGTATCGGTGGGCATGCGGGGGGGCTTACTAAGGAGCAACAAATCTGAAGAGAAATAACAACCAAAAGGAGGGAGGATCGACTTAATAAACGCCTGTGAGATCGAGGAAAAGACGGGCACCGCATTGCAGAGAGAACCGAGTGCGAGAAAGGGGGACCTTGTAGCTCAGGAGGAAAAAAAACAGTAGGTGTGGGAACCGGCAACCAAAAAAGGAGCATGGATGGGGGGAACTCTGCCCGGGGGGGAACTGTAAGACCACCGTCAAAATGCTCCCTAATAAAGAGAACACCTAAACGGCAATCATGAGACCAAGATATACCCACCGAAAAAGGGAAGAAGGAGGAACTGGGGGAAGAGTGGGGGGCAAACGAAAGGCCCTATCATAAAGGATAGTAACATAGATGAAAAACAAGAAAAGATGAGGTGGAAACGCGCGCGAAAGGACCTGTGGATGCTGGAAGCGACGGGAGGGGAAATACAATTGTTAACCGCCCAAAAGAGGTTTTTTCAGCAAAAATCAAGGAGACAAATCGTAGAGACAGAAAAACCGATAGGCAGCTAGAGGTACACAAGCGGCAACGCAAAACGGGCGGATGTCTGCACGCCGAGGGGGGTGAGGCAAGGGAATGGCCAGAGGAAAGGAGTAAAGTCCGAAGAAAAACAAATGTGGGGAAAGGCCAATCCAACTATAGCAAATAAAAGAGAAAAGCCACCTTGCGGGAGAAATCGAAATATGTATCCGGAAAAAAAGAAGAAAAAAAGGACCCCGAAAAAAAGGAGACAGTTTTCTGGGAGTATGCAAAGGGTGGTAAAGCAAAAGGGGGTGCCTGTGGGGGAGGGGAGAAAAATGAAAAGGGGAAGAAAAAAAAGGCGAGTGACGGGGAGGCTGGGAGGGAGGGAGAAAAATCTCCAAGAAAGGGGAAAGGAAAAAGGGGAAGACTAGAAAAACGAAAGGGGTGTAGTGACCAGGGTGGAAGGGTGGTCCCATAGTGAAGGGAATTAGCGTAGAATTGGGAGGTCCTAAGGGGTAAAACAAGTCTCGCGGAAAAAGGAAAATAGAAGGGCCTGGCACAGGAAGGGATTCACAGGAGAAAAAGATGGCGTGAAAAGGTTCCGGGGCAACTGGGGGATACGACAACAAAAACGGTATCTAAGGGTAATGAGGAAAATAACATGAACTCCGTCGTCAACAACAGAAGTAACGGTCGGTCATGGGACGGGAGGAGAGTGCAATTCAGTGAAAAAAAGAAAAAAAACGGGAGGGTTTCCGATGGCGGGGGGAGAAGGACGGAAAGGCAAGATTCCGCACGCTAAAAGTCAAAAAGACGAAAACAACGTGTAACGGGGTTCCCAGATCAGAACAAGGGATAAAACACATTCGGCAGCCATCTAGGGTGGGCGGGAAACGACTTATCGGAAAAGGAATCCGAACAACGTTGGGGAAATGCAAAGGAAGAGTGCGTAGGAGTCGAACATAAATTGGGGGACGTGAAAAACACGAGGAAAACAATGGAAGGAGACGTCACCTGGTTGAGATTGCAGAAGTCAGAGGGCCGGAAGAACACCCCATCCTAAAAAAGTCGACTTGCAAAGAAAAAAAGGCCTGGAGCAAAAACTCGGAAGGAAGGCTTCAAAGGTAGAGAAAAAAAGAAGAAACAAAAAGAAGAATCGCAGGAACCAGTCCGAACAGTGGGCAGGATAATGGTCAAAAAAGCCCAAAGAGAACATGAAAAAGGGAGGGCGTTAGGAAGAAAAAAAACTATATCGCGTAGGGTCAGCGAACGGGAACGCGCACCGAGAAATGGTCAATGTTTAAAAGACGTGAATCACCAAAAACAAGTTACAGTACGCATATCCAAATGTTAGTCTTGGACGGGTCCAAAAAAAATAAAGGCGGCGACTCCTAACTCTGGAAAAACAACAAACCAAAAAAAACGAGGGGAATAGGAGAGTAGGCGTTCCGAGAATAGGATTGCGGCGTAACCACAGAAGGGGGCACAAACGGCAGCGCAAGAGGACAAGAAAAGGTGAACGTTCGAAGTAAGTCGCCGATACAAAGACGGAGAGACAAGGGAGCGAAAAAAAAACCAGAAATGACCTCCTACGATAACAGGGGGTACAAAACAGGCAAGGGGGCGGGAAAGCTTTGGGGACAAGGTAAGGAAAAAGGGGTAGCGGCGGAACTTCCCGGACCGTCCGAACACACGGGGCTAATCGAGCGCCAGCATGAGGAAACAATATCAGCTAAGCGGACGGACGCAGAATTCAAATATAAAATTTTACTGAGACAAAAAAATGGTGGTGCAGCGAATGAAGGGTCCGACAAAAGAGAGAATGGTTCTTCCTAAAACCCGCGTCAAGGAGAGGACAGGAAAAAAACGACAGTAAAATTGCGAGGGAAAAAAGGAAGAGAGACTTTACGAAGAGACAGTACTACCAGATGGAAACTGGTGACCTCGGTAAGCGTCGAGCCACTGCAAAGGGGAGCCCTAAAAAGGCGTCCAGAAACAGGGAGAAGCCAGTCCTCTGAAAGCAATGGAGGGGTGAAAGGAGGAGAAAATACGGTAAACGGACAAAAAGGGAATGTTGAGCCAAGCCTGAAAAAATCATACAGCACCTAAAAGGGGAAAAACGCCAGGACCAGACCAGGATTAGAAACGAGATCGTTGGTGCCCGGTAAACGCCTCAACAGGCGGGGGACCAATAAAAAAGAAAGGGAACCCAAATAATCGCTCAGGCAAATACCAAAGGAAAAAATGAAAGAAGGGGGGAAAAAAAAAATCGCAACCTAAAAAAAACTTCCTCGAAATTGGGACAAAGGGAAAAAAAAACAACGCCTTACAACAATGTCGACATTTGTTAAACAACAATAACAGATAGGCAAGAGTCAGGGGTGACACCGGATGTAGAAAACAAGGGGACAGAATTGGACCGGTCGAGAGTAAGGCAACAACAGAGTTAGCAGAAAGCGGAGGGAAAAAAAGATGGGTCACCCTCCAAGGGAAAAAGGGGATAATAGCGATGGAGAGAAAAAAGCTGGAACACGGACAGTGGGGAACGGAAAAAAGAAAAGCAATATTCCAACAAAGGGAGAAGGATTCGGGAGGCAGTAAAAGCGCTCAACAGATGCCTTTTGGGGTTCTGTGACCACGAGCAACTAAAAGGACTGAAGAAGGGAAAATGTCAGACGACATCGAGTCCGGTGAAGAATTAACAACGTTGGGCGTACAACAAGATTCTCTTGACGGAAGGCGGAAAGGACAAAGGTTAACAGTCCTCGGACAAAAAACTACCTTGCAAGGGTCTTTCCATGCTGGTAGTCAATGGATCGGACATATGACCCATTCCCACGAAATTGGTGGAAGTAGGGAGTGAGAGAAAATGATCTAAAACAACAAGTAAAAACGGGGGGCAGCTCGAGCCACTACGGAGGTGGTGGAGAGGTCCACCATAAGCCGCTGTAAATAAGAAAAGCGGGCCCGTTGTTTCCGTTACACAAAAAAAATGTCAGAATAGGAATTGGGTCTGAAGAGGAAAAGGAACCCAAAGGATGACGGAGAAAAACAGCATCCTCCAATCGAAAGTAAATTAGTCGGAACTTCTTACACGGAGAGGGAAATTAACAGGAAAAGAAACAAAGGGAAATCAGGAGGGGGATTTAAGCAACAAAGGTAAGAATGAATGGGGGGGCGGAAGAAAAGTACGCAAGGGGAGAAAAACAAACACGAGGAGGGGGGGGGAAGAGAGAAAAGGGAAGGGGGAAAAGATAGAAAAACGGAAAGCCAAACGGCGACGAGCGGGAAATAAAAGGGGAACGATGTTCGGCAAAAACGAGTACCAAACCAAGGAAGAAAGAAGTCTCTAACCATAGCCAGAGAAAGGGGGAAGGTAGTCTTAGAGGGAAAAAAACAGGTAGACCGGAGAGTAGCCTCATCTCTAGACAAGGGGAAGATGCCTGAATGAAACAGAACCTGAGCAACCAAAAAACCGACGCCGGCTGTGGGGTGCAAGGGACAAAACCTTCCGTCAGGCAAAAAAGAGTGGAAAACAAAAAAAAAATTATTGGCTAGAGGGCGAGGCGACCTGAGTGATGCACTTCTCGCAGAAGACGATCAAATGTGACGGCGGCGGCAGAAAACCTGAAAATGAAGTCTACTCTGACCGGGTCGCAACCAAACAAAGATGGCAGCGCAACATCTGGTCTTCTTTGAGACCGAGGAAATAGGAGATAAAGCCAACAACTCGTAAAGCGAGGAAATAAGACAGTCAGCCGGCGGTCCCATGGTCGCAGGGCGGGCGTGACGGTTGTGGTACGATGAGAGAACCGCTAAAGCGAGGTCAAACCGAAGCACGGAATCAGCAAGCTTGGTCAATATAGGGGAAAAGGATGGCGAGGGACGGGCGGGTTGAGGAGGACGAGGAGACTAGAGTGCTGGGAAGCAAGAAACCAAGAACCGAGCCCCAGACTGTGAACGAACCAAAAAGGGGTCTTGGCAGCATTGGGGGCAAAAAAATAAGGTGACAGCTCCTTCAGGTTGGTAAAAGACAGGAAAAAAATGCAAAATCGCTGTTCGGTATCTCGAACCAAATGATTCAGAATGGAGGCAACAAATCCAATGAACAAGAAAACACATAAACTGCATCACGAGGACGGCAATAACGCAAAAAGGGCGGCGATGAACCACTTATGCCTGGAGAAAGACCTGCAGGGGCAAGAGAAAGTGGGGAGCGCAGGACATCTCATCACTTCAGGCAGAAATTGGTAACTAGGGGTGTGCGACAGATGCGAAGTACGCCACCACTCCATCAATGCACGGTTCTCAAAGGAGTAGGGACGGGGCGGAAAACGGTAGTCAATCCTTACAGAAAAAGGGGTTGGGCAAGGAGAGTCACTGACGAACAGAGAACAGACAAGGGGGTAAATTGCCCAGGTCAAGAGGGAGATAGGAGGCTGGAGTTTTCGTCCGAAGAATCACCGAGGAAGTGGACGATCGGGAAAACAGGGGAAAAATCACCTCTAGTTCTTCACGGGACGTAGGTCTGCGCAAAGGCAGAGAACACTGAAAAAATAATCAAAGGAAGGCACATATCAGACCACAAAAAACGGCCTTGCAGCGCGCAGACTTGCAACAATGGAACCACGGGGAGCCGCTGCCGGGAAAACAAGAAGAAGCGGTCAAGAGAAGTGACGGGGGAAATGAGGCACTTGAAAGAAAGGGGCAAAAAGAAAATCCGCCGGGGTTAAAAAGAACAGGACTAAAAGAAGACTAAAAAAACAACACAGATTGATTAGTTGAAAGCTATCACCCGCCGCAGTGAGAAGTGGTCCCAGTCCGGGACGAACCATGTGATCGAATCAAAGTCCAAGAAGTGACCGAGGAAAGTACTCTTCAGGAGAAGACTCGAAGGTAATGAAAAGAGTAAGCGAAAGAACGAGGTTAAGAAGGGCAAAAACTCGATAGAACGACTTAAGCGTTAAGCCATGCTTCACAAAAACTCCATCCACCGGGTCAAGAGGTGAAAAAGGCAGCCCGGGTAGTGAATGAAGAGGGCTGGCAGAAAAAAAAAAAAATAAAATCGCTAAAACCGGCCGGAAGACAAAGGCAACTCGACTCTCGAACAAAAAAAAAAAAGGGAAGGAAAAATAGAAAAGGGGGGGGGGGGAAAGAGCACAGCAAAGGGGGACGCTACGGCACAAAGGGGCATCGAATCCAGCTGCCGAAATCAAACCGGCAGTTCAGGGGCTGACTGAACCAAAAAAGGGGATGGATGATTTAAGCAGCTTAAAGAAGGAACGGATAAGAAGTGTTTTAATGCGGGTTCGTGAAAAACAGCGGGATCAAATTGGATACGGTGAATATTAGGTAACTTCGAAGCTCGCAAACTACTGCAACAAATGAAAATGCCTTTAAGGGCAATAGACGCAGACGGGCAAAATCTCTCTGCAGGGGAGGGAGCAAATAACTCAATTTAAACACATTGGCGGGTCAAACCGAGCGCAAAGGACAAGAACACACATCAGATGCGCAGGAAAGGGGTAGAAGCCCGGGGGGTGCGACGCAAAAAGGAAAGGGAAACGCCCAGACGAAGAAAAACGACGGGCAGCAAGATTGACAGCGGTGCAAAACAGGAGGAGACTCGGGAAGGTCGCCCGCAGAAAAAAAGACCGGAGAAAAGGTAGACCGCGGCGGGGGGGACCTCCTGGGGAGAAGCAGACAAAACGAAAAGAAATCCAAACTGAAAGGACGGAAAGCAGAACGAGGACGAAAAAAGAATACAAAAGGTAACCGAATGGGCAAAAGATAAAATGAATCTTCCTTTCCGGCTCAAACAGTCCTCAAAAGTGACCGAACGGTACGGGAAAGGGTGTATCAAAAAGGTGATGCAAAGAAAACGTAGAAGGAGCAAGGAGGGCGGGGGGTGGCGTATTCGAGGATGCAGCACACGCCTGTTAGGTGGGGTTAAGGCAAAGGATCAATAAGACCGAAGACAAATTGGGAGCAATCTTAGAGGGACCGGTCAAACAAAAGTAAGATCCACCAAACACAATTGCTTGGGAGCAGAGGATGTCAAGCTTATTTATGACTCTGCGGAAATCATGGAAGAGGAGGGGAAATCAAGAATATAAGAAGAATTACAGAGAAGAAAGGGGGAAAAAGAAGACGGGGCAGAAAGGAAAGGCGGGGTGACTGAACCTGATACCTGGCGCGAGACGTGGGGAGGAAAGCCAGGATGAAAAATGAAATAAAGGGCGGAGTTCATGGGAGGGGGCTGCGTATTTTTCTTGTGATACTTGAGTGAAAAAGGACGCAAAAAACAGAGAAAAGAAAGTAGGAAACACGCCAGAAGAGAAAAATCGCCCGAGAAGAGCACCATGCGAGACCATCGAACGACCAGGAGGGTCTCAGTCTTGACTCAAAGAAAAAAAGTGTCACCATCAGAACGTCTGACAAAAAAACCAAAAAAAATAGGCGACAAACAGTGCTGAGGGTTACAGAGCAACAATACGAGGGATGTGAGTAGCCCGCTGGGAGAGAGATCAGGCCCCGAGCAAGGAAAGTAGGCATCCTAAATGGGGAAAGAAGAGACCTTCGGTGGAAGGAATCAGAGCCGCAACTCGACAGTCACAGAAAAGGGAGTCAGGTTGTGCGCAGAAACAAAAACCGGGCATCAGAAGGGTTAGAAGAAAGAGGCAAGAACTGGGTTTATCTGTTAGGGAGCTACGTAACGACAGGTCCGTAAAAAAGAGAAACTGCAACCCGACCATAAGCGGAGACAGGGGAAGGAGTGGCCAGGTTCGGTGAAAAGAAATCCCGATGCGACCATGGTCGCAGGAAGAAGACTCAATTATAAAGGCATGGGGGGGGAACCAATAAAAAAAAAAAGAACAAAAAAAATTAACGAAGACAAGCCCACGGCTACTCTCTACTGGGGCAAAGGGGTTAGAAAGAGACTGCAAGGCAGGAAGAAAGAGTTCGTGGAAGAGGGAGGAAACGAAAAAGGATAGAAGGGGGCAGAAGAGACAACAACGAGCTTCAGAGAAAGATGTCTACATACGAAACAAAGGGAGAGAAAAGGGGGGGCGGAGGTCAAAAAAACAAAAAAATCAAGTCCCCAGCGACAAACACGGTGAGGAACCTGGGACAAAAAGATGAAATAAGGCCGCAGGTCTAACTACATGGGGGGGAAACTAAATGGCGGAAAAGCTGAAGGTTGTCGAAAACGGGGTGTATATAGCAGCGGGAAAAAACATCGCGGGAAAACCTAAGAAGGGTCATAAGCAAAAAGGGACAAAAAAGAAACAACTGAAGGACAAAAAAAAAGGAAGAAACGAAAAGAAGGGAAAAAAAACACAAAAAAAGAGGGGGGGAAAGAAGGGGAAAAGAGAAGGCCATTGATAGGATGTAAGACCCTATACACATTTGACCATAAGTCAGAACAAAGGAGAGAGGCAGCGTGAGGTGCAAAGAAAAAACGAAATGCAAACGGACAGCACAATCAGGCCTCACAAATCACCAGAACAAGTCGGGGGAAGGGGAGCAGTTGGAAAACACCAAAAAAAAGGGGGGAGAAAAAAAAAGGAAAAAGAGGAAACGGGAAGCGTGAGGAGATAGGTTGACTACCCAGATAGGCAAAGGCCTGGAAAGGGTATGTTGGGACGACGGGGGAGGCGCAGAGGACTTCGGAAAACGCAAAAAAAAAGGAAGAAGAACTTTTGGGGGCCAGAAAAAAGTAAAAACCAAACGGGGGTTAGAACAACGATGGAAAACCCGGCCAAGGGGTCGGAGAGAAGCCGACGGCACATCACCGAAGAGCGAGGCCGCAAGTAACAACCACAAGGGCCGAACCTGGAGATTGGTCACAAAACAGCCTAGGGGGGGAAAAGAAAGTGGCAGACCATGGAGGAGGACGAGAAGGTTGGACCGCCCGGGGCCAACCAAAAAAAGAGGCCAATCCTCGGTGCAAGAAGGAAGGGGGAAAGAATAGTCCCGGCACATACAAAACAGCCAAAAAGAACCGTTTGTACATAGAGAAAAAGGACACAAGGGGGGGCAGACCGACATTGGGGGAAAAAGAAGTGGTATCTCTAAAAAAAAAGGAAAAAAAAAGAAACCGAGTAAAGGGTGTTGTGGAACGACAGGTACGGAAGGAGAGGAAGGGGGGCCGAATCGTTGACAAAAGGGCGGAGGTGATTTCAACCGAGGCAAAACAGAAAAGTTCGGGGGAAGGTAAAAAAAGGAAAGGGAGGGGAAATTGGGCTTCAAATCGAACAGCAAGCAATAGGAAGAACAGATACGGACGGGTCTATTTCAGAGAGGGTACAAATCGATTTAGCAAAAAGCTGTGTTGTGTACGAAAAAAAATCGAAAAAAAAAGGAAGATAACTCAGGAAGGGATAGTCTAGCAGGTAAGGAAAGATCAACGAAGGGAAAGGAGGAAACGTAGCCTCTGTGGGTTGTCTGAGACAAAGACAAAAAAAGAAAAAAGGTATCCGAAAGGAGGTTGTGACAGACGGAGACAGAGAAACCCAGAAAACGAAGGGGGACCGATGAGACGGACACCAGTGCAAAAGATAGGCAGCTTCAACTGGAGGAGAAATCAGTGAGCGAAAAGGAAAAAAGGAACTATCTGGCTATTGGGGGGGAAGCAAGACTATTGAAAAGAGTATACGACAAGGAGGAGGACGGGGCCGGAACAGGGGAGCCGACATAAAGGAGGTTCACACATGACAAAACCGCAAGAAGGAAGAAAATGGAGGAGGACGAAAAAACGGAGGTTCATAAAAAAAACGAGGGTCAAACCTCCAGCTAATCGACAACTGTAATTGGATGACATGCGCTAAAGCAAGACACAAGCAGTAGAGGACGAAAGTTTTTTAGACTGTGGGACAGACAAGAGCAATCATATTGACTTAGAATCCAATAAGGTCAATAACAAAGCACAACAAACACGAAGTCTGGGGGAGGAAGAATATAGTAGGGAAGGGCCGAATCCAGGATGAGCGGGTTGGATGGGCGAGGCCCCAAGGAACAAGACAAGAAATAAAGAGGTGTGCTTCTCCTCCATTAAATCAGCGTGACAAGAGATGGGGGGACAACGCGGGGATAAGAGGGAACCCGGAAAAAGCTCAGTTGATCAGCAACCGGGGGGAAGATAACGGCAGGGGGAGAGAAATTAACAACGCTGAATAGTCCGGACGAGACATCGAAAAAGAAAACAAAACTTGAAATGAAAAAAAAAGGGAAGCAGAAGTGCGACCTAGCTCCTTGCAATCGAACAGGGGGACAGGCGAGAGGAAAAGTGGGAACAGACACCATGTGGCAGACGCGGGTTTATTCAAAATACCAAAAAAAACAGTCTGATACCTCAAGACTAAGCAGAAAAGAAAACAGTGGGAAAAAGAACCCCTAATCAGCACGGTGAGAAAACTCGGGGGAAGGGCCGCAAAGGTGTAATGGAGCCGCTAAAATAATGCGGAAAGAAACCACCAGACGTCTACAGGGGACAAAAGATTAACTTGAAAAATAGAAAGAAAACGGAGCTATCAAAGGGGCGCCAGAACAAAACAAACGAAAGCCAGCAAGGTCCAAGGTAAGTCAAAAAGTAAAACAACCGAGGATAATGGAAAGAAAACGGGGAAAAAAAAGACATAGGAAGGCGGGAAATATAGTACCAAAAGGAAAGACTGACGGATCAAAGAAAGCCGTGAAATATGAAGCCACAAAAGGAGGGGGAGACAGGTCGGGGGGGGGAGATCCCACGCCGGGGAAAAGATCGACAAGGGGATGCCCCGTCGAAGAGGCCAGAAAGGGACGACGGGTGGAACTTGGGCCGGGTAAAGGGGCCAGGAAGAGATGAACGGCAAAAAAAGGAGTCAGTCTTGTCAGGGGGATGAAACATAAGGGGGGGAATCGACTGTGCACACACAGGCGGAAAGGAAACTCAAAAAGCAGAGAGGGGGAATCAACGCCAAGTTGCAGGGGGCAGGGCGTGGGGTAATAATCGCTAAGAGAGAAAGGGGCCGGGAGTCATAAGGAAAGGGGGTGAAAATTGGTGATAAAAAAAAATGGGGGAAACATGAAGCTTGGCGAGGGTGAGAGCCATACATCCAAGAGAAAAAGCGGCAATCGTCCAACAACCTGTAAAATGCGGGAACAGAGGCTTAGTAAGAATGATAGGAAACAAAGAGAACCAAAAATAGGGAGGGGGGGTGATGCGGATAGGGAAGTATTGGGCACACATCGAAGCCAAAAAAAGGAGGGGGGAACCATATTGTGTAAAACACAGCCGCGGGACCATCCGGGCAGGGGTTGCAGTGGGGAAAAGAATGTCAATGGGTAGAGGAAGACAAACAAAAGGACACCAAGGCCCGTACCCCCCGGTATAAAACACGAACGCCCTGACACGTCCCGCTTACAAGGTGACTCCTAAGGGGATGGGAAGGTACAACATCCAAATTCAATGGCCGGGGACGAGTCCGAACGCTACTAAAAAGAATAATCCGAAGTATGGCACGATGAAAAAAAAGGGGGATCAAGCACGACACAAGAAATGACCGGGGGACGGCGTCGATCAAAAAGTACGGGGAAAAACGAGACAGGAAGGTAAAAATGTGGATTATTAAACTGAGGAAATTGGGTGAAAAAACGAAAAATTGAAGTCTGAGAAGAAAGCGACAGTTTGCATATTCCGATGCAAAAAAATGGGTCGGGGCCACAAAAAAAGGAAAGGCATCGGCTGAGGTGCAGGTGGCGAATGTCGAAGCAAGAGTCCAGTTTTGATATCCACAAAATCACAAAAAGATGGGGATTGGGGGGAGCACTCTATTGAACAGAAGAAGAACGGAACAAGAAAAGCAGTTGTGGGGACGGAAGAGAGACGGGGATTCCTGAAAAAGAAGGGGCCATCGAAACCACACGATATAAGGAGGCAAAAGCAGAATGCAGGTTGGAAAAAGGCGGACATCGTCGGAGAAAAAAAGATCCACGGCGTAGTTGACAAGGGAGGAACAAATCCATGTAAAGAAAAAGGAAAAAATTAGGCTAAGAGGAAACCGTTCGGAATGACCGGAATGTTGGCGGGGAAATTCCGAGGAATCGCGGAAAGAGAGAATCAAGAAAGAAGGGCGCAGGAGCACGAGAAAAGAGGGGGATCGAATCGTTGCGGGGGCCGATGGGGGGTGGCGCTTCTTGCGTGCGGGGAAGAGAAGTACGGGAACTGGGGGTAAAAAGCAAAAAAAAAACAAGCAAAAAAAGAAAAAAATTGGGGACACTCAGAAAAATTGAGGATAAAATTGGTTGCAAACACTGTTTGGTGGGGAAGATCGTCATTTCAGAGACGAGGGAACACAGAGAAAGTAAGGAGTCGTTATAAGACAAGAAATTAGAGCTGATGAGTAAAAACCGGCACCCGCGAAAAGAAGCCAAGCATTGTCAAACAACGCGGGGCAGAAAAGAAAATGAAAAAAAAAGGGAAGTGGCGATTGACCACTGGAAGTGACAAAATGGAGAAAACCAGCCTTCAGGAAATCAGGATGGGAGTTTGAGAAAGGGAGGACCAGGTCAATCCTGCTTCGGAAACCAAATTGGGAGAAAAAATCAAAGGGAAAGGAAGGAAAAAGACAAGGAACCGAAAGATAAAGGAAATAAGCAACACAAAAAAAAAGAAAAAAGTGACATCAAGCGGGAACGGATAGGCGGAGAGGGGAACAGAAAGTTGATAAAGCCTTCCCACATCAGAGGAAATTGATGATCTTAAACTATAAAGGACATTAGAAAAGATATTTTTTCACGGCCAGTCATAAAAGAAGTCATGAGGAAGGGGAAAAAGGGGTACGTACGTCTTCAACGGGGTTCGGAGGAGCTCGATTCACTGTGACTCTGAGAAAAAGGAGAGGAAGAGCAAAGGAAGAGACTGGTAAATGAACTTTGCCAGGAGGCAGGCTGCAAAGAGGCGACTTTGTGACTCCATGACTCCTGGAGGACAAAAAAAGAACCAAGAGCAAAAAATAAAACGTCTTGGGGGTGGGGCAAGAAAGCAGAGGGAAATACAACCGGGACCTTCCGTCGAACTAAAGAGAAAGAAGAGACAAACTTGCATACTACTAAGGCTGGGGGCACGTTCGCAAGGTGAGCTGGAGAACGCTAAAGGGTTGATGGACGGAATAAGGCCTTAAACCACCCAAGAATAAAATTGATTGGAACAGAAATCACCAGGCCGCAGAATGAAAAAAGGATCTGAGCACCAAAAAAATGCCCATAATAAGGAAGTGCCTGGACCCTTAAGTGATGCGAGGAAGTCGAAGCAAGAAAAAACGAAAAATAGGCGGAAAAAGAGCTCGTTGAGAAAGAAAAAATGGGCTTAGTGGACAAAGGAGGGGAAACTGCGGGAAAAAAAAGACGTCAAAAATCAGAAAGCCACCGGTCAAACCGGGGAAAAAAGGCACGGGGAGAGGCAAGGTTTCGAAAATCAGCCCCGCGTGCGAAGGGAAGAAAGAGTGCCGATGCAATCTAGGCAAAACACAAAAAAGAAGGGGGAGAGAAAAGAAATGGAGAACACTTCACTTGGGGGAGGAGGCAAAGTCACGAAGAACAGTTGAAGAGCAGACAGGAGCAGTAGACAAAAAAAAAAACACAAAGTCGTGTTCCCGAAATACAGGGGGAGGGGGTATGGAAGCAACATGGAGTTAAAACGCCGACAAGAGGGAAAATTTTTGCCCTTCCACTTCAACAAGAGGTCAACTGAAACTAATAGTCGTGTCGTTGGGTTTAAGAAGAGCGACTAGACGCACGGACGAGGGGGAAATAGGCAGAAAATTAAAATCAACAAGGGCAGGGGCAACAGAGACGACTGAAAAAGAAAAGGATGGGAACACAAGGCGTGAATAGATATAAAAAAAGAACTGAGGGGGGGGAAGGGAATTTGGCTGAACAACCAGAACAACGGCGAAAAGAAAATACCAAAACGGGAAAAAAAGACTTCTCAGGCACGGACAGCAGATGACTAGAAAAAAAAGGGGAAAGCGGGGTGGCAGAAGC
>Ga0179593_1340393_pt1 | contig 16255 bp, 21 predicted proteins | sample CZODoug2_1_08_16_FD_185931 | JGI IMG/M metagenome (GOLD analysis project Ga0179593, IMG submission 185931) | Vadose zone soil fungal communities from Angelo Coast Range Reserve, California, USA - CZODoug2_1_08_16fungal (PacBio error correction) | ecosystem: Environmental > Terrestrial > Soil >...
AGGACACAACGGTTTTACCACATCATACAAAATATGGGGGCACAAGGTGAATGATGAATGATTGAAGAGGGGGGGGGGGAAATGATCAAGGGTGAAGTTGAATAGAAGCGCTCACTAGAGCATATGCATGCCCCACGAAAGGCTGACCATGATATGGAAACTCTCTGGGGGGGGAGGGGCGGTAAAACCAAGGAAAGGGAGGAGGCGATATAGATACTCTTAGGACGCAGAAGACAGACTAACCCTAAGCGATGAAGGTGGGGGGTGGTCACATCTGAACAAAGCACCGGCAACCGCGGTGGAAAAACGATCAGCAAAACCAAAAGGGGAGTCCCTCGGGGTTCTTGACTTTCAGGCAGGAATCTAAAACCATGTAAAATATATAGGGGAACTGGAGCACAAAAAAAGCGCAGAAGACTGGGTGTGACTAGATATTCCACCGCGGTGTTCCGGGGTTCAGGGTGTGGTCATGGGAAAGGAAAGAATCAGGGATGAGAGGTTGAGGCCCGTTTCGGAGAAAAGAGGGGCGGGAGGTACTACTCTAATTGATAACAATCTTGACTTACCGCCACAAAAATAATCTATTCTTCAGCGGCAATGTAAGCATGTGCTTGGAAGGAAAATATGTGATTAGCGGAAAAAGGCGAGAAAAGTATGAAACTAGGATTTTCAACTGAAGAAAAGCTGGACAAAGACGGAAAAGCCACTCGCTTGAGGTCGTACGTTGAGGGGTCCTGGCTTCCTTCCTGGGGGGGGGGGGGGAAGTTTGAAAGGGGGGTGTGATGGGGGGGTGTCGCGTCGACAGGGTTGTATAGGGGGAACCGAGAGGTGACCCAATGGACCCTCACGGGGGAGAGCCGCCGGCTCTCTGACACTCACCGACGTGAGGCAGCACTCTAGGGGGTGCAAAAAGAGCTGATAAGGACGAGTCAGGGAACTGAGCGGAGTTTTTCGGCGAAGGGGGCAGGGCTTCAATAGGGATTTCGCTCTGGTACAACTATAATCCAGCGAAATTTAAAGGGGTTTTCGACTTGGGCGGGGGCGGAAAAGAGGGGAACAAGGTAAAAAAACAGAAAAAAGGAAATCAATGGCTTTTGTCGGGGCGTCATCTAAAGCGACGTGTTGGAAAGTTTTCTTGAAAGAGCCGGGAAAAAAGAAGCGGACTGATAGGAACAATCCAGCACCAGGTTCAGACTCGGCGGGGAAAATCGAAGGAAAGTTGGCGGTTTGGGTTGACAAGGGGGTAAGGAGCTGAAAGGGGGAAAGGGAGGGGGTGTGATTTTGTTTGTAAGTTCTGCGGGAAGGAAATGGAGGAACATTCTGAATTGCGTGGGCAGGAGGCTTGGGCGCAGGTGGGGAGAAGAGGGTGGGTCCACCGAAGTGGTGTTCTTTCAGGAACGCGCTGCGCACAGGTACGACAAGATTCAATAACGGGGTACAAAAATCAGGGGCTGGACAGGCGATCAGTGGCATGGTGGTCGAAGCAAGGTTAGCTAGTGCTTTGCTTCTGGGAAAATAACATTTCTCGCGAAGTACGAGAGTTGTCCCAACAAGGAGGGATATTAGAGTTTAAGACAATGTTGCAGGCCACTCCTGAGAAAGTGTCACCATTGTATAGATTGGGAAAAACTTCTTGGAAGGAGTATGGGGGATTGGGTGAGAGGGAAGCAAAGGTGTAGTAGACAAGAAAAAAGATACGTAGTCCAAAGAGAAATCGAATACCACATCTCGAGTGTGGAAATCTCCTGCCGTGTCCCACAGTATCTTGGGAAACAGCGAAACAAATAAAACAAAGTGACACAAATCCCCTCAGAAGCAAGAGCAACAATGTAAAAGAGCAACGAAAAAACATCACTTTGAAAGAATTAGACTAAACGAGGGGTGGTTTTACAAACTGGAGTTAGTCGACTGTTTTGGGTCACCGAGCCCGAACAATGCAGAACTTCTGACAGAAATCATAGAGATGACAAACGTACGAAAACCACTCATGGGGTAAAGGTCAGGGAAACCGGGATTGCGAGACAACAGCAAAATGGGCAGGTAGGGGGGGGGAGGGGTGGCGCTGCCGAAAGCGCGGCGTTCCTGAGAATCAGAGTGTGGGTGTGCGGAAAGCGGGTGAGGGGGGAACTTAAAAGATCCTGAGACCAAAAAAAAGGGCGGGGGTCGATGACGGCCCCATAGAAAAGCAAGTCAGGAATACTGGTTCAAAAACGCGCGTGTGCGCAAGCGCGTTCGGAAAGGCAGAGAAATCTCTTTTGACAGCTGGGCCACTACGAGAGACAAGTTGGAAGAAAATAATAGTCGAAGGGTCTAAACAAATGTAGGAGGGGAAAGAGAGAAACACACATTCTGTGCCTCGCAGGGGATGGGTGGCTAACAACTAGGGGAGAGCAACGAGAAGTGGAGAAAAGGAAGGGGGTGGGGTTGTCAAGTAAGACCTGCTGCAGGGGCATGGTCGAAAGTCGAGGTTGGGCGACAACAAAAGTACGTAACGTGGAAGCTGGCCTTGAAGAGCTTTGTGAGAACAGAATTGCGAGCAATTAAGGACCTCAGAAGACAATGGGGGTGTTTGTCGTCTATGATGTCGGCCGTGAGATTTATCCTGATGGGAGGGGGAGAAACAACTAAAGACTAAAGGTGACGCTGAAATGAAAGACGGAAGGTTTTGACGTGGGGGTACAGGGAGAAATAGTCAGACAAAAAGAAAGAGAACGAGTTAATCAACTAAAGGACGGGAGGAAGGCACGGGCGTGGCACTCAGTAAGAGGGGTGTGTGGGATTCAGGAGGGAAGGTGTTCCGTGTTACGGAAGTGGGGGCCGAGGAGGAGGTGGCCAAGAGGAGGGGAGGTGTAGCCTACACCATCGCTCTCGAGGAATGAGCGAAAAATACAAGGCAAAAAGTAAGCATCCGGGACGGCAAACAGAGGGGACAAAAGGGAGGCTCAATGGAGCCGGTTCTGGTAAATAGGTCCTGCAAAGAAATTATTTCCAAGGTTGTTCAAAAAACCTAATTTCCAAAATTCTACCTTGTACTCTATTCATTACCTATGAGTGGTGGAATAAGGGCATGCGGTGAAGGAAAAAAGGGTGAAGACTAGGAGACAACACAGCTCTTGTAACCCAACCTGGCCAGTCCCGAAAAGCACTAACGCTTTAACCTCGAATGGATGGCGCCAGGAGGGGTGACGGACCTTAAAAAAAAGAGTCGAACTACCGGATTTCACAATTTGAAGAATAACCTCAAACATCGCGGCCAAAGGCACAATCAGGTAAGAGGTCGATCCAGGACTCGAAAAAGGAGGGAGGGAGCCAAAAGAATGAGCTGACTTTAGGGACGGCGAAGCAGGAATCACGACCCTGAGATGACGAAAACTACGAAAAAAAAAAAATTCATCACAGGAGTGGTAATGGAGGCAAGGGATAAAGGTGAAAACAGGAACATAAAATGAAACGACATAAACCGGGGAGTATGCGCTGGCAAAGAAATCCGGGAAAGGAATCGCGCCACAATACGAGTTAGGGGATAGGGGGAAAGAGGGTTGGGGACAGGTGTCAACCCCTAGATTTGGGGTGGACTCGTAGGGAGCAGGGAGGCCGGCGTCGTATCACGTTCAGAGAAGGACCCATCAGACCGGGGGCGGTGATAAAATCGGGGAGACACAAGAAAACAAAGGAAAGCGAATAAAGAGGGGAAGAATGGTCTCTACAAAAGAAGGGATCAGAGATGGGTCAATAGTGAGGAAGAACGTTGAGTTAAAAGCCGTACGCGCTACCTAAAAAAAGGAGGGGGAATCACTCAGGAGAAGGATAGGAAAAGTAGAGGGGGGGAAGTTGCGTCAGAACAAGGAGTGTGCGCTTCAGAATATAAGGATGCGGTACATAATAAAAACGAGTATGGTAGAAGAAAAAAAAAAGCGCGAAAAACGGAAAAGGGAAAAGGGAAATTTTGGAGAGACAAAAAGAACAAAAGGAAAAAGCGGGGGAAAATACATCAAAAGATACTGACCTCTTGGGGTAGGGGGTCTCGTCTGGGGGAAGGTCTCTCTCAAAGAAACATACGTAAGGATTATAAACTATAGTCTAAGGGCTGAAGAGCACAAGAAAAAAGTCAAGGCAGAAAGTTTTGTCGGGAGAAAAGAGGTGTAAATTAAAAAAAAAAAAGGGAGAACTGGTTGGAAAAAGTTAAAAACATGCCAGGGGAAAAAACATTACTTTGCGTGAGCGTTGGTTTCTTTCGCCATCAGGGTTGTTGATGACTACGCGAAATGTTATCTACGAACGAAAGATTTACCGAAAAGGAAAAAAGAGTTTTGGCATAATGGAAAAGTGGTGATTTCACATGTGCCGTGACGACGCCTAAGGGAGAGACAATCCTTCAGAAAAGGAAAAGCAACAGCTGGGAAAAAGGAGATTGGCAATGCAAAAAAGTGCTCAGGAAGGGGGGAGAAATTTCACCGCTGGCAATCAGTTTTTGTTTGCGGTGGGGGTGATTGTGGTTGGCAGGAGGAAAAGTTTTAATGGAAGGAAACGTCGGGATTGGAAAAAAAAAACGGGAGATGATTAAAAGGAGAGCCATCCGGGAGCTCTTCCCAGCGCACCTACTGAAAGACACGCTCGGTGGCCACCGCACGACAAGACATTCCGAGGGTCGGAGAAGAAAACGGGGGGGGGTACTTTTAAAGGACGGGAGGGGGCTTAAAGAGGGGGAGTGAGAGGTAAACGCCGCGCAAAGCAAAGCGGTCAAGGTCGACAGATTTTGGGAAAAGCGCTGGGGGGGGAAGGGGAAAAGAGTCACACAAAGGGCAGACGAAAGAGAATCCTCTCATTTGTCGGCTGAGTTTTTTCGTCATCGAAAGAGGGGAGTTTCAAAGGGGGGGGGGGGCAGTTGAACGTAGGGACGAGGGAAGCGGAAGATCAGCTGTGAGACTAATGAACCGCGAGTTGCTGGATGGGAGCTAAGAAGGTATGGGGCTAGGGGGGGGGATTGCGGGGGTGTTTTTGTGAGAGGTTGTGAGTAGCTGCAAACTTAAAACTGAGGAGCTTTGGTTTAAAGTTCTCACGGAAGTAAAGGGGGGGAATGAGAATGAGAAAAAAACTTGGACCCTCATGCTGCATGGGTCGTTGCCGGCGGACGGGTGTGCAAAATCGAGGTTGAAAAAAGAGTGGGGAGAAAAGGTAGCAAAAAGGGATTCAATAGGGTAAATTCGGTGGTACATCCTCCATAGACGGGTTCAGAAAGGGGAAATCTCAAATGAGGAAAGAAACGGCGGAAGGAAACTCAATCATGAAAAAGGAGAGGTCAGGAAACCGGGGCGTTCCCGCTTAGGATAACACACGGTGCAAGCAAGCAGAGAGGAAAGGGATCAAAGGAGCGAGGGGGTGAAAGAGAAAAAGGCGTAGAGGATTGAAGGGAGAAAAAGCACCGGTCGAGACGGGTAGACTGACTACTTCCTGATAACAAATCGTTGAGGAAAGCCGGCAGGAAAAAACTGTTGAAGGGAAAGTGGAGCTAGGGATCAAAAGTAGGAGACCCAGAAACGAAAAAAGTCACGTAGGAGTTAAGACGGGTTCACTTGATTTGATCGTGCGGCAAACAGAGCTGGAAAGAAAAGAGACTGGAAAGAGCATCGGGAAGGAAAAAGCTGGAGCTATGGCGGGGGACGCCAAGAGACTCCATGGTCATCAGATAAGGTCGTGATGCTGGGCTGAACCGCGGACAGATCCAGGTAGGGAAAACAAAAGGGCTCCCAGAAAAGCCTGTCTAGCTTTAGCGCAACAGCGACGTTGGGGAGAAGTCTCTTGTGAGGAAAGAGAGGTGTGGAGGGGGGGGGAAAGAGGTAGGGGAAGCGAGGACTCAAAAACAAATATAGGTGATGAGAGTGAGAAAATAGACACCTTCTTCCTGCCTGGGGGCGAAAAGAGGGGTCTTTCAGAGTAGGACTCCTTCAGAAGGGTGGACGGGGGGCAGGGGAAAAAGGAGAAAGTTCAACTGGTTGTCTAAGAAGAGTGCTAGTCAACCGCCCCACAGTCCTCCCTCCTCTGTTCTCGAAAAATTCTTGGAGGAGGGGATCAGGGGTGGGGCCGGGTCAAAAAAAGGAGGAATTCGTTTACTCAGTAAGGTTTGTCCGAACAATCAACTCCGTTAAACTGGAACTCCACTACGTTGATGTTTGGCCGGTCTGCTCGACGCTCTGGGCAGGAAAAGGGAGTGGGACGGGATGACAAAAAAAAAAAGTGGGAAGCCAGGAGGTCCTCAAATTTGGGTCTGAGCGCGTAGGGGGTTGGTCCTGGTCGAACCTGTGATTCCGAAGAGAGCCCACTAGAATGAGAAAGTGTCCACACTCGAAAGAAAAAGGAGCAAGGGGCTGAGGGGCAACAAGCTTTAACTCCTGGGAGGTAACTCAAAGGTCCTGCGTAAGAAGGTTCTTTTACGGTGGCCCTGCAAGAGCCCGAAGTTCAGACCGCTTACAAGGGGGGGACGGAGATGGTGGAATACCGTGAGAAGTTTGAAGCTGCTTTCAGAGGGTTTACCGATTTTTCGCAACGATCTCAAAAGCTAGGTGTGCCAATAAAAAGGAAGGCAGAAAAGAAAAAACGAGAAGCCACCGCAATGGGGATTCGCAATGTCGTCGCGGAAAACATTGAACAAAAGACTCACTAAACCTCAGTGTTTTTCAAAAAAAGTGGGTCCGCAAAAAAAAAAAAGAGGGGGGCGACAATCCAAATAAATGGGAGGATTCGGCGAAAAGAGAACAGGCTATGTGGGGAATGGAGGGGCAAAAACATAAGAATATGCCTTGCCGCGCTCTGGAACGAAAAAACTTGAGAATCAAATCTCGGAGGAAAATACGGGGCAGAAAAAAATGGATGCAAATAATGTAAAGAATGGAGACGGCTCCGGGAAAGGGGGGACACCCAGAGAAAAACCGACATCAAAACAGAAAATTTCCGCTTGATCGCTTTAGAGAAATCCGAGGGAAGACCGAAAGAGAAAGACCAAACAGGGATTTAGAAGGGAAAGGAGGAATTGAATCGAAAAGGCCCAAAGGGGGAGGATTTTCTTCTCACTTAGGAGCATGGAAGTGCAGCGCCGGCGGCGTATCAGGAAGACGAAGAGGCCATTGAAAACAAAAAGGAGGAAGAGGAACATCTGTGAGGGAAGAACCAACAAAAACTAAAACAAAATGGGAATTAATTGCCAGGCCAGACGAACAATAACTAGTGTGATACAAGATCGAAATACGTTTTAGGGAGCGAAAGGTGGGGGAGTATAGGAGGAAAAAAGGGAATCAAGAGGCAAACTCCCATAGGCCAAAGGAGTGAGGGTTTTTTTCTGGGCTAGAAAATAATAGTGCCGCTTCTTGAGGAGTGTAGTAAATAGGGAGGAGAAGCGAGAAGGCAATGAGGATTGGAGGATGAAGGAAAAAACCGGCACCGAGTGTAAAATAGAAAGGCCACTGGAAGGCAATAACGCTTTTTTTCTTTGCTGAAGGCCTTATCATCCGCGAAACAAAAAAAACGAAGGGGGAAGGGGGATTTAGCTAATAAGGAGAAAGAAAAAAAAACGGGAAAACAAAGGAATATTGGGGGTGTAAACCAGCGGTGCCGTTGGGTATTGTGGCGATGTGACCATACCTGATTGCGGACGCTTTCTCGCGGTTCTAGGAGCCAAAGAGGTGGTTGGAAGAGGCGAAAGGAGAGGAACAGCTGAAACAAAACAAGAAAAAAGCTAGGTGAAGAGAGGTGACGATGTCTTGGGGGATTGCAATTGATTCTAGGACGCATACAAGTCAACTTCAACGAAGTTCAAAAGACAACTAAAACAAGGAACACTGAAGAGTCTGGGAGGTCATCAGCGGAGCAACGCCGCTATGTGGGTAAGGAGGGGGGTAGGCTCGGTGGTACAGAAACCGAAGGGGTTTGGGGGGTTTGGAGGGGGGGATGGGGTGTGGGTCGTAAAAGGGGGTCGGGTTAAATCGGGAAAGGGGGGGGGGAAATTCTTAGGGGGCCTGGCGAGAGGCTTTGATCGCCGCCGGCTCTCTACCACGGCATCACAACAGGGAAGCACTCTCTTTCAAAAGGGACAAGAACCATTTCCAAGGGGAAAGAAAAAACTCAAAGTCTTGGGAAAAGGAGGTGACGGGGGCTTCCGATAATTTCTCTTGATAGTAGCTCATAAGGTGAAAAGGGGAAGGGGATGGTCCGGAGGGGGGGTGCGGAAGCTAAAAATGGGGGTCGCCTCAGGAAAGCTAAACTATGCTTTTTTGTCGGACCTGGGGGGGGGGCATCTAAGAAGTTAAAATGTCAGGCGGAAAAAGGTTTGTAAAAGGGTGAACTTCTCTGGCAAGCGACTCAATTATTTCGGAGACCCATAAGAACAAAGGGAGGGGGGTTCGTTAGATGAGTGAAGAGGAAGGGAGTGCTGAGAGGGGGGGGACGCAGGGGGTTGGGCTTAGGTGTTGAAGGAAAACTGTGAACTTCCGTAAGGGGAGTTTGAGGGTCATTGGAGAAAACACTCGGAGACAACGGACCACTTAGAAGTGCGGGGGGCAGGATCGGGTGCTGGGGGGGGACTTACAGGACTTTGCTTTTGAACGCGCGTGTTGTTGGACAAAAAGTTTTCAGGACGGAAAAATATGGAAAATGGCTGAACGAGAAGCGGCCCTCTATCAGGATCAGGTAAGGAGGGATTTTCGGCCAAGGGAGGATCTGGGGGGGGAGGTCCCAGACAAGGCAGGCTTGGAAAGACCAAAGGGGTGCAAGCCGCACGCGCGGGAGGTCACTCAGGAACAGGGAACTGGCGATCGCGTTCTAGTGAAAGATTTGATCGCATCAAGGGTCGAAATGGGAAAACAAAGGAAAAGGAATTGAGGGAAAACCAGGGGGGAGGGGGAGCCAAGGGAGACCCCACGTGGAGGGGAGGAATATCTGCAATAAAGTGGGTCAGCAGGGACGCGGGAGCAAACACAACGACACCATCAAACGTGTTGCGTTGAAGAAGGTGTAAAAGGTCGGAACGGGGTGGGTGTTGGCAAAAACAACAAAGGAGGGAGGAAAACCGATAGGGAACGTACACCCTCTGACGTGGATGCCGAAAGCGCATTTCGAAAGTCAGCGGAGGATTGACTTGAGAGAAGGAAAGGGACTCCTAAGAAAAAAAAGGCTTTAGGGCAGAAGAAAAACAGGTATCGGGGGGAAATACCGCAAACAGCGTCGTGGCGAGGACTGTAGCGAGAAAGGAGATCGCCTTTTTTAAAAACGACGGCGAATACTTGGGGGGAGAGATTCCCAAAAAGGGGGAGGAAAAAGGTCGAAGAAAAAGAGTTGCAGCCGCGAAGTTGCGAAAAAGTCTCGGTGCTCGCGGAAAAAAAAACTTGCGTACCCGCGCTGTTTGAGGCTGCAAATAGACCTGACGTTAGGGAAGGGGACGCAAAGACGGGGGGGGGAGACCATATCTTAAAGCGTGTAATAAAGAGACTTCCTCCTCCTCCTGGAAGTCGCGCAAAAAAGCGCGTGGAGCTTCTATTTTGCCTCCAGAGTGGGGTTCTTAAATATGTCGTCCTTGGGTGAAAAAGAAAAGGAGGATTGGTTGCCAGAGAAAAATTTGAAAAAGGAGGAAAGCCGACATTGGCTGTGGGTCGTTGGGGCTGCTCTACTCGAGATAAAATAAGGGGAGTGAAGAGAGTACAGAAAACGTTTGGAAATTCCCGGAAGTTCAGGCAAGGAATTCGTTAAGTCTTTTTTTCCTGAGGAAAAGGTATGCCGTGATAAGTCGGGACAAAAAGAAGCTCGAAAGAGGGACCAAAACGGAAGGAGAAGAGGTGGTGAATGAAAGTCGGAAAAAGGAGCATTGCAACAGGGATATAACAAGGGAACGGGGGGCTGAGGACCGATAAAAAAGGACTGGCGAGGAAAGGAGGGGGCCTGGGGGAAAAAAACCTAGGAGGGGTACACTAACGTAGATCGCGAGGGGTACTGACCGGTCCTCGGTTAAAGAGATTAGGGAAGTAAACATGTGAGAAACCGCGGAAAAAAAAAGAGGGTCCACACCCTTCCGAAATGGACCAAGACCGAAAATCTTTCCCCGCAGATGGGCTGAAGGGGAGTCGCCCATGGATCGGAGAGAAGAAAAAAAGGTCCAAAAAATAGGAAACATGAAATGTAAAAGAGTGAAAAAGGGGGGGGTCAGTCGCAAAAAAGTCAAACCACCACTTCCGCACAAATCTCACATCCCTTACGATAGATACCTCCGATAAATGGGGGTAGGGGGGAACAGCCGTAAGGAGAGTGCCGTCGGAAAGGGGGAACTAACCAAAGGTCAAGAATGATAATAGCAGTACCTAAAACTCCTCAACGACAAAAGATCATGTTATGTATACGTTTGGTTAAAAGCGTGTGCCAAGAAGTGGGGTCAGAGCCCAGCTAAAAAATACATCACCAAGGATTACCCTGTATGCGAGGGGACCATATAAATCGAGTGAAAAGAAAGAGTCGAATGCAAATAACGAGATAAAGGGCCTCTGTAGGGTGGGAAAGGAACCGAAAATAGTGGAAAAAGGAAAGAGGGAGGCTAACGTAGGAGGACTCCGCTGCGATCACGGGAACTAGGACTCCGGATCAAGACCGGGAGGTCATTAAAAGAGTTCGACTAAATCACCAAGCAAACGAAAAAAAAAAAAAGGGGGAAAGGGTTCGCAGAAGGGATCGTAACAGAAATCTTGGTTGACGGGCAGGGGGGAAATAGGGTGAGGAGCGAGGAGTTGAAAGTTGAATGATGAGATCTCTAAGGAATCAATAGTGAAATCAAAAAAAAGGGGACCATTAAAGGGGGGGGTGGGTTAGGGGGGGGGAGGAAAAGATTGACGGGCTTCTCATATTCATCAAGAAAAAGAAGGCGAACAGAGAGAGACGAAATCGAATCAAGGATGAGGATTGAGTACAAATGCGGGGACCGAAAGACAAAGGGGGAGCGCTACAGGTTTGCAGAATAAAGCGAACAACGAAAAAGAAGGGTAGCTTGTCTCCTGAGGGGATGGGGGCTGATGGGTGCGTCTTCAGGGACTTAGAGGAACGAACACAAAAAAAAGGTATGGGTAAAATAGTAAGATGCGTGAATCTGCATTAGACAAAAGAACAAAGGACCAAATAGAAATGGTTTGTTGGGTGAGGTTGAAACCAGGAGGTAGGTTTTTCAGGTGTGCATGGTTTGAAAAAGTCCTTCCAGCGGGTTCTCGAGTTTCGCGTGGGCTTGCGCCAAAATAGGGGGTTTAGGGATGAAGATCATCAATTGGAAAGTAAATCAATAGGGGATGGACATTATAAAAAGAAAAAAATCAGAGGTGGAAGAAAAAGGGCAGCGGGCTTTGGATTGGCACGAGGGAGTGGTAACGCGTCTAAAAGATCTTTCCACTACGAAGGAAACCTTCCTCACCAAGGATCGGAAAAAGGGAGAAAGCGTCAGCCCAAAGCAGGAAAATGGGGTAGACTACTGTCCGCTGGAGTTCACACAAATCCTTTGGTTGGGGGGGTCGTGGGGGACATGGGGGTTTTAAAGGGAAGGGCGGGGTTACTCTCAAAAAGGAAAAAAGCGGGGAGGTTTGGGCATGTGCGATGGCGGGAAAAGGACGAAGAGCATCTCTTACCAAAAGCAAAACTACGTTCGCATCAACTGTCTAAAGTGGGGAAACATGCGGTGAAACTGGAGAAAAGAGTCATTTAAAAAAGAAAACGGTCAGGGGGGCGGAGACAGAAAGGGTGGGCGGGGAAACAGTAAAGAGGAGGGTCGGTCGTGGTACAGGCGAATCCAGAGGAATTGGTTTCATTGAGGGAGTAAGGGAGGTGTCAAAAGAAAGAGCGGCACCGGAGGAAGGGGGTCAAAAAGGATGGGGCAATCTCTTCGGCTTGTTACTGTGTGTCGTCTGTGGATTGTCGATACAATGCTGGAATGTGCGTCGGTAGTGAAGTGGGGTATTAATGGGGGGTGGGTTTAAAAGGGGGCAAGCATAGGGTAGAAAGGGCAGCGCATCTGAACGGTACGGATAGGACCCAACACCCATTCGCGAGAACAAGGGGATACAAGTGAAGGACGCAAACAAACGGGGGGGGGGGGGGGAAGCTGGTTTGTAGGAGAGAGTGGGACGCTTGGGGGATGCATGAAACAACGTTGGGAAACTTTACGTAGGTAGCGGACGGTGTTGGGGATGGTATGAGAGGAAAGACATTAAGGTGAAGGAAAGGGATAAAGAAGAAGGCGTACACAGCGCAACGGGGATTGTTACTTTCAAGGTACTGGTTGTCGGACGACCGTCTCTGGGTGGTCAAGACTAGGGGGTAAAATAGGGGTTGCGGGCGGAAAAGTGGGCAGTCAGGGAAAAAAACTGGATCAAGGACTGGCTAATAGAGTGATCCACGTGCAGGGCATGGAGAACATGAACTAGACACTGGTGGGGCGTCAAACCCGGTCCAGGGAGTGACCGGGAACGTAACGGTGCAAGAAAAACACTGGGAAAGCAGTGAATTCTCAGGTGTGGCCTCACTAAATAATTGAGGATAGAACACGAAATAAAAAAGCAGTGGCGCGAGGGGAGGGGCGATAATAGCTGTATTGATGGGTAACCGTGAATCTTCATCCCGCTAAAAAGGAAAAAAAAATGCAAAACCGGGATGCGGCCTTTAAGGGGAGAAAGGATTGAGGAAGAAGAAGTGAAAAGAAAAAAGGGAGACGGCAGGTGAAGATCGGAACACAGGAGTAGATCTATCTTGTGAGCATACCAAATAACGAGATAACGAGGGTGTAGGGAAATTTGTGGTGCTGGGAAATAAAAAACACTTGCAGAGGGACACAGGTGTAGGACTTCATAAAAAGCAAGCTTTCACATGTCAGTGGGGAAGAAAAAATCGGGGGCCATGATCCACACTCTGGTCTGTGGCCGATGGAAGACATAAAGAGATCAGTGGGAGAAGAAAATTCTAAGTACTGGGAGAAGGGATGTCAGAAATCGCTACGAGGATGAATCCGACGGGGGTCAGGGGAGGAATCCGAAGTTGATGAGATGGGTAGCCTGGAAACATTGCGGGGAGGCAAGTGACCGTCTTTCGAAGTCTACGATAGTGGAGGGGGCAGTGGGACGCGAGATACAGAGAACTGCATTATAGGAGGGGGGAGAACTCTATCTAAAACCACAACACGGAGATTAAAGAAGAGAGAACACCGATGGGCTGAATACAACTCCGTCAGGGAAATGATAGAACGTGTCGGAAAGGACGAACCGAAATAAATGAAAAAAGGGCGAACGGTGTTTTCAAGGGTGAGGATGGTAACCTTATCGCGGGCGCCAGGTGGTTTGCGAACGAGGCGCAACTGGGAAAACGCCAGAGAATTGATGGAGGGACTGGGATGAGATATGAGAAGGAGGGGTGCCGAGACTTGAGTGGTAAAAAGGAGTGAAGCGCGCAGATGGACGGCCGCAAAAAGTAAAAACGCTGTGGGTTGGCCGAAATAAAGCGGAAGATAAGGGAGTTGCTCGGGAAGGGGGGCAAGGGAGGCATGGTATGGGATTCGGAAGCGGCTCACAGAGATGTAAGAATATTGGGGGGCCCTGCAAGACCTAAGTCTACCGGGCGTTCAAGAATGGTTTTGGCGGGGACAAGTAATGTCGGAGAGTTTGCAAAAGGAAAAAAAAGGTTAGGTAAAAAAAGAGAACAAGAGGCAAAAAAAAGAAAGAGGACATCACGGCAGGGTCCACCGCTGTTGAAGGGGGAGGGGAAAAGAGGGTTAGCCATATTCGAATCGCGGGGGGGAAAAAGACTACATGCGATCTTGCACGCCAGTTTCGGGGTTCAAGATATTTGCTGCGTCGTGAGGAACGTGTCGTGGGAGGACCTCTTTGAAGAAATAATGACAGGGAAAACCGTGCATTATTAATTTATAGGAGGTAAGGACCTAGCTAGTTTTTCTATCTTTCAGGTTTCCTTCAAATGTGCCCGCGCCTGAAAAACGGGCAAAAAAAGGTCAAAGAAACACATCAAAAAGGCAAACCGCAATGTCATTCAATGCGGAAGGCCTTGGGTCTTTGCGATAGACCTTAGCAACAACAAATAGCCTAAGGTTCAAAGGGGGGCAGCGCAAACCTCAGAAAAAGGAGTGGAAGCCAAGGAGAGCACGAGGGAAGAAGACCAGCCAACTCGAAAGGGTGATTGTAGGGGGGGCGGGGGGGGGGGGGGGGGGGGGGGGGGTCGGGGGGGGGGGGGGACAGGGGGGGTGTTGTGGTGGGGGGGGTTGGGGGGGTGAAGGGGACAGGGGGGGGGACGGGGGGGTAAAAGAGGGGGGGGGGGGGGCTGTATGTTGTCGGGGGATAGTCCCTTCGGTCAGAGCGAACCGCATAGTTGGGGGATTGTTCGCGCGGGGGGGGAAGACAGGGTGGGAAAATGCATTCCATAAAAACACCCCCCCCCAACAACAAGAAATGTGGCCCTAGCAGTGTATCGCTTTCCGTCTCCTCAATAAACGTACACACACACGACTTCAATAAAGCCAAGGAAAGAGGAGTCTAAATTTCATCCCCAAGAAAAAAAAAAAAAGGGATTTTCCGGAAGGGAGGATGGGATAAGAATGGTGGAAAAAACCGACCAGCAAAGCCAAGGAAACAGCAACAATAGCCCCTTGCAACATCAACCGGCTGGCGTGGGGGGGAGCAAACAGTACAAAAAAATGGCCTCAAATAGAAAAAGCGTCGGAAATTCGGCAGACAAGGTTTTCGTGTCCAGAAGGTGGGGAAAAGAATGAGTAGGAGCTATGCTCACAGAGAATAAAAGGAGAAGCACGTAACAACAGAGAAACAGAGGGAAAAGAACCAGGTCAACCAACTCCGACCCGAGGCGCGTTGGTACAAGGGACGGGAAACATATCGACGAACCAACAGCACCCAAAGGGAACAACAAAAGGAAAGGAACATCGGAGAAAGATAGAACAAAGGCTACGGGGGCGGGTCCTGAAACTCCCGGGAATGCAGACGGGGTGGGGTTGAGGAAGGGGGGATCAAGTGATGGCGTAGACTCTCACTAGAATCATGTGGCAGCCCCACGCCCATACGTTATCTTAAAATATAGGGGCTAGTACTAGTCAGCCAGAAGGGAGGGAGGGAAGGAGGTATCGGTCAGGATAACAATAACCCGATGATGGTGGTTCAGAAACGCTGAGCAAGCGAAAGGTCCAGATTAAGGGATTTTCAAAAAGACCCCAAGAAAAAACCTCGTGCGTGGAAAAAAGAGTGAAGCACCCTCACAGCTATTCAAAGGCGGGTACTTAGGCTATTAACATGTGCCAGAGAGAGAAAAAACAAGAGGGGAGGAGATGGAAGGTCCCTGCAAGGGAGACAAGAAAACACAGGGCAAATGGAGAATCTGAAGTGTAGGAGTTCTTACGTATTTGACACACATGGAAAAGGGTTATAGAAAAATAACGCTTTCAAAAGAAAGAGTAGGGACAGCTGGGGTCTAATTCGTCTGCCAAGAGGGGGGGTGTCAAGGGATAAAGACAGGAAGGTGATAACAGCAGGCAATCTTGCTGGGAAATAAAACAAACGGGGGAAGAATCATGGCCGAAAAGTGGGTTTAAAGGAGGAGAAATTGGAAGGAAAGAAGACCTACCAATAACTGGGATTACCGGAACAAAAGGGTCAAACCTCTTGGAAAGGGACACAAGAAGGGGGAGAGAAAGGAGGTGCAAGGGGGGGCACTGAACGGGATTGGGGGGGTGTTAAATGTGGGTAGGGGGGGGGTGCTTGGGGTGAGACTAAGAAGGGGAAATTCTACGGAGGGGGGAAGGGAGATATACAAGAAAGGGATTCCTCCGGCATAAAAGGGCACTCAACTACGTGAGACAGCAGACGTGGGGAAAATCTGGTTGCAATACATTCCTATTTCTCGCGTGCAAGGGCTTTTGGGGACGAGTCAGATAAACAGTTGAAAAAATAATGGGATGAAAGAAGAAAAAAAAAAGATGTTATTATCTCTGAGGGGGGCTAACATAAGCCTAAAAGGAAGGGAAAAGGGGTGGGCATGCCCGCGGGAAAAAATTTGGAAGTTCAGTTTCTGGGTGATCTGGTACTAGAAAAAAGAGGGTGGGGATACACGTGAAGTCCAGTACAGAGAAGCAGGAGCTGGTGGACAGGAAGGAGTTCGTTCTCGATTGGTCAAGTGAGTTCGGGAAAAGGTTAGAAACGACTGGGGGCGCAGGAAAAGAGAAAATCCGATA
>Ga0179593_1454196_pt1 | contig 16255 bp, 17 predicted proteins | sample CZODoug2_1_08_16_FD_185931 | JGI IMG/M metagenome (GOLD analysis project Ga0179593, IMG submission 185931) | Vadose zone soil fungal communities from Angelo Coast Range Reserve, California, USA - CZODoug2_1_08_16fungal (PacBio error correction) | ecosystem: Environmental > Terrestrial > Soil >...
GGGGAACACCGAGCAGAGGAGTGTATCAGGGGCCACACCAGAGAGAAAAGACGTAATCTCAGGAAAACACATATTGAAGGGAAGCGATGGGAGGCTGTACCAGGGTCGCCATATCTCGAGACGGGTTACAGAGCGAAAAGAAAGAAAGGAGCGGTAATGTGGGGATCCGCACCTCCTGGAGGAGGCTTCACAAAATCTTGCACTGTCGGAAGCTCAAATAGCCTTCTACCCATCTTTTAACTTCTCCTAGGGTATAGAGTCAAGTTAGGTAAAAACACGTAGAAACCTCTCTGTATCAATAAGTAAGGGAACTGGGGGGCCTTTTATTAATACGCAAGAGAAAAACAGGTGAGTATAAGAAAAAGTAAACACTGAATGGGCGGGGAAGCGACTTTGTGACGGGAAAAAATGGTGGTAACATGGATTGATGTTACCGGAAAAAGGAAGGAGGATATCAATCGAAGGGGAGTAGCACAGGTTTGGAAGGAGTTACCTCGGTGGAAAAGAAGAATCGTGAAGAAGCCGCGGGAAGGGGTATAATAATTGTACTTGTTTCAAAGACATGGGTCGGAGGGACTTTGCGGCCAAGCAGAAAAACAAAAGTGTGGCAGTGGGAAACATAGGACCTATGAAGGAGAAAACAGCGGAAAGAAGCAATTACCTCGGATTACGCTTCTGAGAAGGACAACAGGCGATTGGATGGCCCCTAGAAAGGATCGCTGTAGGCTTCTGCTGGGGAAAAGAAAGACGCGCGAAGTTTGCCAGCGTCAAGGGAGGCTTTGAGAGGAGGCCAAGGTGAGGAATCTTGATGGAAGAGCATAATGCTGGAAACAACGGGGATTCTCAGGCTTCCGTTTCTTGAGGGAACAACTCGAGAGGCGGAGGGAAAAGTTGCGGCCTTCTGGTGACTTGAAAGGAAGGCCTGGGGGGAAAGGGGCGATGACGGAGGCTTGACCTCGATTGTAACAGAACTAAGGGGAGGACTCCGAAAAAAAAGGACAATATAGGTTAGGGAATTCAAGGGGGAGACGAATTAGCTTTTTCTGGTGAAAAAAGAAAAGGGGCGAAGAAACAAATAACGCAGGAGGCCATCTTTTAATCTCAAAGAAATCATGAGGGAGGGGGTCTCACCATAGTCGAGAAGCTGTTAAAGGAAGGCAACTCTCTTGGTTCTGACACGGGATTAGATACTACACCGAAGAGGAAACAGCAATAGAGATACCTAAACTACAGACGGCGGGGGAACTAAGGGGGTTAGGAGTGAACAGTAGGAAAGCTTCGGTGGACTTGGGAGATATGCCGTAGGGAAAAGAAAAGGGGTGTGGGGGGTGGTTTCTACTGGGGAGGGCACGCCAAAATCATACAAAAGGGAGAACTTAGGACTCACAAAGAGGGGGGGGAGGGGTTTTTGGTCATTAGTGGTGACTCACTGTGAAAACAAACCGAGGGGCTTGGGGGGGGGCTTCCGTTGTCAGGGAGAAAAAGAAAACCGATTCCTGACTCCTAAAGAAGCTGATGAACTCCTTCGGAACGTCGAAAAAAGGGATGAAGCGGGACTCCTCTAACGAAGAAAAGGAGATGACACTCCTCCCGCGGAAAAAAGGGAAGAGGGACGACGGAAAAAGGGTGTCACCGTGGGGGGTGGTGGGTTGGGTTGGGGAGCAGGGAGGGGGGGCTGCGACCAAGAGAAAAAGGGAGGAGCAAGCAGGGTATTACCTCTTCACCCTTCAAGGAGAAGAAAAGAGAGAGGCTGACCAAAACCCTCTCTTTGGAAAACTCTCCCCGGCTGACAAGTTCACCAAGTTTAGCGCCGTGCCCGGAGGGAAGAGAAGATGAACAGGCTAGACAGGGGGGAAAGACCACAGGAGAGAAAGGGAGCGGCTGGGCAAGGTTCTCAGTAGCTGGAACCGACTGATGTACCTGGGCCGACAGGTCGACAAAAGAAAAAAGATGTAGGGGAAGAGTGCAGAGGGGAAATGACTCATAGAACTCTCTGCTCCCTGGGAGAGGAGGGCAGTGCGCTGACAAGGTTGAAAGAAGTATGAAAGATCCAAAATTAAATATACCCAAGAAGGAAGAATGATGAAGACATTCAAAAAGGAAAAAGAAAATGAATTGGAGGAAAAGCCTGCTTGTAACGGTCAAAGGGCCGACAAAACTCGGGCCGCCGGAAAGAGTTCTAAACAGAAAATACTCCGGGTTAAAGAGCTTTACCTCCCTTTTGAAGGAGGGGGAGAACGGACAGCAAGTTAGGAGCGGGAACGAGGGGGGGGGGAAGAAGAGAATATGCGCGATTGAAAGGGACAGGAAAGAGGGGGGGGAAGAGCTTTTCAAATAAAAGAAGGAAACGGTTCCTCGGGTCGGTAGCACCTTTGCCCCGAGGGGGAAGGAGGGGAGAATCCCAGAAGTATGCTTAGTAGATACCGACTTGGGGGAAGACAAATGGTTGAATAAACCCAGGACATAAAAGTAGGAGGACGCATGCTCAACGAGAAAGTACCGGGGAGAGGGGAAGCATATTGAAGGGAAAGAGACTCTCAAAACAAAAAAGGAAATTAGATATTAGGGCATAAAATGCTACTCCGAGACGGAAGATCCTTGAAGGGACACGAGAACGAGGAGAGGCACTTCAGCAGAGAAATTATCTTGCAACACAAGTTTTTTCTCAAAAAAAGCGAACAGTTAATTCATCATCATATGAACAGGGGGGAGGAAAGAGAGCCAAGCCGGGGGAAAAAAAGGGGATGCAGCAAGAGGAAAGAGAAATGAGTTAAGAAAAAAGAAACGCTGCCTTACAAGGACACTACGACGGCAGAAAGAGGCGGAAGCCCTAGCCTGGAAGTAGAAAGCAACGGTAAGGAAAGGGGCCGGAGAAAAGTCCAGAGGGGGAAATCTTCCATTGAAAAAGAAGGAAGGTAAAAAAGAACTATTACGAAGGGCGCAGATGTGGGTCGTGGGGTAACCCTGGAAAAGAGCGCGTTCAGGTCACTGCAATTTCCTTGAGATGCCTAAGGTTCCTGGGGGCATGACTTTCGAATCGTTGAAGGGAAAGGGTGGAGCACTTTCATCTGGAGAACCTGGGCAAAGACCCTTACACGCCTGATAACAAGAGAGACATATGACTTCAAACAAAGAAGTATCGTTGATGATCTCATCGGGTGGAGGAAAAAGAGGGGGCCATTGGACAAATCTTCTTCCGATGAAACGGGCGAACATGAGAATACTCGAAAAAAAGAGCGTAAGTCAGGGAGAAATGAAGAAAAGGGGGCACTCAACTCCTCTACCAGTAAAAAGAAAGGAAAATGGTGAAAACAAATGTCTCATCACCTGGCCATTCAAGCGAAGGAGGGAGGGTCAATTCAAAGGGAAAAAGTAGGAGGTAAAAAGGGCCGTTTAAAAGGGAAAGAATGAGGCGACAGACCTTTTTCTCGGGGGAGAAAGCAACAAAGAAAAGGGGGCGCAAGTTGGAAAAGGGGACCGTAGGGGAAAAAAAAGAGCACGGCACTCTTCCGGGACAGAAGAAGCGCCCTGAGGGGAGGGGTTAGGTCAAAAATTGAGCCTATTCCAAAAAGGAGAGAATCAATAGAAAGGAATCGGCTCTGGGGTCCGGTATTAAAATTTATCACTGCAGTCACAAGAAATCAGAAGGGGTCGCTACCGTGGAAAAAAAAGGAGAAAAAACAAATTCCTCATCTACTTCTATCTCAAAGTGTCACAGGTGGGGAAGTTCGTAAAGTAGCCAAAAGGGAGGGGGGGAAGTACTCGTCTATGTCACTTAGAAATGGGAAAAATGGAAACGTAAGACTCCCCCTGGAAATGGTCTTTGATGTCTCTAGAGGGGGGAGCTGCTGTGGGGAGTCTTCTAAGTTAAGAAATCATGCCGTCATCAAAGAAGGGTTTCGCTCACACATAAGGCTTCTTACTTTATTTAAATCAGACGGAAACGGCTTGGAGAGTCCCCTGGGGACGAATATGTTCGGGCGGGGGGCTGTGGGTGACATTTCTTGGAGCGAACCCAGATCATTCACCTATCTCGACGTAAGGAGAAACCGAGATCGTTTCCTGGAATAGGGACACAGTAACCAGGGGGAGGGTGAAAGATGAAGCGTCCAGAGAAAAAGGCTAACACTGGCCTCTTCCTTTCAAAAAAAAGAGGAGAACAATCCAGGGGAAAGGAGACTAGAATTTGTCGGAAACGCGAATAAGCCCTAATGGATAAGTAGAGAAAAAGACTGGACGAGGTATTCAAGGAAGCTCGTCCTCACCTACCATAACTACTAAAAGGAAAGAAATTTGAAACTATTGACCGTAATAGTAGGGACCCCAGAAAAACCTTACAAGAGATAAAAGGTAAGGGGAAAGAAACTCACAAATCGGGCATGGAAGGTTAAAAAAAGCCGTAAGACCCTTCCTTGTAAAGCGCTAACGACTCACTTTTACTTTCTAGGAAAGCCGATCCAGGTCCACCACAAAACCGTAAGGAGGGCCAGGGGAGCACATTCCGGACAGCACTGAAGAAAGAAAAAAATTACATTACATAACCTTCTCTAAAAGAGGGGGATTGAAAGAAGGTGGGAAATGCGTAAGATCTACCACAGGGTAACCAAATAGGGAGAGAGTCTCTCGTACGTAAAAGGGAGAAAGTAGAATGAAAGTAACACTGACACAAGAAAACAGTCGGACCATGACACTCAAAAAACCGTCTGACTAGGAGAAGAAAGGAGAAGTCTCGAGGATGAAAGAAAAAAATGCAGGAAAAGGGCTTCAAAAGGGGGAGAGAGAGATGGTAGAACTTTTCCCACGGATTTAGAGAAGGAAGGAGAGAAACCTCAAAATGCTCCTACATAGAAAATGGAACGGACTCAAGGGAGCGGGGATGGGGGGGAGAAAGGACTAGGGTGAACGTGGGAAAGGAAGAATCAAGAATGAGAGCCCGGACATTCTTTAACTCATGGAGGAGGAGCTGGCATGTCATGAAGGGTAGCGGGAAACCCGCAAACAGATGGATAGTAAAAAAGAAGATTCCACTTGTCTCAAGAGATCTGACTTCGGCAGCCAGGCCGCTTACGCCGAAAGGAAAGGCTACAGTAAAAAACTCCGCGATCAAGAAAAGGGATATCTGATCAAAACAACAACAACTGATTAGGGGGAGATGGGAGGGAATAATATCGACTATTTGACCCATGAATCTGGAGTAAGAGGGTCCACAACTTCTCTAAGAGTGAAAGGAGAAGAAAGTGAAAATAGGGAGCTGGGGTGGCCGCGTTTCTGGAAGAAACGTCCGGGGTCGAGGGGCGCGGAACGTCAAAGAAAGAACAAGGTGCCAGCAGGTCAGTGTACAAAAAGATGTTTATGTCTTCAGTGCACCAGGAGGTGCAAAAGAAGAAGGACATAAAAACAAACAAAAAAAAAAAAAAAAAAAAAAAGAAAAAAAAAAAATAATTCACAAAAAAAAAAAAAAGGAAAAAAGGGAATCTAGTGAAATCTCTTCGAGCTCCTGGAGAGAAGAAAGATAGACTAGGGACAAGTCGAACCAATCAAAGGTCAGCGAAGTCAGAGGACCAAGTTAATAAAAGAAAAGGACCGACTCAGTTCTTCTAAAATTAAGACGGCTAGGGCGAGGCTACTTTTTTACCTTTTGACTTTCATTACTAATGTTTAACCATGTACGCGCGAGGAAAAAGGCGAAGTTGCGAGTGGAGAACCAAGGTGGGGATAGATCTTCACGCTGTGTGTCCACATCCGTCTGGAAACGGAAGCGAATGGAGAAGGGTAATTTTAAGGGTTTGAAAAGGAGAAGCCTTTGTCGAAGGGCAACTCCTTGAAAGCGGGTGGGGGAGGGTTCGTACTATGAAGGAAGAGGAAGGTACAAGTAAAGGAATGCAATATGGAACCTTTCTTAAAAAGGGGGGAGGGGAAAGGAAATGTACAACGATGTAAGTGGGGGGCACCATGATACATGTATCGCTGAGAGAGTTCGGGTGTCCCAAACGACTTGGTCTCAAGAGGAAAAAGGGCTTAATTCTTCTGACTGAGAGGGGAGGGGAGAAAAGGTCTCTTCCTAGACGGTCGCGGACCAGAACGCACAGTTTATTACCTTGCTTAGAAGCGTGGGGACGAGAAAGGGAGAGATTAATTCATGTAAAATGGGCTTGGCCATTTCTTTTTTGGTTCCTGACGACAGGTGAGACCAGGGCGATTACGAGAGAACCTCGCGGTGGAACAGCCCATCCTTTTATGACGAAGGAAAGGAAGGGCCCTTCAGAGGTGCTGCAAGCAGATGAAAGGCGATCGTCATTATCGGGAAAACCGAGTCTAAAAAAAGACCCGACCCACGCGAGAAAAAACTTGGACGCACCCTCAGGAGGAAGGGTCTTAACAAAAGACCTAGGCTTCATAAGTGCATAAAAAAAAAAAGAGGGGCGGAGCGAACGAATAGAAAAACTACACTAGGAAGCCCGTCAAGTATAGCGATAAAGAAACGACAGACGAAGGTGACTTTTTGAGGAGGCAAGTTAAGGAGGTCCGATTCGAGTGAATCGAAAAATAACAAACAGAAAGGGGGGAAACGTGTTCTCCACTGGGAACAAAACGTAACAAAGGGATAAGGAAGACGCTCAATGTCATGGGGGGAATTGGCCTAACTGGTCCTCAGAACAGAAGAGGAAGAGTTTTTACTCCTTTGATAAGTGTGTATACGAAACCGATAAAATACACTACCCATCGAGGGAGGAGAGACCGTGCTTGCAGAAGGAAAAAGAGGGGGATGTAGAGTCCTCCTCCCCTCAGAGAACTTCGAGTACACTTGCAAAAAGAGTCCTTATAGAACGAGTCAAATGGTACAAAAAGGGTGCGGTAGGGAGGTGTCTTCAAAAAACTCGCGTACCCTGGTAGGCATGGGTGGCCAGAGCCCCAAAAAGGAGGTACAGGGATCGAGCTGTCGCGTCCCAATCGCATTAACAAGTGAAAAGAAGGAGGGAGACTCGCACCTTTTCAAAAAAGCTGTGAGCGCATAGCTGTCGAGGTAGCGGAAAGGGCTGGTAAAAAAAAATGACGAAAGTGACTTTAAGATGGGAGACGGAGGTCCTGTGGTCTCCTTGCATCTAGAAAGAGGGGGGACCTTTCCGCTTTCGCCCAACGCTGAGCTCAAAGAGAGGGAACTATTCATGAAAGAATGACAGATCTAGAAGATGTATCATTCAGGGACGGTGCGAAATGAAACGGGGCATCCCGATGAAAGTAATCACAAGAAAAAACATAAGACTCACCCGAGCTCAATAAAGTACCTCAGGGACAGCCTTAAAGGAGAAGGAAATGGAAAATTTAGGAAGGATGAAGGGATAAAGAGAAATAGGTTCCTTCTTCCAAGTCTGGGGGAGAAATGCCCCGACCTCCTTGTTCAAGGGGAAAAAGGCCCTGTAATCGTATCCGTAAACAATAAACGGGAGAGGTAGAACGAGGTGGAAGGGACTAAGCGATATCGTCGGCGAGGGGGGGGCATGTAATCAAATCTTGAAAGAGAGGGGGGGAAGGAGTACCTTTCTTCGGACAGGAGGGGAGAACTGGAGCGGCTGGGGTCACTCGTTGAGGGCATCCAGGGAGGTATAAAAAAGAAATTAAAGGAGAAATGGGTCAATCGGGGGAAGAAAAAAGGTGGGAGACTACCTCCCTCTCACGCTTAAGAGGAGAGAAGAGAGCTCTTTCATTACCGTTATCTTCCTCTGAAGAAGTTGACGGCGCGCACATAGTAATAAACAACAACAAAAAGAGGGGGGGGAAGATAGAAAAAGGAGGATGGCGCGCAGACAGCCTCCTAAGATAAAAAAAGAGGAAGGAAACCGTAAACGAAAGAGACAGAGAGTACGAAGCAGACGTTCTCAGCCAGGGAGAAAAGTGACTGGAGGGAAACACCGGGGAGACAAAAATCTCCGAACCGGGTATCAAAAAAATAAGAATAAATGAGGGATGCCCACAAACGAGGACCCAGAAGAAGGGGGAAAGTAAATAGACCTCATCCAGGTTTAACTAATGACCACGCCAATCTTGCCGAAAAAGAAAAAAATCCTAAGAAAGGGGAGAGGAGCATCATAAAGGTCGTTAAAAAGGGAAAAAGGGAACTGTATCACTCTGGGATAGTGCAGTGTAAGATCCTGTGGAAAATTTGGGGTCAATAGACAAAAAGAAAGATTAGCAAAGCACCATGGAGGCACTGGTGACCTCTTCCATAACGGGGGAAAGAGGGGGAAGAAAGGAAAAGGTCCTTGCTTCGAGGTGCAAGGAGGCCTGACGTGATCAAGAAGAAAAGGAGAAACTGGGGGGGAAGGCCTCAATAGGAGAACCCGGCATCGAACCGGGAAAGCCTGTCAAGCGGAGGAATCCGGGATCGCTCATGCGAACGCCGTAGTAGGAGGCGCCGAGGGGGACGAAAAGGCGAAGGGGGGAAAAAAAGAACGGGCAGATCAACACTGGAAAACAGGAAAATCGAACATCATGAAATCAAGGGGAGGAAGTACTTGACCGTCCTTGTGGTTGTCAATAGCCGCCAAGGGAGTTGTAGGGATCAAATAGGTTGCGGGAAGAAAGAAAGAAACGGGGCGAAGCGAGGGCCGTGGTTAACAAACAAAAACCATGATTCTACCGGAAAGGGGACGTCAGTCATAACACGGAGGGGCAAAAAGGTTAGAAGAAAGGGGTCAAAAGCGAAAAGGCCTCCTCACCTGTGACACCGGGAAGAGGCTTCGAGAAAGTTCCCAACTGGTTGAGAAAGACACTGCATGATTGGATTGTAGGAGAAAAGAACCCGCTTTTAGCCGATGACCATAGGAGAAAAACTACAAGGGTAATTCAAAAGGGAGAGGGAAGGTTGTCCGTAAAGATTATCCCTTTGAAACCAACCGCTGTCAAATGGTAGAGGACAGAAAAATACGCAAACACCCCTTCGCGGAGTCTTTCAGAATAACCCGTTGTAAGATTTGTTTCAACGTGGGAAGAAAGGGGGTCCAAGGTATGGGATAGCGGAAGGGGAAAAGAGAAAGCGAAACGGGAACTTTTAAAAAAGGAAAAAAAAAAAAAAGAAACCCAAAATTCAAAAACGGTTCCGGGGAAGGGGACTTAAAAAGGAAGGTGGCGGAGGGTAGTCAAAGTGCCTCTCTCGCAAGAGGCGGGGGCGAGCAAGCACGTGGGAACGCAAGCGGACAGTGGAAAGGTATAACCGCGGGCCCCTTAGTAGAGTCCCAAAGGAAAAGACACTTGCGTCGCTGGTTTGTCGACGAGGGGGAAAAACCCATGAAAGGAACAAGAGGAAATAATTAAAGTGCAGCAAAAAGAAGTTCCAGGTGAAGGAGGGGTACTTAACCATATAGAAAACTATGAAGCGTAGCAGCATCGACCAAAAAAACCTAGTCCAGGACCAAAATGAACCACCAGGGAAATTCTACTAAGAGGTTCAAAAAAAGAATGGGAGAAAAGGAAAAAGAAAAATTCACTCCCCCGGGAGGGGGCGGTCCGGCCCGTCGATTAATAGCATGACAACAGAGAAAATACATACACAGAAAAGAAAAGTTTGACGCATTGTAAAAAAGGCTCGTAGGGAGAAAGAAACGCCGCCAAAGGATATAACGGATCATGGGGAAGTACAAATCGCCAGCTGGTCAGTGAACAGGTACTAACCAATCCTTCATCAATAATTAAAAAGCCGTTACTCCAGGGGGGAAGTCTCCATAAGAAAGAAAAGTACTCGTCAAACAAAGCAAGGGAAAGGGGGGCGTTCAACTGCCAAGGGACATCAGGAAAAACCTGAAATTGAGGAAAAAAGGAATTACTGAAGGAAACGAAGAGGCTTACAAGAAATCGTCTAAGACTCCACATTGGAAGAAGAGAGAAGGAGCGATCTACCTCTCGCGGTAAGACAGGGCTGAAAAGTATCCTGAACATTACCAATTCAAAACGGAAAAACGTCGACCAAAGACTACACTCATGAAGACGGTAAAATGAAGTCTTCTCAAGGAACAGCCGAAAGAGGTTGAATAACAGGACACGCAAAAAAGAGGTTGACATCGAATTTTCATAAGGTAAAGGAAGGTCTCATAACCTTCCTAAGAAAAAGGAGCCGAACGAGATGGAAACGGGACGGGTTGGGGGAGCGACTTGATTTCATCCCAAGGAAAGGGGGGGGAGAGTCCGAAACAAACGTCTTAGATCCCTAAAAAACTGCTTGACATATCTAGGAAAAGAAGATTGTCAGGCTCTAGAGTAGGAACAAGACATTTAGAAAAGGAAGAGTAACACTTTCGACAAAGGAGATATTGGCCAGGCTGCTAATGAAAAAGAAAAAAAAAAAAAAGACATGCGTTGCGCGCGGGTGGGACCCGAAGTAAAAGACCGCCAAAAAATCTTTAACAAAATAGAGAGAGAAAACTCAAAAAAAGAACGAGATTGAGGAAGGGGTGAGGACTATGGTTCCCAGGGACGGAAGTAGTAAGGGTGCAAAAAGGAACGAAAGACGGAAAAGGACGACCGACTTAAAGAAGTAGAAAAGATTTCCCAGAGTCTTCGGGGAGATCAAACTCGAATCGCGCGAGACTTACATCAGCGAAAAGAAAGAGTCAAAAAGTTAAAGGGAAAGAGCCACCGAGGAGGGAGTCACTCTGGCGAAGGGGGAAAGTCTCCACAGTCCTTACGCCGGCAAAGGAGTAAAAAAAGGGGATGTCCTCAGGAAAAGGAAAGGAGTGAAAAAGTCAGACTCAAGGGGAGAGAAGAAGCCGGATCTTGAAGAATGTCATTGAGTAAAGGACCTGCGCAAGGAGGAGACGTCAAGACGAAAAAGGAGGAATTTCAGTACTTTGGGGACGTTGGAGGAGACACTCATGTGAGAAAGGCACGGAAGGAAGAATACAGTTCTATAAGGAAACATTTTTTAATATCTTAAAGGGGGGAGGGGGCTCAGAACTAAGTTGTATCAGGGCAGCTTGTTAATATCTGTTTCCACCTTTGGGACTTCAGTTGCTAACTCCAGAAAAAAAAAGAAAGGGAGGGGACACCGGGTATAGGGACTATGCCTGGAGCACATGGCGTCTGGCTAGAGGGTAGAGACCTTACGGATTTTTTTCTGGAAGGAAATGCCAAGTGCCGATGGGAGCCCCAGGAGAAAGGGAGATTAGTGAGGAGTTTATCCCTCCAGGCGAAAGGGGAAACGCCAGAGTCAACTTAATGCCTTGAATCGGACTGGAAAGCGTGAGGACGCTAGAGACGACTGGACGGGATCCCATCAAAAAACGGGGAATGACGAAAAAAAGCTTCGTGCTTAGTGGCTCGAAACTCCTCAACGATTGGAACCATTTCTTTGACGATTTAGCAGACTATCCTGGGCCCCGGGACTATGCAAAAAGAGAAAGGCAAGAAGGTGCAAGAACATCGGTTGACAAAAAGAAAAGCCAACGATCGCAGGGATTCCATTGACAATGGGGAGAGAGATGGATTTTCTTCACCAAGACCTGTAGAACCCAGAAAGAAGCAAGCGGAGCCATGGGATCCCCTCCTGCAGGAGCTGGGAGAAAGAATTAAGTCGCCTGGACACAGGAGAAAAAAAGCGATCGTTGCTGCGCTCGAAAGGGGACCAGCCAAATGCCTTAACGAAAGAGAGGAGGAAGAAAAAAACATCAGATTGACTACTTTTTCGGCGAAAAAGAAAAAGCTTCTGCTCGGGTCTCCGGAGAAAGAACGGGAGAAGGTGCTGCAAACCGGAAAAAAGGGGACCGACTGCTCCAAGGGAGCAGGATGAGAGTGTTTGGCACGGTGGGTACGTACTGGGGAAGCTACCACCAACTAAAGGGAGTCCGTTTAAGTAGTTCAAACAAAAAAAGAATGGAGGCGCCTACCCTTTCAAGATGCGATCTAAGGAAGGGCCTCTGCTAACACAGCCCCGGGAGGCTTAGAGAATTAAACTCCCCTCATGGAGTCTGACGTGAAAAGGAACAACTGGAACCAGAAAACTAAGAGACAGTCACCACGGGTCGAAGGGCGTGACTGATGTTCTGAAAAAGGACAAGAAAAAGGGATTACGCAGCAGTTTCTTACGCACCTTTGAAACACCCAGGCCCGGCTAAGGATGAGAAGTAAAGGAAATCCACTAGCGTCTCCCCTAGAAGGCCAGGGAGGAGAGAGTTCACAAATAGGAGCTCGAAAAGACCGACCTATCAAGACGAGCTTAATAAAATTTACTACCACCTGAAGGGAAAAAGGAGGGCGGAGGGAATGGTTACTGCCCTGTCAGCAAGGAAAAAAAAAAACTAGAGTTTACCTTTCAAGAGGTGAGGGAAACCCTAGGACTCTACAAAGAACGAATGGTAGTCGATTACCCTAATAAACAGAGGAACACGAGGGTATAGGGGGAAACGTTTTCGGGCGAAGAACTTTTGTCGCGAAGGCCCAGTCGTCCCAAGTTCTGACGGGACCAGAGAGACCAGTAGGACCTACGGTCAAAAGGAGAAAGGAAAAAGATTTGCATTTTCGGCAAAGGAGAAAGGGGGGAAAGGTGATCAAAGGAGCAATCGGGCCCTAAGAGTCGGGTGATACTGAAGATCCTTGGGAAGGAAGGTACCAGTCAGGTACTCTTCTCAAGAAAGAAGGAAAAAAGGGGCAACATTCACGAAAAGAGGGACGAGGGTTCTCCCACTAATCTTCTGGAGGTCAGAAGTCACAGTCAGAATCGGGGAAGTCGCTTTTAAAGGGAGAAAACAGAACTCTCTTGCACGAGCCGAGCACCGGCAAATTACTGAACTAGGGAGTAATCCAGTACAGGATTCTTATGATAAAGAAGGGAGAGCGGGGGGGAGAAAAACTTTTTTCTATCCGAAAAGGAAAAAGCACGAGAACCTGGGGCAGCTAAGTCTCATGACACGTGAGAAAAAAGGGAAAGGAGAGGTCTAGAGAGCCAATCATCAGAATCAAAAAAAAAGGTTAGAAAAGAGGGGAAAGTTATGGCTCCAGGAAAGAAAAGAGAGAGGAAAAGGATAACCGGTACGGCACTCTCATCAGAGGTCAGGGGGACAGCTTCTATCAAGGGCTTGAGAGAAACCAGTGGTCGTAAACAAGCTCGACCAACGAAGGAAGAAAGAATAATGAAAGATTCCAGCAAAAAAAAAAAATATGCCCAAACTGCAAGGGGAGATAGAGGGGGGCCAGCAGACAGGAGTTGGTCCCTGAAACGGATTCACTGCCTAAACACTCATCCGCCTAAAATCGCGTAGCCAAGAAAAAAAAAAAAATAAGGAGTGAAGACACGGAAGAAGGAGCAATCTTCCAGTTCATGTAAGGAAAGAAAAAGGAGTACGGCAGGGTAGACAAACGACGAACTACTAAGGGGACGATTTAGAAGGTTTACAAGAGAAAAAAGAGAATCTTGCCTACATTAGGGTCCTTATGATCTCCGGAAGGGTGAACTGAGGGCTCTGGAGGCCTCGGGAAGAGAAAAAGGGGACCCGGGGGGGCATTGGGGGAAAGGGGAAAAGCGCCATACACGACCTTGGAAAGAAAAAGCGGAGGGCGTCATGTGATGGCCGTAGGAGTTGCAAAAAAAAGGAGAAAGGTGCTAAGAAAGAGCCAGTAAAAAGGTCGTTCTTCAGCTGAAGAAAAAGGACCATCCGTAGAACTCGGCCAAGAGTATGATAAGGTTAAAGGAATAATCTAACAGGGAGGGAAGGTCTCGCAAAGGTGGGAAAAAGAAGAAGGGTCCATTCTAGGTCTAATTCTCGGTATTTAAAGGAAAGAGAATCCATGATTCTTCCCTGGAAAGGGAGAGGAAAACAACTGAGAGGTCAGGGTAGAGGATGTTGGCGAATCACCGGCCCAGGAAAAGAAAGTTAACCTGGTGCAGTCGTTCATGAAAAAAATAAGGGGACCTCTTGGCCTGTCAGGAATGCCCTTCTTGTGAGGAGGGTGAGAAAGATAAAGGGGACAGAAAGAAGGAAACAGAAAGAAGAAGAAGCAAGCCTTCCCGTGGGTAGAGGAGAAGGAGGGGGTGAGTTTTAGTAAAAAGGGGCAGCAAATAACCACACGAGGGCGAGTGTGGTAAGGGGGGGAAAATAGGGGGCCCAACTCTCACAACCATAAAGATTGAGCGAAGGACTCAATGAAAAAAAAAAAAAAATGGGGGGGTGCCGGGGAATCAAGAGTTAAGCCCAGTTCGGTTAGGCTGAGAAATCAAAAGAGAAGGGAATTTAAAGTGAACTAAGCCCGGAGAAAAATAGAGGGGGGTTGGTCTGGGAAATGGGGGAAAAAAGGAAAAAGTTTAAGGGGAGTTAGTTGATCTAGGAAGCTACCAAGAGAAGGAGGGGGGTGCGCACATAAAAGTTTAAGCTCGGTGGTATGTATAAAGCTCCGGAGGACTGCAGTACCAAGATGGCCAACAAGTCGTGAGGAGGGGAGGGGGTTGTACCCTTCTTTTGCCGGGAAAAGGGCATTCCGAAGCTGCCATACACAGTTTACCGTGTACACATAGTAGGGGGGGGAAGGAAGGGAGGAGTCATAAACGGGGGAGGGAAAATGGGGGTAGATTCACATCTCCGGAGGGAAAGGAGAAAGTCCTCTTCACGGAAAACCGGTAGGAAAACCAAATGGTAAATAGCTAGCGAGTTTCGAAGAAAACGAATCCGAAAAACTGGAAAAAAGTAACATTTCAGGGAAACATTTAAGAAAAACAGGAAGGGGGGAAAGAGGACGTACTCACAATCTCCATACGAAAACAGGGAAAAAAACGTTGACAGCTGGTAACCTGGAAAAATCTAGGCCCACTAATCCTCGCTGATAAGGGGGATGTTCAGAAAAGAGCAAAGGACGTTTAAAAGGGAAAAAAGTTTAAAACAAAAGCAAGGTAAGAGACAAGGGAGTGAAAAGCTAGCTCACGGACAGGAAGTGGTGACTTCCGGAAAGAGAGGGGGGCAATATAAAGACAACACGACAGGGCACTTGAAGGTCCTTCTCAAAGGGAATACGAAATGAGAAAACATAAAATTGGACATCTCCATGAGATGGAAACGGAGGAAAAAGGAGATGGGAAAAGACTTGTCCTATCTAAAAAAGGAGTCCTCGAAGAAGGCTCTTATCTAAAGGACAAGAAAAAAAAAAAAAAAAAAAAACTGGAGGAAAACATTATCTCCGGGACCAATTCAACGTACCAAAAAGGAGTACCGAAGAAGACAAAGTGAAGCCGTCAGGAAGACAGGTCGTATGAACAAAAGGAAAAAGCGCAAAGGTCCACTGAGTTAACAAACCGGGCTCCCGGGAGTCATAGAAGGGAGGAAGGGAAAGACCTCTGATTTTGCGCGTGAACAGGTTCAAGAACTGCAGCTCGAATAAAGGAGAAGGAGACGGGACCTTCTACTTCATTGGGGAGGTCTGGTGCACCCTTTACAAAGGGGCCCCTCAAAAGAAAGAGAGGGAGTAAATCATGAGGGGAAGATGCCTATTTCTTCGCGAAGTAGAGATCGATTACAAAGGAGGGGACTCTCGTCACCAGAGGAAACCCTTTGAATCTCATCCTCTCTGGAAGAAGAAATGAAGCTTCGAGCGGTGTGGTGAAAAAGCTACGTAGAGGGTATAAAGGGATAGTGGAAATAGCGAAAGATCTCGCATCGAAGGAGAGAACAAAACGGAAGGGAAAGTAAAATAGAGCATCTGTTCCTATGACAGAAAGAAAGATTATCTGGGAAAAACCGGAGCGAGAGAGGGAAGGAGCATCCTGCGAATTGATAAATTTCCTATGCTTGAGAATGGAAGCCAGAGGTCCTCCCCAAGCTGTAGAGGGAAACGCTAACCCTCGAATCTGTTGGGAAAAAGCAGGTCATTTAAGATCACGACGGTAGTCTTCGTAACATAGTGCAGAGCTGAAAAAACTACAAAGAAGGAGAAGGCCAGGCTAGGAGGCGAATTGTCTCAGTACTTCATTCCGTAAGAAGGGAAAAGTAAGAATAATCGCTGTCATCATCCGCAGTCGACGCCGTGCCGTGAATTTATACGCCTAGGAAAAGGGTCAAAAGCAAAAGGAGACGAAAGTCAGGAGTAAAAGGCGTGGGAGGCTACTGTGGGGACGGTGTAACGTGTCAGGGGAAGGCGAAAGGTCATTCACATTTACTACTGGATATGACTAAACAGCATTTCTTAATCCAATGTGGTATAAAAAAAAAAAAAAAAAGGGACTTACCGCTGTTTACCAGAAGAAAGAATGTGAAGCCGGCCGCTCATGATGATGTACAAGTCT
>Ga0179593_1667118_pt1 | contig 16255 bp, 24 predicted proteins | sample CZODoug2_1_08_16_FD_185931 | JGI IMG/M metagenome (GOLD analysis project Ga0179593, IMG submission 185931) | Vadose zone soil fungal communities from Angelo Coast Range Reserve, California, USA - CZODoug2_1_08_16fungal (PacBio error correction) | ecosystem: Environmental > Terrestrial > Soil >...
GGGGCGTGCACCTGGAGACGAGCTACCTGCCGGAGGGGGAGAAAGGGCGAAGGGGCTCTCCCGCTCATTGGCGAAAAAGCCATAAAAACTTTGTGGGGACCAGGGCCCGCTGGGTAAAAACCTGGGTTGGGGGGGGGGGGGGGGCGGGGGAGGGGACACAAAAATGAAGGTCGGGGGCCGGAAAACGCATAAAAAACTCTCTGCCTTCATTAACTAAATCGTCAAGGGATGTACGGGAGGGGAAAAAAAACCGGAAAGGGGGGTTTCGGGGGGGGATTACCCTCGCATCAAGGGCTCACGGAAAAACCGGCCTGCCCTGCTTAAAATCACTGGTGCGCAAATCGAAAGTGGGGAAAAAAGGGTGGGGGGGGGGTGGGGGGGGGACACTTTGGTGTTGCTTTATGAAGAAAAAAGGAACAGCGAACGAAGGAACAAGCCACTTTAAAAAGGCGGGGGAAGGGGGGAAACTGGGTAACCGGCTAGAACTTCACGCTTACAGGGAAGGGGGGGGGGCTCTCAGGGAGAAAGCCACCCCCAGTGGGACTGGGAACGCCAAAAAAACATCGAGAGAAAGAATCTGAAAAGAGATCGGAAACTGGGACCGGAAATCGGAATCGCAAATTGGCCACACATTTGGTGTTTTCTTTAAGGGATCAAAAACGCAAAAAAACAACCACAACGGGGCGGGGGAGGAGGGGAATTGGGGCACTAAAAAAAAAAGCGTGAAGGGGTCCTGGTCGGTCAGAGTAGCTTTGGGGGTCAGGGCAAAAAAGGAAAAGAACAAAAGGGGGACGGCAAAGGGTGGAATCTGGCAAATGCAGCACATGTAAGCATCGCAGGAAAGAAAGGTGCTGCATAATTCAGCATTCCTGGGCCGCGTGAAGGGATACAGGGGGGGGAGGTCAATGTGACCCCGGAGGGGAAAAAACAAGTGCTGGCGGAGTCCATTCTGTACAGGGGGCATGGTTTTGGGGGGGGGACAGGGGGATTGGGTTTGTTCAGGCAAGGCGGTGAACCACAGCGTGTCGGACGGCAGGCGGGGAACAACCTGCGGAAAGGAAACCCGTCTTGGCCGCCACCCCAGTTGAAGCAAAAGAACGGTGTGCAAGGGGAATGAGGAAAAGGGCAATCAGCACGAAAGGTTTCACCACGCATGTCGGACACACTTGACCAGAAAGGGTTCAAACGTGACTTCGAAGAGACGCAGTTCGATGGTAGTGGGAGGGTCGGGAGAAGAAGGGAAAAAGATGAAACAAACAGCCTTGTTTGTATAACGAGACCGCATAGAACTTGAGGTGGAAAGAGTCGTGGCAAGCACCGACTTCAAGCCGACCACGCCGTACAAGGGGGGTTTTGCCGGCGAAATTGGGAGGGGACACAAAAACACAAGTACATTGGGTGCGGGCATCTCAGATCCTTAATGAGGGAGTCATCACACTATTTAGGAGAACCGCGGGGGTCCAGAAAAAAAAAACGGAGTTTGGGGAAGGTGCACAAACGGGAAAAAAGGCTGGTCACAAATGGAAGGCGTCAGATCGCGAGGTGCCATTCAGTCGGACCTTCCAAGGGAACCAATGTGTGCGACAAAAGAAGGAGTGAAACGGGGGGGCCAATTGGGGGGGGGAAAACAAACGCTAAGGGGAATGTTGGGAAAAAAGAATGGCACGGGGAAATGATAACCCAAGGTGGGCGCCTGAAAGGATAACTGCGCGGAAAAAATAGGGGCGCTGGGGAAGTTGTCCAGAAAAACCACTTGGACAATTTTGCAGGCGGGGGAACCAAAGTCGGGGGGATGAGTCAAACCGGATCAGGTCAAGGGAGCGGGGTCGATTGAATGAGAATGTCACATGGAAAAGAGGGGGGTGTTCAACGGGTGGGGCACCACTACCAGTTTTCCACCGCCGCTAAAAGGGGAACAGGCCCAATGTGTCGCGGGTTTTGAAGAACGTAAAGAAGAGAGGAGGTAAATTGAAAGGGGGACGTGGGACACGAATAGCGTCCGTGTTAAAGACAAAACAAGACGCGTTGCGTTGGAGAAAAGGAAAAGGGTTAAGGGGGGGGGGGAGGAAAAAGGGGGACGGGGGGAACACACCAAACACCAATTTGAAGGGGGGGGAAGAATGGGTTCTGAGGCAACCACCTCGCGCACATAGCCCAAAAAGTGTTACTCAATGAAAGGGGAAAAAACGGCTCCATGGTCGGTACTTGGGGTGCAAGCCCGTGGGGGAAAGGAAAGGAAGAAGAAAAGCTGGGGGGACTGCTCGACGCATTGGAGGCGATAGGGGGACGAAAAAACCGGGACAAAAAAATGGAAGACAGGCACTGGTGGAAAGCAGGGGTATATTCGGGACTCGGGAAACTAAAAGAAGACAAACCTCGGGGAAATCGTCAGAGAGGGGTGGGGAGACATCCCGAGCCTAAGGGGGGATTGAGGGGGAAAAAATGATGGAAAGGCAGGGATTATTCCAGTTTTCCGGGTTAAAGGGGTATCGAGAAAGAAATTGCAAACTTTGCCTCCTTGAAGAGGCCTGATGCCAACAACGCTTGTGATAGGCAAGAAAAGACGCAAAAAGAAAATCAAAAATTGTGACTTGGAAAGAAAACCTCTGTGAACAGAAGGATAAAGGCAGAAGGAGAAGGAGGGACGAAAGGGGGGAAGCCGATACAAACAAACACACGGAGAGGAGACCCTTCAGCCATGTTCGAAACCTTGTGCAAATCACTTGGAAAAGAAAAGGCGACGAAACCATCCAACAAGGGATAAATGGGGGGGGAAAAGGAGGTCAAGTGTGTAAGCAAGGGCATCCAAACAGGGGGGGGGGGCAACCAAACGAATTAGAAAAAGTCGGCCAGATCTCGATTTAGGCAACCGGGGAAAAACGAGATAGATAAGCACTCCCCCCAAGGAAGAAAGGGAAACCAAAATGTGGAGAAAAACTCCTTCGCCATAGGCGTCGGGAAAGGGGGGAGCTCAAAGACAAAGCAACGATCCAGAATGTGGTTATCGGGGGGAAAGAATCCTCCAGACGAGCATCAAGACAACTGGCTTTGTCAGCATGAAGGAAGGAGACCAGGGAGTCTCGCAGGTCCAACAATCAGGGCCGGAAAGACAAAAAAGGCGTCTAAAAAAATATGGAGTTAAAGGTCAAAAAAAAAACGGGCTTGGAACCAGCCACAGGACCGGAAAGCCACAATGACAGACCATAAACGGCTCGTGGCCAAAAACGGGTTGCCAAGACAAGAGAAACCAAAAAGGGGACGGGCTTGTGTAAAAAGGAAACGGGAGAGGGGCTGGAGGGACCTGTTGAAATCAAAAAAACGGGAAGTCGGGGGGGGAGATACCATTGGAAAACACTGGGGGAGTGAAAACCCCCTTCCAAGCACGACGCTAAAGCAAGTAAAAAAAAGAGGACAAGATTGGGACAGGATCCGATACTCCATTGTTAAGGGGCAGTGAAAATGTTAGTCGGGAAAAATGCAAAACAGATGTGGCCAGGAAACCTCCCATCAGCGAAAAAAAGGGGACCAGAGGGTTAATGATAAACAAGATCATTTCCAAATCCAACGCCAAGGGGGGGGGGGGGGGTGACGTTGCCTGCGAAATGCCCAGGGGTGGGGGGTCGACAGGGGGAAAAAAAAAAGGTGCAGCACCGAGGGAACGAGGCGCAGGGAAAATCAGGTCTCTAAAAAGACATGTTAGCCCACAAACCCAGTGGCGTATCAGCAAATTTATTGAAAAAGGTAATGTTGTTTTTGGGTGCCCGTGGGGGATGGGGAAAAGAAGTAGTGGGTGGGGGGGGTGTGCCACAAGACTTTGATACGAAAAAAAGAATGCAAACCTGGAAAAAATGGGGGAAGGCTAAGAGGGTCTAACCCCCTTTTGGAACGGCGTGGGGGAAAAGAAAGTGGTCAGGGGAAAAGCCTACAAAGAAAAGCTGGACGTTCCACAATCTCTCCAAGAAAACAAAAAGGACTTGAAAGTGAAAAACCGATACGGATTGCAGGGGAAAGGGAGGGGGGCGTGTTACTAACATGGAAAGGAAAACAAAAAAAAAAAAAAAAAGAAAAAGAAAAAAAACACTATGTTACGGAGTTCGCGAAACCCTGGAAAAAAAGTTGGAAAACATACTTGGTCAACAAAAAGGGAAGAATGCCTGTGGATCAGTGCTAAATGGATGGGGGTGAAAATTGATTGTGTCTGGCCGGGCAGCCAAGAACACGCCGGGTCGCCAGGCGCGGGGGAAGAAGCTGTACGTGACAGTGGGGGGAGTACGGGGTCTGGTCCGAAGCGCGTGGAGCGAAAAAAAGTAAGGGAACTGGGGGGTGATTATGAAAAAAGACAGTTAACCATCCCTCCGTTGATCTGAAAGGGCCCAAGGGAAAAAGCAACGCAGTGCGCAGGAACCAGCGGGGGGGGTTTTCACGTCCCGCGCCTGAAACGCTATTTGGATTCCCACCGCAGGGCCCCACAATCAAAAAAAAATGACAATAACTTGCCCAGGGAATGAATGCGTTCAGATCCGGGAAAAAAGAAAATGAAGGAGGGAACAAACGCTGGGGAAGGGATCTGGTTAGCAGCAGTGTGTCCAAATGAAAAAAAAAAAAAAGTGGTTTTAAAAATGGGGGGGGTTGGCAGAAGGAAAAGAGCTCGTCTGGCGCATCAATGTGTTGTCGATCTGCAAAAGGCGAGAATCAAGACGAAACATGACGACTAGAAAAAAAACCTCAATCGCATCCACTTTGTTGTTTCAGCCATGGTGGGAAGGGCAGGAACACCGAAATGCACCACATTTGCAAAAAAGAGAGAATTCAACTGGAACGAGGGAGGAGCAAAACCCGCCAAGCAGCGAGGGGTGCGAAAAACGAAAAAACATTGGGACCGACCACATGACAAAAAGGCTAGAACGGGGGGACAACAAAAGGGGACAGAAAAAAAAACCCTGGGTTCCCATTCAGGGGAGGGTACCGGTCCTAAAACCGCGCAAAAACGATTATTTAACTTAGAAGGAAAAAAAAGAAGCACATCAATAGCAAAACTTTCCAATCCACACACCCAGACAGTCGAGCGCATGACCTAAACAAATCAAAGAACCAAACGTGAAGCAAGACCCCGTGAAGGCCATGTGTGCGAAAACTGGGGCCATCATAAAAAACCAGCAACCAACACCAACCAACAAACAGGCCGGAATTTAGAGCAAAGGGTCAAACAACGACGGCCCAAAGCAACTCCGGAGAAGAAAGGAGGCGCGCTTGAGACGTGAGACCGGCCAAAACTATATCAAGTGCCGGCGATCACGCACCAGAAGTACCAAAAGGAAGGACAACTAAAAAACAGGTTTGATGAGGACAGCAAGAAGTTAAAAAGGGAAAAGCGCCAGCAAAGCCAGGAAAACAGGGTGGGGAAACATGCAATCCGCAGGTGGGAGCTTCATGCAATAAGGTCAAAAGATGGAAAAAAACAAAAGAGGGAGGAGGAGAGAGAGTAGAATACCTTAGTTGACAGTCTAGCTAAAAAAAAAGAAAACTTGACCCTGGCCCAGATGCTCGGGGGAAGGAAACGAAAGAAATTATGTGGCTTGAAAAAACAATCAATGTGCTCGGAGGGTTAACCGGAAGGAAAAAAAATTGGGGGGAGGGAGGGGCAGACGCCATGATCGGAGTCGGGGCCGGTTCCGAAGCTCAAAAAGGAAAGAAAAAGAAGTTCATGGACGATCGGATGCTGAAAAAAGGTCACCGCCGGAAAAACTGGTCCAGGGAGGGTGGGGAAAAGGGGGCAAGGGGGGTACGCAAACAGATTCACAAAGAACGCACGTCTGACACTCTTTAAAAAGGGGGAAAAGGGTTAAAACTGCGCAGACAGCGGGGGGGGGCTGGCACGGGGGTCAGATGGAAAAGGGGCTTTCCATGACGAAAAGAAGACTCGGCGCAAACCGTGAGAAAAAGGGAAAACTTTCCAAGACTGGAAAAGGAAAAAAGGGCCGGCCCGACCTTGTCTACAGTCGGGGCGGGGGGGTCTCAGAAGCCAGGGCCCTCTTGGGGTTTCGCAAAGGGGAAAGCCTGACTGGGACGGGCGGCGTCTCTCGAAGTGACGGTTTGGCCAAAGGAAGGGCTGGACCTCAAATTGTCAAGGTGGGGGGTTTGTCAACCTGCAGTCACCACCGGTCCAGAAAAAAAAAAGGGGAGGCCGGGTAATCAACGGGTGGGAGGAGAGGGCAAAGAAGTAAAAAGAAAACTATGGTGAGAAAATGCAGAGAGGAAAAACGACAAAAGATGCGGCAAGAGTTGATGAATCGAAAAAAAGGGCACACTTAACAACACGAGCAAATGGAACCGGGCCTTGCCTGCGATTGAGAACGGAAAAAAAAAAAAATTGGGGCCTGGCTGGGGGAAACGAGTACGACGAAGCGCCAGGGGGAGGAAACCGGCCCATTCTACTTGCAGTTGTTCGTGAAAAAAGTTTTTGCAGGCAATGCCCAAAAAAAGGGACCCGCCCCATGTGTCGGACGCGTGTAACACAAAGGAAGAGCTTAGTTCAGGTGCCCAGGCAAAAACAAATCAGAGGCAGGAATGGCAGGAAAATCAAGCTCAGCCGGGACCATGGGAGCTTAACGGCGGCGAACGCAAAAAAAAAAATCAAAACCAGCCATGAGGGAAAGCAAAAGTTTAAGAAATGAGTTGCAGACGCGAAGGAGCCGACAAATCAAATAAAAAAAAAAAATGTAGTAAGAAGACCCGCAAAACCCAAAAAAGAAAAGGGAGTGACAGATCGGGGGCAAAGTAGACCCAGAAAAAAGAAGGGAAGGAAAAACGCCCGGCATACATAGGGGGCCGGCGCCAACATTGTCGTTCACACGACAAAAATCACATGGGGGGGGGGAAGGAATCAAAAGAACTTATCCTGGACAAGAAAAGGATAAAGACTGGGGGGACCGGAGCGCAGCTGGAAGAAAGGGGCAAGGAAGGTTGTAGCGTGGACGGAATAGGCCCTCCGCGTTCCCACAAGGCAAGGAAAAAAAAAAAATCGGTCAGAGGGGGGTGCCCTGGGGTGATGAGAGGGTATCAACAGACGGGGTCGACAAACCACTTATTGCCACACGGTTTGTTCCAGCGAAAAAACAAGATAAAAAAACAGGGAAAGTTTGAAATAATGCTGAACAAAAAGGGGGGGGGGGTGGAAAAGGATGAGGAGGCCGCCTTCGGTCAACCTAAGGGGGAAGGGCTGCCCGTGGTCACCTAAAACAAAAAACCTGGCATTGCGCAGGCGAAGGGGGGAAACTGTGGGGGGGGGGGGGTGGGGGGTGTAAAGGATCCCGTCATCATCCAAAATCGGGCTTGGATTAGAGGTTGGAACCCGTGGGGGGGAAACGGGAACAAAGACTACAGGTCACCGGGAGAGGGAAAACAATAGATAAATCGGTCCGGGCCCAGAGGCAGTGGCGGTTCAGCGTAACCCTCCCATCGAAGGGAAGAATCAAGTTGGTCATAATTGAGTACGAAAAACGAACGGTGGACGGGGGAAGAGAGGACATCAAAAAGGACTTTCTCCGAGAAAAGTGATGTAAACCAAGACCGTAACTTGTGGAAAAAAGTGGAGCAGGGTTAAAGAGGAACCAAAGCACGAAGAAGAGACTGCCCGGTGTCCGCTCGAAGGGATGGGTGCCAAAGCCCGGGGTGTACCTTACGCGAAACGAGCGCCTTGGTGTTTGCAAAAAAAAAAATAAACCCGAAGGATGGGTTGCATAATTTTTTGGCGGCCTCGTCGGCATGCAAAAACACAGGAGGGAGGCTCGTTCAAGTGAGGAAAGAACACCTTCCAGGAAATACAAAAACATTGGATCAGAGAGAGAAAGTGCAACGCAACCTAGGCGAAGAAGGGGAGGTGGGGCCGCCCGGCGCGGAGGCTCAAAACAGGGGTTCAAATCCATTTGAAAGAGAGGTCCTGACGGGGCGCCTGCAATCGGGCGAAAAAAAGGGGGGGGTGGGGGGTTATCGAAAGCCAGAATAAAAAGAAAACAGGGGGAGCAACCTAACAAATCAAATCAATGGGGGGGTGGTGGTAAAAATGAGGGGGCCGGGAAGTTGATCGGAAAAGCATACAGGAGTAATAGGGAATCACTCAAAAAAAGAGGGAAAACCGACATGCCGTATCACTATAGTGCTTAGACACTCTTCGAAAAAAAGCTAAAGAAAACCATCCACAAGGGGTTGTGCGGCAGGAATGGTTTTTTTTGAAAAAAAAAAAGAACCCGGATTCACACAAAGGGTGGTTTGGAATCAAAGAATTGCAAAAGGCGCCAAAGGAGGGACCAGTATCTCGAATAAAGCTCACGGAAGAAAACGGAGAATTCGAAATCGCGAAAACAAAAGAATCGGCCAAATTGACCAAAGATTTCGCCCAATAGGATGGGGACGTGAAAGTGGTAGAGCAAAAAAAAAGCTCAAATACAGAGGGTTTTTGGAATTGGAGGTTTGGGAAACTACGCTAAAAAAAAAAAAATCAGAGAAACAGCCTGTAGGGGGAAGAAACGGAGAAGACAGAGGGGGGACCAAATACCTTCAACAAAAAAGAACCGAGGGGGGAAAAAAAGCCAACAGCCCGCTCTGGAAGGGGCCCGTTGAAAAGGGATTAAGGTAACACGGGATTGGGGGACCAACATGCCGTAAAAAGGCAGGCAAAAAAAATCAGTGAGGTGGGGCCAAAACGCTCCAAGTGGCAACAGAAAAAAGGGAGGGTACGGGCCGATTTCTTCTCGATGGGAAAAACCAGCCGGACGAAAAGACCGTGGGGAGGAGACAATTATGGGACAATGCTTAGGGGAAAAAAAAAATCAAAAATTCATATCGCGTCAAGACGCTGTACCCGCGAAAACTTGAGAGCGTGAAGCGAGATACTCATTGTTCCGCGCGTGGGAAGGGCGGCAGGGCACAAGGGGGCACAAGGGACATCTCATCAAGCTCGACCCAACCACTAAAACACCCCCCCGAAATTGTGACTGAGGGAAACTCGGGACACTATCACACTACCAAAAAATGCCAAACTGACTTCGTCCGCCTGGAAATGCAAAATTGGGGGCGAAAAACTGGGGAACCCAGGGTCAAGCAAAAACCAAGTTTACCGATGCGCGTGAGCCAGTAGCATTTCAGTCAACCCAAACAACAGTGCGTATGGACCGCCGCTGAAAAGGGGAACAGGGGGGGGGAGCGGGTGGTGGGGGGGGGGTGTGTTTGCACCAAGGGGGAAAACTGTGACATAAAGGGGGTTTGGGGGCGCACCCGGTAAAAGCAGACTGAACCTTAACAAGGCCATACGACCGGGGGAATGCTCCGCAACCATTGTGAAAGCGGAAAACAGGGTAGAAAGCAAGCCCTACAAACCCTGAGGAAAGTTTCAGCGACAAATCACCCTCGATCCCCGGAAGGGGGACGAGCTGCTGTCCAGAAGGATCGGGAGAATCCCGGTTACAAATGAGGGGTGTCCTTGTTTAAACCCAATGGGAGGCCAGCGCAACCCCGCGTCTTGGTGAGTGGGGGAAAAAAAAAAAAAAAACGAACCGGGAAAAAAACGGGACAAAGAAGTGGGTCCACCTAAAACTCTAAGGGGTCGGGGGGAAGCTGGCTACCCCCCAGATTTGGTGGGATGGGGGGGGGGGGAGTAAATCAGAACGAAAAAGAAAATCAATTATAAAGATTGCAGTGGGCCGAAATCTTGCGAAGGGAAAGGGGTGCTTCTGAAGGGTAAACCAGCGAAAGGGGAAAAAATTCTGTTGAATCTGGGGTGGGGAAAAAAGGAAAAAGCAAAATGGACTTCTTTAAGTCGGGGACGGCAAACCGTTAACGCCTGAAGAAAACGGGGGGGGGAAAACAGGAAAACCCCTGGCTCCGGAAACTCCAAAGCGGTCAGCATTGCCCTTCAACAAAAATACTAAAAAAAAAAGATTAAAGCCCCGGCAGACAAAAAAGGGAGCACTGGGAGCACGCCCTAAGGGGGCCAGAAAGGACCTTCGGCACACAAAAAACCGCGCAAGGAAGCACAGAAGGGAGCCAGTAATACTTCGACGGAAGCAGAATGGGGAACAAGAGTCAAGTCACTTTCTGAAAAGTTGGGGGACGTTCAGAAAAAGGGGAGGAGAAGACGAAAAGGACCGCGATCAAAACAAAAAAAAAGAGGCAAAACCACGTTTGGGGGTTGGGAAAACTGGTCAAGTGGTTGGGCAAGGAAGAACCCCGGAATGCCCACATTTGCTAAAAGCAAAGGTACCGCCGGAGAGACCGCCCCCCAGAGCAGCGATATGAAACAGAAACGACAGTTCCTGGGGAGAAACGCGAGAGCAATAGAAGGAACGTAGACCAGCGAAGGAACGACAAGGGGCCCCTGTTGTAAAGGTCGGAAAGGCTGAAGCGGTACACACCACGAGACCCGAAAAAACCGTAAAAATTCGGGGGTCAAAGGAAGCAAACACGAAGAGGAAGAAAAAAAAAAAAAACACCCCGTTAACCAAAACACACATACAATGTACCGCATGCCAAGAACAGGGGGGGGAGGGGCAAGAGCCATTCGAAGTTCCACAGGGTGAAGCCCTTGATTGCGACGGACAAAAAAAAACCCAACCAAAGACATGAAACGCGGGACCATTCCCGTTCCAAAAAAAGTCCGTGAAGGCCAGAAAGGAGAATTGCGCGCAGGGAAAATTAACCCCGACGCTGAAAAAGGGCCGGAAAACAGAACATACCGCACCTCCACAAGTACCAGGGAAAAAACCAAGAAGAGGGGAACCAACTTTTTATGAAAAGGAAAGTTGAGGCAATCGGGAAAAAAAACAAACTCCAATGTGAAAGAGAAGGTATTCGAAAGGAAGAAGGAAACCCCTCTCAAAAAAAACATTAATGGGAAAGGGATCTAGCGCCCTTAGGTCGGGAAGCATTGACGGGGAGTCCGAAAGGGTGAAGGGGGGGGGCGCTACTCAACTGTGAAAAATGCCCCAAAAAAGGAAAACTTTGGGGAGAGATGTACGAGGTCAGGGGGGGGGACAGTTCAAAAAAAAAAAAAGGCCCCCCAAATGTGCTCTGAGGGAAGGGGTCCCGAGCCAATTTTCCTCGCGGGGGAATTCTTTCACGAATCGGTCGCGGCTGTCAAGCAGGTCACCGCACGAGTGGTCTGGGCTGGGGGGGAAAAACACAAAAAAAAGGAAAAAACGTCGAACCCCGTCTGCAAAAAGATGAAAAACACTGGAAAGGGGTCAGGGGGGAGCGCCAGACCAGGGTGTTTTCTGTTTCGTGGGAGGAAAGTGCTTTTCAAAAAGAACAAGCCATAATCGTCTCAGGAAGAGGGGGGCCACAAAAAAACGAAACGAACTTTGAGACCATCCGTCAAGCCATCTGGGAAACGAGGAGGATTGGCAAAACTGGAAAACGGTTGGTATCACGGCCCGGTCGTTCTGGGGGGAAAACAATAATCTCCATTCTCTTGGAAAAACGCGTCAAAGGGGGTCTGGAACGGGTTTCCGAGCGATCGCTCGAAAAAAAAGCAAATGGGTTTGGTTTCAGTCAACAAAAAAACCGGGCCGGACACACCGGAGGGGGGGAGGGGTCGTGGGAATGGGGGTGTGAAGGGATCGCGCTGGTCGCGTCGATGCTCTTGAGAGAATCTGCGACAAATATAAAGGAGCAAAAAAGTATGAAGACAAAGAAAGCGAAAAACTCAAAAGGGATACAGGGGGGCTGCGCCCTGCCCCCCGCGGTGCTACTAAAGGGGTGAACTGAGTGACCCAGGAAAAAAAAAGGCCGGCAAGTGAAGGGCCGGGGCAACAGGAGAATGCCATGGGTTGTTTTCACAGTGATTGTGGTGTTGACAGGGCAAACCGGTGGAAAGCCATAGCGTGGTCCTGAGACTCCGACAAAAGGAGATGCGGGGCGAAGGGGGGGCACGCAAAAAACTGGTGCAGAAGACTGAGGCAGGGGAAAAAAAAACGCATGGGTAAACCGCTCAACGCAAATTGTGAAAGAGCAGACAACGCAAAACAAGGGTCAAGAAAAAAACAGATAGGAAAGATTTTGCGGCGGGAATCCTAAACATTCCATTGGACAAAAAGACAGGGGACATTCACAGAGCGCCAGGGGGAAATGTGGGGAAAAAAAAAAGCCGGAAAACAGCTGCGAAAAAACCAAGAACCGGTTACGAAGGGGGGTTTGCGCGGGTTAAAACAACTACAACCTTGTTAATCCACCGATCCTATTCTGGGGGAAAGAAAAGGGGGACGGGTGCACGGGAGCGCGGCGAGAAGGAAAAGAAAAGAGTTTGTTAAGCTTTTCCCGGAGGGGCCAAAAGTGGGGTGAGGAATCCGGGGACAAGATCGAAGGTGCCCAAACGAGGGGGGAAATGAATAGGAAAAACGGCCGAAAAAAAAAAAAAAGAAAGGAGTCACACGTGGTTGTCACACAGCAAGTTGTAAAAACAAAAAAACTGATCTGTAAATAATGCGCAAGCGGAGAAAAAAATTGGGTGGGGTCAAAGAGGGAAAAAAGATCAACTAAACGCCTCGTCCCCTCGGCGCAAGAACAAAGGGGTGAAATTTCTCCACCCGGGCAGTTAGGCGACGTTGGCGGTGGATGGGGGTGTATAAAAAAGAGGGATTCCAAAAAACTAGGGAAGGGGGACGAAGTTGTGGCCAGGAACACTCTGGTGAAAAATGTCACCGACTAAAGTTCAAACGCCGCGGCCTTAGTGAACAGGAAAGAAAGATCGGGGTCGCTGGAAAAGGGAAAAAAACCTCGACGGATGGAAAAAAAATAGCAATGGGGAACATAGGGGGGGGTAAAGTCGACCTGCGGTTGGGGATGATAGGCTGAAATCAATGGTCGGGACGAAAACGGGGAGTACGGAAAAAAAAGTGGTGCCACTGGGACGGGGGGGGTAGGGAGTCACCAATACGCCGAAACGATATTTCTTGCCCTGCAGTCCGCTATGGGGGGAAAACGGGGAGGGGCAACCTGGTTAAACAGTAAACGGAAAAGGCCCGGCGCAATTGGGGGTGCAAGAGAGAACACGAATTAAGTTCCTTATATTTTCCGGGCCTCTCCGTCGACAAAAAAAAAAAAGGGTGGCGAAAAAAAGTACGACGGTCCCTTCAGGGGAAAAAAAAAAAAGAAAAAACAATCTTGAATCGGAGAGAGGGGAGAACTGTCAGGCCTATGGTACGAAGAGTTGAAGGGGGGGGCCGAAGGGGGGCGAAGGTAAAGCACGTTTTAAAAAGCCGTGAAAGATTAGAGATCCGCAGACTGCCCCTGCAATCACGGGCTGAAGGGGAAAAACAACGCTTGGAAGGAGGATACAGGTGAAGCACTTCAAAAAGAAGAAAAAACTGGAAATTGGGAGGGGAGTCTAAAAAATGGGGGAATAAAGTGATAAAAAAAGAAGAAGACGAGCGATAATCAACATACAACCCAAGAGGGGAAGGGAAGGACACTTGAAAAACCACCAAAAACACATTGTAAGGGGGAACAAGTACCCTAGAAGCCACCAACCTGACGTCCAAAGGGAAGGCCGAAAGCATGGTTTGATTGAGGGGGCGTCGACTTTTTGTAAAAGGACCAACGCAAAGAAAAAAAAAAAAAAACGGGGGGGCAAATCAAAAACAGGGACAAAAAAGAAATTTCATGGGCGGGGGGGAAAAAGTGCAGGAATCTCGAGATCGGTCAAATAATAAAAAGATCGTAGACGCGGACAAAAAAACACCGCAAGCGGGCCCAAAAAAAAAGGGAAAAAAAAGAAGGGGCCTCCATAGGGGGATGAAGTTGACTTCTGAAGCTCTCTCACCGTCAGGGGGTCCAGGAGGTGGTGCCGAGACGCAATCGACGTATCTCAAAAGTCGAAAAAAAGCCTGCTTGATTTCCTGCCGACGGATGCGGAAATATCGCCTGGGGGGAAAACAAAAAAAAAGTGGGCGGTCGAGCAACAAAATTGACCCGGGGAACTGGGACGGGGGTGAGTAAATGGAAGTTGCACTGCACCAAAACCGACATAATCGACCAAATTCAGAAAGCTAAGTTGCGGCCCGGGGGGTGACGGCAAGCCATATCCAAGGCAAACGTAGGGTCTGGTGTCGTAAAAAACTTTCAAAAAAATAGAGCACACCTTGGGGGGATCAGCCTCTAAAGAACAACGGAGGGTAAACGAACGTGGAAGAGCACCACAATATTCATTCAGTACCCTTCCAATAGCAGTCCGAGACGGGGAACCCATTAACCGTGAGGAAATCGGATCTCTTGTAAAACGGGGTAGGAAGTCGGGGGAAAATGAAAAGGGGAGACGGTACATCTCAAAAAAAATCAAGCTGCCAGAACAACCAAGTTCGAGGGGGTGACTGGGACTAGGGGATCATTCCAAAACTCCAAAAACCAGGAAAAGGAAGCCTGAAAAATGACAGGGAAGAAAAAACCAATTCAATAAAGCCATGGGATGGACGTAGAGCAGTGGGGAACTTTCAACCAGGTACGTACCCAACCAACCGAAGGGTACAAAAACCTCACAATTATGGTGACAAAAGGGTTTGGTGGGGGGAAAAAAGCTGAAACAAACGTGGAGGGGGGGGTTTGTGCGCACTCCGAGGGGACAATAGAAAGACGGAGACCGTGCAACCGCCGAAAAAAGCGAGAGGGGGGCCAAAAACAGGAAACCACCGGGTTGGAAAAGGGCTGGAAGGGACCTAAAGGGGAAAAAAGAAAAAGGAAGCCTGGGAAAGGTTTTTGCGACAAAACGGCCCAGCCGCTGGAAAATGAAAAGGTGTAATCTGTGTCCATAAGGGTCGTGAGAAAGAACATGAGTGGGTTTTTTTGGGGGGAGTGGTGCAAGCGCCGCAAAAACCCTCCAATTAGGGGGGGGAAGGTCGACCAACAAAAGACGAAAAAACAGATGCAACGAGGTTTCCCAAACCCGACAAAGTAAGGAGGGGGATCGATGCCTAAAACGGGGTGAATTTGGACCGGCATATAAAAAAAAAACAATCCACGAACTCGCTGTCAGCGTGAAAAAAGGCCCGGGGAAACAACTGGGGTACTGGCGCTGGGGGTTGCAAGCCAAGTCCGGGGGACGACACGGCGATGATGCAGGGTGAAAAAACGCAGGACCATCTTCCAAATCCTTCGTGAAGAAAAAAGGGGAAGGCCTTCAATCAAACACCGGAACGCAGCGCCTTGACGCCACGGGGGGGAAAAAAATAAGGGACAAGACATGGAAAAAGGCCAACAATCAAGGGAAGAAAAAGAAACAAAAAAAAAAAAAAAAAAAAAAAAAAAAAAAAAAAAAAAAAAAAAAAAAAAACCCAAATGACCAGTAGAGAAAAAGGCCTCAAAAAAAACTGGACTTCGTCGCACTTAAGGGGGAGGACCGGAGGGACACTCCCAAACGCGAACAGAAATGATATCAGCCATTAAAGGGAGACTAAAAAAGGGTTCAAGTTGGGTGCAGTCTTGAAAGAATGAATCACGGATGCACGAGAAAAATGTTTGGGAAAGGGGTTACATATCTGCATGAGAAATCCGACGAAGACAATAAGAGAATAACCGACCCAAGCACATCCACGGTGGGGGGTGGGGGGACCAGGCCGGTGGTGGAATGGGGAAAAACACCAATGGATCAATTTACTCTAGGGCGAAGAGGGACGCATCCGAAGAAGACCGCCACACAAAAAGAGTGGGATTTGTGGGGGACCAAGAAGAAAAGGAACCGTGAGAACCACAGGGGGGAGAAAGGTAAAAGAAAGCACGCACTGAAACGGGGAACCACTGGGGACCACGTCAGAGTGCTTAAACGGAAGAAAAAACTGCCGAAAGCAAGCGTTTCGGTCCAGGGAAAGACCATCAAAGAAGGGAACACCTTAACACAAAAAAACAGACAATGGGGGAGAGATGCCAAATTGGGGAAATATCAGCTGCGGGGAGTTACCCGGGAATGCCCTTGATTCAAAAGGGTGAAAGCAAACCTCCACCCTAAAGGGGGGAGGGAGGGTAACATCAGCAAAGTAAACTACGTTCGTAAAGACAGAGAAGGAACATAAAAGGGGAAAAAAAAACGCTGACACCCCGAAACGAAACTGACCGGCGAACATACAACAAAAAAAAGTACAAGACGGCTTCCCATCCCGAGGAAACAAAGGTGATGAGGCGCCATAAGTAGGGCCATATATCACCGAGGAAGGGAGAAAAGAGAGGACATCAAAAAAAAAATCCGCAGGGGGTAATTTTAAGAAGGACCATCCAG
>Ga0179593_1782324_pt1 | contig 16254 bp, 27 predicted proteins | sample CZODoug2_1_08_16_FD_185931 | JGI IMG/M metagenome (GOLD analysis project Ga0179593, IMG submission 185931) | Vadose zone soil fungal communities from Angelo Coast Range Reserve, California, USA - CZODoug2_1_08_16fungal (PacBio error correction) | ecosystem: Environmental > Terrestrial > Soil >...
AGAAAAAAGGGGGACGAGAGGGGGGGGGGGGAAAGAAAGAATCTTTCCTTGAAGACTTGGGTGGTCTCGACGGCCTACCCTATAGGGAAAAGGAAACGTAAGCAAACGAAAAAAACGCCGCACAAGGAATATAAGATAAGGAAAAAAACCTTCCCATACAACCTGGGGGACCTGAGGGGGAAAAAGAAAAGTTCCAAGAATAGTAAAGGGCAAAGAGGCCGGAAAGAACGTTGAGGAAAAACGCTTCAAAAGACCCGCAAAAACGGGCGGCAAAAAAGGTTTTGAGTCGGGAACAAATCCAAATGTAGTTGGGGGGAGGTTGGGCGAGGCAGGAAAGGGGGGGGACTACAGGAGGAAGAAAAAAATTGTGGGTTGGAAAAATTTTCCGAAGTGGGAAAAAGGAGGGGGACGGGGGAGGGGAGAAAGAGGAGGAAACATAATGACCATAACAGAAAAAAAAATCACACCTAAAAAGGACGAAAAAAAAAGAAGAGGGAGGGGGAAGAAAACTTTCTCGCTGTGAAAGGAATTTCGAGGGCCGGCCGGCCTTGGGGTTGGTCGAGTGGACGTGGATTACGTGTTGAAAAGTGCTGTGGAAAAAAAGAGGTCTGTTATCGGGAGATCAACCCACAAGAAGGTGGTGGAGGGGAAAGGGCCCAGCTTCGTAAAGGGAGAAAAACTTAAGAAGGGAAGGAGTCCCTGCCATATCTTTGGGGTTGGGAAGGGCCTGAAAAATGTGGGAAAGGTTGGATAAAAAAGAAATCGTCCAAAGAAGGGGAAGGCGCTTTCGCCACCGGCTTGAAAAGATAAAGGGGGAATCATCCCCGTTGGGTGGAGGCCCTCAACAAAGGAGGGAGGGGGGGGCTGGATCCGTAGAAGCTGGGAAAAAGGGATTTTTTGGGTTAAGGGGGGCCGCGAAAACGCATTTAATGCAGGCCGTGGGGGGAAGGGGAACTCTCCGTAAGGGAGAAAAAGAAAAAAAAAAGTTGGAGGGGGAAAAACACCAAAGTATTTTGAACTAAAAGGGTGGGTTGTCTTTCTTGGCATCCTATGGAAGAAAAAGGAGGGAAAAGAACAGGTTGGAAAAAAAGTCCTTCCCCGGGAGGGAGGTGGGGGGGAGAAAAGGGGAAAGAAAGATTTAGCGGCAAAATTAAACGTTTTCAGCCGTGGGAAAGTAGTAACATATAAGGGGGAAAACAAAAGAAAGACTAACCACAAAGGGGGTCGGAATGGAGAAAAAAAAACAACAAATGGGGGGCTATTGGGAGAATGAAAAGGGGAGGTGAGTCAGTTGAAAATGCGGAATCAAAAAGGGGGGCTGTCTTTAAAAAGGTTCCAAAAGGGGTTGGGGAAAAAAAGTAAAAAGTTGGCCCGGGAAACACCTGAAAAGGGGTTAACGGGGGATGAAAAAAAGGAACAGTTTGTTGGACCGTATTGAGAAAAAAGGAAAACAATTTGACCTGGCTTTAAAGGAAAAAAAAAAAACTTCTTGAGGGTTTCGGGAAAAAACTTTGTTCCCATCTCGACGAGGAAAAGGGGAAAAATGGACTTGGAAAAAAAAAGGGGGAGTTAAGGTTTGTTGAAACTGGAACGAAGGAAGGGGATGAAGGCCTTGCGCAAAAGGACAGGTCAGCAGGGCAACTACTGAGAATGGAAAAGGGGGGTTTCTGGTTTTCATCGCAACCACTTTAGAAACGGATCAGCCCATGAAAAAAAGGAAAAAAGAGAACTCTGAAAGAAGGGGGAACGGGAAAGGAAGGGAGAAATATCGATCTTTTTCCGGAAAAAAAAAAACGCGTGGTCAATGTGCTCCCCGCGAAAAAGACTTTGAACACAGTGTCGGCAGGAAAAAAAAGGGGAAGAACCCGGAGGCGAGAGGACCGTGACATGAAATCATTCGGGGAAAAAGAGGGGCGCACAAATTTGGGGGAAAAAGGGGGCTAAAGAGGGGAACAACCCGCTCAGGACGGGAAAGGGGTTTTCGCTTTAAAAAAAAGCCACCTTGTGTCAGAGAAAACTGCCAGGGGTAACCAAAAAGGGAGGGCAAAAATTCACGTGTGGGGTGCCAGGAGACTATAATCGTGCAAAAAAAAAAAATCCGTGTACACTAGTCGAAGGGGGAAATGTAAGGGGGACCATACGAAGCTCGATAAAAAGTCGCAAAATTTTGCTATGGAAAAAACCACGACTAGAAAGAACAGTTTCAAAGTACCCGTTTAGGAGGGGGAAGGAAGGGCCAAATTTCCTATTCAAGGAAAAAGGGTGGAACAGAACGGCAAAAAATTAAATTGAATAGGGGGAGGGAGGCGCCGTTTCGAGGCTGCAATGGGGAGGAAGAAGAACCCCTTTCGGAAAACAAAAGAAAAAAGAAAAAAAAGTTTTTTATCTAGGACACATCATCCTAAACAGGGAGGAGTACAAAAAAAAATACACAAATGTGAGAAAAGCTACTCTAAATTTTGAGAGGGCAAAAAAAAAAAAAAAAGGAGAAGGAAAAGAAATGTCGTTCGGCCAGCCTAAAGGAACCGGATTGTGTTGTTGGGAAAAGGTGCTGGAAAGTCGCTGGAAAGGGAGGGAAAGAAGTTTTGGGCAGGCAAGAACGGCGAAATCAAAGGGGGAAAATGAACAAGATTAAGGGGGGAGTTAGGGAAAACTCTGCGCTGGGGGGTGGAAAAAAGAGGGTGGTAATGTGGGGAGGCCAAGGCAAGGCAAAAGTTTACGGAAAAAAGGGTAAAGGAGGAAAAGGTATTCCGAATACGGGCTCCTGGGAATCCGTCCGCCTTGGACAAGGATTTCGCGAAGGGTGCCGGACAACAGGGGGGGGGAGGGGGCGCTGGAAGCGAAGTAAAGGGACACCCTGCTAGGTCCGTTGGCCAGAAATGTTTTTGCCGGATTGAGCAGGGGATACTGTATAAATCAGCAAGGGAAAAAAAAGAACAGCCCCTTGAACCGGAAAAAAGGGGACAGAAAGTGAAGAGCATTCGAGACCGAAGGGCCAGGAAGAAGGGGAAAAAACAGACCGAGAAACTAATGAAAGAAAAGGCCTTTGACTTTTGAAATGAAAAAAAGGAATCACAAAGCCAGAGGGGGTGATGTGACTGCAGGTGACGGGAAAAAAAAGTGGGGGGGGAGGATTAAACGGAGGAAAAGGGGAAAGGGGGGGGGAAAAAAAGGGGAAAGCCCCGCACAAACAAAGAAAAGCCCCACAGAACAAAACTGAAAAAAAAGGGATCAATGAGAAATGAAATCCTTGCTGTTCAAGCGGGGAAGGGGAATGTGGAGGAGAAACGTGGAAATTCCGGTAGAGGGGGGGGGGGGAAATCCTTACTTTCTGCGAGGGGGGGAAAAGGGGGACAATTGGGTTGGGGGAAGGGGGAAATGAAAAAAAAAAGTATTCAATCCGCCTGCGAAAGAAAAATCGGGGGGGGAATCCAAGGGTGGGAAGCGGGGCAAGAGCGGACCAGCAAGCCCGTGGAAAAAAGGACGCGACAATAACCCCGGACAGAATGAGCGACGGGGAAAAGGACGACCAAACTTATTAGAAAAAAAATCGCTCAGGAAAGGGTTGCCGCAAAGGGCCTGTGGATCGAGGCAGACAGAAGGACCAAAGTTCCAGAAAAAAAGCCGCCGGGAGAAATGCCAAACGGGTGAATGGGAAAAGAAAAGCCCGTCTGAAAAATTCTTGGGGGAAAAAAAGAAATGCCAATCATCCAAGGAGTAGTCTAAATCCCATCCTACCACAAAAAAGGAAGGAGGACCGGAAAAGCTGCCAAAAAAAAGTCTGTGGGGGGAAAAAGCTCGGAAAAAAATGACAATTGGGAGGGGGGGAAAGACCAGAGGGGGTGAGTGTAAAGGGGGGGGGGTCTACGGAGAAAAAAGGAAGATCCAGCAAAAGGAACACTTACCGGCCCGAAAAAAAAGTAAAAATAGGTAATTCCCGAAGACCTGTAGAAAAAGACACATTGAGGAAAGCGTAAAAAAGGGAGAGCCCCAAGAGGGGCAAGGGGGTCAAGGGGGGGCCGTTTGGGCGGGGACGTCCAAAAGAAAATTCCAAGAGAAAAAAAAAAATAAACGCAAAGATAAACGCCGCAGGCAGGGTGAGGCGCAAAAATCCTCGCAGGGTTGGTGGGGGGGGCAAACGGTCAGAGGAAAAGAACACAAAGATAATCCCTTTCCAGTGCCGGGCACAGGGTCCACCAAAGGGGATCGAAGGGGGGGGGCCCTTTTACGGAAAAGGCCATTTTTTGAAAAAAAAAAAGGGGACCCAAAGAATCCCAAAAATGGGGTGCCAGAGGTCAAGGGGGGCCCCGAGGAAAACATTACTTAGGAGCAAAGAGCCTAAAGAAGCTAACAGGGGGGCGAGAAAGGCAGTGGAAAGGATTCCCAAAAAGAAAGGTCAATATCCCTCCTTAAAAAAACGGGGCCCCCAAGGGCCGAAGGAAGGGGGGGAACAAACGTCCCCCCCTAAACGCCCAATCGGGGAGGGGGGGGGGAAAAGAGGATTCGAAAATCGAAATTTAAATGTTGGACCTGGGGGGGGGGATTCAGAGTTCGGGAAAGAGGCTAAATGTGGGCAGGTAGGACCCGGTTTAGAACAAAAATTAAAAAAAGGGGGGGAGGGGGTCCATCATCGCAGTTGAGGGAGGATAAAAAGGCGTTTTGATCGAAAAACCTTTTGAAGAGCAGAAAACAGGGGACAAGGACGAAGGGGGAACAAAACCCTTTAAGAGGACAACACAGGGAAAAGAGTGAAAAGAAAGGAATGTGGAGATTATGGGAGACGGCAGAGTTTGGCGGAAATCCGGCTTTGGTGGGGGCAACAAGGAAGGGACCCTAGGGGGAAAAAGGGGCAATTGTTTTGGTCCAAAAAAACGATTTCAGGTTTTTACAAAAAACCCGGGCTGGGTTGGGGGTAAAATCGAAACGCGGGAAAGGAAGAGTAAATCTTTATATAATCAAAGACAAATCAGCTCGGGGGATGGGGAATGAAAAAAAACTCGGGGTGTTACCTCTTTCTGAAACGTTTACTCAGATTAACTATGTGTAGAAAACTTCTGAGAAATTAGAAGGTTGCAGAGGGTAGTAAAGAAAAGTGTCACCGGAAAAAAACACCCATGTTATTGAAAGGCGTGGGAAAAAAATCTCCCATAAGGGAAAGGAAAAAGACCGGCGAGGCAGAAGTTGTTCCATTTAAGGGGGTTTGGGGGAAAAGGAAAAAAGAGTTACGTCACCGGGGAAGGAATGCTATTCGAGACGGCAGGGATCGTATAGCGGAGGGCCAAAAAAAAAAGAATTCTGGAGACAACATTACACTTGGGGCCTCCCGTCTGGGAAAAAACTTGAGGTTTTAAAGGAACATCACAGGAAAAGAGAGGGGGAGAAAGAGAAATTAAACACCCACCCAAGGGGAAAAAGGCCCCGTAACATCTGGGGGCCTAAACGCGAAAAGAGCCGGAATTGAAGCAAGGAATGCGAGAATTGAAAATCGCCGGAAAGGAGGGGAAATGACTACAAAAACCAACTCTGAAAGGTCTATTGTGTTTCTGTGCATGGAGGGTTTTGTCAGAATGGCAAAGGGGGGGCCGTGAAAGGGATTTCAAAGGGGGGGGAACAAGTCCACCAGGAAACTACGAGAGCAGCGATAAAAGAACGCCGTCAACAGGGGGGGGTTCCTTTACGGAAAAGAAGGAAAACACGTTAATACTTTAAGAGAAGAACTTCAATGGCATTCCCCTGCGCATAGGGAAGAAGGAGCAAAAAAAAGAGAATTTGCCGGGGAAAAAAAAAAATAAAAGCCGTATGCAGGTTTTTCGCAGAAAATCTTCATCAAAAGATGGGGGGAGGGGGGACTGGTTAAGGGTCCATATTTTTCTTTTAAGTCTTCTACAAAATTCAGATTAGAGGAGAACTCACACAGAAGAGAAAATTTTGAAAGGGGACACGCCAAAAAAAGGTCCGGAACAATGGGGGTTTCCACCGAAGAAGGAAAAAAAGATAGGAACGGGGGAAGGGGGGACCACCCTAGCCAGGAAAAAGTTTTGCGTACCGCCCGGCAAAGAAAGGGGGGGAGGGGTCCTTTGGGAGGTGCGCACATTAGAACCTCGGCCGCACTGGGTACAAAAAAAAAAAAGAACGCGAAACTTCAAAAGAAGCATTTTGGTAAGGGGAGAAGGGACTTCTAACGAGGTAGCCCAAAAAAATCGGCTGCTGGTGGTTTGCAGTAAACTTAACTCATGGGTAAAAATGACGTGAGAGAGGGAACGTCTTTCTGAGTCGGGTGGGGGGGGTGGGGGGGGGGGGTTGGTGTGGAGTTTGGGGGAAAGTTCCCCAAAGGAGACCATAAGGCGGGGAAAAGACTTCTTGGGAAAAAAGAGGGATACGTTCAGGAAAGAGCATCCAAAAAACAAAAAAAAACCAAGAAGAGATAGATATGGGTTGGGCGGACGAAGGTCTTGGAAAGATTTGCACAGGGGGGGGGGGAAGAGGTTAATTGGTCTGAAACGTGGCACGTTGGAAATATCGGAAAAGAACAGAAACGTAGAGGGGTAACACACAAGAAAGTAAAAGGGGAGCACGAGTCCAAGAATTACAAACTTTCCCAAAGAAGGATTGGGGAAGCTTCTGAAACTGAGGAAACTTGTCGTCACCTAGGGACAGAGGTGCGCCACGCTGAGAAAAAATTCCGTGGGAGGGGGGAAAGGCAAGTCCAACTTTTTTAAAAAAAGACTATAACCGAACATGTGGGGTGAGGAGTAATAAGATTTGGGAATCTGTAGGTGGAAACGAAAGGACAAGTTTTGTTCCTGAAAAGGGGGAGAGACCCCAAGGAACCGTCTTTTTACGGGGGGTGGGAGGAAAAATAGAAGGGTGGGGAGGGGAGGGGGAAAACAAACCCAAGCTGAACAGGGAACCTCGTTTAATATCTGCGAAAATGAAACAGAAATTGACAGGGGGGACGCTCAGAAGAAAGGAAGGGCCCAGAAAAACTCAAGGCAGGGGATATTAAAGTGGGATTGGAGGGGAGATAAAGTTCAAGTATCAAGAAGTCGAACAAATTAAAAGGGCGTGAGGGGGGGGGGGTGATCGGAGAAAATAGCAGCCGGGGGGTGGGAAGGGAAATTCCATGAGAAAAGACCTTCAAACCAAAAAAAAAAAAGAGGGCAACTGAGAAGACCGTTTTTTTAGTAAAAAACCATCGAAAGAGGGATCAATAATCGCGGGTGGCCGGAAAAAAAAAGAAACTGCCCGGGGGGGGGGGGAAAAAATTAGTAAAAAACAAGTCACCTCCCTGGAATCCCGGGGGGGGGGGGGGTCCATTCTCGGAAAAAAAGGTCTGTACTGTGGATGTGAAAGGGTAGGGAAAAGTGGGCCATCAAAAAAAACCGGAGGGGGGGTAGGGTTTTCGGGGAAGGACAGGGTGAAAAAAGGGCATTTTAGAGGAGGGGGGCAGGGGCCTTAGAAAATCCCTGTTGATTCTTGGCAAAAAAAAGGGGGATTGACTAAAAGGGTAGTTGGTTTCAATTCAAAATAAGATTGGTCGAATCAAGAACATTGCGACCGAAATGGTGGGGTTCATTTTTTCATCAAGTGAAAAGGTGAATTTAATCTTATAAGACATGGACGTAGGGGTTACCCCTCAACATAATTTCTAAAGTCTGAAGCTGACACAATCCGTGAAGTGAGGCTGTCAGAAAAAAAGAAAAAGGGGTTGCTTAGTGGGAACAGGGGGAGGTTGCTTTTACTAGAAGCTTAGGGGTGGAGGAAGAGGATGTGGGGAGGGGAGGCTGGAGGAAATTCCAAAAGGCATTGACAGGGAAAAAAAAACAACTGTAAGGGGCTTAGAAGGTTTGGGGTTTAAATACCCCCGGGGACAGTTTTCCACACGAAAAAAAGTGTGTGTTGTTCTAAAAACCCAAATCCGGCTTTCCTTTACGCACTAACTCCAGTTTTGGGGCAAGTTGGAGCCGGAAGCTTGTGGTTGAAAAAAAGAAAAAAGGAGAACTGGAAGAGGGCAGACTGACTGTGAAGGGGGGACGCTTTTAAGGTTTGTGACCAAGAGCGTGTCGGGCCAAAAAGGAAATGCTGCGCCGAAGCAAACGATGGGGCAACAGAAAGGACTGCGGAGAAACATATTTTTGGTAAAGCACACCGTGGGGGGGTGCTAAAAGGGGGGCAAAAATTGGAGGGAAAAAAGAAATCCACGTCAAGGGGGAAAAAGTGGCGGGAAAGACTCAAAGAGGGGAGAAAACATCTTTGGGAGGAAGCCTTTCATGGGATTCAAAAGAAACAGGGGGGGGGGAACCGCGGAAAGGGGAAAAAAACCAGGGGGTGCCTCGGGTCAACGGGGATATGAAAAGGCTTACTGAAACGGAAGGTCTTGGGGGCCTCGAGACCTTGTTAGACTCCGGGACACGCCCTCCAAGGAAAAGTCATGGGGGAAGGGGCAAGTGGGGAGACCTGAGCAAGCGGAGCTAAGTGCGAAGGGGAAACCAAAGTTTGAACAACCTAGGCACAAAATTTCATAACTAAAGGGGCAAATCATAAAATCTTCCCAGGTCGGGGGGGGAAGGGGGACCCTCATCCCTATGTCAAAACTGTCAACATTTTTCCTCTCTGAATGGGTCTCGCAGGGCGGGGCCGGAACAAGAAAATGGAAAAAATTTTGGAAGAGAGGGGACGCAATCACAATCACCTCCGAGGCGGTTGGACAGGTGGTCGGGGAGGGGAAAAGGGGAAATTTCTATGGCAGGGACAAAAAAAGAAAAAAAAAAATTTCAGAACGGGGGAAGGAAAATCACGTAGGAGGGGGAAGCTGTAGGAAAGGGACTTTAGGAAAGGCCAGAAGACTTTTTGTCGATTTTTAAACAGACCTGGAGGGGGGGGGGGGGAAAAAGGGGGCTGAGTTGGGAAGGGTGATACCCATGGACATAAGAAGGACCAGCTACTGTCCAAGTTTGGGGAGTTCAGACTGAACGAAAAGAGTTTCCCTGCAAAGGTGTAGTGCAACACGGGTGGGGGGAGGCTGGTAGTATCTACTGAAATCGGGATGCTGGGAGGCGCTTGACAAATATACGTCTTAAAGGATTCGCTTCACAAGAAAGGTTGGGGTACTTAAGGAAACGGTCCGCCGAGAAAGGAGAGACGGGGGGGGGGGGGTGGCGGAGAAGCGATTTCGGGGCAAGGGGTTTTGTGAATGCGCACACTGGTAAGGACGTGGGTCTTGGAGGATGAAGGGGGTGAGTCTGTCGCCCGTGGAGGGTGCCGGGGCCCTAGGTACTCCGAAAGGGTGCAGGAACACTGGGGGGGTTCACTTCAAAAAAAGCGAGAGGGAAAGAACGAAGGGGCACCTGGCATCCCTTCCCCCCTGTGGATTAGAAGGGTTCTCGCCGGGCGCCCTAGGAAAGGGGTTATCAATTACTGTATTATCAGGTTTGACTCATCAATGCAATCGAAATTTTGTAAAAAAGGGAGCTGTAAGAGGGAGGAAAAGGGGAAGGAATGTTTGCGGAAGTGGGAAAAAACCTGGTAAACGGCACGCCTGATTCTTTGGAACGGGGGGGGAGTTGAACACAGGGCGTTTCAGAGTTTATGTAAGGGAGGTGCTCTCCACCCCTGTGGTAAACAATCTCAAACAACAACCGGGAGGGAGAGAACCGAAACAACAAGTTGGTGGGAACCCCGAAGACAAGAATAAAGTCTTGACGCCGGGGTCATTGGGGAAAAAAAGGAAAAAAAAAGGATGCAGTGGGTCCGTCCGTTGGGCCGTTCTTGGGGAACATGCGGTCTCGAAAAAAAGAATACTTTCTGCAAAAAAAAAAAAAAAAGGCGGTCCCAATGGCGTTTGAGACGGGAGAAAGAAATAACAATATTTGAAAAAAAGTATCGGAAAGAAAGAGAACATCGGCAAAAAAAGGGAGAAACAGGGAAGGGCGCCCGACTGCTGCGGGGAACACCAGGTTCCCGGGGGGAAAAAAAAATATAACTTGTGAAAGTACACTCAATGCCTAAGGAACCCAAGAGCACAGGATACCATGCGCGACCTTAAATTGCAGGGGCACGGAAAAAAAAACTGGGGGGAAAAGACACAAACAAAACGCACCACAGCCGCGGAGGCCAACCTGATGTGAATCAGCAAGGTCTGGAGCACAAAAAAGGGAAGGCCAACATCCAGGAAGTCCCCGCTCCAAAAACCAAAAAGTAATACAAAGGAAATCGCCGGCGGAACGGACATCTGAAGAAAAAACTTACCATCGAAAAAAGCAAGTGGACTGTAAGGGAAAAAAGGGGGGAGAAAGGCTCAAAAGGAAATTTCCAAAAGAAAAGGAAGAGGGAAAATCGAAAGAAGGGGGCATGGGTTCAAAAAAAAAACATGCAGATGACCTTACCAGAACGTAAACAAAAAAAAGCCAACCAGTCCTTGAAATTTAAAGAGGGGGGCGTGGAGAGGAGAAACAGCATAGAAAATGGAGAGTAACTCCCGAAGAAAGACAACAAAAGAAAAAAAAAAATCTGGGGTGATGCGGACCGTACTTGATTTGAATAGGGTTTTTTGCAGGAGATCAAGGGCAAGCGGGGAAAAGACCAACATATATAAAGGGAAAAACAATGGGTTGACTAATATGAATGGGGAGGAACTTTATTGAGAACTTTGAATGGGCCGGAACTTTTGGGCAAAGGAGCAACGGGGATCGTTGCGACAGGGTTGAAGGAGAAAAAACCATTGACAGGAAAACTGCTCAAAGAGAAAAAAAACCACGGTGAAGCTAAAAGGCAAGAGACAACGTGTCAGGAGAAAAAAACGTTGTGGGCCATAGAAACAACAGGAGCCTGATGGGGTCCACGTCTTTACGCGGACAAAAACAACGCTGTAACTCTGTAAAGGAAAGGCGGGGATATTCAAAACTAAAGGTCAATTTTGGGGATTTCAAAACAAAGGGGACTATGAATTAGAGAGATCCGGGGTTTTAGATGAAACAAAAAGAGGGAAAAGTGAACTCCGCAAAGTGGTTTGACCGCTATGGGGGAGCCGGAGAAAAAATCAAAGGACGAAAAAGAGGTCCAGCCTGTTTTAAGGGGTAAGCGTCCGCAAAAAAATTGAAGGACAAATTCAGGAAAGAAGGAAAAACTGGTTGAGCAAGAAAATGTATTGTGGAAGAAGGCTTGGCATCCGAGGAAAACAGGGAAAAAGAAAAGGGTCCTGTTTTTTGAACCGACAAAGAAGAGGGTGGTTTTTTTCTTCAACAACGTGAGGTTGTAATTGAAAAGAAAGGCCTTCAATATCCGGGGGAATTAAGCGATAGAAAAAAAAAAACCCACAGAAGAAACTCAGGGGGCCAAAAATATTTTGGTGAGAAAGGAAGGAACTGGTGGGGGGGGGGTTGGGAGGGGGTAAACAAAATTATGACTATTGGGGAGGGAACACGGCAGGACAGGGGAAAAGAAAAGCTGAAAGAGAAAAAGGGGGGAAAAAAAAAAATACACCCTCAAAAGCGTGAGACTCAAGAAGAAGGACTTGACTACAAAACGAAAGATGGGGTGAAGAACGACAGAAGGGGGGAAAAAGAAAAAAAAGGTTCCAGTGAGAGTTACGAGGAAAATGAAACGGCAGGAATTATACATGCTGGGGGACCATCACCTGGGTTGACGGGAAAAAAAAAATACCACTACTGACGTCCTCAGGGGACAACCAGCAATTTCTGAAGAACAGAACAAGATGAAGGGGGGGGGGGCCTAAAAGACAACCCAAAACCAAAGAAAAACGGACAGAGTGTAAGGGAGAGAAAAGGAGAACCCGGAGGATTTGAGATTGGAAAACTTCATGCGGCATACCTGGGCAGAATCCCTCCTCGGTGGAGAAAAAGAAAAAAAAAAAGCGTAAAAAAAAAAAAAAAAAAGCCCTCTTTGCCGGGGGGAGGGCGCCGGTAAGTCTTATTGGGGTTTTTCTAGGGGTTTCTTGAAGGGGACGTGAAAAGGTGGAAAAGGTAAGCGAAAAAACGACCACCAGGGCCCTTCCTCCGGAAGAGGGGGAGCGAGATACCAAAGGAAAAAAAAAAAAACGCCGCAAGGTCGGAAGAAGTGAAAAAGGAACAACTTAATCCGCCAAATGACACTTCAGAAAAAAAAGGAAAGGGGCCGGCGCGGAGAGCTAAGGGGAGGGGCAACCAAAACGGAGTAATTGCCGCAATTGAGGGGAATGGTTCCTGAAGGGTCAAAAAAATCCACGGGGGGGGAGGGAAGGGGGGAGGTCCATGGGGGGTCTCGGTTTTCTCCGCCAACAAAGGGGGTCTTCTTCTCAGAACCGGAAAATTTTTTCAGGGGAGGAGCAAAACAATTATGGGGAGGAGGGGGGGGGGTTTACACCCTCCCGAAGGGTTAAATCACTACGTTGGGAGGATAAGCCCGTGCTCACAAGAGATGGGAAAGGCCGCCCAGGAAAAGAGACTAATAAAAGGGACTGGTCCGTGGGAGGAGGTGGCGCACATTAAAAGATTCTAACTTTTAGCGTCCCTCCAGAGGAACTGGGGGTCAAAACTGCAAAGACCAGTTGTGGGAAGAAGGGGGGGGGAAGAGGTGCTACTAGAACCATAAGGGTACAAATGATTACTCTGCCGAGAGGACTGGTACGTAGTGGGGGGGGGGCCAACTTGCAAGGGAAGTCGTGAAGGAAAAGAAACGTCTTTTCGCAAATCGCCAAAAAAAGATCGCTGAAAGGGAAGGAATGAAAAGAGGGGTTCTGCGGAAAAAACGAAGCTGGGACGAAGAAGTAAGGGGGGGGGAACGCCTTAGGGGGTTTGTCACCGTGTTTTCCACTTCGGAAAAGCAGAAAGGAGAAGAGAAAGCGGCCGCACAAGGCCAACGCGCTCCATACACCTGGAAAAAGGGGGCCTGAAAAGTTTCAAAAGGAATAGTAAAGGCTGACCACGGGTGAAAAAGGCCAACGAAGAAAAAATGCACCGGAGTGGGAACGGGGCGCACGCAAATTTTGAAAAAAACATCGCCCAATTGGAAGGCTTTGGTGGGAAGGGTGGAAAAAAATTTTTCAGGAAAAGGGGGGGGGCGCCGCCACGACTTTTCAAGGGAAAAAAAAAAATTTAAAGGGGGGGAAAGCTGGGTAAGGGGGGGAGGAAGAAACACATAAGAAAAAAAAAAAAGCTAAAAGACCTCTTGTAAGAAAAGAGTAGCATGAACAGACAACTCTCGCTGGGTGGGTGCAAGAGAAACTTATTGCAGGTCCTAAAAAAAAAGGCCTGGTGGCTGGGGGCGATACGTATTTTAAAGTTTTCAAAAGAAAGGGGGCTGTTGGATCCGGGAAAAAACTCGAAAGATAATCCGGTAAGGAAGGGGTGTTTCAGAAGGAGCCCTTTCACGGCAAACGGAAGAAAAAATATGGAAAAAGAGCTTGGAAAAGGTTTAGGTCTGAAGCCAACTCCAGCGCAAAAAAAGTGTGTGATGCATGCCACCTGGGGTTGCCAGAAGAAAAAAATAGGTGGCACTATGTGCAAGTCCTTTCACTTAAAAAGATGGAAGCCTCATCCCGGGGGGGGTGTCATTAAGAAAAAAAAAACTCCTCTTTGTGGCTGGAAGCAGGAGAGCTGAGGGAAGGGTTGTTTCAAAAGAAAAGCGCAAAACAGGGAAGGGGGTAGATGCTGCCGTTTCAGGGGGCAAAGGAAAAAACCGTGGAAGGGACTGGGACAACATTCTTTTGCCTCACAAAGGGGGGGATAATAAATAAAAGGAGAAAAGTGGTTGTCTTCCAGTCCGAAGAATGAAGGGGGGGAGCAAATCCAGCCAAGTGCGTCCAAAAAAAAAGAGGGTTGGGTTCCGGTTCAGGTGCATCAAGGGGGAAGGGGGAAATAACTTAGCGCACGAATGGAATTTCGGCATAATAGTCAACGAAGAAGGGACGAAAGTCCCTGAAAAAAAAAGACGCGAGTTCGGACAAAAAAAAAAAAATTGGGGGGCGAGGGGGCGGGGGAAGGGGCTGTGAGACAGCCCTTAAAATTCGGAAAAGGGGGGTTTATATAGAGTGGCTTGTACTTCACTAGGAAAAGGGGGTTGAAAACCATGAATCAGTGGTTTGTCTGGGAAGAACATTTGTAAAAAAACCTGTTGCCCTTGGGGGCAACCAAAGCAAAAAAAAAAACACCCGGAATTAATTAAAAGAACAGGGTGTTCAAAAAACCACGTCCGCAAAAAAGATGGGGGGTTTCAATAAGTCCTCAATGGAGGGGGAAAAGGGTCACCCTGGCGAACGATTTGGAAACCGCTTGGGGAGGGCCGGCCTTGGGGGGAGGAGCTGAACACGTCAAGAGGAAAAAGGCCAGGGTCAACGGACCACAGACCACTGGTTCAGAAAAAAAGGGGGAAGAACAGGAAAATTAGTCGAATGGACTACGCAGGTCCAAACTTGAAAAGGGATCGCAGAATATGCAAAAGAGCCTTTGAGGGGGTCCCCCCGCCGTGCTTAAAGGGAAGGTGGGGAAAACGAACCACCGTGTTTCCGGCAAAGAAAAAGAAAAAAACGTAGGCCCCAGAAGGTGAGAACAAACAGGGGGGGGCATCGCGAAGGGCAAACCTTGGTCGCAGAGGCAGACAGGAACGTCCCATGGGGAAAAAAAGCACGCTTGGGGACGGTGCGGGGGCAACACAATTGACATTCACAGAAAAAAACACATGACTACAAGGGAGCGTCCCCCAGGTTGCCGGTGAGAATCCGCTATGTTGGCAATGAAAACAAGGGCAAGTGGATGCCTGGGGATTACGCGCAACAGGGGCGCAAAAAAAGGAAGGGGTCCAATCCGAGCCATCAACCGGGGAGGCAAAAAAACCGCGGGGGGAAGGGTGGTCTGGAGTTTTACGATGGGAAGGGGTCGTGCACGGGGGAGCCGAAAACAACTGAAATGGAAAATTAAAAGAACTGGGGAGCAAAAAGTCGTTAGCTGGGGGGACGCGAAGCATCGGGGAACATTGGCTGCCCTGAAAGGGGCCTTCAGGTGGCCATAAAAAAGGGAGATTTTGAATCTCCTCGCAAGGTCGTTTTGGAGGGTTTGGGAGCGAATAACGTCCGCGGGGGATAAAATAGGATAAGTGGCAGTTTGAAGGGAGTGAAAAAGGGAAAAGGGGCATATGCAGGAAAGCAGACCGGCGCTTTCTGGGGGGGGAACCCGGGGAGCTTTGGATGCGAAAGTCATACGTCTTGAAGCAATTCTGAAGCCCGGGAAAGAAGGTTTTGGAAACGACTGGGGGCGAGTAACAACGAAAAACATGAAACGGGGGGGGCATTAAGTTTAACGCGGGCGGTTTGGCGAAAAAGGGGGGGGGGGTTTACGGGGAAAGGAATTCCACAGTTTTAAAAAACCGGATGCGTTGCAAAAAAAAAAAACGAGCGCGGGGTCGGAGTCGAAGAAACTCCTGTGTCAAGATCGGAACTGAAAAAAAGGAAGGGTCAAATTAAATATGGTCGCGCTTCCAAAGGGGGGTTTGCTGTTCATTTCAGACTTTTTAAGCGATCGGGGACCGCCCCTGGCCGGGGCACCCTGGAGTTTGGAAAGGGTCCGATGTTGATCAGGAGCCCCGGGGATTGGAAATACTGGAGGGTATCTCATCAAGGGGAATCCAACGCACAAGGGGGGGGCAGAAAAGTAAGCATGTGGGTAAAAGGCTTCACTAGAAGGTTCCCAAAGAAATAAACCAAACCCGGACCAAAGGACAAACGCGAAAACTATGAACTATGAAAGAAAGGGGGAGGTGACTTTTTGATTCCCGGAGGAAAAAGAGTGGGGGCGGGTCTTTGCTCACGTAACAACCCCTTTTGTGGAGGCTCGTCTAAAAGAAGGGGGGAGGAGGAAAGGAGAAGAGGCACTCAAAAGGGGAAGAGTAAAAGACCCGAAAAAAACTCCTGAAAAAACGACAAGGAATCATGTCCAAGAAAAAGTACAAAGAAAAAATAGTGACCAGGCGGGCCAAGAAAGGGTGTGAGAAGGTTCTTCTGGAAATCATGGGGGGTTCCCTCGAAGCTCCAAGAGGGGAGAAAAAGTTCGGGTCAATTGGCGTTGAGAGGGGCCAACGTGTAAAGAACGAATAAAAAAAGGAACCACTCGGAGCTAAGAGAACAGCGAAAACGATTGAACTCCAAGGAAAAGAAGGACGGCTTCCAATCGCATGAAGCAAACCCGGTGTAAAAGAGGAACTGGGCCAGCGACGAGTGAAAACCAAGGAGCCAAAAGGCGAATAAGAACAATGAAGAGGTCCAGG
>Ga0179593_1296855_pt1 | contig 16253 bp, 16 predicted proteins | sample CZODoug2_1_08_16_FD_185931 | JGI IMG/M metagenome (GOLD analysis project Ga0179593, IMG submission 185931) | Vadose zone soil fungal communities from Angelo Coast Range Reserve, California, USA - CZODoug2_1_08_16fungal (PacBio error correction) | ecosystem: Environmental > Terrestrial > Soil >...
GACGACCTCGCGTTGAAAAAAAAACCGAAAAGCGCGAAGAAGCTCTCTCCGGAGGGGGCGAGGGGTGAGGGGTGGGAGTCGCGTCGACCAGTGAAGGTAAACAGGGTCGCACCGGTGTTGCTACGACATGCAACGAACGGCAAAGAAAATGGAAGGGGTGAGTTGGCAGCAGGAAAAACGGCCGGCGACCGACTCGTTATCAGGCCTTGAAGCGAGGAAAGGCGTCGCCGGAAACGTTCAGCCACAAGATCCGGAAAAGAGGGAAGTTTATCAGGGGGAACAGAAGGAAATGGCCACGGAGGGCTATTCACCCGAAACACGCATCGGCGAAGGAAAAAGCCGGCTCTCACGTATGCCGGGCATCGACACGCCGTAACATACCCAGGCAGAAAAAAATAAAGGCAGAAAGGAGAAAGTGAAAATAGCGCCAGCTCCGGGACCTCAATCGTGGCACGGTGCCGGAGCAAAAGAAAAACAGCGACAATGCTCCAGGGTCAAGCGGCACCGTGATAGAACGGGGGGGACGCTGCCGCCGTACGGGATATCAGGGAGTAAGGGCCCCAGACGACGAATCTGCGCGGCAGGAACGCATCATGGGCGCTTATAAAACCCTGTCGTAGGGGGGGGGGGTGGTAGGCCCTGAACGGCGGGGGAAAGGAAAGTTTAGCTGAAAGCCTTCAATATATCTCCAAGGAAGGGCGGGGGGGGGGTGCTGTGAAAGCAAAACTTCCCCTCTCAAGCCGACCGAGGTTCGAAAGAAGGCCACTATGGTGGGATCTCACGGCCCTAAAGACTCTCAAAATCCGGGCGCGATTGGGAGGAAAAATGATCAGGAAGGAATCACACACATGCACCGGATCTGTGGATTCCGAGAAGGCACGAAAAGGGGGGGAGCCGGGGTCTCGGGCAACTCCTTTTCAACTGCCGAGAGCCAAGGCGCGTACCCGAGCGGGGAGCATCGGGAACTCAAAGAAGCCGCCTCGTGGCGCCCCCAGAGGGAAAAGGCGGCGGTACTGCGGAGGGAATCGCCGTGAAAGCAAAAAGGGTAGATGTGCGAAAACGGAGTAATCATCGCCGGCGGAACATCGTTGCCCGACGTGTAGATGGGAGCGGTTTCCTTGTAAAGGGAAACCAATTCTCCTCTAAAACTTGATTGGTCCGAAAAAACCTCCTCCACCGGGGTTGGTAATTCGGAGAGCTTGTCGCCCGACACCATTCGATCCAAAGGTGGACGAGGGCAGAAAGGAAGCCGAAAGGGTCAACGCGGCAGACGGAGGGAATCTCGCAGCTCTCCACAAGGGGAGCGGACAGTTCTAGACAGATAAAGCCGTCTGACGGCAGACTGTTACCGAATGCAGGAGCTCGCCTCGGGAGGGAATCCCAGAAGCAAGCGCCAGACTGCTCGTTAGCGTGAAGAGAAACTGAAAATAGAGATGAAATCACTTTGACGAGTGACTGGAGGAACGGGGCAAGAAAATGCACGAGGGCGTCGCGGCCCAGTCGTAATTCAAGAAACTTAAGACAAAAGCTGAAAAAGAAGAGACAAGACAGAAAGCTCAGAATACTGAGAAACTTGAAAAATGAGCAGAGAACAGAAGCAACGCGGACGCGAAAAAAATCCTGGGAGAGTGAGGTCAGGCCTACGGCAGGCCGGAACGTTTGACACTGTCGTGGAGATGGAAAGCGAAACTTTTCAATTTAGGGGGGTAAAATAAAGACCGAATCCGATGCGGCCGTAGCGCTGTCTCGCCACTTCCAATTTTGAAACACCTCGAGAAAACAAAAAAAAAAAGAAAACCGATAACCAATAACAAGAGAAGAGAAAGGCCGCTCTATAATGATATAACCCTACAGGCCAGTCCACAACGAAGAACGAAACGTCGGTTGTGGGCAAGAGACGTAGGTTCGATAAGAAAGCGTGTCACGAGAGCTGCGCGTCCTGAAGAATGGAAAACGGGGGGCCCAAGCCGATGGGGCGATTCTGACAGAGCGCCTCAAATGTCGCGTGTAGAAAAGGGGGGTGGGCACCATAACTGTTGCGTCCCTGCTGCTCGAACGGCGCCACAAAGATTAGATCCAAGATCCGAGGTGTGCGGATGGGTCTCTATGAGCAGTAAAGCACAAGAACCGACGCGGTTGCACGAAAGCGGCCGGCACGCAACTCGGAAGGGCAGGAGGTTCTTCCACCGTTGCGGACCTAGCGAAGTGACAAGAAGCACGCCGAGAGAAGGGGACTAAGGACTTCCTTATGGCCGGGGGAGAAAGCGGAAGTTAAAACGAAACGCCGGGGCCCTACAGAAAAACTACAGTTGGGCGAAAAGGAAAAAGATAGGGGGCTCATATCCTCAAAAAAGCATCCATTCAGTCGGAAAAGAAAAGGAGAGCCGCGACCATCTTCCCAGCCCGCGCTACGCCTCTGCGAAACGCGGGAGCGTAATGTTTACGCAGCGGCGAGTGTTTACAGAATGCTGTTGGCTGGTCGAGAAGCCCTAGAGTAAAGGAGCTTGCGCGATTGAGGTCTGCCTTTAATACGCGTCAGCGCGGCTAGGGGAGCTAGGCCGCTGATCAGAAAAAAAAAGAAAAGGCTATATAACCCCTCAGCCTGCCGGGCGTTGCTGGGTGTCATCACCCGTGGAGAAACAGATTTCTATTAAGGCAGACAAAGAAGGGTCTGGCGACGTTGCCGAAGCCGGAGACGGAGATGATCTCACGCTCCAGGACCTTCCTGAGGCAGAGGTGCCGGCAGCCCCGGAGCACCCCGGCTGGCAAAAGTTATTCAGTGGGAGGGGCTCACACCCACAGGCGGTTGAGAAAACAAGGAAACAGAGACCGAGAAACCGACAAAACGTCACCCTAAGCGAGAGAGGGGAAGGTCGTTCGGAAACTCTACGTCGATGGCCAAAACTGCCCGACAGTGGGGAATAGAACTTCAAAAAAAACGGGGGATGAGGAGAAGATGGAGGCGAAAGGCAGCATCGAAGAAAATCGGGACGTAAAAATTGGGGGAGAGCGTCGCGCAGTGATAGCGAGGTCGGTTTGGTCGGGCGGTCGTGGGTCTGAGAGCCCATGAAGGCGACACAACGAGCGCCGGGTGTGAGCGCCAACCTCTCCGACGCTCCTTGTGAGGGGACGAAAGAAAGCCGCCCTCGGGAGCAGCAGGTCATGGCATTAGCGGATGAAGCGGCATAACCGGGAACCGCACCACTCGTGGACTGGGGGAAAAAACAGCGGATGGAAAACTGTATGCACACACGCCTCGGCCGTTTCGAAATGCGGGGTGGACTACGCAAGTCTGGGGGAAAAAAAACAGCTCGAGCGTTGAGCGAAATAATGCCTCAGCAGGAACGAACAATCCAAAAATTGGGCATCGTCTTGGAAAAACCTCGCTCACCATCAGGTTAACCCCTGAAGAGGGGGAGAAACAGTGGAAGGGTGTGAGATATAGGGGGAGTGAAGGACATCCTGCGGGGGATACAGACCTTGAACAATCCTGCCGAATAAGGAGAAGGCCGCAACAGTTCGGCTCTCGGAACTCAAGTGGAATAGCGCTTCATCCACAACTGAGAGGGGGGGAAGGGCTTCAAAAGGCTTTTGTACAAGGAAATATCAACCCAATATTACCGGCGGTAGTTTGTTCACGGCGCAAAGCAAACGCAGGGCCGCGCCTAATGGGTTCGGAAAGGAAAATACCCTATTGGGCAAATCGGCAAAAATGAGATCCTCTCAGTCAAAGGGACGGGCGCTGCTAAGGAAGACCGCATCTAGAACAATGTCTCAAAAGGAATCAGGGGTGATTAAATGAGGACGATATCTGGTCGAAGACATAAGCGACCGGTTAAGAATAACCAGAGAAAGGGCAAACACACAGCGCGGAACTAGCGTGCGCCGCCAGTATAGCCTCCAGTGCAGTGAAAATACGCACTAGGACAGCTAGAAAGCAACCTTGGGAATTGGGATGCGCGTATCACCTCTAAGGCCGAATGCCAATAAGGTGGCGGATTTTAAGTCGTGTAAACTGGGGGGGAATCTGGCGAAACGACTAACATGGAGACGATTTGACAGAGCAAAGAACCCGCACCGGGTTCTGTCTCCCCCATTGAAGCTTTCCCAGTACTAAGACAACATTCGATCATGCCATCAGTGAGATGGAGTGGGGGCGGTACCTCATCTAGCCCCCTCAAAAATAGTCGGGTCCCTCTCCATTCCACTATTGCGAGCACCGGCTAGCCGCTCACCCTATGACGACACCGAGGGTAAAAGGTGCTCGCGCGCGAAGCGCGGACATGAGGACCCCTACGAGAACGCCAGCTGATCGGGGATCCTCAAACCACGAAAAGTAATCTTACGATAGAGCATCTACGCGGAGAGGGCTGGCTTCCGGCAACGCGGGACGGGACAGGGGAGGCCGGGCCGGCTAGCCAGTCTATCGATCAGGACTCGCATAAAGGTGGAGACCGCGTGGGGACTTCGAAAAAAGCTCTCTGGGGGTCTAGACTTACATTAATACTGCCGCCGCAGGAAAACGCTGGGGTCGCCTCGAAAGCTTTCCTCATTACTTCGTGAAGGCCCCGTCTTGGGACAGCGAGATAATGAAGGGGAGCGCGGGATCAGCAACGGCAAAGAGGACTAGAACTCATCAAAGAGAAGCTGTCGACGCCGGCGAGGGTGATTTTAACCAAAAGTTAAGCCTCCTGTGGCGCGGTTCTCGTCAAAGAGGCGGAAGAAGGCACGCCTGCAAGCATGAGGCGCTAATGGGACGGCTCAAGCAGGTTCCCGCGCTGCAAAAGTGCGATGTGGGGAACGATGAGTGTGCAAGGGGAAACTGGTTGCATAACGTCGGAAGAAGGAGGGCAGTGGATGAATCCATCCCGGCAGTGGGGGTGTTGGCTCGAGGTCGGGAGTGCCCATTATCAGCCTGCCCGCCAAACTCTTGGGGGGAGAGAAGGTGAAATCTTGGCTCTACTAGCGAAGGGCAGTATTGTAACAGGAAGCTGGGGGGGGGGGAGGGGGGGCGAAAAATTTTCACATCACGCAGTAAGAACGATAAGGACGGCGCACTAGAAGCTACGCCGGAAAGGGCGTTAATACACCCGCGACATTTTGTGGTGAGTAAAAAGTGGCTAGACCTCCCTAGCAGGCGAAAAAGTATTCTTGTTAAGTCGGCGCACGCAACTGAAACCTAACGCGGACCTGTTGAAAAAACCTAGGCGCGGGTGTCCCAACTTCTGGGGGGAGAGAGGTCGGAAAAAGCTGCCGTCGGTTAAATGCCTAATTGATTGCCTGAAGGGTAACTCTCGTCCGAGGAGGAAAAACATATGAACTGTCCGACCGGGAAAAACACTCTCTCTGCTGCCGGCAGGAGTCGTTGTGGTCAAGTGTGTCCCGGGGGGAGAAGTATAAACATATAAAAGATTCGCGGGGCAAGTGTCCGACCTGCGCCGGCGAAAAGATCAAAAACATCGTCATGAATTACCTGCTGCGGGCAAGAGTCCACGCAAATCAGAGGGAAAAGGATTGGTCAGGTCGGAAGCACCCAACACGGCGAAGCCGGCCTTCACTTCTAACCGATCCGCCGCCACTACAAAAAGGGGCAACAACTCTCCCAAGGCGACGGCGCGATGAGTGGGCCGCTGATGGCCCACGATGTCGTCGAGGAGAACCGGGGAAAGAAGGTGTCAAAAGAAAAAGGAGGAGAAAAGAAAGAGGACACTGCTCGGGCAAAAACGGTCTAAGAGACGACCATCGCTGACACGCCAGGGGATCCGGAATGGAGCTATATGCAGTCGAGGGGTATGTTGGGGGAGGAAGGAAGAGACACGCGAGCGCAGTTATAGAAACTCGCCCAGAAACACGTTCCGTGTTCTTTGGGCATTTCCGCGGGGAAGGATTTTCCCCGGGCGAGACGGCGCCGGCTTCAAGGGACCACAGGGGGTCGGGTCAAAAGAGACCGTAGGCCCGGTGACTCTGAGGAAGTGACCACTCACAAAAAAAAAAGGAGTGCGATAATGCTCTCTCAGGTAAAGAACTTTCATCCTCTATCTGGAGGGGGGATCAGGAAAAAGCGCCGTTACTTCAAGAAAGTACAAATTCATCCTCGGGAGCGTGTTGCGGCTCACAAAGAAGCTTATGAACAGCCACTCAGGCTGCTGTCAACCTTTAGGGACGAACGGAGGGAGAACGAGGCGCGAGTCCTGTCCAAGAGAGGCTGGAGACTCATTTTCACCAGAAGGGAGGGAAAGGAGCGGGCTCGAGGCGGAAAAAAAAAAAAAACTGGAGTTTCTTCCTTTAGGGGCCGGTTCGTTTACTAATGCGAAAGAAACTGTTATCGTCCATGAGAGTGGGAGTGCAACAGATCAAAAGGGCCAGAAAAGAAAAACTCCGGGGACGTCCGAAGAATCCCTAATGCGCGCTACTGACAGACTGGATCAGATCACCAGAGGAAAGGGGGACGCGATTCTAAAAAAAACGGCTCATGGAAGAGAAAGAGGGGAAAAAACAAAACCGGATCTTTGAGGGGCAAGAAAGTGGGCGCCGTAAACATCCGCCGAAAGGGGGTACGGCAACAGGTCCGAAATAGGGGGGCAAAAACGCAAGACCGGAAGCTCAACTCAGGGAGACAGGGGAGAATCTCGCCCAGTGTGCCAGAGTACTACGCAGCGAAACGCTTGAAAAGCCTAGAAAGTGTGAAGTTGTGGGATAACTGCGTGTAAATCAACGAGCAGGACTCTTCCGCGGCCGAGTGAGGAGGGATGGGGCGCCTTAGTAAAGGGGCCCTCTTCGATACCTCGACCGAGCACGTTGTTCTCGGGCCAATGACTCTCCCTTTACACTCACAGTCATGCGTATCAAGCGCGGGCCAGCGCCGTCCCACCACAAGGAAGCGCATGCAGAAAGGCCGTTCTTCTTGGGACCTGTACCGCAATTCCTAAACCGAAGACGCCCCCGGATAAATATTGGTCTAGCCATTACGGGAGGGGGAAAGGGAAGCCGTGAAGGCGCGCTCAAGCGCCGCGCCATCTCCATCATAAAGCGTCGAAAGGAGAGGGGAAGAGCACACAACGAAGGAGCGAGAGTAAATCAATGAGCGCTTATGATGGGGGGGAGGGGAGAAGGGGAGTCGAAAAAGCGATCGTCTGACTTCGCAGGGAATGAGGCGATAGCGACCTTGATTGAAGGTTGAGCGGACGGGCGAAAAAGAACTTCCTGGCTCGAAGGGGGAAGAACGGCCGCGCACCTCTCTCGAATTTGGCGCGCTGAAAAAACGAAAGCGGCGACTCATGAAGTGCGCGGACCGGGGAGCGGATTACATCGGGGATGCCGAAGGGCTCGTTCTCATACTAAGGAAGGACGGAACCGACCCGACTAACCCCCAAATCAGAGTGCGCTCGGAAAGATTCGGGCGAGGGGGTTAATCGCAAAGCCAAAAGGGGGCCGAATCTGAAAGAGGGAACCGCTGTCTCTTCTTAAGACGCACGCCTAAAGGGAAATGGCACAGAGGCTTCTAACGATTTTTCACGAAGGGAACTAAGCCGTGCAGAAAAGTATTAGTTAGTAAACTGTTTAAGGGGAGCTTCCTCATAACTGCTAAAAAACCGCGGCTGAACATGGGTGGAGCATTAATCCAAGGAACTTTTATCATTTGTGACTCTAGAAAATATACTTCCCTCAAGACTCTCAGCTGGGTGCTGCGAAAAGCAACTTTTTTTACGAAGCGAAAAGCGGGAAGGGGACAGTATTAGGGGAGAACAGGGCGCTCCGTTGCAAAGGCAATTTCAACCCGTCCCGGTAGTTGGAGACAAGTACTGCGGGGGGCGCCATGCGTGAAGACACAGGCAGACACAAGAACAGGTGCGACGCCAGAGATGGGCTCTCCGCGGGAGTCCGGACACCTCGAGGCGGCAACTCGCTCTTCACGGCCGTCAGGAAGGACTCTCGTGGGGGTGGGGGGGGGGGGGGGGGGTGGGGTGGGGGGGGGGGGGGGGGGGTGGGGGGGGGGTTGTGGTGGTGGGGGGGGGGTTTGTACACGACTGACTTAGGGGGCAATGTTGGCAGCGGCACAGGAGGGTGGCAAAAAAAGCGTTGTTCGAAGTAAAGGCCCGATGCTTCTGCTCTCGTCGCCGGGGGGACGCGGCGACCGGGCGGAGCTGGAAGGGGGGGCGCTCCGTGCTGATCTTTCCGCTGGCCTAGGAGAGAGGCAACAGGCGCACGTACGGGAGGGGGAAAAGTGTGAAAGAAAGTGAAAGGCGTCTTCACGCTTCATAGTCACTGTCTGCTCAGGGGCACGGAACTTGTTAAGCGAGACGACGATCGGCGAGAAAATGACCTCCTGCTGCACAAAGTACGTGCCGGGCGGGGCGGCACATGCAACCTCCAAAAATTCACGGCTTTTACGGCTAAATTGGGTTCTACCACGCAAAGGGGGGGAAAAATTCAACGCTCAGGACCGCGACACGGTCAACCCCCCTCTAAAAAAAAGAGAGAAATGAGACGAGAGGGCTAACATCTGCTAAAACCTATTTGCGATGCAAGTCTCTTCCAGAAAAGGGGGGGGCGGCATTTTCACCCTTGGGGACTAACCACAAAGTAGGAGGAGGAAAATATCGAAGACCAACGAGCCAGAAGGAGGGGGGTCACGACATTCGGAGAGGGGGGAATCGGAACATAAGGGGAAGCCTGAGCTAGGAGAGGGTGGTCGTGATGGTTGGCGGGTCTGGCGCGTGCGGGCACGGGGGGTGAAGGTCTACACCTGCTGCGCAGGGGTGGTAAGACACCCTCTAATAAAGAACGGGGGGGCAATTCCAAGGCCTTCACTCCGCCTAGGGTGCAATAAGTTCAAAAATGGTGAATTTAGCCAGCATTATTCGACAAGTAGTGGCCCACACGAGGCGTCTGTGTAGGAAGGAATATTCCACGGGCCTGATAACACACACAACAGGGGGGGAGCGCATGGAGCGGAGCGTGGTTTCTCGAGGGAATCGGGAAAGTGCAGCTCGAGCGGGGGTCGGAAAACAGCTCGCCGCGACCGCGAATAACTTCAAAGAAACACCGACTGTCCTACGCACAGCAGGATATATCGATTGCGGCCGGCGAAACCCCAGACAGTCTTAGTAAGCCGCGCCTAACTTGTCGGGGAAGGCCTCGAAGGGAGACAGAAGGCGCCTCGGAAGGGGCGGCCGTGCACCCAGGGGGGAGGGAAATAAATGTGAACTCGCCAAGGAGGACTGTCAGTCAGATGGTAAGAAAACACATGGAAGGTGGGATCCTTGAAGGACTCCTTATTCATGGTCCTCGGCTCCAGATACAAAGGTTAATCAAACGTAATCGGAATGGGGAAAAGAAAAAAAAGAGGCAAGAGGCCAGCCGCCGTTTCTCCATGAACTTCCCGGAAAGTGGTGGATCGACTCCAAAGCGGGCTTCCGAGAGGACGGGCTAGGCAATTAAAACTTTCGTGAAGATACAGGGTCTCGCCCAAATGCAGACCAACCTGGATCTGGGGAAGGGAATAAGGGCACATAGATTGTTGGCGCCGTTATCGTAGGGCGAAGACCAACAGGGAACTACGGACTTTCCCAACCGGGCTCTTACAAAACCGTCAGAAAGAGCGGGAAAAAGAGTTGCCGGTAGAGCCCCCGAAATGATTTCTGCGCTTTACTCTCAGAAGAGGGGGGAAAAAAGAAGAGCACCCATTGACACCGTGAGACGTGGGTTTTGTTCACTTCTGTGAAGAAGGGGCGAAATATTGCGGGGAAAAAAACAGTAATGGAAAATTCTGGGAAAAAAAAAAAAATAAAAAAGACCGGTCTAGGGGTAAACGGGTAACGTTAAAGAAAACCCTACGCTTTTCTGGGCGGGAAACCATACGCAAAAGAACTACGGGAATGCGTCAAGAATCTTGTTCCGCTTAGCGTCCTAACGAGATCCAAGCGGGGGCGCTAAAGCCTAGGGCAGGAAAGGAAAAAAAAGGACCATAGGGCGTCGCCGGAAAGCGCCACTTCTCCATTGGGGACACGTCGAGAAGGAGCTAATTCGCGATGAGCGCGGCGAGCCGGTTAGGGGGCAGCTGCCGCGCACAGGAGAACAGTCCAGCAAGTAGATGGAAAAAAAATTGACTTCCGCGTAAGCGAAAAAAACTACCCACACACGAGTGAGGGAAGAGGTAATCAACTAGCAATGACTTAGCCCGGATGCAGGGTCTTGATGAGTGAGTCGGCTGTCTCCGGCATCTGGGCGGCATTCGCGAGATGGGGGAACGAACCTGTAGCTCACATCGGGTAGAAATCTTCTGGGAAGAGGCTCATGTTGAATTGGGGCGGGGTACATTCCTACGCTCAGAGGGTGATAAAAAGACGTGGTGGCGTCGAGGCCGCGACAGAGGGAGAAGCCTTATTAGGGCTTTTAGAGAGAGGAACTGGGAAAAGAGAAGCAAATAAAAACTTACAAGTGACCGCGAGGTTAAACCTACACATCAACCGCGGGGGGCTCGCGGCAGCTGGGTCTCCAATTCCGCAGGGAAGCACCCAAACAAGTTGCCGAGGTGATCAAAAAGAGATGTTCACCGCTTAGGGGAACTTAAGATTTTTGAAAGCGAATGAGCAGGGCGAGGCGATATACCGATTTCGATCAGAGGAAGGGGAGTCCTGACGCCGTGGGCTCTTTTACGCTACCGGTGGGAAGACATGGCCTGCGCAGGGCTAGAGAGAAGCTAAAAGTCCTCGTTGATGAAGAAATCCACAGAGCCCTGTTTACATTGGAGAGGAAAATCGGCATGAGAGACTTCATATTCCCGAAAGCTTTTTGGGCTTGCGCTCTCGGGTTTGAGGCCGCTAGAGACACTTAATTGTCATTGATTAGTCAGAAATAATAAAAGTCAGAAGGGTTAACCCGGACGAAGAGAGAAGGACTTGCGACCGCTCACTGGCGGAAGGGGCCCTCTCTGCACTACCGTTCGGGATCCGCTCTAAGTGGTTACTGAGAGAGGCTAGTAGGCAAAACCAAGAAGAGCGGTCGAGTTGTTATGCAAAAGACTGCCGAGGCTCTCCTTCTGGAGGAACAAGCTTTTGCGGAACTTTTATCTGATGTCTAAGACTTCTTTTGAGAGGGGCGCGGCATACTCCAATTAGGTTAGCTCAAAATGGATGTGCTGTATTAAGAGGATAGCTCGGTGAAAGGGGTTGTCCCCTATCTGAGGAAAGGCGCTACAATCGACCGAGGCAATAAGCTTGGAGGTGTTCGGGTGCATCATCCTTTATGCTACCGCTGCTAAGGAAAATCCCTGCCGATAGTGGAAGGAACTCGTTGTCAGAATGAAAGGAGAAAAAGGGACCCGCTCATAAAAGGCTGCCATGCAAGGCCGGTCGGGCAATATTCGTTCTTTCCGTACGCTTCAACTGGAAGCCAAAGGAAGGGTTCTTTGGTCTCTAACCCACACTGACGGGTAGGGGGGAACGGGCTCTAAAAAAGACAGAAAAGAAAAAAAAACCAACCCACTCACAACCGCAAAACTGCCATACGGAAAAACGGACGAAACGCTATCGCCGAGACCGCTGGCAACAGTTTGGTCGATTCACCCTGCAAGCTCTCGAAAAAAACAACCAAAGAGAGTAGAACTATGGGATTGACACAGGGAAAAGACGTCAGACTCTGGTAGAATCGAAAGATAGGGGTACGGGTCTGGGGAGAGAGCAAGAAAAGAAGGCCGTCAATGTGTCAAGTTGACGTTGACATGGGGAAGTCGCGTTCTAGCCCGTAAGTAGACACCGGCGAGCGAAGGTGGTAGTGCGGGCCATCAGGAAGGGGTGGAATAGCCGCCTTCAAAGAAAAACCCGCCTGGGAAGTGGTCATGGCATGAAGCGGGATCTTCTTCTCGAAAGTCTTCAAACATTGTCCAGAAGAGCCGGCGTGCCACTTGAGGAAAGGGAAAAAGTTTTTTCCACCCAAAAATGATGCAAAAAAAAAAAACGACGGGAGCAACGAAAACTAGCGGCGTCCCTCAACGAAAAGAGAAAAACCAAGAAAAAAACTCGCCCGCGCGAAAGAATACCGGCAGAAATCCACAAGAATCTCACCGCCGGTCGGGAGTAGGGCTAAAAAAGGCTGCTAAAGGAAAGGGGGAGGGAGGAACAAAAAAAGACCGCTGCAGGGGAAAAATTTTCGGCACGAGTGGACGACGCGCGTGCCGAAGGCCGTGATTCGGGCCTATTTTCAGCAGGGAACGGGGGGAGGACGGATCTGAGAAAGAAGAAATTGAGGGAGTGAAAGCCCCCCCGGTCGTTTGTGTCGGCCGGCGAGCGACCGGCGTGGCGGGTGCTCGCTCAGGGAAGGGTCCGAAAAAAGGAAAAGACTTCCTTCAACTGCAGGCAAGGCACTAGTGACGCCGCAAAGGCTGATCCTGGAATTGTAAAAAGCATGCGTTAAAAGAAGCAGGGGGTCCTTCATCTCGGGCCCAAGAGAAAGGGCGCGGCATTCTTTATCAGGAAAGTAGCACAGAGGAGACACCACGATCCACCGGGTCATTAGCGAAGGGCGGGGGGCTGTTTCTCAAGCACCGAAAAAAAAGTTCGGAACAGCCAAATCGGGGACAAACCTTCTTAACCTCGCACGGCGGAGGGTACGCGAACGGAAAAGAAGGTATTCGATAGGAACGGGGCAATTCGCTAACATAGGATGGACCCCGTGGGAAAACTACTATCAAATAGGAGGGGTGGGGCGTTTGGGGGGGTGGGGAGAAGGGTCGCCGGCGCGAACCAAGATGCACGGCGCTCAGACAAAGTACTTTCGACGGAAGGGAGAGGTGTAAACGGGAATAGATCCAGGCGAGAAGACTCAACTCCTTGGAGAGAGATTCCAAGGCGGCGCAAACGCCAGTGGCCGTGAAACTCTTTCTCAGGTCCATCTCAGAAAAAGGAGGGGAACTCCGTCTGGACTGAAAGGGACTGTCCGAATTCCTAAACCCAGGATCAGAGAAGGAGAGGAAACCATCGTCGAGTCGGAGAAAGGTCGAGACGGGTATCCAAATCTCGACGACGTTAGCGAAGAAGTTTCTCGTCCGGCTCCGAAGCGACCAATAAGCGCAAACAGCAGTCGGAAGAAAAAAAGAAAAAAAAAATTCATTAGGAGGAAAAGAGAGGAATTTAAGCTAACTATCATGGCGAACCCAGGAGTCTGTTTTCAGAGGAGCGCTCCCAGAAACCATCTAACACGGAGGAGAGGGAAAGGAAAAAAGAGGCTACTAATAGGTTGGATAATGGATTCATTCCTTGACGCTCTCCGAAGGGCCGCTGCTGTAAGAGGGACAAATACTTCCGCTGACCCGTGATGGGTTCTAAAAAAACGGGGGGATGTCTCAGGGCCCGACAGAAAGGGACTAAGCATAATTTGCGTCTTTGTTGAAAAATTGATCTTACAGGGGAAAATCGAGGCAGTGAGGAAATGAGAGGGGGGGGGTCACCAGAAATCTGCCAAGGAAAAACTCAGAAAAATGTGTCCACTACGATAAAGCGAGTTAGCGGGATTTTCTCCGAAGGCGAGTTGATGCACACGCATTGGCAGAAAAACCGCAGAAAAACGGTTTGAACGCGGTGCAGTCGAAATGCACCCGCGTACTCAGGCTATTTCCACGCCGAGATGCGGCATAGAAAACTCTGGGCCCATCTCGGCCCTTTTCGAGGAAGGGAACGGGGTGGGGAGACATGATTAAGGGGCGTACCTGGGGGGCGGCTGCGGGCGAGAGAACGAAATCCAGGTATTTAAGGAAGTATCCCAGGGAAAAAACGTGGAAGGGATGGCGATGGGAAACGGTATCTTCCATGTCAGGAAAAAGGGGCCTACGCCCGTAAGGGCTTTGGAGAGACGCAGTTCCTAGAGCGCAAACGAGAAGGGCATGATTGCGCCGAGGGAAAAAGAACGCGTTGAAATTGAAGGTGCAAAGAACTGCCGTCTAGATGGGAGTTGGGGGGCAGGGATCTGGGAAGCTAACGCCAACGAACGTTCTCTAGCGCCGAAAAACAGAGGACAGTGGGGATGGCGAAACGGCGAAGATCCGCAACGCGCTGGGTCTTCACATTATAGGCCCTGGGATTAACACGGGCTCATAGGGGAAGGGAGCTCAGGAAGAGACCTGTTGACTCTCGGGGCGCTTTCTGTGGGGAGATCCTTGGAGAGAGGGTAAACTACTATGCGGTTGCCGTAAAAGGGAAAGAGAGTCCAGGTGATTTATGACTTTATGACTCTTATAGCCGGTGCTTTTGCCGGTTCTGCTGCGCGGGGCTTCCCGCGAGTTGGGAGGGAAATTCGACCGGGAGATCTAAACACTCGAGGCTTAAATAACAATGGGGTTCGTGGTGGGGGTTATCTGAATCCTATATGGTCCCCATCTGTCAGAGATACACCCGGGGGAAATCGGAACCTCGGGGGAGCATCTGGTTCCAAACGACACTGGGGTTGGTAAAAAGGCTAAGGAGAAATTGGCTACCCCTTCTAAGAGGAAAAGGGGGCGGCCTCGGTCCCTAACAAAAAAGGATGGCCATCTTGCGGGGGGGGGGGGAAGGACTCACCAAAATTGATGAGGTTCTAAATAACCAACGGGAAACAAGGATCTAACGGCGGACTTCAGGGTCAACCTCAAGAAACAGATCCAATCCTCTAAAAATGAGGTAGGTACTAGATCGTAACCAGGCGTCTCCGAGAAAAAATGGGCGTAGGAAATGAGACCGCTCCAGCAGGGGGTAAGAGGCCAAAACAAAAAAAATGGGAGGGGTAAAGTTTAAAACGATCGGGACTCAGAACTACGAGAAAACGGACGCAGGAAAGGGGGAGAACGAAGAAGAGGGCTCTATTGGCGAGTGGGGTGAGGTGGATGGTGCTGCTTTCTGGAGAAAAGTTGAAGTCTAACAGAAAGGATAAGCGGACGGGGTGGTTATCGCAAAACCTCCTAACAGAGAACAGAAGTTTGTATTCGGGGACGTGCCACTCACCCTACAGAGGGCTCCGTCGATTGCTAGAGGTCGGCATTTCTAAATAAAGCAGCTTCGAAAAGCGTGTAAGTTCCACGAGCTCTCTTTATCGGACATCCATTCCACGAGTTCACAACGCCGAGGGAAGTGCAGCGGTAAGGTTCCAAGAATGTAGGAAATTCAGAACTATCGGATCTGAACTATCCTTATGCCCTGCTGAATATTCGAAAATAAAACTACGAATAGAATACCTCATCTGGATGATTCCGGCCGTAATCCCAGGATGGAAGAAAAAAGAGCTCCCCAGCTAGTCAAAGGAATCTAAACAGTGGACCTGGCAGAGACTTGGTCCGTCATCGCATCTGATGCTCCCTTTGCCTATTAAGAGAGGGTCTTATCTTCTCGGGGGGCATCGTGAGGTAAGCTGGGCGTTAAAAAAAAAACCCCACCATTGACGTGCGGCCAGGATAAGCGACCTGGAACGGGGGCCGGCATTGAGTATGTCCTCTAGAGAGGTGAACCAAAAGTAAATACGAAACTTCCGCTTGGGGTGGGACAAAACCTGCAGACTGAAACTATCAAAGCATGCATGGATCGAAACCTTACTGTTGGTAGCGACAAGAAAGATGCCGGCTGAGAACAGTCGTCTTCTATTAGGGAGTCTCAGGTAGAAAGGGGGGGGAAGAACGAAGAAAAGGGAAGGGGGAGTATGAAATGGAGCTTTTTTACAAGGTATGACAAAAATTGGTACGAACCTTCCTCTGTTCCCACCAGGCTCCGCACAGCAATACCTGTAAGCTTGGTCAGAAGCCTCTGGTAGAACTCCCAAAGTCTGGAGGAGGACTAGGGTAACTCGGTACTGCGCGCATCGGGGGCAGCGATATCAAGGACAAGGTTGAAAGGGGGTGCGTGGGGGTACGAGGGGGAATGAAAAGTCAACCCTGGAGGAAAAAACAGAGAGGCCTCGCACTCTAGGTATCTGGAGCGCTTCAGGGCGGGGAGCAGTGTCGAGAAAGCTGCGAGACCCGGAACTTGACAGCGAAGGGGGTCAAAGAAACCGCTCAGGTGCATCCAGGCGAGGGGACAGCGCCGCACCCAGGAGGAACAAGAGTGGAGAGGACGGCCGTATGCCGGAAAGGAAAGTCCAAAAGGAAACTTCAAAGGCCGAGTAAAAAAAGGTCAGCGCCACTAGGTAGAAGACCGTCTATAAGCCAGACTGACCTACTGGGAGCATATGGGATGGGGGGGTGGCGAAGCTCACGAAAATCTAAACATAAGCCACTTCTCTGGACGCGTAAAAAA
>Ga0179593_1371975_pt1 | contig 16253 bp, 15 predicted proteins | sample CZODoug2_1_08_16_FD_185931 | JGI IMG/M metagenome (GOLD analysis project Ga0179593, IMG submission 185931) | Vadose zone soil fungal communities from Angelo Coast Range Reserve, California, USA - CZODoug2_1_08_16fungal (PacBio error correction) | ecosystem: Environmental > Terrestrial > Soil >...
CTATCAGTAACATTTCCCACTCAGGTTGTCAAAACGAAACCGAGTCTAGTAGAGGATCTACATCGTTGTTGGGCCAGGCCAAAGGTGATCGGAAGAGGACGCCGACGACATCGTATGGTCAAACAGGGGGAGTGAGCGCCGGGTCAAAATGGCTTGCAGCAGCGATCATGAGGGACCCCGACTAGGGAAGGGCATGGGACAGGGCTCCTGCTGGGGGGGTTCGAAAAGATACAAAGCAGACAAAAAATCCGGGAATAACCCAATCGAAGGTGCTTGAAGATGCGGTAATAACGAAACTTGATGACTTACTGAGGGCACAAAACTAGAGCAGCCCAGAGAAATGGCTTGGAATATTATCTGCCCTACAAAACGCCACTGAGTCGAAAGCATTTCAACCCTCAGCGGGCAATTTGCCCCGGGGGTTCGCAATCGACCTCCTTTGTCCCTGATACGACTAATAGACAATCACGTGGGGGGGGGAAAGACCTTGGCCAAGTGGAAAGCTAGGAAGAAAGAAAATGCATGCCGCGTTCCGTATCGGGGGCGATACCAGCTATCGGTACACGCTGAAAGAGACCTCCAACATTAAGGGTGCGCCGTACATTTCATCTATCCCGTTTTTACTTGAAAGGGGGTTGTCCCTATGTGCGGCGCGTCAGGGGAAGTGACGAGACATTCGGGGGGGGGCAAAGGCTTGCACGGGAACAAGAAAAAGGCCACCGGAGGTCGGATAACAAAATCGAACGGCAAGTGGAATCCAGGGAAGGGAGGAAGAGAGAACATAGGGTGGTGCCACACGGAACCAGCCAGCCGTTCAGTGGACAGACTGGGGTGACGACCGGGTGATAACGGATAAGTATCTGCTTCGAGAAGCTGTAAAAGGCAGTATCCGGACCGAGGGGAGGTCCTGGCAACTGACTGGATCTCTCCGATCGAAAAACACTCGTCAAGTGGCAACGCGGCCAACAACAGAAAAGTAAAGTTGGGAAGGTGATACAGCCCCAGTCTACCCTTTAACTCGGCTGCCCCGAAGGACAAATTTTCTTAAAGCCGCCTTCAAATTCCATGCTTATCTGCCTACTGGGACGCTAACCGAACAAGTCTGCAGATACTACTTTAATGTGTGCGTTGTATTACGTGAACAAAAGTGAAAAAGGCACACAGTTTCCCGTTACGGTAAGGGGTTTACCGAAGGCCTTGAAGTGGTGAAGTAAAAGTTTCCGTCCGGAAAGGTGACGAAGAAACGAAAAAGGTTCAGACAAGCCTGAGTTCATCTAAGGATTTTTGGACATGGAGTCGTGAGTTTAGGCAGAGGTGAGAAAGATTAGTGCAGGTCCGAGTTACTCCTAAAACAACCATCACTCTTTGGAAGACGTTAAATGAGGAAATACAACCATCATGTCGTACTTCACTTCGACTTTTACCGGACCAAGCCAAGGATACAACTTTCTTAAACCGTGCAGCTCGGCGATACGCATCTGTACACCCGCGATAACCGAAAAAGAACCCGATCGCTCTATCCTAGAGCTCGCCCGGAGGGGGAAAAGAAGCGCCCGTACTTCGCCCTCACTGATCCACATAGCGTTCTTATCTTGGGGCAACGTTCATAATCAATGCATCAAAACCATTAGACAATTGAGTGGGCCTATGACGACCGACAGGAAGGGGCAACGACCCCAACAATATACTCTAAAGAAACTGGAGGGCAGAGAGAGGGGCCCTTTTCGGGCACCAGCAGGTGTACTTCCTCCGCTGCAAATAAGTGGAAAGTTAGTTTAAACTTAAAAAAGGAAACGAGGAGACTGGCGGTAATAGCACGGCGATGAACAAACCAGCCGGGCGTGCGCTTGCTCGTCTGGCACGGGTTCGGCTTCTCATCGGCGTTAAAGCTTCTTATTATCCTGGTACCGCAGCACGGGTCAAGTGGATGTAGTCCTGGGACGGGCGAAGTCTGACGACTACGTTATTGTAGGGCCGAAAAAGGAAGGTATTCACCGCGCCGGGAGCGGGGTGTCGCGTCGGAAAAAAAAAAAACCTATGTCTTTGAAGGGCAGAAACGAGCCGACAGCCCTGAGAAGTTCACCAGGGGGAGGAGATCGATAATGCCACCAGACGTTCTAGAACTTAATGGACTGAAATTGAATGTCACCACGGCAATGTAGCTGGGCCCTTTCCGTTCGGAGGGCAGCAAAGGACCTGGCTACGGTTACGGGGAGTAAAACGAACCATGGCATCTTCGACTGCGTACTGTAGACGTGCAGAGAGAAAAAAGTTGACGGTGATACAGGGGCTGTGAATCACGGGACTTGCGAGGTCTCGTGGGTTTACTTCTCTATAACGTAGATCACGGGAACCAACTGGGTCAAGGCGGGGGAGCAGTAACGCCCGTGACTGTTTCACTCATGGGGTGTCTCATCCAGGTCGTGGGGGGCATACGAGGGGAGAAGGATTCAATTAGAAGGGGTTGGAAAGATCAACGACGGCTCCGAGGGGGGGGAATCACACAGGGGTCCTCAATACTATTCTGGGTCTTGGTTTATGATTTGGCACGGAAAGGAGGCGTCGAAAAGACGTTAAGGAAATTGAGGGGACTCCGACAAGACGCGGCCTCAAAAATCAATATTCAAAGAAAGCCAAATCCGGGCTTCAACCGCCTAGCAGACGGGGGAAATAAAGGGAACTTGTCCGCTCCTCGCCCGGCAAAAATGGGGCGGAATCAATCACAGAGAGACGCGGGGGAGAGAGAGATAGAGGTGCCTCTTGAAACTTTCTAAATGAGTGGGGAGAGGGGAAAGTAAAGCGGGGAGGAGCAAGGAAACCGAGCATTCAGATGAAGCACTCAGTGAATTGAGACCGGTGTAGTGAGGGGCAGGGGGCAGACGACGAAGCGTGTAGTTGGGATTCGATAAATCTCAAAAGTTACAGAGAGTGGGGCAGGAGGGGGACGAACGAATGGGGAGGATCAAGTACGTTAGAAAGGCAGCTGAGGATGCAAATGCACTCGATAGTCTTATCTACAGGGGGATGTTTGGGACAGAGGGGGGGGAGGAAAAAGTTTCAGAGTCCCCAGCAGTTAGAAGCAAGTAAGCAGATCCGCTAACGAGGTCAGGCACGAACCCACTTGATCTAGGTGGGAGCAGGAGAAAGCAGCGAATCCAGGAGACGGTCCAGGCGGTAGGGGCGGAGCTCGAAAGTCACCAGGTTGTTATGGAAAAAGGAGAGCGGACATAAAAATACGAAGAAGAGGACCTAAGATCCATGGGGCAGGGGGACGCTGAGAAGAATAGAGACTCAACAAAGACTTAGGATTATTGGAATAGATGTATATCTTTCTGAAGCTATCAAAAAAGTGCAGAAGGGGGGGGAAAAAGAAAGCCTAGTGGCGGCGCAAACTGGGGTCACTAGGACAATCAAAATGTTCGTGGAGAGAGGAACGCCCGGCAGGGAATAGGATGAGAGACTGGGGGTCAGAACGTAAACCGGGAACTCTTGTGCCCAGACTAATTCCCCACGGAAAGAAGAGGGTAATATGCTTAAGCTTGAGGGCGAAACATTCTTTTTCTAAACGTGTTCAAGGCCACGCCAGGGGGGAGATCAAAAATAGGGCGCTAAGAAAATACTCGAATGGCGGGGCAGCGAAAGAGGCGGTATGCCAAGATTCTATCCATCGGTGCGGCCGACAATGAAATAAAGGAGGGGAAATAAAAGGCCAGAAAATAAGACAAGTCCGCGCAAGGACCCGGAACGCACCCTCCTACTGAATTTTCCTCAGAATTGCAGGGGAAAGTGAGAGCCGGATATAAAGAATCCACCTAAAAGGTAACAAGAAGTGGAAAGAGAGAGCACATTCTAGAGAGCTATACTGATTCTCGCTCTTGGGTACCTGCCTCCCCTTTCTCCGTTTCCAGTTCGAAGAATACTAGTTCTTGAAAAGGTTAAATTGCAGGGAGGCGGATACGTGAAGATCAACGTTCGGTCATGGCGTTCACTTGTCCCGGGGGAAGAGGAAGGGGGAGTCAGTTAAGGAACAGGGGGGAGGGATAGAGTGGATCTATCATGATCCGGGGTTCTGGTAAAACTCACCCTCCAACCTTACTCTGGGGGGAAGAAGGGGGGGACACCATGATATGTGAATTTGGCGAAGACTTGAAACATTCAAGAAATGTCCTTATCCAACAATTTAGAAAAAAATGGGAAGGAGAAAAAGGTCAAGAACCGAGTCCATTCTGGGGTCCAATTCCCCCAGGGTTAGTGAGAAAATTAAGAAGGTCCGGCTTAATCTCGCTAGTAAAGAAATCACAAGAAATTTTCATCACTACCTCCGTTAAAAAAGTGTCTTAGGGGAAAGAGAAAAAAAGTCACTCAGTCAAAACAAAAGCTAGTGGAGTGAGAAGAATTTAAAGACCTTGAGAAATCCCCTTTAAGATACTAACGTGTACATAAGTAAAATTGAGTGTGGGAAAGGAACAGGGACGTCACGGTCAGTTTCCTCGCCCGCGGGGAGACACTTGGAGGGGGGGGAATGAGAGGGGACGGCAGGTTGGCTGGGAAGGGGAATAGAGGCGGGAGCAGAGGAAAACCCCATCACTCAGACGGGAATATCTCATATCACCATCCTTAAGGAGTAGGGGAAGTCGTCCCAAAAGGGCCGACCCGCCACGGATGCCACGTAATTATCAGATTTTGAGATCAGCGAAAGACGAAAGCGATGATCAGACTAGGCCCATTAAACTACAGGATCAAGGATATCATCGGGAGAGGATAATCCCTGAAAGTAACTAAAGATAGAAATGATTATCTTTTCCACCACCTGAACTTTTTTATGACAGAATGTACACATGGGGGACAGTAACAACCGGAAAGAGAGAGACAAAAAAAAACGGAGGAGGAGGAAAAAGGGGATTCAGAAGTGACCCTAAGTGTGGAGAGAGGGGTCATCGGCCATTACATTTAACGGCTTGGGTTGAATAAAGAGGAGAAGGGGCGTGTACTAAAAGGGATGCCCGAAAGGTCGCCGGCAGTCGCGATGTCGGTTCATGACTTACAATAGGAGGGGAGAAAGCACTGGCTAGAGTGAATAGCTGAAAAGGGACAGACGTTCAGAAGGGGGGGGGCTGAGGGTACGGCCTTTTTCTATTATATACTGAGTTGGCAGGAAGGGGGATGGGTCTTCAAAGCTAGGGAGGGGGGGGGTCTGCGAAAAGAAAGAAAGGAGGGATGAAGATGGCATCACGCTGCACGCCCCAATATCCTTATCCTGGAGAAATTTGGCAAGAACGGGGGGAGAGGGGAAATTACTGAGAAGTAACAAGGGCAGGAGTGCGGACCTGACGTCGCTAAGGTTCATCCAAGTGTTGTGTATAAAGGTGTGTCACTGCGAAAACACCAGGAAAGCGAGGCACGACTGCGGGAAGATGCGAAAACACTTCAGGAGAAGAAGTTGCCCTCAGAGGGATGTTGACTCATTGTCTGGTGTGTCGATTTAAATAGTAGGCAGCATGCGGCTTTGAGTACACCGGGGCCGTGGTTTCAGAGAAATTTACAGGGGGGGGCATAGGGTTCGTTAAAGTCATTTTCCGGGTTATTAAGCTCTATTACGATTCGAAATTATTTGTCCATCAAAACATAAAAGGATAACCTAGGTTTGATGCACACACTACCTCAATGGGGAGATAGATAACGTGGGAGGGTCTGGTCGTATAATAGAGATCAGAAAAAATTCGCAGGTGTGAAAATGTCGATGAATCACTTAAGAAGAGAAACTTTATTACATGGGAAGCCACAAACGACCTTTTTTGAAAAGTCCGGCCGTGCTTTGAAGAAGGGGAAACCGTTAAACAAATCAGGACTACATGAAGAGCCCTGGGCTTCCCTGAAGGACCGACGCGGTTAAAAGGAGGAAGTTGCAAGGACTCTCACTGAGTTACCTTCTTTCGTCTAGTCTATCTCGAGGGAAAGACTGAAACAGTCGGACTATTAAGATGCAAATTGAAGTCTTCTAGGGTGTAGTGACGGGACTGCTACGGCCTTTTGATTACATGGGAACATTAACTTACCAGGAGGAAGGTAGGGTGTGCCGATGGGAGAGGGTCTCGCTTAGGGTGGATAACTAAGCTCCGGGGAAACAGTCGAAGGGGATGAAATGACCGGATTTGTGGGCCAGGCGGGGGAAGACCTGTTCTAGACCACATTGAACGACAGCTAGGGTAAGAAGAAGGGGGTAAACAGCGAAAGTTGAGATATGATCGGTCTACTGCTTGAAAAAAAGGAAAGGGGAAGACTCACCATTCGTCAAGGAAAGCGTGGGCGGGGCCGAACGCACCCCAGGGGGCTGGGGGGAACACATCGTGAAAAACAAAAAATTTTCTCAAAAAAACTTACTAGACTCAGTACCAGAAGAAAGGGGACTGAAGCGCCTGAGACTCGCAAAAGAGGAGGGGATTGAAAGAAGAGATAGCGCTCATAGATCGGAAGAAAGGTAGTCTCATTCACAGACGGGAGGAGGAAAGGGAAGGGAACCACGGGGCAATTGGAAAAAAAAAGGGGGGGGGGGGTGGAAGAGGGGGGGGTTCAGGAGCGGGCCACCCACTACCCGCCTCATGATATACGCCGGGCAGAAGGTGAGTTTAAAAAAAGCGAAAAGAATTCTGGGAAAAACCCGAACTCTTATCTTAGTGGCTGGAGAAAAATGCTATACGCAAGGGAAAAGCCTCATAAAAAAAAAAAAAGACGGTTGACGATACCAAAATACTCGACGTGGCTGGAGGGAGGGACTGCCAGGGAAAGACGGACCGTCCCGGGGGGAAGCACAAAAATCACTCGCGGCCAGCAAATACCGCTTGAAGGATCTATCTCCACAAGGCAGGGAAAAGCCGTCACCACAGAGCGAGAAAGGACGGGGTGGGCCGGCGGCATCGAACATCTAGTTCCCTGCTCAGAAGAGATCGACTCGAAGGAACAAAGGTACTCCTTGTTAAGAACTGCCACCTGTCGATAGCTCTCTCCCCATTATGCGCCACCTGTCGAGGGGACATTGCAGAGAAGGAAGAGGTACATTTTACCTTCTCAAGGAGGCTGCAGGGGCCGAAAAAAATTTCGGGGATTAGCAGGATACCATCCAGAAAAGTTTCTCTCCGAGGGCCGTTTCTGGAAAAAGAGAACAGTGGTCCTTCCGCGGGAGAAATAAGGAGGGTCTGGCCAAAAAGCAACTCACCTCCAGTACGGAAGGAAGGTGTGAAAAGTGAAAATCCTTGGGAAAGGCTGACGAGCATGACACAAAAAAATTCCTTGATCGGGAAAGATCGTGATGTCCATCGTCAAACTGGACTTGATCGAATGATAGCGAGACCTCTTAAGAGTGGATTCCCCGGAGGACAGGAAATTTGGAGTCCCCAGGAAAAATCAAACCTTCTAACGACTTAACGCTCTCCATCCGCAAGCAGGATTGACTCAAAGAAGGGATGAGCCATTACAAACGAAATATCTCGGATTACGCGAAAGACACATTCTCTATGGAGTGGCGACATTGACACCAGGGGGGAGGAAAAGGAGCTTACGACGTCCAGGGAAACCTCAGACCTAGTGGTGACTTAAGGGCCACGGAATTGGAATCGAACAGTAAAAAGGCAGGAGATTCTACTCCAGTCCTGGGGGGTTCCCTTCTTGGGGGCCGGCAGCCAATGATGCCATATATCGCCCCAAAAAGACGAAAGGCCCCCTCATCATTTCTACTAGCTCAACACAAAAGGGTTAGTTCTCACAGACTGTTCCCCGGGAAGGTAGACCTCAGCCAATCGGGGACTTTCTGTTCCATGGACTCGGCTCAACCTCAGTTGAAGGAAATCGGGGACAAGCCAAAATACACAGGAAAACCATCGCGCAAGGGGAACGTATCCGGCAGTCCGCGGATAAGGAACTATCTCGGGAGCAGGGAACAGTCCAGTACCGGTTGCCTATGCCGACCGTACACCGATTTGTCACAAGGAATCGCTCGCAAAAAAAACCTGAAGAAAAGGAGAGTGCCCGGTCCGGGAAAACCCCCTCAGGGGTACGAAGTGCATTAAAAGATTTAACTATGGGAACTACGAATATAGTCTTTACTCAGCGGCGGCGGGAAAGCCGGGCACTCTCAAAATCCTGAAGATTCGTGCAGGTTTTCTATGCTGCAGGTCAGTGTAGCCTTTTCAAGGAGAAGCGTGTCAAAAGGAGGCGGAAGTCCTGGCCGACTAAATAGCTAAATTGGGGGGGAGGGGCCAATGTCTGAAACCCGCGCCGTGGAATGGGGTGTCCGTTTCGCTAGGAAAGTCGGGGCAGAAACGCTGCCAACAAAAGACCTTCGGAGGGGGCTTAAAGCTAAAAGGACCATACCAGTTAGGAAACTGAAAGGGCGTAACTGGATAACTTGTTTTGGGGGGGGGGGGTGGTGGTTGTTTTTGGGTGGGGGGGGGGGGGTTGTGGGTTTTTTGGGGGGGGGGGTGTTTGGGGGGGGGGGGTGGGGGTGGTTTTTTGGGGGGGGGGGGGGGGGTGTGTTGGTGGTTTTGGTGGTGGGGGGGGGGGGTGTTGTTTGGTGGGGTGTTTTTGTTTTGGGGGGGTTGGTGTTGTTGGGTGGGGGGGGGGTTTGGGGGTTGGGTTGGGGGGGGGGGGGTTTGGTTGGTGGGGTGGGTTGTTTGGGGGGGTTGCGGCGGGGTGGGGTTGGTTTTTTTATTGGGTGGGGGTTGGGGGGGGGGGGGGTTTTGTTTGTGTGGGGGGGGGGTTGTTTGGGGGTGGTTGTGTTTGGTTTTGTTGGGGGGGGGGGGGTTTGTGGTTTATTTTTTGGTGGGGGGGGGGGGGCAGTAACCACAAACCAAAGTGGGGTTTGTGGGGGGGGTGGGTGGTGGTTGTTTGGTGGTTTGGGGGGTTGTGGGGGTGTTGTGGGGGGGTTTTTGTGTTGTTTTGGGGGGGGTGTTTTTTGGGGTGTGGTGGTGGGGTGTGTTGTTGGGGGGTGGTTGGTTTTGTTTGTTTTTGGTGTTTTTTTTTTGTTGGGTTGGTTTTGTTTGGGTGGGTTTTTGGGGGGGTTGTGGGGGTTGGGGGGCAAAAAAAAGGCTGCTGCCAAGGACCATCAAACTGAAAAGAACTGTTGTCGGCAGAAAACATTCCTGAGAGCGAAGTGTCGGTCGCGGTAAGAATTCAGGGGGCGGAGGCTGGGCTAGTCGGGCAGGTCGGGGTGACGTCAAGCGGAGACAGGGAGGGAAGGTGACAATGAACACTGTCCTTCGTGTGAGTGTAAACGTAAACTTTGGGGAGAGGCGTCCAGGGGTCGGACGGATGAGCCGCACCGAGTGCAGCCGTCCTCTTCCAGAAAGCTAAAGAAGCAAGACTAAGAATCAAATCTTCACAGCGTGTAAATTGAAAACAGGGCGGGTCGGGTGCGTTGCATGGGGTCCTAACCGAGAATTATATGCTACTATAAAGTAAGGGGGGGCCAGGCTACCACGGAAAACTCTTCTGAGACCCTAGTTGGATGATAAAGTTTAATCCTAAATTTTGAAAAACGTACCCGCGAACTGGTCGAAAAGGTAACATGGAAACTGACCGAGATTACAGGGCCTTATACACGAACGCACACGTCGAAAGGGGAAGCATAGCGGTGCAATCTGGCCACGGGACGCCTTTCTATGTAAGATCGGGCTGAGCACGGACCCGGTCAGTATGACAACGGAGGAAGGAGGCAGGCGTTGACGGCTGAGCGACTGGACGGGAGTTTGGTGCAAAGCATTCCAGAGTTGGCAGATTAGGGAAAAAGTTTACAAGACCGGAAGTGGTCTCGCCGGACTGGTTTCCGAAGAAGACAAAAACACGTCTAGGATGGGCTCTTGAAAAAGTTGTGGGGGGAACCGGCAGTTTACCGGTTTCTATCCCAATTGGAAATGAGATCAGCGAAACTAAAACCCATCTCCGGAAAAATGTGTAGTACATTTGCAAGCACGTGGAAGAACCGTCGACTCATAGACTTCACCGATTTAGGGGGGGAAAGTGATCCATCAAAGTCTGGGGGGGGGGGGGTTTCACAAAATAGTGAACAAGTTGCGCCGCGCCTACAGAGACTCTACTTTTACCACCATCAGAGGAAAATTATCGGGAGATTAGCATCTCTCAAAACTTAAAGCAGGCTTAGATCAAGCGAAGACTACAGGTCGGAGAAAGGTTGGTCAAAGAACTCGTATGGAAAAAGCAACGGAAAGGGTTAAAACCGGGGTGAGCAAAAACGCCCCGACGGACTCGGAATGCGTCGAAACTGGAATGAGCGGGTGGGGGAATTACTTGCTTGACAAAAGAAATGCGTTGGCTTCTACCGAAGGAAGAAGCTAACTCTTAACTGGGCGAACCGGGGATCGAAACGGTAATAACCAAGGGATCACAAATGGTAGGGAAAATAAACTCAATTTGCCCAAATGGAGTAGAAAACAACGCGCCATCTGGCAGGTCGGCAGGGCAAAACCACTCCTCGACCAACTCCAGGATAGCGATAAAATACTAGACCACTCTGATGATAGAAAACCGAAAAAACAAAAGCGCCGACGCAGTGGACGGGAGCATCAAAAGGCTCTGTTTCCCTTGCAGAAACGACCTCCAGCCCGCGGAGTGGCACAATCTAAAAACAAACGGCGGAACTGAGACCGGGGGAGTCGCAGCTGAAGGGCTTAAAAGAACCCGCGAAGTTACGGCTAGGCGGGGTCGGACGGGTGATTAGTTCGAAGCAGCCGGTACTCTAAAAAAATCGGGAGATGCTTGTGTGCACTGGTCCAATTTAGCGAATAAAAGTGCTGCTCTAAAGGGAAATGGGGGGGACCTTACTTAAATAGCATTTCGGGGTCTGGCCCACAACAGAAACCATAAGCCTCAGGGGACTGGGTGAGGAAAAGTGATCTTGTAAAAGAACGTAAAGAAACTTCAGTGCTCCTGGTCCTCACTTGGTCAAGGAAAAAAACACTATCAAAAACTGAAGAAAACTGGGAGGAAGGGCGGACCCGGCCTGAACCGCAAGGAGGTGATAAAGCAACTGCGCCTACGTGCAGATCAAAGCAAAAAAAAACCGTATGACGTCACAGACCGCAGCGCCAGGCAACGGGGGGCTCTCAGTTGAACGCGAAGACAGTACATCGAAGGGGCGGCAGGCCAGTTACCACCTGGGGAAGGCAAGTAAGTCAGAGACCGGTCAGCACCGCATCCTTTCCCCGTCCATTTCGTCACGACTGGAGGGGGGCCTCAACTTACGCATTTGAGTGCTGCCACTGGGGGTCTGTGCTGTTCAGGATCTTCTATGCCAAGAAATGACGGGCGCCTAGGACAAACCCTCTGGAGTGAGATTTAATATATACATGGGAACTCACAAACAGGTGGCTCTACATTCGGGTCCACCATGAAATCCCATCTGCACCGCCCTGGGCAGGTCAGCTCGGCGAAGATATCTATACCGTCAAACTAGGAAGGGAGCAGCCTAGAAACCAGAGGTTCTAAAAACTCTAGCTGCCGTCGTCCATCTGATGTAGACTAAACGATCTCCTAGGTCGTAGGTTGTAAAAAACCAATTCTTCCGGTTGCCAATTTCAGGAATACTAGCAATGGAGGGGGCACGGAACCAAAAGTGAATCTCAAAAAAAAGGGAAAGAGAAACACGTGGGCCCCAAAGGAACGTCTGGCCTCGGCAAGGAAGGGAAGGGGGAACGCTACGACGAAGGCCATTGGCGAACGTCGGCGATAGCCGGGCATCAGCGCTAGAGTCGTTATGTCTGTACATCGAGGGCGGGATCAGCTGGGAAGCGAGGGATTACCGAAAACGTGTAAAGTGTGGGCGGCCGGTACGAAAGGGAGACGAATACAAGCTGGTGCAGGCGTACCGCCGGGATCATCTTCCCCGCGCAAGGATGGGTGGGGTAATCGAGATGCAGGAAAGGGACGGGGGAGACAACGCTGCCTCCAGACGCCCAAAAGTAAACAAGTTGGGGGGGGGTGTGGGTGGGGGGGGGGGCGTAAAGAGAAAAACCTGGGGGCAAGGGGGGGGCGATAGAAGTGGAAGGAACTGGAGGGAACCAATGCATTTCTGTTACTGAGAGTACGAAAAACAACTGTGATCATAGGATGACGGCGCAACGGAACCAGTAGGGGAAGCGACTTGCTGTCTGAGGGTCTGTCGAGATAAAAAACTGGAGAGAAAAAAGGACTTTGACTCAGGGAGAGGCATGGAATTTATCGACGGGATGGGGTACAGTCGGCGCAGGGGAGGCCTGGGAGCACTGAAAAAAAAAAAACTGTATAACTGTTCGGTCGGCCGAAAGCACGGGACGAGGGGGGGTGGTCATATCATGGGAGGATCCTATGAGAATGGCCTTCAACTATCGAAGGACTCAAAGACCGTGTGGAACCTCCGAAGAGAAGGAGCCTCGTGATCACAAGATGGAATCATGCGAAAAAAGTTGGGCGGGTGCGTGGTGTCAAAGGGGGGTAGAATGATAGCTAAGAAGCCATAATGTCCAATGCAATGTTCTGCTCCTAGAATCTTCCGTCGTTATTCAGTGGACCTAAAACCGGGGGGAAAAAGTAACGGCTAAAAAAATTGTCCAATCGCCGCTCTAAAAAAGTCTGGCCGTGTCCGGCGACAGGGTCGTCCTCCTGCATCTTATTCGAGAATCTAGGAGAAAGCGGGGCTCTGGCCATGGGGCGTAAAAACGGGTCGGTTCTGGGAAAAAAAAAAGATTGCTGGAACAACCTTCTAGAAAAAATTGGGCCTTCTTCGCGGGTTGACGGGCGGGGGACAGACTGTCATCTTTCGGGGGGTCTTGAGGTTAAGGGGACTTCCTGAGAGATTGGATTGCGGCAGAACGGAATGATCTAGCCGGTGGGTGGGTCAATCTACCACGCTCAAGCAATTGGAGTAGTGAGAATCGAACCGGTTGGGGGATCCTTCTGATTACCGGGTCGATACCATTGGTCTCGAAAAAGTCAAGAACTAACCACGGAAAAGTTCGGGGACTCACACGCGCGCTTTACGGCTAAGCACGCTAAAACTTCTATGGTCGACAGAAAAAAAAATCATGGAAAAAAACAAAAGATCACCAAAGGTGAAAGGGGGGCCACACATATTTAAGTGCCAAAGGAAAAACTCGGAGTACAAAATGATCCTAACCAAATCGAAAAAAGATATCGCAAAAAAGAGGGAGGAAAAATAGGAGAGAGGATCATCACTAAAGGGCGGCTGGGTGTCTACTAAAAGAGGACGACAAAGGGGGGCTAAAAAGGGGAAGAAATGTGTGGCCCAAAGCCAAGGGGTTTTTGTGAGCTAAAAAAAAAGCCTCGCAGGAATCTAATTAAGGAACGGGGATTTCGGGTACAGAGAAGAGCACGAATTAAAAGAAGTCCGACCTCGTTGAAAAACGCAGGGATCTTAAGGGCTTGGCTGGGCTAACCTGCGTTGGAAACTTACGAAAATTGCGAACAAATAACTTGGCTACAAACCGTGGATGCATGACAAGCTGCGGGATAAGGCCCCATAAGGATACCTCTTGAAAAAAAACCCCGGTCGGCAGCCCTACCAACTCCAGGGAACAAACTCCCAGGGTTAAAATCTGGCCGAAAACAAAGCGTCATTCAAAAAATAGGTCAGAAATCGGCACGGAATGGGACGGGAGGTCAATAGGGAACCAGCTTGGACATGCATCTAGCAACTCCGAACCGAAAAAACGAAAATAACCTCCAAGAGGGGGCAAATGTCTATCGGACCTCTCCTGAAAGTTCAAAACTGCCCAGGTCACTGTGGAAGGTCCCTAGGTAGGTCGGACATTGTGCCCGTTATTGGGGAAAATTCGCCGTGACGCTGAATTCCATTTGCGGGGAACTTAGCCCCATGAGCGCCGGGTGTCCTTCGGCAAAAAAAGATGCATTGTGATAAGGAGAAGAATCATCGGGCAACCAAGGAAACGCACAGGGAAGGAAAAAAAAAAAAATTGAAAAAAGGGGGGACAAAAAGGGACGTTGCGGACGCTTAAAAAAGGTAAAGAAGTCAGGAAGCCAGCGGGCAGTCCAGAACCCACTAAGGGCAATGATAGGGGTCACAAAAAACGTGTAAGAAAAAAGGAAAAGTTGGAGGTGAGCAAGTCTCCAGGAACGAGAACCTCGCCAAACGAAAAACCCGCTGGTCAGAAAAGAACGGGGGGGGCAATGCGAAATGAAAAATCGTAAAAGGGTTAACTCTGACAGTGACAGAGAAAAAATCTTTAGGAAAAATAAAATTGACAAACGCATTGGGTTTAAGAAAGCGGTTGACGTTCTCGGGGAAAAAAAGTGAAGCCAGAAGTGAAGTGGGGGGGTGCAATTCTTGAAGAAGTTGGGGTAATAATAAACCCCGGGAAAGCAAGGGGCCGCCAGTGTTGGGGGTAAAGGATCGGGGAGGGTTATAGCTTGGGAGGGAAACAACTCCTGAAGGAAAACACCCAATAAAGGGGAGAGGGAAGACCGTACAGGCTTACTACTCACCAGACAAGTATCGAAAAAGGGGCGACCTAAGGCCAGGACAAGACGACACTTGGTAGTACAAAGCGGGGAACTTCACAAAGCTCCACGTTTATCAAGAGAAAAAGTAGCCCTCGAGAGAACGATACAACCTAAATCGAGAAAACTGCCGATGACCAGCGGCATCAAAAGAATTGGGAAGTCGACCTAGGTAGTAGAACCTGGGAAAAAAAATAAGTAAAACTGAAAAAAAAATGTGCCGTGGGCCGAAGTACCCCGGTCAAGTAACGTAGGGAACAGCACCGGTATTAAATAAGGAGAATGCCAGGGGGGTACTTGCCCCTAGGGAAATCTTCAAGGAAAGGTGGAAACGCTATAATAAGTAAGTTTCTGGGAAGTCACATATTGGGGGGGCTGCCAGCAGAGGCTCGGAATAGCCTATGTCGTTACAATTGGTCGGTCGAATCTAAATGGGAGCAGCTCGCTAGTCTATTGTAAAGACACACGGGACAGGTGATGACGCCGGGAAGAAAGTAGACTAAAAATAACTGACTGAGTTATGTGCACGAGGAGCGGGCCACGTGGGGTCCCAGATAATATGATGGAAATATGAGAAAAAGCTTGCCTCAAGAACTAACTTAAAGGGGGATCTAACTCTCCTAACTAAACTCGATTAACGAGAAGGAAGTCAACTGGAAAATCTTCGGGGGAATCCGAACTATTACGGCAGCCACTTTGGGGGCCTGCTCTTTAAAGCGCACTTCAATAAAGAGGAGAATGAAGGTAGGTCGAGTTAACTGAATGAGGGAAAATTGGGCCTGGAAGTGCTTGGTCGGGGAAGCAACAAGGGGGTCATCGGTAGCTGTACGACTAAAAAGATGGCGAAAGGCACTTACACGATTGGGGGATTACTCCCGGAAGGGTTGCAGAAAATCCGAGTCAAGAATTTGGTACGTATAAAACGCCTGCTAGGCCGGAAGGGGGTTCCAGATCAGCGCAGGGAATTAAGGGGCACATGCTGGGGAACGAGCTAGGGGAGGGGGCGGGTCGTCTGAAGAGGGGAATTCGATAGGTCCAGAAATATTGAGGCAAACGTTCTAGAAAAAACGATTGGAAAGGGGGGGGGTACAAACCCCGTCACTAAATGTTTACTGTTTGGTTCACTGGAAAAAGAAGGACTTGGGGCCGGGGAAGATGACCTTTACGGCGAAATTCGGAAAACGGGGGCATCGGAATTTTAAGTCTCTGAAAAAAAAATAGCGTCACAGGGACGTATCCGCGGGGGATTTCTAGGGTTCGTCAGGTCTTCTTGAAAACGGGGCGGTAGAGGGAACCCGGTCCTTCGAAAAAGGGATTAGGGTATGGTGAGGGAGAATCAGAGGGCGGGGGAGTGATGAAGGGGAAGAACGGAGATAGATGAGATGGTCGGGGTTAAACATCGGAGTAACCGTCTGGGGCGTACAAGAAGCTCGCTGAAAAGCCCCTTCGTATGGGAAGAACTACGTTTGGGGTAACCAGGAGGGTTGGATAAATGTTCACGAACCTGGGTCAGAAAGACATAGAAAAAGCTCCGCATACCCTGGGGAGGTGCCGAAAACTTCGTACTACGGATGGTCAAATCACTACCGGGTAACAACCTGGGTCGACTTAGCCAGAGTAGGTGGGGACGGGGACAGTCTCTCCGTATAAGACTTTGGGAACCCCTTTAAACCTTTCACGTCCACCATACCTCGTCTGGTACACAGCTTTTCCATTAATGCTGAAGGATA
>Ga0179593_1470817_pt1 | contig 16253 bp, 16 predicted proteins | sample CZODoug2_1_08_16_FD_185931 | JGI IMG/M metagenome (GOLD analysis project Ga0179593, IMG submission 185931) | Vadose zone soil fungal communities from Angelo Coast Range Reserve, California, USA - CZODoug2_1_08_16fungal (PacBio error correction) | ecosystem: Environmental > Terrestrial > Soil >...
AGTGATTTTAGTGCTAAAAAAGCCGTAGAGGCTGGGGGGGGGGGGGTTGGTACTACCACCTCATATCTAGTCCCCAACCGATCCCGAACGAAAAAACATGACAACGCACCGGTCGGTTCAACGTTATTTCAGAAAAAATCCGGGATAGTTTCGTTGTCAGGTCAAGCCGGTGAAGACACATAAGAGCTGGGCGGGGTGCTAACGCAATCTTGCCGGGAAAGGGCGCGACGGCCACGTAACGGGGACGGGAGGACACGTGGTGTGGGGAAACAGGTATGCCTCGTCCGCTTGACAAAGGGTGTGAAAAGAATTACTAACAAAGCTGGGCAAAAAACTTTTCTAGATTTGGGAAGTCTGGGAAAAGAGACATGTTTGAGAAAATCTGATGGAGGATGTCAAAGCTAGGAAGGGTTAAGGTGAAAAAAAGCTAACACGTAACTATTTCGGGTGGGCACTAGTACTGGTTCAAAAAAAGGACCAAAGGCGGTATGGCAAGGGTGGAAAGATTTGATCTCAGGTAGGAGGGGGCTGGGCCAGTCATGAATCTAGGAGACAATAGAAAAAAAGAAGAGTCGAGGAAAAATCGTCCAAAATTGAAAGAACTGACTTTGCCTAAGGGCACTCTCAGAAAGAACACCAAGGAATGAAAACTAGGAAAGGGAAAGAGAGAGCAAATCAAAATTTCGGGGTCCGGTGGAGGCTTTGGTCGGCAAGGGAAGCGAGGGGGGTCCCCGAACATCTGAACTACGTTTAGGAATGCCGGGGAGATAAACTCAAAACCAAACATTTGAACTGGCCCTCACCTCTTCCCCGACAGACCTGCTGCTTTTCGCTAAAAAGAATGGGGAAAAAACAAAGATCTGTTTCCCTTGTCGAAAACGATGTCATCAAACAATCCAATTCCAGAGCTCATGGTGGTCAAGCCCCACCCCTGGACCCCAGTCCGGATTCCCTCCTCCAGATGCAAAGGCTCGAATAACAGGTTTGCAACGCTGGATTGATGGTCGATCACCTCAAGGGGGGTAAAAAAGGGCGGTAGGCAGCCAAATGACGAAATTGTGGACCGCAGGCAAAGTTTAAAACTTCAGGGTAGATTACTGCCCGGAGCAGGGTTGTCAAGCTAAGGCGGGCACCTCTCCTATTGAAGATTCACCCAGCATTCAAGAAGGGGCAAACGTCCACACCGGATTGGGCATGTAAACCATGTGGAACTAAGGGTGAGATATTCTGGGGGGGATCTTCTTCTATTTTTGGTTTGTAAGGCCGAAGAAGTTTCTCCCCAACCGGAATATCTCGGGTCGCGCAATGGGAGCCGTGTACTTACACCCAGTGGAACACCTTTGGGGTCGGCCCACCATCCTCTTCTATGCCCAAGGCACCCTCTCCACTATATCTAGCCAGTTAACCACCGGTATAGTACTCTCTGCTGGTTTGGGGGAGCAACTGCGGGTCATCTTACACTCCGAATCTAGGGGCTCGATACTGCAAAAACCAAGGGCCAAGATTCAAAAAATATCGTGTGACCCAGGAGTAACAAGCTTCACCCTGGAAAGGGGGTACGGGAGCATACGGGGTGCCAGACCCCCCGCCGCCAGGCGCCAAGAGAACACGAAACGTCCGGTAAAAAATACAGCCACGATCCCCAGGTCTGTCCCCGTCGATGCCCAGTTTGCCGTCCACAAACAGATGTTGGACCTAGTGATGCTTCATCCTCCCAAAGTTGCGGTCCAAATCCGGTCTTTGATCGGCCCAACTAGGCTTACTTTGGTCAACAATAGGGTCTACGAAGGGACGACTGCGGTGACTGGTGCTGGGGCTCGGTACACCCCCGGGGGGGACCGGACGACACCGTCATGTCCGGTTCCTTCCTTCCCTGAGAGTGTGTTGCACCCGAAAATTTAGTCCCACTCATAGTGCAGACTCTCTACGATGTTGCCAATCTTTCTTTCTATCTTTGCAAGTGCAGTCGAACTAATAGGGGACCCGCTAGCTCCAAAACGTAAGGGGTGAGACGCTGATGCCCACATTAAAGGAGGTCGAATGGGTTCTGTAATTCCCAATAACGTCCTTCCCCAGTGGGTTCCCCACCCCCCCACTTACTCCTACTAATTGGCGTCTGACGCTTGGTCGTCAAGCCGCTTATATAATTGTCAAACATGCCCCTGTGACTTGGGAAATGCGTCTCCGACCTCATTTTTCAAGATGAAAGACTTTTGGGGTTCGCTTCTGGGTAAGAACCTTAGACTCCACTTGTCGTGATTGTCCTGGGGTCTTCTGTGTCGGTGACTCCTAGTGGATTGACTTCCCTCCCGGTCGGTTGTTGCGCTAAAGCAGTTTTGTACTTACCATGGTGGGGGCTGTACCCGTGTCTACTTTGGGGAAACGGGTCTGCGTGGCTGGCTTCAAATGACCCCACGGGCAAATGGTCAACCCCCGAAAAGCCGTGGGACCGTCCCGGATTTTTCCCGTTCATTCCCATGGGCAGGTCACCGGGACATTACCTGCACGTCCAAGAAGCCGTGCTACTAGGATTGGGGTTGTTTTACGAAGAGAATACGGAAAAACTCGTCCGGCGACTGCGGGGATCTAAAAAAGCGGGGTTTGGGTAAGGGGAGGAAAAAACTTGGGGGCCGGGGGCTCGTGGAACAGCGGAAGAACTGGTTAAAAAATTGGCAACGGAGGTGAGGTTTTTGGGGTGGCCCTTTTGAGCAGAATTTCGTATGTTGGGGAAGGAGGAAGGTGGATAGCAGGAAAAATAAAAACGGCGGGGCGGTGCAAAGGTTCCGTGCAAAGACCCAAACGGAGAGCAGGAGCAAATGAGGGGGAAACTTGCGGGTTCAGAAGGGCTGGCATGGCAGTCAAACGCTGAAGTGGGAACGCTGGGTAAGCATCGTCCCAAATTCATAAAGGGAAGCAAATAAAAGGGGCAAGCAACGCTCAATGGGAAAGGGGGGGGGGGGTGGAGCTGGATTGGTTTTCAGAATTAGTCCGAACTGAAGAAAAGGTGTATACCACTGCCACTTTGAAACCCCCACGGTTTAGACAAGACCACATCGGGGATAACGAATAAGGAATCGGCATAATACCTTTTTTAAAGTGGACGGCCAGATAGGAACGTTTGAAAAGGGCTGGAGAAAATCCGGGCGTTGGCGATAGGGAGAAGCGAAGGCAAATTTTCATGGGGGGGGGAACCTGGCCCCAACCTGTGTGCAAGTGAAGGAAGGACATCCTTCGGGGTGCGTGGAAAGAAGGGATCGAAGACTTTTGCCAACAGCCGCACTAGGGCGAAGCCCTTTTGAATCTGCGGGGCAAACGGCATGGGGACAAACTAGTGTTGTTGGTGGGCCCAAGGAGTGACCGGATAAATTTGGGTATGTTTCCTTCCCTGGTTCCTTCGGAATGTGGGCAAGGTCTTGGGGGTCCCGGGAAACTGCCGCGGAGACTAAGCAGAGATAACAAGTTTAAAAAGATTCAAATTCACCGGTTAGACGTTTGGTTTAAGGTAAGGTACAACGTATTAGGCGGGATGGGGAATGTAGTTGTTAAAGGTATAAATCTCTACGTACACCTTTGGAATCCGGGGAGTCCAGGGCACATGGTTGGCGTGGCATGTCGATCCAACCCAGAGAACCTGTCCCCCCCACCAGGACTCAGGTTTTTTGGGACATTGTTACTGGAACGATTGTCGTAGGTGCTTGAGTTCAGCAATCCTCTCTCGCAACCACCAAACACGTCTGGAGAAGCAGAATAAAAAAAAACGCTTGAGCCAAGCCCCCGCGGCGGTCTGCCAGCAACGCCCCCACACAACTTCAGCAGCCGTGGTGTTTTAAGAAAGGCCGGTTGGGGGGGAACTGCAAAAAAGGCCAACTAAAGTAGCATTAAAAATAACAGAAAAAATGATCAGGGATACTTCGAAAAAAAAGCCCCTCCAGTGGACCTAACGCTGAACATGACATAACCCCCTTAAAAATCAAAAGTCGAAAAGGTGTTATGTTGACACCAACGGAGCCAGCATGAGATAATCAAAACACGAGGATGCATGGAACCAAAAGAGTGCGGCATAAACAAGGGAAAAAATGGGTAAAAACTACGAAGGCTCTGAAAAAAAATGGAGGTGGCAATAAGATTTTATCCCACCAGGGCGTTTGCATTGAGCTAGGGGAAAAATAGTGCAAGCGAGTGGAAGTGAAGCCTGTCTGTTGACGTCCTGGGCGGGGGGGAAAAAAATTGTCAACTAAAAGAAGGGACCTAAGAAAACGGCCAACCAGATGGGGAATTGGGGGGAGCGAGGGGGTCTCAATATAAAAGAAGATTTGCGAAAGTAAAGTGAGCTTCCGGGAAGCGTGACGTCAGGACAGTGGGAACGGTATGCTCACTGTAAAGACCGTATCACGGAGGGATAGTTTCAAAAGGGAATCGTTGAAGTGCAATTTCCGTCCTCTAAAGGGGCAAGCAAAAGGCAATGACGCCTCTTGACCCAAAAAAATACTAACCCCCACGAGACTTGATAGAGGGATGTTGGCAGGCAGTATGCAGGGGGGGGGGGGTCCGGGACGGAAAAAAACAAAATAATCGGTGGCATGGACGACTTCCAAACCCTAATTAAAAAGACAGAGTTGGTGGGTGCACAGAACACACTGTCCACTGACGCCGGGGTAGGCTGGGGGGTAAAAATCTCGCCGGTTCGACCGTACAAAGCCAGGGGTCCGAAGCACCCCAAACCTAACAACCTTTCCACCGTTCCCGTTCCTTCCCACGCTGGTATCAAGGGGGCAAAAGGAACAGCCGCCAGTGTTTGCCCGACGAATTCCGTCCATTCCCCCCCCACGACGGGTCTCGACAAGGTCGAGAACGATCAAACTTGGATTCGGGACGAAAACAAAACGCCGTCTTCGCGAAAGTTATTGGTAAATTGGAGGGCAACGGGAATTCCAGGGAATTGGGGGCCAGAGGGCTGGTGGGATGCAAGGTGGGGGGGGGGCAAATGGATGATTTGGTTTGAAGCCAGTGTTCCGTTGGAAAAAAGCAAAAAAAATCCCTGGGTACAAATTATAACCTTTGACACAACCAGGTAACCAAAGCACATAGATCAACAAAAGCCGTGGCGGTTCCAGAAAGGACTGAATCCCAAAAAGAACCGCATCCTTCTTAAAACTCAAGGGATTTGCCAGCAAAGAAAAAAACTAAAAAAAGCGAAATTAACACAAAGCGGGAAAATGAATTCAAGAAATTTGGCCTGGTGCTATAAAGGGGGGACTACACGGCGAGCGGACCACAAAAAACGGGGTCGGGAACCAGGGACGGAGAATGTGGAATACGGGGCGCGCCCCGGACGTTTGGAAAAGTGCATGGGGCAGGTTAGTTGAGGCACTATTTCCCTCAAGAGGCAACCTGGCTCTGCAGGGGAAGGGGTTTGAGCTAACGTGCAACGGCTCCCACCGGGGAACTGTGGCTCAGTGGGGGAACGCGATCACTCTTCGGTCCTTTGCCCGAGGGGAAAATGAAAAAAAAAAATGGAAGTTGTGGCGAAGTCAAAACTGGGGGCAATGGGCGAGACTGGGAGGGACTTAGTAATGTGTCTGGTTTGGGCTTGGGACTGAATCAATATTGGTGGAAAGCTGGCCCCAGGGGCCTTTTTCCGGTAAGACGCGAGGGACGCTCCTTGTTACTTCGGGACCCTTTGAGGTACTAAGGTAAGTTATTTTCTCGGCACGAAATTGGCTTCTTTGAAAGAACGTTCCGCAATTTTCAACGCCAACGATCGCTTCTCCACTGTGGTGGTTACCTTCTCGCGCTAGTATTTATGGGATCAGGGCCAATGATTTGTATGGGTCGTCCACGTTTTATTCAGAGATGGGCTGCCTAGTCTTGGGAGAAAAGCTATGCGTTCCCAAAATACGAACGAAGAAAACACCGGGCTAGTCAACGTGATTTGCCATAAAAAATCATTGTCTCGTTCGTTAAAGGGCAGAGACGGGCATCCGTGACAATAGACTAGGAGATGTGCTCCCAAAATCTGCTCCGGCATGCTCAAGGTACGCCGGACTTCCGTCAACGTTTGTTGGAACCATGTTGGGGAAATAGAGTCGTAGGGACCGTGGGTGAGACTTTGACAACTCAAGGAGGGAAACACGGAGAAAACGAGATTGGGGAAGGGGGAAGAGGGTTAGGCAGAACAAGCTGCGGCGGGGAGGGAAAAACTGAAACAAGGGTGGTTTGCTTGGGGAACAAGAAAAGAAACAGCTTGCGGGGGGGGGAAGGATGCCGTGCCAATCACATACGGTGGAAAAAAGGAAGAGGGAAATAAAAAAAAGTTGCAACAGGATGGGGGTTCAAGTGAGAGACCGCGGAAGGACGTTGAAAGAGGCTCGGAAATAGTAAGCTCGACACCGAGTCTCCCAAAGGAGAAACCGCCCTCTTGGGCCGACTGTGCAAAAGAGCTCGAGAACACAACCAAAAAACGGATGAGAAACCCAAACTCTATCATTGCCACGGACGGACAGCCTTGCGGGTAGAACGTTTGGGAAGGTTGTAGAGGAGAAACGGTCGGGGGAAAAAACAGAGCCTATTTCCTGCACTTTTCGAATGGCCGGGGGAGACAGGGGGCAAACAAGACAAGCGTTGAAAAGTCACATCCTTAAAACCGGGAGCCGTAGGGTCTTTTCTCGGGAAAGCATCAGGAAAACAAGAAATAGTTTCAGGGCTCGTTGGGGCAATCACCTGAAAGGAAAAAAAAAATTTGGCACACTGCACCAGAGAGTGCTAAAAATGACTCGTCAGCAAGTGCAAAATAGCGGCAACCGGGTGCCCCGCTTTGAGGCTGGAAAGGTCTTAAAAACAAAAGAGTGGACGACGATGAAGATCACAGGACCACAACAACGGTTCCTGAAGGAAAAAAGGGGGGTAGGGGAAGTACGCCAAATGCCCAAGAAAAGGATGGGGAGAATAGCCACGCTCAGGGGCGCGTAGACCCCTTCGAAATCGGGGGCAACGAAAGAGACCTGTGGTCGGACATCAAAGGGGAAAGAGGGCGTTCGGAGGGGTTTCGTACGGTTTTTGCCCGCCATAGGGTGTGTACCAAAACGAAAAATCCAGAATCGCGAAAGAACAGGCGTCTGAACCCTTTGGAGACAAAACGGCAGGCAGCATCCCCACAACCACATACGGATACCCTTCCCCCGGTTCGGGCTCGAGTGTTGGGGGGGTTCGGGGCCTTGGATACCTGGGGAACCCGAAGCAGCCGACGAAAGGCATCACCCAAGGGTCCAAAAGAATGACCAATGATCGTGGAAACAGGGCAAAGGGAAAAAATAGGGGGGGGGGTCACCCAACAACGGTTGCCACCAGAGCTTGCACCGAACAACGAAACTCATCACCCGCAATTGGGCGACTAGTCACCCTGCCAAAAGTGGTACCGTTGAAGCCAAAGCGGGGAATATGCGGTAGGCAAAGGCTGTCAAACATAGGCAAGACATACAGCGGTGTCGCGAAAGAAAAAATGGGGAGACAACGACGGTTACAGTGGGGACTCACGAACAACGGTCTTCACCACGTCCCAGCAATAGCCAATGGTTCCGTCTTGAAATATTCGCAGGGAAAAGGGAAAAACAAGGTAACCACGAGAAAAAAGTACAGTGGGGAGAAAAAGGAATTGAAAACAAAAAGGAACGAAAAGAACTTTGGGGGCTTCCCCCACACCTTGTCCTGTAGGAGTTGTGGACACAGGCCTCGCTGAGTTCTGCAACGCGGTCTATTTCCCCAGGAAAAATGGAGCCGTTCCCTATTGTAACCCTCCACAGCCTTGGTTGTATCGTAAAAACTCTTTTTTTGCATCGGATTGTCGCCGGGCGACAATCGACGAAGGGGGATGCATGAATGGTTCAATTAATGGGTAAGGAGAACGCACTGGGGTAGGTTGGGCGATAGCAATGTGGGGGCTCCCTGTTTCTTAGGGGTAGCAGTGGGATCGTTGATTAGGGTCTGCTGTTCACTGGGACCACCTGGAACAGCCCCCCTCAACTGCCAAGGGACCGTGACTGACCGTGCAATTACCAGTAAAAATGCAACCGGGAAAAAGGAAAATCAAGCAATCAAATGGGAGATAAAGGACTGGTTGGGGGTTGGGGGGGCGAAGAAGCCCAGGGCTGCCTAGGGGACTAACAGAGGGGGATCTAAAAAGCGGTGTTTTTTTAAAGGGACGGGACGGGCGGGGGCAAAGTATGGACTGTGCAACATAGAAAGGGGGAAGGTGCACCAAGGGGAGGGCTTTTGAGAGCAGTGCGGAAGGGTGTTGACATTCGACTGGGGTAAATGCCGGAATCTAAAAGTCGGGGGCAGGGGGGCACGGGGGTTTGGGGGCAGGGGAAGGGACCAAAAAAAGGACTCTATGCAACTGTAAAAATAAAAAGGGGGGCGGGAAGGGAGGAAACTTGCCGTGAGTAGTGTGAAGGGGGGTGACGCCCTCATGTTCCAGAAGGCCAAGCAAAAAGAAGAAAAGAGAATCGATCAAGGGGCTTTCGGGGGTTAGCTAGAGTGAGTTTTGAAGGGAGCCTGACAAAGGAGGGAGAAAAAACTGGGGGCGACAAGAACCCTCATGGGAAACCTCCCTCCGGGGTGTAAGCGGGAAATGCAATCGGGATACGTAAGCTGGGGGCTACATCATCCCGGAGGAAAATTTTAACCTTTCCTACCCTGTACCTTACGGCGGCCAGGATTATAAAAGCTCGTGGCTAAATAGGGTTAGAAGAGATCTCTAAGGGCACCCCAAATAGGGGTGGCCGGGGCTGAGGTATGGAAGAAAATCTTCGTGGAAAAAGATACAAACAGACTTGGGGTCATCCGAAAGACGGGGGTTTTCCCCGCCCTCGACTCTTGAGGGAACCAATTGGGAATCGCCGAAATGCAAACCGGCCTTGTGTCCTACCCACCATCTTTATGGCCCCCAAACGGTCCTAGCGTCTTCGTTTGGGCCTTCCATTGGTCATTAGCGGGATGCCCAGGGCTTTTTGTGGGCCCTTTGGACGGGTCCTCGTTTCTTCGATTAACGTCGCAAAAAACGTTTGACGGTGTCGTGAACCTGGGACGGTCCCCTGCACCGGGTTGAGGACCTGTTTGCATGGGGTGGGGCCGGGTCGGACACCTCAGAGGAGGCGTCGCATTGAGGGTGGGCGGGGGACCGAGGTACCTGTCAAGATTGGTTCATATGATACTTTCGTCCGCCATTCTTTAGGGGGTGCCGGGTTCTCCCCTAGGAGGGGGAGAGGAAAGACCAAAAACCGGCGTGAGAGCCGCGTTCCCACAACAGGGCGCTACTTGGGGGGGTTTGGTTATTTGCTGCAATCATATTACGTTTCGGCGTTGGAACATTTCTCACGCGCTCAAAAAACCCAACCAGTTAAGTACAAGACGAGCAATAATATCGGAAGGGTAGTAAAAGAGCAGGAAATTCACTATGTGAACAAGACACTACCTCCCTGAATGCTGACCGCAATCCCCAACCACCATTGGAGACGTGGGGTCAAACAAAAAAGGGGGGGGCACGGGGAACGTTTGGCGCACCGGAACAATACCCAGCAGGCCGAAGAGCAGGAGAAAGTCTGATAAAAAAAGATGAGTCGAACAACAGCCATAGCACCTAAAAGTCTCAGGGGGACGAAACCAGGAAAACAGCACAAGTCGAACCTGGGATAGGTCACAAAACAGTAATCCAGAAAAATAGAAAGCCCCGGGGAGGCAAAGGAAACAAAAGAATTGTGCTCTACCAGCATGAAACAAAAGAAACATACTAATGCTGACTGACAGGGTGCGAGTTGGTGCATACGCTTTTGAGTACAAAAAGGCAAGTGGGGGGGAAGGGCTCGACAAAGATCGCAAAAAACGAGGGGAGTGGGCCAACCCGAAGTTGGAAGGCACTGAATGTGGGGGAAAATTAAAACTAATGAATGACATGGCAGCAACGGAAGACACTATTTTGGTGAAAAAATTGAAGATATGGCTCCACTATCAGAAAAAAGAAGATTTGAACAGAAAATTCCCGGGGGGGGGACAGGAAGGGAAGTTTCGGAGGCCCAAAAACAAAAAAAGGGGGACCTGGATTAGCAACGTCCGGAAAGGGCCGGGACACGGTTGAGGATTGGTCGATACCAGGGATGGGAGCATTGGGCAAAAGTAAAAGTGGTCGTCTGTCAGCCGGCAGAAAAGCTGGGGAGATCTGAAGACAGAGTGCACCCTAAGGGTCCTTTATAATATGGAGTGTAGGGTTTAGGCTACGATTGGGGGGGAGGGAAAAAGGGGAAAATCATCCATAGTGGGGGGCAAGCAGGCAGAGGCACAGGACCCGAGGGAGAAGACGGGAAGCGTTTGGTTTTGAACTTCATGCAAAACGGGAACATGACGCCGGTTTAGAGTTAGGCAGAGAACAAAGTACGACGGCAAAAGTAACGAAGATGGACTCAAAAACGGCACAAACACCTGCCAGGAAAGGGACAAAAGTTTATCCCGGGAGGGTGACCAAAAGAACGGGAAAGACGATTTGAAAGAAAGTAAAAAAAAACAAAGCCTTTGGGAGCTAGAAAGGGGCGAGGAAAGAGGTGGCCCCTCTTGGGCTGCGCCAAAACACAAAAGATTCTGACTCTCTTTTGGGGGGGGGGGGAAAATTGCACAATTGGGAACACAGTTAAGTGCACGGGGTACTGGCAAAAAACGGGAAGGGAAATCGAGTTGGTGTAAGGGGAAAGGTCCCATTTGGAAAAAACAGACCTCCCCTCCGCCCGATCAAGGCGACCAAGTCAACAAGAAAAAATTTTCTGCAACAAAATTCGGGTCGCAAAAGCGCGCCCTTATTCACTGCCAGTGATCCAGACCCCCCCGGGACAGCATCCCGGCTCCGGGACCTTCGGGACCTCGCCCCGTCCCCCACAAAAAACGGATATGCAAAAGCGGGGGGTAGGACGCAGTCAAAAAACTTTGCCGGGGGAAAATCGTGAGGGCCCACCGCCGCACAACCCAAACTCAAAATGCGCCCCCGGGGGGAGGGGGGAACCCTTCCAGCTCTAAGGGGGGGGGGGACCATCCTCGGAGCAACAAAAACTGACGGGGGTAGGAGAGGGGGAATTTTCGTTGTCATCAAATATTTGGCCAGAAAGATGGGGGAATGCTGGGACATGGGCCGGCCGGGGTAGGCGCAAAAGTAAGGGGGGGAGCGTTGTCGATAACTCCGCTAGGGGCATGTTGTGAAGCTATGGGTGAGAGCAAGGTGCCAGCGATCCGCCGTCTTATTCCGATTTTGGCAGACATTCCCCCTGTTGGGGTTACAAGGAGGTCGCTCCGGGGCTTCCCTGGCTGCCAATGTCGCCTCGGTCCGGTGTGTTGTGCTGCGAGGGGGGCCACCCTCTCAGGGGCTCGTCAAAACTGTCATTAAGTTTGACTCTTACCATCCTTAACCTACATGGACTTCAAGGGAACGTGGTGGGTTCAGCCGGTAATTCGCGAGAGAGGCGTCAGGGCAAAGAATCCTTGGCCAAAAAGACAGGGTCACCTTTTTCAGCTCTAGCGGGTGGGGTGTCGCCCTTTCCGAGGTTTTTGAGACTTTTTTGTGCCCACAAGAAAAAGGGGGGCTTGTCTTCGCGCTCTTCAGTGGCGGTGGGTATCGAACAACCTCTGCATCAAAAAAACGACGAAACTGAGCCCCCAGGAAAAACTACAGAAAAAAACTTCTTGACAACGTTATGCGACCACATGCCTAAAGCTTGTATGTGAATTTAAGAAGGGTGTGGTAATCCGAGCAGGAGCTGAGGGGGCATATTGTGACCGCAAAGCGGGAAAAAAGACCGTGTCAGTGAGAGACGGCCTAACTGGGGGGCATAAAAAGTTTTTGTTTCCGGGTGGCTGACGCAGAAGAGGGGAAATCGGATGGTGGAAGACTGCCAGAAACGCAAGCGGAAAACAAGGGATTGATGGGGGAAAAGCTGGATAAGAGGCATTTTGGGCGCACGCTGACTGCGGAGGGGCAAAGGCGAAGCCAGGTGAAATTAAAACTCGAGAAGGAAAAAGGATGGCGGGGGACCGGTTCTTTCAGCGGAAGAAACCGAAAGGCTTGAAGGTGGAAGGGGGGACAGACATGGCAAAAGGGAAAGGGGTTTGCAGTGGGGATCTCCCGCCTTCGAAAAAGATAAGAGCTAGGGGGAAAAGCTAAAGTACCGCTCAGAAGATCCCCCAAAGGGAGGGAAAGAAAAGGATTGAAAAGTTGCGGAGCTATCAAGCAACCAGGGGAGGAAGGGGGAAGGAAAGTCGCAAGGCGGGAAAAGGGGGGTCGAATGTGGTGAGCTCGTTTGTGGAGAGCGACGAGGATTGGGGGGGGTCACCAGCCTTGAATCGACTTTTCGCATTGGCAGGAGCCCTTGGAAAAACCCCGCTCTTGGGGGCAGGAGCATACACCCTTCAACCAGTCTGGGCACACCACCGAAAGCAATGTGTCGGAAAAAAAAAGCTGGGGAACGCAGAGGGCACAACCGAAATCTGTTTCACGGGGGCAGAGCAAGAACCTGGCCGAGAAAAAGGCCCGCCCAAGCAGAGAGCGCAAAAGAACCGAGTCCTAAAGGCAAAAGCGCGGGGGGGCATCCGTGGGTGACTCCCTCTTGGGAGTTGCTGAGGTCCTAAAAAACGATGTCCAAAGAGGAAGCAGCACCAGGCCCAAACGTTCTGGGAAAGGAAAAGGGCCGGCAAGGGCGCAACGGTGGCCCGGAGACAAGATTTGGCGGGGAGCTATTGCACCTGATCCGTATTGGAGGGTGATCTTCTGAACCAGATGGAAACCGAAAAACTAGCGAACAGGGATGGGGGGTTAGGGTCAATCATGGGAAAGATACGGGGGGAGGAGGGGGATGGGGGTACACTGCTGGGGGTGTGAACGCGAGGGGGTCTAAAAAAGCAGACAGGCGAAGCAGTAGCAGAAGTCTGAAAGAAAACACAGGTCAAAAAAACCAGCTTAAATGCTACACACCCGATCTGAGAAACGGCCCCTGTCTATCGGATGTTTGGGTTGGCACAGGGAGTCCCGCTGTGCCCGGAAGCACTCTGCCGAAAGAAACGACGGACCACAATGGGTCCGTTCCACTTATCGTGCCAACGGAGGCAGATTCCAAGAAAGTGTGGGTACCTGAAGAAAAGAAAAGTGGCCAACGACAACCAAAACTCAAGGGGCAAAGAAACACTTAAACTGAAACTGGTTAGAGTATCGCAAAATGCACCACAATGGGGACTGAGGAACAATCGCGGGACAAGACGGCTGACTAGCTTCAACAAATGCTTGAGGCTACGTCCCCAGGGGTGCAAGGGGCAGCAATCGTCGTCCGACACGAGAAAAAAAAACCGTTTCATTTTTACCTTTGGGGTAAGGACCAGACCGGTGGGCTTCGGTCCCAACCGGCCCAGCTCCTGATTCCCCTGTGGGGACCCCCTGGGGGGCAAAAGCGTCTCAGAAGAAAAAATGAAAAAAAAATACTCTTCTAAAAACCGTAAAAATGGTGCTCGCTTGGCAAACACATCGCGAAGGGTCATGGTCTTCCTCCCCCTCAACCCAAACGGAGCAAGGATGGATTGCGGGTCGGGCTGCGTGGTGGGTTCAGAACGAACGGGGGGCACCGCTAGTCATTGAAACAGGACCGACACGGACATGGGAATTAAAAACGTAGTCACGTGACCCCCTTTTGACTTCCCTAGTTTGGGGGCGTCGTGCAGGCACGACCAAAGGTGCGCACGAAGGAGGACGGAAATGTTCGGTCAGGGAAGTCCTGAGGCCAGTACCCGGCGGGGGTGGTTGCGCGAAGACCAGGTGGGGCGCCCCTGGGTCTGGGAAAAAGTTTCCAACGTGTTCAGGGCGAGGGGTGAAGATTAGGGCCCCTGGACACCCCCGGGGACCTTTAAAACACCTCACTCGTGAAAATGCTCCCATTTCCCGTGGCACCTGGCCCCTGCCTCTGCCCGTTGCACCGGTTGGCCCGGTTAATGAACACAGTACTTGGCGGGCCCTGGGGGAAGGCTAAGAAGTAGCTGTTTTGTGTTTGGGGCGAATAAGCCAGGAGGCACCTCTTCAATAAGACCGTATTTTGAACGAAAAGGATTTTGGGTTAGGAAAGGAAAGAGTCAATTGGGGGCAACGTTCTTGCATTGTCAAGCGGGGAAAGGACGGGATAAAGGTTGAGGGGGACTGAAGGGATGGGGGGAGTGGTGAGCAATCAGCGGGAAAGTGGTTGGCCTTAATACTTTGGGGGGGGGGGAAGGCCGAATCTAAAACGCAAGGGGGGGGACCGTGGGGGAAGGGTAATTGACAAAAAACTGAGATCTGGGGCGGGATGTAAATTCGTTGGGGGGAGCGGGTGTGGGGGGAAACGTGTTGGGCTTGGGCGCTGTGCGGGGACGATGGGATGGGGTTGTTCCGTGCCCCCTAACCGAACTTGGTTGGACTCAGCCGCATAATAAAGGCATCGCATGAAATGGATGGCCGGGGGGATGCTCTATGGTTGTGGGGTCAGGATCTGCCGCTTGAAAAAACATGGAGAATCGAAAGAAAAGGGGAAAAATTTGAAAAATCTCCGAAAAGTGTAAATCGGGGGAAATAATAAGGAATACGGACCAAGGATCGGCAGCCCTCCGGGGGCAACGGTCATTGAACTCCCTTCTTGAAAGAGAAAGCGTCCCAAGGGGGAAATGAAAAGACAATAGGCTGTTCTAGGAGGAATCGGTTCCTTCAAACTCAATTTTCCCAAAAAAGGAGGTGCCGTTAGGAAAAAAAAATGTCATGAAGGAGTGGAAAATTTCAAAAGAATTGACGCTAACAAGCGGGTTCAAAAAGCATAAGGGTCGCTACTTGAAGCGAGCGAGAAGGCCCAAAAAGGGCGGGGTTCTAAGAAAAAAAAGCGTTCTTAAAGAAGATAAAGGCCCATTTATTAAAAGGTCTGGGGTTCCGCCAGGCAAAGGGGGGAATGCGAGACTGGTCGAGCCGGAGGTTGGGGGGTGTGGACAAAAACCAATGGGGACAAGGCCTCGGGATTAGATCAAGAGGGATTACCGTGTGGGACTTCCATAATCAACGGGGGAGGGAAGGGGGGGGGTTTTTTGCAGTGGGGAGGGAAACGGACGTCTCGGTCAGCCGGAGTTTTTTGCTGGGACGCGAGAAACGGGATACAGCTTGTGAATGAAATCGGGACCAGGGATGAGGTAGGGGGTTGCACAGGTTCTAAAAAGGCAGGACAACCAACACTGCAAGGTTTGGTTGTGCTGGGATTGCAGAAAGATTGCTTTGGGTGCGGGGAGTTGGGAAAAGAGGAAAGACGAGAGACAGCCACAACAACACGTATTATGTTAGCAAATTCGCTCGGAAGATTTGGAAAAAGGAAAAGGGAAGCGTTCTGCAAGAAAAGCCACAAAAAAACATTAAGCGGATGGTTGGGGGGGTCAAGGGAAGTCCTGGTGGAGCCAGGAAAAGACAGAACACAAGAAAAGATCATTCTGAAAAGAGGGAATCCGGGAGGGAGTCTACAAAGAAAACAACAGCTACCTACAAGTAAGAAAGAACAAACGAAAAGAAAAACATTCGATCTGACCGTGGATTTCCCATTGGAAGCACAAAGGGGGGGAAAGACAGCCGGAGAAGAAGACAGTCGAGTAAAGGTCAAAGGGAAAACCTGAAACGACCAGCTCGTAAAAATTGAAGAAAAAATACGAATGTGGCAAAAGAGGGTGAAAATGAAAAAGCTTTGGGGCGTATCCAAACATGGGCACAAGGTTGGCAGGGAGACTCGACAAAGGGATGGGGGACAAGAGCGAGGGATGGGGGAAAAGCTGTGGGAAGAAAAAAAAAGGGGGGAAATGGTTCAACGATGGAATCCATCTGCAACTTCCCCAGCCATATTTGGGTGGGGGAAAAGTAGGAAGATTCTCCCTATAGAAAAAAAAAGAATTTTGAACTTCCAGGGGAACTTTACAGTGTAGCGTGCGTCAAACCCGTGAAACAACTTTCTTATTCCGCTGCAACTTGCCTTCTCCTAGGGGCAAGGGGGCGAGAAAACCTTAGGGGGGAGAGGTAAAATTCACCAAGGGGAGCTTCTCCAGGGGCTAAACTGGAAGATGAAAAAAAAAAAATCCCAGAAAATCAGCAAAAACCAAAAAATCCATTGAAATCGAGGGGGATTCATTTGAAATTAAGGAGGCGGGATGATTGAAACCGGGGGCAGGGGGCGGGACAAAAAGAAGAA
>Ga0179593_1656477_pt1 | contig 16253 bp, 26 predicted proteins | sample CZODoug2_1_08_16_FD_185931 | JGI IMG/M metagenome (GOLD analysis project Ga0179593, IMG submission 185931) | Vadose zone soil fungal communities from Angelo Coast Range Reserve, California, USA - CZODoug2_1_08_16fungal (PacBio error correction) | ecosystem: Environmental > Terrestrial > Soil >...
AAGAGGGGTCCTTGGAAAAAAGAAACGCGCGAAGAGGAAAGGAGCGGATTCTATTAAAGGAAAGTAATTGCAGCATCAGGCTGTAAAAAAAAGGGAAAAAGATCTCGATATTCTGAAAAAAGGGAGGGTGGAAGAGGATGAAGGGGAGCCAAGGAATTGGAAGGCTAATCGGGGGCGGCTAGGGGAGACCGGGTGATGAAGTTTAGAGAAGGGGGGAGGGGGGGGGGCGCTGGCCCGGGAAAAAAAGGACCTTCTCCTATAAGGAAGAGGCGGGGACTTATTCGGGGGCGAACGCCGGGAGTTCAATCAGGAAGAATGGGGGAAAAAAAGTCCGATCTCGTCAAAAAAGGGGATCGAGAGGGGGCTGCAATTCTCTCTCGCCTCCTCGAAAGGGGTCGAGTCCTTTGGCAGGGGTTTCTTCGCGACTGTGATAAAGGAGGGGGCAATCGGCGAGCACAGTAACTCCTGGAAAACAATGTTCCAAGATTGGGAGCTTCACAAGCGCAGGGCGGGATTTTTCAGGAGACGAAGGTCACCAAATCGAGGGGGATCCTTCCATCAGAAAAACGACCAAAAGAGGTTAACTTTCTTGGGAAGGGGCAGAGGCGTGCTGATAGATGAATCGGTTAGTAGCTATTTCCAGAACTCAGTTTGGGGTTTTCGAAAAGGGAGAAGAAAAAAAAAGGCAAGGGAAAACGTATCCAGCGAGGCGACACTAGGGAGGGGCTTAGTTAGAAAGATCAGGAAGGCCACATCACCTGGGTGGGGAGGAACAATAAGGAAAACCCGCATACCGGAAACAGTATCCTATCGACTTAAGAGACTAGAGGAAGGATCAAAATCGGAACCGGGGGGAGGGACGGATGAGTTAGGGGGGCTGATCTCTTCTGCGAGGGAAGAGAAGACTGGCGTAAAAAGGGAGAGCGTTTGCGTCCTATTCAAAAAAGAAGCTGCTCAAGCCGCGGAGCAGAGGAAGGGGGATTGAGGGTGAATATATGATTTGTGATCAGGGGAAAGGAAAAAAGTCTTGAAAAAGGGGAAAAAAACTGAACTCTATTATTACATCTATCCAAAAGAAAGGGGAGGCCGCGGGCGGCGTAGCGTGTTAAGGATTGGGGGCCGCGGCCCAAAAAACCGCGAGTTTCCAAGGGAGGTCCATTTTGAAATAGACCAAAAGGGGGGAACGCAAAAGGGTTTTTCGTAGAGAAACCCTGAGGAGAAAGAAAGGGGAGACTGATCCGTAGACTTCCAGGGAAAAGAAAAATCGTTTCGACCTCTGGGGAAGAACTGCCCCAATCAACCTTTTGAAAGTGGGGACTGGAAAAAAAAGCGATGTAGCGGGGGATGAAATAAGGGGAAGAGGTCCCATCTGAAAGAAAGGAAAATAGCCCCGGCCGGGAAGGGAACAAAATCCCTTGGGAGAGACGAGCGCAAAAATCCTATTCGGACAAAGAGGGAAAATCGACCTCAAAAACGGGGAAAGGTTGCAGGGCGGGAAGGAGGGGACGTGGCAGTGATCAGGAAAGGGAAGGGGCTGGACAGAAAGCACCCTTTCTTAAAAAAGAGGGAGAGGCCTAGAGTAAAAGGAGTATGAGGAAAGAGAAGGCTAACGGTTGAAGGGGTTTGACCGCGTGAAATATGCTGACGCAGGGGGGAAATTATCGACTGAAAAAAGAAAAAAAACGCTTCTAACATATTCCAGTTGGGGGGAGGGGCCCGATTCAGGGGCTATTTTGCCGAAGAGGGGCGGTAATAAGGAATACTCGAGGTTAAAAGTCGAGGGTGAGCGAACCCGTCGGAAAGAGTTGTAAGGGAGCGAGGAAAGGAATGGGTACCCAAAAAGAAATGCGAGGTAAGAAGGTTCCCCTGACAACCAAGAAGAAAGAAAAAAACGGGGGGGGAAGTGCCAGAGTTTTACATCCTTCGGAAATTGAAAGGAGCCTTATCAGTCCTCCGCTCTGGGGGGGAACAGGAGGAGAAATACGAAAAAAGGAAGAAAGTGGCTTAACAGTTGGGGGGAGAGGGTCCGACTAAGAGGGACAATGACCTTATACGGAAACAAGAGGGAGGGGGAAGGTATCGGGGGAATCCATTTTCAAAAACCGCAAGAGGAGGAACAAAAAGCGCAAAAAGGAAAGAAAAGGGATCTTTCTGTCTCAAGAGGGCAAAGTTCTCATCCTTTCAGGAAAAAGGCGCATAGAGCCAACTGTGGAGAAGTGCCATCAATCCATTTAAGAAAAGGCCTTCTCCATGAGAAGAGATAACATTTACGAAAGATGTGGACGAATTCCCCATCGAGCAGGAAAGGGTCACTATCCTATCGAAGGTCGAGCATCTTGGGAACTTGCCGGGATAGAAGGGGACGTCTGAGCGGTTTACTGGCGACAAGATTTAGCGTTTACTATGTGGATCGGCCCAACCGGGTTTTTCCAAGACCTGGGGAGGATGGGCGTCTAAAAAAAAGAGGAATTCGCAGTGGAGGAGGAAGTTTGGGAGGGGGAAAAGGACAGAGCCCGCCCTTAATCGTGGGGCAAACAAAATTGAAAGGCGCATGAACTGACTAAGAGGAAACGATCTCATAGAGGTGAATCGCAGATAGACGGAAGAAAGGGAAAAAAGGTCGTGGTCGTATGAAAAAGCCCGGGGATCGCGATGGTGGGACTGAAAAAAGGAAAGGAACATGTCCCGCCCCTTCCAGTGAAGATGCCAATCTTGAGGGGATCTCAGGATACGGGGACAGGGCCCATAACCATCTGGAAGAGCTCCCCGGAAAAACAATCTAAGTGGGGGAACGGCAACATACAGTTCTGACCGCGAGGCAGAGCGCAGAAGGGGGGAAATTCTTCTCGAGAGCTCTGGGGGAGACTAGAAGCGGGAAAAGGGGACAAGTCTTGCTTCATCTTGGGGAAAGGGGAGGGGGAAAAAAAAGAAGGGGGAAGGAACCTCCGTACTTAAAGGGGGAAATAAGACTGGAGGAAAAGGAATCGGCCACAGAATTTCGGTGAAGAAAAAGACCACAAGAGATCGCATCTCCCCCGATATCCCGGGCGGGGAGAAAAGGAAGGGAAACGGAAGCAACCCTACTACTAGGCCGTCGACAAGACCTGAATGAACAAAGAAGAGAGACGGCCCAAAATTCTGACGAACTTCTGAAAATCGTCTGCCAGGAAAAGAGAAAGCGCCCGCCTTTGTCCGTAAATCTGGCGGGAATCTCTCTCACCAACTAAGAACTCGTTCCGTTTTCCGCCGAGAGAAAACGGCGCAGAAGAGGAGAATCTGCAGGAAGAATGAAGGAGGAGGAGGAAATCAGTTTCGAAAAAACCGCTCTTCTTTCTTAAAAGCGAGAGGAGGGAACGGCAGAGTCCTCTATGATGAAATTCGCCAAGGGAATTTCTATCTAATCGATGGGGGGGGGAAAAGGTTTTGGGAGCGGGCGGAAAGGAAAGGTCTTTGGGGAGGGAATCCACGTTCCCTTCAAAAGAAGAAGGCGTGGTGGTTTTTTCCCACTCTTAAAAGTTAGGAGAGAACGAGAATCCATAATTGCTGAAAAAACCGATCGAAGGGAAAGTGAAGCCCGCTCTTTCGAGGAAGGGGGGTCTTCGCGGCATGAAGAAAAGATCTGTTGCCGGAAAAATGGGGGTGGCTGTCAGCGAGGATGGTCCCGAGAAAAACCGGAACTCAGAAGGAAAAAAAAAAAAAAAAGGTGGCATCTTCACAAGCGCAGGAACGGAGATGTGTGAAAAGGAGCTCTATCCGGAATCAGCGCAGAAGACCGTGCTGAGAAAAGGTAGGTGGAAGGGGGGGCTCTGGCGATCATCAGAAAAGGAAGGAGAAAATGAGATCGGGAAATTTCCTATTGAAAGAAAAGACTGGGGGGGGAGACGATGGGGGAGCATATCAGGCGGGGGGGATCGGAACCCCAGAAAAAGGATCAGAAGAGAGTCAAGCGGCCTGGGTCTTGTAATCAAATTTCTTGGCCGAAAGGGGGGGGGGAAAAAGGGGGTGGGCAGAACTTCCCACGAAAAAAAGACCTAGCAAAGAAACGCCGATCGAAACGGACCGAGAAGAAAAGGACACGATTCTCGGGAAGGAATTGTGCGATCTATATTGAATCGGGAAGGTTGACTCGCTAATGGAGGGACGAAAGACTGGGGATGTTGAGCAGTGGGACGCCTCTAATCCTCTTCCCAAGAGAAAAGATGGAGGGATGGCCACGGGTGGGCATATATGAGGGGGAGGGGGCTGTGACAAATTAAAGGAAAATCCTTTTAACGGGGAAAAAAAGTCATATAACGAGGAAAAATGCTGCATCTCTTGTCCGTAAAAAGTGGGGGGGGGTGGAAAAGAATCATAAAGGGAAAAAAACAAACGATTTAAAGGGTCCGCCATGAGGGCGACAAAAAGAAACGTGTGGGCCTATCGGTTTTGAGGAAAAGTCATTAGCCGCCATGATAAACGGAAATTATCCGAGAAGCACCGTGCGCAAAAAAAGGAAAGCTGTTAACCTCTGGAAAAGTTTTTGAAAAAAAAAGGGGGGAAAAAAGTGGAAGCTCTTCGCGAAACTAGGAAGGGGGTAAAAGGCATTCGGGAAGAGCGGGAGGGGGAATACCCTCTCGGGGAAAATTCGGATGGGAAAAAGTTACCGAGATCCGAAGCGTACTGTAAAAAGGGAGGAACGGCCGAATTCGCAGGAAAGCGCAAGGGGACTACCCAAAACTGGCAATATGAAGCGGAGTCTAGTCGTGGCAGTGTCAGTCACGAAAAAGGGGGGAAAGCCCATTGGCGTGGTCCAAAAGGGTATTAAAAAACCGAGGTAAGAGAACCTATCTGCGGGGGAGTAGGAAAGAGGAGGAGGGAGGAAAAAGAGTTGGGAAGTACCGTGGAAAGCCTTGAAGGAAGTTCTTTATTTCATTATCGACGGGACGATCCGCAGACGCGCAAAGAAGTGTTTGAGGTCGGGGAGCGAGGACAATCGCGAGGACGAATCGGCGGTAGGAAAAAAAGCCTTCCTCCGCTTCGGGGAATGAGGTAAAGGGTTTCTAAAGAGAAAAGCCAGAAACGAGGAGGAGTGCCTTTACTCGAAGGAAGCCGTCAGTAAAAGCTACGGCGGGAGGGGGGTCAAAGAAAACCCACGATTAAAGGTGAAAAGAGTTGCGGGGAAGAAAAAAACTTTGTGATTGCCGCAAGGCGAAGGGGGATCATAGACAAGAATACGAAAACGAACCGATAGCACCATTGGCTAACAGGGAGAACGAATGGCGACAATGACGTAAAGTTGAAGGAAAAATTTGCCAACCCGCCTTCGAAAAAGGATGAGGAAAAAGAGGGGCGGCAAGAACAGTGGATCGAGTACTCCTATGGGTAATGTTGAAGGAGGGAAACTGGGGTGCACCGTTGAAGGGCAAGTGTCCCAATCAAAAAAGGAAAACAGCGGCCGATCCTTGAAACGGCTTAAACACCAAAAAACCCCCCCCCCCACCCTCCAAAGGAAAAACATTTACGACAGTCGGAGAGGGAAAGAATCACGCAAGAAAAAACTTAGCGAAAAAGCTCAATAGAAGGGAGTCGGCATCAGGGGGGCTCGATATCCGTGTAAAATTGCGCGAAAGTCCTACTTGCGAAGGGGGGGTGGGCGCCGGGAGGGGGACGTAAATGTTTGGTATCAAAGGGGGAACCCCGGCGGGGGGGAGACCTTTAACGATCGAAAAAAGAAAAAAAAAAGGGGAGGAGGGCTTCGGGATCGACGGTTTTTCGGGGGAGGGAAGCCGGTCGCAATTTCCTACAACAGTGAAACAGGAATAGAAGGCGTAACGCTATCTCAAGAGCAAACTTCCGAAATGAGAGGAGATGCCAAAAAAAAAGGACACCTCGGTCGTAAGAAAAGAAGGAACAAGTATTCCCCGGATAAGGTGGTTGCCAAGAAAAAAGAAACAACCTCGACGGAAAAGGCCCCTGAACAGAGGGAACAATCTTGACCATCCACGCCGAGGCCCCTCACCATAAAACTGCCGCTCAACACCAATAACGATTTGCGTTCCAAAGAGGGGGAGGGCCGCTACGGCGACTGCCAAAAGGCTTATCGAGAGAAGAAAGGATGCTTCTGACAAGGTTTTAAAAATTATGGGTTATCGGCGGAAGAAAAAAGAAATGCTAAGGGGAACGCCCGGCTTCCTTTTTCAGAGAAAAGGGAAACCCGGAAAAAAGGTTCTTTGCTCTACTCCAACGAAAACGAAAGAAGCAATCGAGCAGGTCACTGCCCTGGGAGGAAACGACAAGAGGAAAAACTATGCCGTCGACTCGGGGAGGGGGGTTCCGCTCCGAAAGTAAAAAAAGAATGCACATTACCTTCGAGAGGAATAAACGGGAAGACGGCCAATCGCCCGCCGAAAAAGCGCACTCTGGAGAAAGGAAAAGGAGAGATCAAATCAAAAAACACAAGAAAGGGAAGGAGGGAGGATCGTTCCTTTCGGAGACGCTGGAGGACAGAAGGGAAAAAAAAAGAGAATAATGAGATTTCCTCTCGCAGTAAGGGAGCGGAAGAAAATGGGCCGAGCAGGAAAGCGGACAAAGAGGAGGACTAGGCAAGGGGGGGGACACGATGATAAGAAGGGGAAGGGCCAAGCAGGGGGAATCTTGGTTCTACATGAAAAAAGTGCTCTTCCGTGATCGGTCGCAACAGAACTTCCTTGGGTGGGGGAGGGTTCCACCTTTCCCCCTGAAAAAAGAAGGCAGTGTAAAAGGGGGGAGTCTTACTTATTCGCGACGAGCCGATCAGAGGGGGGAAAGAAGACGGAGAAAAGAGATCGTCAGCAAGCCGAAAAAGAGGCTCTTCGATAAAGAAAAAGTCTGCTCCTCTCCGGGGGGGGAACGGGGCTTGATGAATTAACATTCGCGGGGGGGGGGGGGGGAAAGGAAAGAGGCAAGGAGAAAGATGGAAGACTGCGAGAAGAAAAAGGATCAATCCCAATGGTCCATAGCTGCCACAGCGCAGGTCCTTCGGGGGGAAGGTAGCTAGAAGGGGGGAGACGGGATCCTGCCATCAAAGGGAAAAGGCTTTCTTCCTTCTTGAAAGGATCACGTCACGAGAGGATTTAGATCGGGGTGTTAAACTATTAGTAAGGGGTTCCCCTGCGCCTTGGATGGGAAAATGCCGATCAGTCTGGCGAAAAGAAACGTCGATCAGCAGACAAAAAAACTTCTGTTGTGAGATGGGAGGGAGATCAAGGTCTTGTGCCAGAAAAGGTCAACCGGTTTGGTCTATACCGAGCACGAGAAAGGACAAGTCGCCAAAAAGGGACAGGGAGAACCTTCTTCTATCTGAGGGGGAAGGGGAAAACGAGGAAAGAGGAGAAGGGCGATCGTTATTTAAGCTTGAGGGGGGGGCTGCGCGCGAGTCTGTAACATATCCAGACGGAGTAAAGGGGGAGGATAGTTACCTTGAGACAGAAGCCGCGTAAAGCGGTGAAAACGGGATTGATGGCAAGGTGCATAATAGGAAAGGGGAGCGGTGAAAGAAAAAGGGGAATCCTTTGAAAAGGAATCGATCCAGGAGAAAAGGAAGCCGCGATTTGCGCACCTTCGAGAAGGGGGAGCAAGGGGGGGTTTGCAAAAAATGTGCCGCGGCGCTACAAAAAGGGAGGGGGGATACAGGTTCTTGTCAGAAAGAAGAAAAAAAATGTGTGCCTAATCTGTTCGGGGGAAAAAAGGAGGAGCAAAAGGGAACAAGGAAAAAGAATCATGCTACAGGGGTGAGGGTCGGCAAATGAAGAGAAGGGCAAAAGACCTCAACTCAGCCGGGAAAAAGTCACCTTGGAGGGTAATCTCGTCGCGGAAAGCTATGGAAGGGGGGTGTAACCATGAATAGGGGAAAAAAAAGGAAAAATAGAAGGAAAGTTATCGCGCCTTGAGACTTTAGAAAATCACTCAAGGAAACGGAGCGAAGGAAGGGTAATTACCCCGGGAAGCACACATCGCCACTCGAAAAGAAAAAGGCGCTCGACCTCCCAACTGGAAATATTTCCGGACGTCGGAGCTGCCGGATCGAAGAAAAAACTGACAATAAAAGGAAAGAAGAGAAAGGCAGGCTTTCACCCCGGTATGAAACCCAAGAAAATCGCCTATCTCTCTAACAAACAAAAAGGCTATGCTCTTACCGCTTTGGTTTTGGCTGAAAAAGGGGGATAGGCTGACGCCAATGGAAAAATCGACTGAAGAGACTCTGCGACATATTTCCAAGAGCAGCCATTCTCACTGCGCCGGGGCTGACGGAGGGGTCAAACCTACCGGAAGGGAGGCGATTGGAAAAAAAAAAGAGACCCTGCGGAAAGAAAGAATTCTCTTTTCTGGAGATGGGAAAGCATGCCTGGGGAGACCAAAAAAAGGAGTTGGAAAAGGGAAAAAATTCCAACAAAAAAAAACAGTCTTATTAGGGCAGAGGGTTAAATCGGCCAAAATGTAACTTGTTTCTCCAGTATCATACGAAGGGGTCGAAGGGGGGGTCAGCTGCTCATACGAAAACGAAGAAGTACGTTTGGAAGGGGAAGAAAAGCGACAATGTTTTTTTTAGGGAAAAAACGGAAACTGAAGAGTATTCCTCTGTCCAAGAAAGTGGGACAAAAACGGGAAACTGAGAAGGCGCAAACATCGCGGCCCTTCCAAAAGGGATGGAGAGGTAGGGGAAAAGTTCATTTCCCCATTCTTAACTGGGAGAACCTTATAAGATATTAAAAAGGTGGATAGGGAAAATAAATTCCAGCGGCCCAGAAAAGAGGAGTAGCAGAAAGAGAAAGGAAAGGACGCAATGGCTCCAAACATTAACATTTTACTCAAATGAAAAGTCGTGTACCGGAGGCCTAAGAGCGAGAAAACTTCAAGTCAAAGGCTAATATCAGAGGGGAAATCAGTGTTGGGAAGGGGGGGGGAAGCATGGAAATCCTTCTACGTAAGTTGGAAAGGACTGGGGAGGTTTGGGAAAAAGGCTTTGACTTAATGGGGGTACGAAAGAAAAAACCCGGCGTGTTTGTAGAACGAGAAAAAGGACCGTTGATCGAAGTTAGAAAGTAGAGGGGGGGAAGGGCGTGATGTCGTCCTTTCCGAAAAACAGTCACCCGAAGACTATCAGAAAAAAAGAGGGGTCATCTGATCTCAGAGCGTGAAAGGCCAAAGGCCAAGGACGAAGATGTGAGAGGCAGCCAGGAGGGAAGTATGCAGGGGAAAAAGTCCCGGATCCGCGAAGGGGGTGTTTTGAAAAAAACTGAAACACCGAGAGGAAATGCAAGCAAAAATTGGGAAAAGGAGGGACCAATGGCTTGATCATGGCCCGAAAGGGAAGAACCATCTTTCCTCTGAGCTCCCGTCGAAAGCGATTTGTGCAAGGCACAGGAAAAAAAGGAGCCCCGCTGACGTCGCAAAGGGCCAAGGCGAGAGGGGGGGAGCGTCTTCAACTTACTAGGGAGACGGCCCTTTGTTCAAAGAAAAGTGCCGTCGGAGGGGGAAAAAAGAGTCAGACTGGGAATAGGGGAGGGGGGGGAGACCGTTCTAATCCTCTCGAGGGGAAAAAAACGGCCCAGGAAAAAATCTGTTTTCTCTCTCCCACTGAGAAACCCAAGGAAGAAAAGCAAGAGTGCCTTCCAAGTGCCTTGGCGAAGCAAAAAAACCTAACTCCTATGCCGGGGAGAATAGCGGGGGGATGAAGCTTACTAACTGCTTCAATTAGGAGGAATCGACATTCTTCCTGCAGATAAAGCAGGGGTCTCGTGGCGAAAGAGGGAGAAAAGTAATACTAAGGGGGGAAGATAGAATCGTTTTTTAAGCGCGAGACGAAGAGGACGGCGATCTTGTCAGGAAGAATGAGGAAAATAATTGCAGCAGGTTCAAAAAAGCTCTCGTTGCGGAAGAGAGCGGTAACGGGGGAGGGTGGTCCCTCGATGATGAAAAAGGGGGAGCCAAGGGGGACGAATCTATTAATTGGGGAAAGGGGGGGAAATGAAAGGGGAAGAAACTTTCTGTGGAGGGAGGGAAAGTGGGGGACCACGGGAAAGGGAAGAACGGAACCGGCGTGGGAAAAGGAGGACGACGCAGGGAGAAGTGCTTAAAAAAAGGCCTATCTCAAGAGTCCTTGAAAAAGGAATTTGCCTGCAGGGAAGGGAGCATAGGGCGGGCGAACGGGGTGCGGGGAAAAGGCTGGAAAGGGAGTGCTGTCTCTACTTTATCGGAAAAAGATGGGGGGAAGGCCCTAAATCCTGAAGGGTTCAAGACATGAAGGGGGCATCTGCACCAGTTCAAAGGGTTCATTACGCTAATTGAAGAGGGGACGAGCCGGGATCAGAGCAGCATAACTAAAACTACCATGGGCTAAGGGGGAGGACGGCGGGGCATCTGCAAAAAGGGGGGTCACGAGAGGGAGGGGGGGAGAAATCTTTTTGTAGATGAAAGGGGGGGGGCTAATCTCTTGGGCGAAAGGGGGGTTGGTTTCGGAAGAGAAGAAGGCCTGGGCTCTGAAGAAACGGCAAGAAAAAAAATAACTTCGATCAATCCGAGGGGACGCTATCTTTAAGAGGTGGGTCTTTGTGGGGCAAAGTCCGGGAAAGGGTTTTGGGGGGCGATAAGAAACTCCACGCCCCATCAGCCAACAAAGGAGGAAGTACGCCGTAAGAGAAAGGATTCTAGCGGTCAATTAGTAAGGAAAAGATCGAAAAGGGAAAGCTTATAATTAGCCTTTTCGGGTGGGGGCCTCGCTAAGAGGTAGACAAAAGGAGAAGAAAATGGCTAAATTAGGGGGAAGAAAAGGGGCTTCTAAGGTATCCTGGAAAGACACGGAAGAAAGGGGGCACTTCAAACTACCCCTGTGCATATAGGAAGAAGTTGTTCATGAACGTCCAGGGTTTAACTGAAAGAGTATACATCGAGAAAAGAAAAGATACCTGGGGAGGGCCGGGGGGGCCCCGTGGCGTCCCGAAAAGGATGGGCCAAGACGTTCCCTCCTGCTAGTTTCAGATGGGGGGGAGCCATGAAAAAGAAAAGGTACAAAAAGGGGGGGGGGACATTTTAGGTGAAAAGCCCTGATCACAATCCGAGGAAAAAGTTCCGTTAGGAGAAAAGGAGCGGCTGTTTACGAACAACTCAAGCCTTTTGGAGGGAGATCTTGCGGGCAGCGAAACTCTAGGGGAGGGACCAGGGAGGGTTCCATCACGGAAAAGAGAAGAAGAGGGAAAAAAGGGTCCCGCTTTAAGAAAACACAAATCAAAAGAAAAAGCCCCTCTCGAGCTGCGGGGAAGCCGATTCGAAAAGAAAGAAAGAGGGGAGGATGCGCTCGACCTCAAAAAATGGGCGGGAGAGAAGGGTCGATCCTTCAATAACTAACAGGGGGCGGCAAAAAGGACCCAAAAACAAAATCTTTTCAATCCCTATCTCTCCTCAAAACTAGTGAGGGAAAGGGGGCAGATGACCGATTTTTGGTTGGAGAAACGCCCCAATGGGAGGGGAAAAAGGTTCAGTAATCTACTTCACTACTCGAGGGAAAAGCAGGAGGAAAAAATAGGAAAAAAGATCGCCTTCTCAATGCGCAGGGGGGGGAGAATGGGAACGAGGGGCGGTATCCACCGTACCGTCCAAAAAAATGTAAAGGCGATGGAGGAAACCCGCTCGCTCAACTAGGAGGGGCAATTACGCGATGGAAAGCATGAAGAGGGCCTGATACATCTATTTTTCAGAAAAGAAGCCGGAACGACAAAGGGGGAATGATGGTGGCGGGCAGACTTGGGGGAAAGGAGATCCGCTCCTTCTCCCGTTCTTGTGGAAGGGAGGGCCTCATACGAAACTAAAAGAGAAAAGTTGAGATTCGAGAGAAGGCGGGAGGCCGGTCCGGCGGGAGGAAAGAGCGGAAATTGAAAAACGGGGAGTTCGAAAATTCTCAAACAAATTATGGCGCCATCACCAGCTTGCCGAAGGAGGGGAGAGGGGTCAGTTCACCTTCTTCCCGAGACAGTTAATGAAAGGCGATCATTCCCTGTGGCATCGTGTGCCCAAAAAAGCCGTATTAAAGAGTCTGTCAAGAGGTACGCAATTCTCACATTAAACAGAAAAAGAAGAGATCGTTTAACAGAGCAACTTCTCCTGGAAATCTCATATAGAAGGAGACATGATTTTTCCAGATTTGGAAAAAAGAACTTCTGATCTGGGGGAGACTTCGTTTCCGGGGGGGAGGGAATTATTTTTTTTCCCCAAAAAAGGGGGGTGGCCAGACCTTGGAGGCGAACAAAGCGAGAGTATTTCTTCTTTAGAGGGGAGGGGGATGGGTAGAAAATCCAATAACAACTTCGAATCAAGGGGGAGCTACGATAATTGCAAAGAGGTCGCAAGGGGGGGGAAGCAGATTAATCTTCAGATGAAAAGAAAGGGCAGAAAAGTGACAAGTCACCCGTGTTCGTTTTGGGCATGTAGATAAGGAACCGATCGCGATGGTTGCCAGGAAACCCGACGAAAAGGAAAAAAGCCTTTTTTACTCCTTCACAGGAGTTGGCTTGAAAGCTCGCCGAGAAAAAAAAAGGTAACTGCCGAGAAAGGAAGGCCACCAAGCTAATTTGGAGCCAGCCAAGTGAGAACGCGTTCGATCTCATACCCAGGGAAAAGGAGGGGGGTCGGAAAGAATGCTGACTAGAGAGGGAAAGGGTGGTGTGGGGATGGATTTCAGCTTGATCGGCGTCGAAGGGCAATAGAAAAGGCCTTTCTAATCCTCTCGTCGAAGGGAAGGGAAACAACCGGCCCGCGCACAGAAAAATCCCCTTCATCCAAAGGGAAAAGAGACGGGGATCTCGAAAAGGGAAAAGGGGAACTTGGCGAAACGAAGGGCGTATGGAAAAAAAAAAAGAAAGCGGCCCTCTCTATATCCTCCCTAAGTGAGCCCCGGCAATTCCTGAAAAAGTAGGAATCTCATTCCCTCCCTTCCTATGAGGTACAGAAAGGGGAACGAAATCGCGAAGGGAAGGAGAGGAAAAAGAGGGAAGAATTTCGCCGATTTCTAACGCGAGAGAGGGGAAAGGAGGGAAAGGTTCCTCTCGAATTAATTGACACGAAGTTCGTAAAAGAATGGAAAAAGATTTCGTGGCGGATCGGAGTCAAGGGGGGAAAAAAAGGGACCGTCGCTGGCTTGGGAAGGCTATCCGGGGGGAGGTTCAAGTTTGAAATGAAAGTGGAGCGGCACAAGAAAAGGGAAGGGCAAGGGGTTTTCCACGTTCCCTGAGGGCGTTCCAAGGGAACTTATTCTGCGAGAGAGGGAAAGCCATACTTGATCATCAATAGTAAAAAGGGAATTCTTGGGAAGTGGCCTGCAAGGTCTAATCGTCGCCGGGCTGGAGTCTAAGGAACAATTCTCTTGGGTGTCTGTGATGAAGCGGAAGAAAATCGGCGAGACAGGAAACACTTCAGGAAAAAAAAAGGTTGCAATCAGGGAAAAAGAATGTCCTTCTATTTGTTTTCAGTACGGGAAACCGAGGGGGGGAGCATGAAAAAAAGCTCATAAACTAACGACCCGGGAAAGAGGTTAAAGGGGGGACCTGAAGGGAGGGTCTTCCCCGATCCTCGAGGAAAGTGCTGATCAATAAAAAATTATCGTAGATATTTTCCTGGCGAATGGGTCGTGGGGGAAGGACTGCCCGATCAAAAAGCAAGAAACTAAGAAAAGGACTATCAATCCGGGGAGCTTGGTGAGAAGAAGGGCACAACCGCCAAGGGGGGGAAAGGTTGTGGAAAAAAGAACGTCCACGCCCAGCATACCGAAAAAGCCATAAGAAAAGGAAAAAAATTCCTCTACTCTTCAATTCTAAGAAGCTCGAGGAAAAGATGCCGAAAAAAACCTTTTTGGGAGGAGAGGGTCTGAGAGTTTCGGGGGGGGACGCGCTCTTCGCCGGGCTTAAATGTTGAAATGCTTCCTAGGTAACCTTGATAACTCAAAAAAGAAGCGGGAAAAGGGATCGGAAAAAGATTACACCTGTTCATAATGATGATAGACCGGCATGAACGAAAAAAGAAGTTGAACTGAAAGGAAAAAAGGCAAGAAAAGAAAGGAAAAAAAGGGCTCAATCTTCTGTCCCCAAAGACGGGCGGTTGTCAAAGGGGGGGCTTTGGCCGAAATGAGGGAAAAAACGCGGGGGAGTCCACTTTCAGGGAAGAAGAGAAAAAAAGAAAAAAGATAAGCCACGTTGTGTTGCCTCATCGGGGGGGGGAGCCGATTCAACAATTCCCGCGCTACTGGGGGGGGGAAAACCGTTCCTTTCCAATCCCAATTCGTTCCGGAGGAGGTGTACCAGTGGCCAAGGGAACTTTATCGTGGGGTCCGGGGAAAGAGGGGATGAGCGGGGGGAAAGAAGTCTTTCATCTCTTGTGGAACGTACTCTTTGAGCCAAGTATCCCACACAATGCCCTGGAAACGAAGAAAAATCAAATAGAAGAGGGGGGGGATTAACCGCCGAGAAAGTCCAAGAAGAGGAAGCGGAAACCTCAAAACTGTGAAATATGAAAAGCGGGGCCAGGCGATAGGCGAAAAGAAAAGGAAAAATAAATAAATGCCATTGGCTGAAATCAAGACCGCGGGAAAAAAAAAAAGAGGGTCCCATCGCTATCTCGGAAGGGGGAGGAGGAGGAAAAAAAAAGGAGAGAGGATTTTTTGTTTTTCATACAAAAGGGGAAGGGAGGAAAAACTCCAGGAGGTCGTGATCACGGCAAAAGGGAGAAAACAAAAGAGCGAAAGGGGGGGTGGAGGTCGGCGCATTCCTCAATGGCAAAATCGGGACGAAAAAAAGAAAAAAAAAAGAGTATAGGTCAAGGCAGGGTTTTGTGAGACCCGGCGCGACAAAAGGGGGAAGAGTTTTTTCCGTTACGCGAGGACCGCTACCATCTGAGGAGAAAAAGGAGAGGAAAAAAAACCCACTATAAAGGGGAATAGTGGTAACAGCTCGACTACTTTATGGAGGGAGAGGGGGATCAAGTCGCCTGCGTACTTTTTTGGACCGATAGGCACAACACGGGAAGGAAAAGAATTCTAGCTAATAAAGGGAAAGTAGACCGGAAACGCAAAGTTCTGGAAAAGCAGGGGCCAATAAAAAAAAGGCTTCTAACAAAAAAAAGATGAAAAGCTTCCCTCACCTATTGCCAACTATGTACTACTTAGTTAAGAAATTAGGGTTCGCATCCCGTTAGGGAAAAGGCGATCAATCATGTGGAAGAAGTCACAGAAAGAGGACATCCTGGGAGAAGTCGTCGACAAAGAAAGAAAAAGGCTCAACAGTACAGTGGGTACGCCAGTCTGAAGTCAACTAACCAAGAAGAAGAGGCGAAAAGCTCATAAAAGAAAGGGTTTTTAAGAAGCCCTCGATATCTTGGAAGAAAGAAAACTAGAGAAGTCCGAGGTACTGGGGGGCTACGTGACGTGGAAAGGATTCTGGCGTGGAACGGGGGTATAGGAAAAAAGCCCTGCCTTTTTTGGAAAACAGTGAATCGAGCGGAGAACAGCCGCTGGGGGCGAAAGGATTTGAAGGAGGCGGTTTTCTTGCGAGGAATCCTGAGAAAAAATTCGCCATCTAGAAAAAAAAGACAAAGGAATAGCTACGGGGTCTACCTATCTCAAAGAAGGGACAAAGTCCGAAGGGCGGCAGATGAATTAAACAGGAGCAGCCCTTTTCTTTTCTTAAAAGGGGAGGAAGAACCGGATAACTGCTTCCCCAGGAAACATGGCGGGCCATGAAAAGGGAGGGTGGTGTAAGATTCACAATCAGAAGGGGGGATCCGTAGGGGAGCGCCTAGTCCCATAACCATCTTTAAAAGGAAGGACTCCCGGATACAGCAGTTCCACATGACTCCAAAGAAAGGGCGGCCCGAGAAGGGACAGGCCAATTCGGAGAGGGACGATGGAGGAAGGAAAAAAAAAGTTCAGCAAGTAAATTTGCGAAGGGGAAAAATTCGGCGTTCGCGAGAAAGGCAACGCCGTGACGTCCGTGATAGAACTAAGTCGGAGGAAAACCAGGCCCTGCGCCAACAGAAAGTGGAACAAAAAACTTCATCAAAAGGAAATCTCTCGCAATCTACCAAAGAATGCCTTGGCCGAAAGGAAAAAAAGAAATAATAAAACCCTAAGAGGGGGACGCAGCGGAGATTCCGCCACGAAGAGCAGAAAAAAAGACCGACGAAAGGAAGAAGGGAGAGGAATCTCTTCTTTCCTGGACAAGCCGGGGTCTCGTCGGCAAGGAAAAAGAAATTAT
>Ga0179593_1448540_pt1 | contig 16252 bp, 11 predicted proteins | sample CZODoug2_1_08_16_FD_185931 | JGI IMG/M metagenome (GOLD analysis project Ga0179593, IMG submission 185931) | Vadose zone soil fungal communities from Angelo Coast Range Reserve, California, USA - CZODoug2_1_08_16fungal (PacBio error correction) | ecosystem: Environmental > Terrestrial > Soil >...
GGGGTTGATGGAGGCACGCACCGTGAATTGACTTCACTATATCCATAAAAAACAAGAAACCAAAAATGGGCGGGGAAGAAACCACGAACAAAAAAGGGAAAACCGGAGAAGAAGAAAGCTGACCTAATTCGCGCCGAGGAGGGAACAAGACCATCTCGTTTGCAAAGCCACCGAACGCGTGCATCCTAAGAAAAAGGAAGGACCAGCAGTACAGCCGGTCCAGAAAACTCAAGAAAGGACGGGGAACTCGAATTAGTGCAAACTATCGTGGCACGTCTGTTACGGGAACAAACGCGGGGACGAAAAGGGAGAACCTAGGGACGGCAAGAGAGCCAGGCTATCCAAACGAGGAAAAAAATATCAACAAGAAGTGTAGAAAGAAAAAAAGGGACTTACAATCTACGTTGTTTCAACGGTCGTTCAATACAAAAAATGCAAAAATTAGAAAAGGGGGCGGGCAAGTCCAACCAGCAGAGATGTGGGACGATGACACTTGAACAAAAAACCAATCCGGAGAAAAATGTCGCCTTCCTTAATCGCCGCAAGACAAATTCGCTAAGCGTGTGAAAAAACTCAAATTCGCTCACCAGAGACGGCGTGTTCGAGAGATCCAGCTCCGTCTGGTCCTCAGCAGCCGTGGCGAAAACCGATCAATCGGCGGGACAGGCTCGATCAGAAGAAAACTCAAAGCAAAAGAGCTGGTTTTGATCCTAAAGATGAAGAAAAGAAGAAAAACCGACTCCTTACCACGCGCCGGATTTAGGTCCCACGAGCCATCGAAAGATGGGAGGACAGGGGTAAACCTCGGGAGGGGAACAGGTGCCGGATAAAAAAATTATCGGGGCTGGGATGTCTTCGGATCGACAATCCTGAGCCAACCATCGGGAAAAAGTTGGGGGTACAAAAACCAAAGGGGTCTAAAGAACTTCAACGCTTTGGGAGCCAAAAACCACGGTTGAAAGTCACGTTGGTCATAGAAAAAAAGAGCTTTTCATCGAGCGCACCTATAGCTGAAAACTCATAGAATAGGCGCTCACTAAAGGGGGGGGAAACTAAAGAACGGGAAGTCCCTCGTCGTAGGTACCCGGATCCTATTTACGAAACGCGAAGGGGGAATAAAAAGGAAAGTTTCGTCAGGGTCTTAAGCAGGGGGGAGAGGAAAGGCCCGGGCGCAAGGCAGGGGGCCACCGATGTGCGAACACGCAGAGACCCAGCAACATACAAGAAAGAAGTGGGAAAACGAGGTGGGAGGAACCTTGAATTACCTCGACCGGGAAGCTAACGCATCCGTGGCCGAGATCAGGTCGTTGGAGAAAAGGAGGGTACCGCGACAAGACGGAAAAAAATAGCACCCAAGGGTAAACACCGTGACCAAAAAAAAGAGAGCTGCACGAGGATACAAGACCTCTGACAAAGACCCCATAATCCGATATCAGCATGTCCCCCAGTGGCTACCGGAAACATCATTCCTCTACCTACACCCGCCAAAAGGAAACCAACGGCCAGATCGAGCCGAAAAAAAAAAAAAGAGAGAAAGAGAGACCTGAGGGGATAAACGGGGGGGGGAGTTGGTTTTTCGGGAAAATAAAAATGGCGCAAGGCGGGCACCAGACCCAGCGTAATCGGGCTGATACTGAAGGGGGGGAGAGGGGAGGGGGGGGGAGGCGTTGGGTCACGGCCTGAAGGAAGAGAGCGTTTTTTGGAGAAAGGCTAATGGGAAGGTAGGAATTTGACGATCGTCGAGGCAGAAGCGTTGGCGGGGGCAAACCTAGCAGGCCCCCGTAGCGTGCAAAAAGGGCCAGGGGTCGAGGTAAAAGGTAATCCACAGAGCGAGCCCTTGGATCAGGACCTTGCGGGGAGAGGATCTACGTAATTTCAAATCGGGTGGACACAGCTGGATAGATACAAATTACTTTGGGGGGGAACAAATTAAAACTGGGAATCTTTGGTGTGGGAAAAATCGAGTTGTTCGGGGGTCCATCAGCGCGACAGGAAAAAAGGGGAAAAGGAAAAACTAGGGGAAGGGCCGGTACATTAAAAGTTAGGGAGGAGGAAACCCTTCTGATCATAAGAGGTGGAGAGCGAGGAGAGGGTGAGACGAAGGGACCAGAATCTGGAGAGATAAACACCCTGAGGGGAAAAGGGTGTGCAATGACAGCTCGAAAAAAAAAGGTTGTGTCCTTTTGGGTCGATGGTGATGTGCCCGGCTACAGAGAGATAACGACGGAAACTTCCTCCTACGATAAGAAAGAATTTCCTTCACCGGGAACAAAAGGTTCCCAGGTCAGGAGTACACAGCAGGGGGAAGATACATTCGAAAGATGTCGGAAAGGAGTAAAAGGGGAGTTCGATAGACTATGTCTTCCACCACAGCAGCGGGACCGAGGCTGTGTGGGATGAGCTCGAGCCGGAAACAGAAAAGAGGGGGGTACCACGGTTCAAGAGTTTGGGGAGGGGCTGTACCAAAAGAAATCGAGGGGTATGAACACGCGACCCATCCCCCGGGAACGGAGAAGATGATGGCGACCCGAGAGAAGCGACTTCTGGGCGGAAAAGGAAAGACTTATCCTGAAGTGAGGTAGAGGGGGAGGCCTAAAAGGTAAACCAAAAGTCTAAAGAGGGCTTTAATTGGCCGCCAGCTGATCAGGTTGCAGTAGGAAATACCCTCCGAGGTGGAAAGGAAAGAGGAGAATGGTAACAAAAGAGAAAAGCCAGACAAGAGGGACATCTAATGCTAAGAAGGGAAGAGGAGGGTAAGAGGAAAACGTTCTACCCACTTTTTGCTCAACGAAAAGCGCCAGCGGAGCGAGAAAGTCAAGCCTGAAAAGAAGAGGTAGGGACTCGAAGTTGTTGCTATGATCCCGCTCTTGAGAAGGCCTCGATGCAGCCATCCGTACGCAAGTCGGTTCTCTCTTGTCTGAAAAAAGAAGGGGAGGCGCTGGCCTGATGTAGAATGGGAGGGGCCTCTAGGGGGGGAAAGTAGTCTCCTGTTTGAAAAAAAAGATGAAAGAGAAAGTTATTATCTGTGAAAGGGATGAGTGGAAAGGGCAAACTCAGCACTGGGGCCGGGAGGAAAGGAGAAATCCTAAGGCCCTCTTGATCAACATTCCTTCAAAAAAAAGAAAGGAGGGGAGCAGGGTGCTCGGAGGGAGAGAAAGTTCTCTGCTTCCTTTGCCGAAGGGGGAGGGCGGATTACATAGGGAGCGGGCTGACAGACGCGTAAAAAAGGGAAGCTATTCGGAGACTGGAGGGAGTATACAGATACCGGACCTTGTTAAAAAAGGAAAAACAGACTAGAGAATGCGAATCTAGGGTCATATCCCTTACTCTCTCAAAAAAACAAAAAACGAAGGAAGGAGAAGAGAGTCTCCGGACACCGAATCCGCAGATCGGACTGGGAAGAGAAACACAGGCTTACAGATGGTAAGGAGATTCGGAAATAAAAAGTATGACTGCACAAGGGGAAAACTCAGCGGACAGACGGGAAAAATCATGCCTTACCATCTCAAGGAAAAGAGAATACAACCAGCCTCCTAAGAACCGATCCAACTAAAAAAAAAATACCCGGGATCCGTCCCCTGCCCTTACTGGAAAATTGTAAATGGGGGACGTTGATAAATGGGAGGGGAGTCAAACATTCCAGGTGGCGGAAAGTTAGACATACTCCATCAAAAAAAAAGAGAACTAAAGAAAGCTGGCAGGTTGCGAACACCAAGTCGAACCAGCGGACAAGGTCAAACGTAAGAATCGTAGCAACTCACGAGATGAGGGGGGGGAAGCACAAAACCACAAAAAGAACCAACCGGGAGAACGTGCAATCCGTCCGAATCTGTCAAGATGATCTGAGAAAAAAGGAGGGGGAATGACACAACCAAACACCTCGGACGGTGTTCTAGGGATCGGTCGAGAGAAACGGTTTAGGGGGGGGGATCAAAGGAAAGAGTTCAAGTTCCACTGAGGACACCGAATAAGCTTCGATCCCACGAGGACTAGCCTCGCGAATAGGGGGGGAGCGGAAGGGGAGGACAGCTCGTTGGATAAACATAAGGTAGGAGGAAGGAATAACTGAAAAACAAGACAGGTAGGAAAAAAATCCTCTTGAGAAGGGGGGGGGGGAAGGGTGACCAACGGAACAGATCCTCTAGTTCACTTCTTGCTTCCAGACTGATTAACAAGGACCTTCCCTCCCATCATAAGAAGGGGATACCGAAGGGGGGTAGCATAGGGAACTCCTAATGAAAGGGGGAGAAGGAGTTGCTCTACAATAAAGCCGCGTTCTCAAAAAAAGTGAAACTCTTAACCAAAGGAGGAGTCGACCTGCTCGAGCCATCGCCAGAAAAGCAACTACTATGCCTATATTTTGCGAGCGGAAGGAAAGAAGAAGAAAGGAAGGGACCCCCCCTACAGGGAAAACCGTCTGACCCAAAAAAATGGGAAGACGCCTTGACGAAGGGTACTTTCTGGTCCCGTCCGGAAAGGAGGGAAAGGGGAACCTTTGAGGACCTTTCGGGGGAAAGTCGAAAGGAAAAGAGACCAGACACAAAAAGATACTTAGAACATCTTGGGGGAGGGAGAAAAGAAAGAAATCGGGGGAAACCCACTGTGTTCCTGCATCGGGGACATCTATCACTCAAGATCGTCGCTCTAAACAAAGAAACCACAGTCCTGGAGAAAGGTGGAGGACGCATCACGAAATCGTCACAACAGGAGAGGAAAAGGAAAAAAACCTAAGGGGAAGCACCACCGGGATTAGTACATCTGGGAAAAAAAAGATACGCGTCCCTAACCCATGTCCAAGTGAAGGGAGTTTCTGGCGATAAGGAAAGAAACAGTTCCACTGAGAAGGACCAATCTAAAGCTTGGGGAACGTTACATTACCCGTCGACACTCACTCGCCATCAAGGCACACTGACCTATCCAATAGAGGGGGGAACCTAAGGGGGGAGGTGATGACCTGAAAAAAATCGAAAAGGAAAGAAAAAGGACAAATCATGGCCCGCATTGTAGGGTGAATAAAAGCTTAAACTCCTGACCTCGACGCGCCGACAAACTTCAGAAAACAAAGGAAAAAGATTAGAAATCGGAGGAAACAGATGGAAAAAGGAAGACCACATCCCGATCAAATTCAACAGTTCCCAAAGAAGCTGGTCTGTTGCCGCATGGGGGGGACGAAATACCTCCTATACGAAAGTCCAAAATGACCCGAGTGGAAATTATCTAAACTGGATAAAAAAAACAAAGGAGGAGAGAATGATCAAAAGAATGAAGGCCTGAAAATTAAGGTCTTGGGGAAGAAGGTGGGTTGGTCGGGCAGTTCACCAGACAGAAGCGTGATTTCTTAGAAGGAAGGGGGGGGAAATCGAGGCTGTGGTAAAAAGCCTTGAAGGCAACTCTCTGGATTTTGAGGGGCTTTGGAAGAAGGGAGAGGGGTTCAGCAGTTGGATGCACCCCGACCCGGGATCTCGGGACAAGAAAAAAAAAGTCTTGCATACAAGAAAAGGGACAGGGGGTAACACCTCGAAAGACTTTTAGGGTAAGCCGGGGGGGGGAGAGAAGGTGCGGACGACGGTAATGCACAGTTGGCCACCGACGGATGAAGCCACGCAGAGCTATAAGGATTCGAAGTAAAAAAACTGACAAAAGTGATCGCCGGGTAGGACTCCGACAAAGAAGTGTGAAGGCCATAATAAAGGGAAGGGAGTGAAAGACGAGGGGCAAAACGGTCAGGTTGTTTTGACGAGTACCGTCGAGAGAAAATGAGGTAGCCGCTGATCGTGAGAGCGGATGACTCCCATGATCGAGCGATGACCAAAAAGCTCAGAAAAAGGGGAGGGGGGAGGGACAGCGGTATAGAAGGTCCCTAAGGAAAACCCATGAAGGGTTGTAAACCCGGGAGCTAGGGGGAGTTCAAGGGGCGCTCCAGTGCGATCCGAACAAGCAATCCACCCAGAAAGGGAGAATAAAGGTGAATCAGAGAAAAACTTGAAAAGGGTCAACATGATGGAAAGGAGGAATGGGTCCTAAGAAGGCCCGTCGTCGTGGGAAGTCAAAGGTTCGTTACAGAGGGAGGAGGGAACGGATGAGAACAAAAGTCATAGAGGTTCAAAAGGTTTCGATATCTACCTGTCCAAGACGACCTGTTTTAGGCCAGCGTGGGCCAACTTCTTACCTTGAAAAAAAAGGACGAGGGCAAACAAAACACCCCACGAGCTGTTGAAAAAAAGCGATTTCGGGGCAGGAAGCGACTCTGCATCAGTAAGCCGACAGCAGTGCCTTTAGAAGGGGGAGTGGAGGTCAAGAAAAAAAAAGGAACAGGAAGCGAGGGAATTGTCAGACAGCTGATTTGGGGGTGAAGTAGGATAACCTCCTATGGGACCGAAATTACGTGGTCAGGGACCTATGCCTCAAATCGCGCGGATCGGTTCAGAGTGGGAAAAGGGAAAATCTGAATATCGTACAGAGGGACAGGGGAAACTCTGGGTTCTCAAAAATCCAAAAAAAAAAATATCGAAGCACGTCTAAAAGACCTTAACACAAGGCGGGTTGTTGCAGACATAAGAGTTAAAAGAGGAAAAAAAAAGAAACCAAGCCGATGGATCCCATCGTCGCAAAAAACGATTCCCCCCGCTGGAGATATCTGCGGCGAAGGGGGATCGGTGACTGCCTCCGGTGAACGCTGAGGGTCGACTTGTGTTCGGAGACCGAGCAAAAAAAACTTGATTAGAAAGGAGGGGGGGAACGGACTGGATTATTTGCATCAGACTTACCCCGTGGAAATCATCAGATCAGATGGGCCCCCGATGTCAGGTCCAGTCCTGTCCGTCAGGGACTAAAGGAATTCGAGGAAGGAAAGAAAGGGGCAGAGGCGGCCAGGAGGGGGTCGTCTTTGAATCTTCGGCAAGAAAATCTGAGAACCCTCCAATTTAAGCGGAAGAGAAGCGCTGAATTCTGTCGCGAAAGATAGAAGTACATGGGAGTGAAAAAGAAAGGGAAAAAGAGGGGGAGGCAGGATCTAGGTGTAAAAAACTTATAATCTCACAAAGTTCATTAGGAAAATAGAGATTACAAACCACCTGAATCCGCATCTAGTTGGTCTGGAAGACCTTCACCGCACCTGGAGGGCTACAGACCTTAAAACAGTCAAGGAGGAAAGGAACGGAAGGCGATATCGAAGACGCCCAGAAATAAGAAAAAGGGACCCCCTCGCAAAAGACTTCAATCAACGTTAGCCTGGACCGAGTGATGCAGCACCTGAAATTACTTCTGACCCGGGGGACGGTTTAAAAGAGACAAGTCGTTACTCCTAACAAGGAAAAAGCAAGTGATGGGAAATCATTGAGCAATCTAATAAAAAAAAGGACACACCTCAATAAAAAGAAAGGAAGGATCTTATAAGAAAACGGCCGCGACCCGGAAGCAAAACATGATACCACATTAAGAAGAGAGAGAGGGGGAAGACACCTACCAGCGACGAAAAAACCACGCGAACACTCTGGGGCATCAAACCGCAGCGAGCGAGAGCCCCACCCAAGGACAAGGAAGTTCCTGATCAGCCACAACTCCGCGCCTCGCGGGGGCAAGAAGGTAAAAATAGAAAGGGGCTGGCGCGGTGTAAGACCGATGGTCGCACTGTTGCAGTCAATTCCAACCGGGAAAGGATTTCAAAACGATGAAAACCGCTCCCGCTCGGGTTGTCGCTGTCGCTAAGAACTTACCAGATATAAAAAATCAAAGAAAGGGGTAGGGGAAAAACATGCACCTAAAACAACAAGAGAAGGGCGGCATTCCCGCTAGTCTAGGGGTGAACGTCACTGCCAACGAAAGATCCTGAACAGGCAAGTGTCGGCCGGCCGGACTGAATTCTTCCCTTCCAAAATCAGTCGAGGGACAAGGCGGGGCAACAGTCGCTCAGGTTATTGGGAAAAAATCGCTAAAAAAAAAACCCCGCCGCCGAGGGATCCAAAAAAGAGAAAAACGGTGGCCTACCACAAAGTCTTCTGACTCCTCAGAAGCCCCGCTCGGCATGGGCCTAGAGGTGGTGGGATCGCTGACGCAACGTCACCTACACGACCGGGAAAAGAAAAAGAGTGCGCCGGCTGGCATCACAGCTAAAAGGGCCGCCGAAACGAAGTTAGCAGCCATTAACCGCGTCGGGTAAAGACGGGAACTTGAAACCTGGGAGGAAGGGGGTCAAAGAGCAATCGGTGCGCCAATTACACACCCCGTTGGAAAGGAAAAAAGAGTTCGAACGAAGCTCGAAGACCGCGGTTCGCAAGAACACGGTGTTCCTGCAACCAGGTTGGAGTCAAGAAGGACGGGCATCGTCGACAGTTCGACATGTGATCGCGGGGGGGATGAGCAAAAGAACTGAACACAAGAGGAAAGAAACCAGCGTAGTGAAAGAAATTACCAAAACTTCTCTTAGGTACAGAGGGAAAGAGACCGGCGAGACCCGCGATGAAACAGGGTCCATTTAGGGGCGGGAAGTACCCGTCCTGGAGGTGCCTATCTATCCAGTAAACCGTCGGTGGCACCTGGGGCAAACAGGAAATGAACGACAAAAGGAAGAAGAGCCCAGGCAAGACTAAAAATCTCCTGAAGGGGGAGGGGGAGGGGGGGAAGTGGCCAACGAACCAGGGCCGACACCATCTGCACGCCTACTTCCTCTCCGGGTCGAAAAAACAAAAACGCTGAACGCCAACTCACGCCTACAACACGTCGCCAACAAACTTCACTTCGATCGGGGACAAAGGGGAATCGAATCTTCCCTTCCGTCTAAAGAGGGAAAAGGGGAAAAGCCATCCATCACCATATTCAGCCGGGACAAAAGGGAGGCTGGGACCCGGACGGGATCACCTGCGACCTAAAATTAAACCAGAAAGGACGGAAAAATCTCTCACAAAATAGTAAAATAGAGAGAAACATGCTTCTGAAGGGGCGGTCGGTGTCGTCAGGGACTTGCTTTTTCTCAATGCGGGCAAAGACCCAGCGGTAGGGACAGGCTTATCTGATTTGTGAGCGGAAAAGGAAGAGGGGCGGTTCCAGAACGACGGAAGCAGACGCATGCTTGTCGCTGTTGCCTGACGTTTGGTTGTCAGCGGCAGGTCGGCGTCAGCGTGGGATTGGGGCCGCCTGATCTCGGGCCCAGGAAAAGAACAAGGGGGACGGTAGCGGGTCGGTAATCCCCGATTATATTTCTGGTCTCTGGCGCGGATGAGGGAACGGATGGGTCACATCTGCCAAAAAAGAGGGGCTGATGGACCCGGAATTGATCCCAGGATGGAAAAAAAGAAGAAACTGGCATGGCCGTACGTGGATCCCTTTTAAAGGGTAACAGCGCCGAAAGTCTTCCTTTCACGAACGGTCGTAGTCCCCAGGTCCTGTGTTCTCTTTTCTTTGAGAATAAAACCCCGTCGAGCAAATGAGGTGAAAGGGGATTAGATGACAAAGAAAAGAGGTCGAGGCCCCCCATGAGTAAAACCGTGGGCAGGAGAACGCGGGATATGCTGAAGTCTTGGGGGGACCAAAAACGGGGCTCGATGGTGAGGGGTCCATGGGCCGATTGTCATCACGGGGGGGAACCCCGGGCCTAGAGCATCGTGATCAGAAGGGACCCGAAAGACGCATGTCGTCCGAAGGGGATGAGGGAGCAGTGGGATAGCGAACCCCTAGGGTAGTAAGTCCCGGCTGGGAAGGGGTAATGCGTGATCGTCAGCGAGTCGCCACCAAAGAGGATAGCCTAGTGCAGGTAAGTCGCTCCTCCCTCCGAAGCTGGGCCGGGGACCAGCGAAGGAACCCGAGCGTCTGCTCTGCTACCAAGAAAAGGGGAAGAGAAAATGGGTAAAAAAGTCTTCTGGGCGGAAAGAAAAGGGAGAGGAAGGACCGAAGTGAGTTACCAAGGGGGCACAGGGAATCACAAAACAAAACGGAAGATGCCGGGTCCTCCATCGGGGTCAGGGAGTAGGGGGAGAACACAAACGGGTGTAGAAAAAGAAAAGTCGTAAATTCAAAAATGGAAAACTGAGACTACCCCTTCTCGAAAAATGATAGGGGGGCAAGGAAGGGAGGGTTATTCGGTAGTGGTCGGGCAGACCAAGTTTTGTAAAAAGAACGATCATCGGCGCCGGAGACAGCAAGGAACCGAACGACATTCCTACGGGGAGGGTGAATCAGGACCGGGAACTGGCCGGATCGACGTGCTTCTATGGGGGAAAAGAGGTCAAGCGGGTGTTTCTGGCAAAAGTGGGTAGGTGTGCGGTATCTCGTCTTAGACTTGTGTCAGAGGGGGAAGACCTGTACCGTCGGGGGGCTGATAAAGATCAAGGGCCTTTATGGGGCTTATTTATTGCGGCATGACTTTCACACTGGTGTTCGGATCGCAAAAAGAACGAGCCCGCCGGTGAATCCGCCCCCTATGGAAAGAAGGAATGGAGGAGAGCCAACGGTTCTCGGAGGGGAGCGTTATTGGGGGGGGGGGGGGGGGGGGGGGGGGGGGTGTGCTGGGGGGGGGGGGGGGGGGTGATTCAGGAGAGTGTTTTTTCGGAAATGATAGGAAAAAACTTCGGGAAGACGCGCTCCAATGGAATCGCAGGGATGAATGCTGTCGCAGAGAGGACTGGGCCGTCTTGTGCATTTCTCAAGAAAAGAATCTATGCGTCAGCTGGGGTTATCCAAACAAAAACATAAGAGGAGAAAGAGATAGATACAGGGACACCATATAACTGGTGATACTGACAAAAAGTCCCATAGTTCGCGACAGCAGGAAGCGGGGATCGCGTGCACTAGGGGCGGAGAAGAAAAGGAAGGGGCTCAAAAGCCCAAGCCTCCCCGCATTCTGGAACCGGGGAACGCCGCACAACGGCCGCCACGCGCGGGCAGCACGAAACTCGAACAACTGTCTGGCCGTCAGGCTGGAAAGGAAGCGGGGGGGGAATTGATCAGATGGGGGGGGGCGGCCGATCCGAAAAAGGCCAACATTTCTTAAAGCAGTGCCAAAGGGAAAGAGAAATCCAGATACGCTGGAAAAGCCAGACAGCTGGGCAAATCGGGATAGAACACCAGGGAAAGGGAGGAAGTCACAGAAGTAAAGAATAATCAAGTCTACGCCGGAGATCGACGTCCAACAAAGCCGAAAAAAAAAATAATCTGAACCAGGTCTTTCCTCCTAGGAGTCCTATCCGGCCAAGCAGTCCTTATCCAAAAAAAATCCCTTAAAAGGTCTCGAGTGCGGGAAGAGTGGCCATGAGACTGTGTGACAGCAAATCGGGAAAAGGAGCCAAGAGACGATATTGAAGGGAGAAAGTACGATCCCACTCTTACCAAGAAGGGCGGAAAAAAGGGGGAACGGGGCGGACTGACCATCTGAGATTTGATGGGGCGAAAAGAAAAAAAAGGTCGGGGTAGTTCTTCATGGAAAAAAACAGGATCAGATTAAGCCCTCTCCGAGACTAGGAGGGGGGGGTTGACCGTCCGTGAACCAACGGAACCTATCCTAATACAAAGCCAGTAACGGCCTTCCCTTCACAAAGAGAATGAAAGACCAGCAGTCACTACGCGGGTATCCACTCATCTGCGAGAGACTTTATGGGAAAGGGGAGTAAATCGCGCGCCGCGGTCCAAACCTCAGTCGATTGCAACATTGAAGGAAACACAAGCAGTCGTTACAGGTCTAGGGAAAGCTACAACATCGTGATCCTGTTTGGCGAAGACTCCGCGAAAGCAGGCAAAAAAACCATCGAAGACTAGAGGGGGAAAGGGCAGACGATCACCACAGCCTGTGCAGCAAGGGGGGAAAAACGCTAGGGTCCCGTACCGGGAGAACGTCTTATATCTGCCAAGGGGGGGACCAGGGAAGAGGGAGAACAATCGGACCTTTCCCCTCAAAGGAAGAGAAAAAAGGGGAAGGACCTCCACGGTTCGATGGGCCTAAATAAAAACCGTTTTCGTCATTCAGCTCACCGTGGGGGCGCCGATTCTGGTCAGAATCAGCACGATCCATTCTCATTTCGGGAGCAAAAAAGAACGGTGAGAAAAACCCGACAGGGGACTACGGACCCTCCGGAAAGGTGTCAGAGAGTGGACAGACGGAACCCAGACGGCTCCCCTGCACGGCGATAGTTCGAGGAGAGAAAGAAGGGGGGGAAACCGCTCGTGGATATCTCCAGGAGGGGGACACTATGTGCCATTACCGAGACCGCATCACGGAGGGAACAGAGAAAGGGAATAAAATGAAAAGAAAACTCGCCCGATGTGTGATGGTACACTTGGAAGGCGCCCCGGCAGTCTTAACAAAGAAGGGATATATCTTAGGGGGGGGGAAAGCAAAACTGACCGCGACCTTCTACGCGCTGAAAAACGACGAAACTCAGACAGGAAAAAGTCGAAATGAAGAAGCTCGCAACGGACTAAGGAAGGAAGAAATTAAAATACCGTCCAATAGTCAAGGAAAGCTGGGTCTGGTGCAAGACCGCCGCAATATCAACGGAAAGAAAAAAAAAAGCCAAAATACAAGCGTCAAAGGGGAGAGGGATAAGAACAAGGGGGAGGAAAATATCGTAGCAAACGACGGGGGGTTCATGTTGGAGTGTCCAAGTCGAGGCCGTTCTTTTTGGGGGAAAAGGCAGGCAGGGCAATCAAAGAGATACAGCCTGGGGGGAAGACTAGGGGGTGAGAGGGGGATCGAGGGGCGCTTGTTTGAATCAGGGGGGGGGAATGAAGGGGAAAGAAAGTCAGTCGTTTCTTTTGGATGACGACTTAAAGGGGAGGAGTGTTGGCCGCAGCGTTCGGGGTGCTGGGTTAAACTATCTCGGGACCCCAAGAGACCCCTGGTGCGAAAGGGGAGAAAAAAACCATCCACCTCGGCGGCAGCCCGGGGATGAATGAGAGTCAAAGGATGCGTATGCGGTCTAGACGGTGGACACCGCCATGGCCGGGAAGGACGTGGAGGCACCATGACGAACTGTGGACGCCGGGGAGGGACGAAGTCGCACGATTAAAAAAAACGACTCCAGGTGCCTTTACACGAAAGAGGGCTCTGTAACGGGGGGGAGGGAAGTAAGGGATGCGGCATCCCCCCCGTCAAAAATAGAAAATGAGGGGGGTGAGGTGGAGGAACGTGACAAGGATCGATCGTGAAAAAACGGTAGCCTGGGAAACAGGGGGTCGAAACGCGGGGAGGCGGTAGGTCACCTCGAAACCGAGGGGTTTTGTGTTTTTTCAAATCACAAGGAAACGTGTCAGGTGAGGGGGCAATGGGGCGCCCTTATAAAAGGACGAAAACCCGGGGGGCCGTATGGATACGGACGGAAAACAAAACGTGTTAGCAATTCCTCAGTCTGAAAGGAGGCGGATCCAAACCAAGACCTGGGGAAGGCTTTAGGGGAAAGGATTTCAGCGGGAAATGACTCAACCACATCTCTTGAAGAATCAGAGGGGGCGGTGTAGTGAAAACAGTCCACGAAAAGCGGGTAGGAAGTTGACCTCATGGAGAACCGCTCTGTGAGAGGACCACCCGGGTCCGATCGAATAGACCCCCTCGTATCTAGCTGGGGGGAGGGAAAAGGGAAGAAAACTGACAAGGCCTGGCTCATTGCGGAAGAGATGGAAAAAAATTACACGTACGGCAACCCCCACGGCGGGACATCGATCGGGACTTGGACAAAGGGGGAGATTGTTGTGCAGGTAGTCATTAAGAAGACCATCCCGGTGGAGAACACAAATCTTCGGATGGGAAGCCATGGCGACAGCGAACAAGAGCATAGGTATCGGGATAAAAAAGGAAGGAGGGCAGGCACAACGCTGTGGAACAACAGAGCAAAGCGACAAATCATCACTGAGAGAAGGGCCGGATTTGTTGCAGAGCGCTCTCTTGGGGGGGGCCGGGATAGAAAGCGAGCAGCCAGCCTTCAATCTGGCGCGTCTTCTGCTAAGATGGGAGGGGGGTGGAGGTCGGGTCTCGTCGTCCTACTTGGGGGAGAGAGGGGAGGTGCTCCGGGAACCTCCTCCTTTTTGGAGGAGCAAGAGAAGGGGCCGAAAAGAAGCCTAGCTGGTTATAATTGTATTCAGCAAAGGGGGGCCTGGTAGGAGAGGCCAAAGAAAACCGCCTTTGATAACAGTAAAAGGGGTTCAGGGGCAGTCCTTTCCTGCTGAAATATGGCGGGTAGGAAGGAGAGAAGAAAAAGGTGTGGCCGTCGAAGGGAGAAGGATCTGCACTTCATCGGGGGGGACGGGAGACGTAGATAGAAGCATGGGGGGGGAGGGGGGGGGGGGGGGGGGTTGTTGGGGGGGGGGGGGGGGGGGGGGGGGGGGGGGTGTGGGGGGGGGGGGTTTGGGGGTGTTTTGGGGTGGGGTGGGGGGGGTGGGGGGGGGGGGAGGATGTGGTGGGTGGGGGGGGGTGTTTCAATGCGCTCAGGACAAGAATCCTGTCATTTAAGCCGCGTAGGTTCGAGGAATAGATAGGGGGGTCCCGTCTCCGTATCTAGACAGAAAAAAAAAAGGGAGGATTAGGAAATAGAATAACGATCCGAAGAGATCCGCAGTCGTCAGGAAGGAAGACCTTCACCAATATACCGATCAGAGACATTCAGCGCGGAGGAAGGGGCACTGAGAAAAGAAGGAAGGACGCCTGACAACCGATGCATTAACCGGGAAGACCCCATCAGAACTATTGCAAACCGCACACCGGGGGAAAAGGGCATCCTCTTCTGTAAGAAGAAATGACCCCCCCACAGGACTGAACAAACGGGGACGTTTATAAAGCGGGAGCGTGCTTTCCGAGAAAAAGAACATGTGAAATGAGAGCCCATAAACAAACTAGGCAAAAGCTGACGGGGGACGAAACACACAGAGAACCCGGTCACCGGACCTCGAGACCAGCACGTCAAAACCAACGCGAACACTACACGCGCATCTCGCGGTGCAGAAAAAACAACACACAAATAACGCGTCATGAGAGCTCTCGAGGAATAGGAACAAATCAGACGTCAGTCCCGAGAAGGCAGGGCCGAGCAGGGTGGGCTCTTTGAGCAGCGGAAAAAGGGAAACCTATCGTCCTCACCAGAGCCTAAACTGAACCGGATCCGCCGTAAGGGGGTCGCTTAAATACGGTCACAGGCCAGAAGGTCGGTTTCCGTATCGGGAGGGGAAGGGGGAATTAAGAACTACATGCACGACTGGTCGCCAAGTGCTCCTCCGCAGGAGTAAATTAATACTGGACCAACGGAAACCAGAAGAGAAAGCAAGGAGGGGAAAGCCTGATCCCGTCGTGCTTCCCCCCAGCAGGGGAGAAAAAAAAATGGTCCAGTAGTCTAGGCCTTTAGGGGAGAAGGCGGTAGCTACCCTCGCTCGAAAGGGGAGGGGACAGAACTAAAGGAAGCACGGGAATAAAAAGAGGTCGGGCTGGACCTACGAGACTAATCACCGGAAGCGATTCAAGAGGGGGGGGTCCTACTAGCTGGAATAACTAAAACCAGCCGAAAAAAAAAAGAAGTTACGCGAGTCCCAACTCCGCGCACTAAGGAGGGGAGCAATGGGAAAAACCTTTAAGTGATCAGGGGGGGAAAGGCGCCGGTGAGGATCGACATGGGCTCCTGTACAAAGAAAATAGGAAACGTGTCCTGAAGCTCGAGCGGAAAGGAAGAAGAGAAACGCGGCACCATAAGCTCGGGAAAGATCAAGATAATTCGGGTCATCGTCTCATCAACTGATCCGCGGCAGAAAAACAATGGCTGAGGGGGTGAGGACGCATAGACACTTGCGCACAAAGACAGGACGTAAGACACCTCTTAAAGGCCAGGGACAGGGAGAGCGGAGGGTGAAACCAACTCCTAACCACGGACCACAGTTCACCAGGCAATTTCGATCCTTTGGAAAAGGAAAGGACTCGATGCGTCCGAGAAAGGTTCGGGGGGAAAGATGGAAATTACCGACCTCATAGGAAAACACACTATCTACATAAAAGGGGATCCCTCCTAGGGGAATAACATCGACCCGGCCGCACCAGGGTGGAGGGGAAAAAGAAAAGGGCCCAGAATTGGTAAGTTGCCCCAAAAAAAGCTGAAAAGGAAAAGGACGTCCCGAACGCTTCATCTTAAAATAAAAGAATCTCCCTTCCTAAAAGAAAGCAACAAAGCGGGGGCCCAGAAGGGGAGAACCCTTCAAACCTATAGACATAAAGGCCCCACCGCTGGGTCTTAATTCCGCCCAAGATAAACACCCGGTCCCCACCATAAATGCCACCCAACTTCGGAAAAAA
>Ga0179593_1504537_pt1 | contig 16252 bp, 22 predicted proteins | sample CZODoug2_1_08_16_FD_185931 | JGI IMG/M metagenome (GOLD analysis project Ga0179593, IMG submission 185931) | Vadose zone soil fungal communities from Angelo Coast Range Reserve, California, USA - CZODoug2_1_08_16fungal (PacBio error correction) | ecosystem: Environmental > Terrestrial > Soil >...
TTGAGGGACTTATTTGAACCTGAAAAAGGAAAAAATGGCTCATATTTCAAAGTTCAGGGGGGAGGGGACAGGGTCGACTCTCGAGGGGGGGGTGTAGGTAAAAGGGGAAAAAGGGCGGGGGAATGAGGAGGAAAGCGCGCTGGGGGGCACTTAGGGGTTAGGGGGCGCCTTGACAGAATGTAGGCAAGAAGTTCAATATGCAGGCTTTCACAGGAGGAAAGGGGTCATAAAAACTACGCCGCAGGGGAGAAAGGCAAACGGTTTCGGCGGCCTTCGGAGTGCACAACAGACAGGGAGAGCAAGGGGGGAGGTGCAAAAAGAAAAATCAAATAAATGCCGGAACTTGAAGTTCCGGGGCGTTACAGAGGTTCCCGGGACGCCCTATGATTTCACGGACAGAATGAAAGGCACCTTTGGGGGTCCAGAAAAAAATGGGTTCGACGTAGCTGAACTCCAGCCTTGTGGGGGTAGATGAAAACTGTTCCACTTCTTTCTGAGGTTCGGGCGCGCACTGAGGGAGGGGATTGAGCTAAGTGGGGGGGGGGAAAGAAAAGGGGGTAAACTTCAGAGTGTCGTTCGAACGGCGACTTGAGGAATGTTAGGGGGGGGTCGGGCAGGGAAAAGGTCCGACGTCTGGAAAGGGATCAAAAAAACTGGGGGGGCCTGTTCGTGGGGAAATCATTGAACTGGGAATTCAGTGTAAAGGGGAAGGTCGGAACAGTAGGGGGACCATGAAGGAGGAAGGGGTCCATGTTCTTAGGGGTTCAGGGACAAAGGGTTCCGGGGAAGGACACGGGGTAAGTCAAAGTGTTTGGACAGCCGCTTTGGGTTTCGATAGGAGGGTCTAGAAAAAGATCGGGGGACCAGAAATAAACGAGGGTTTACACCAGTTAGCTCAATCGAAATCTTTGGTGGGCTCTAGAACGGGGAAACACATGGTGGCTGAGACGAAGGGGTGGGAACTGGGATCCCGCCATTTACGTTGGAATAGGCCTGCCAGGGTCGGAAAGGGGTTCAAAGGCGCCGAGTACTATGACGGGAAATTCGGTCAGGGGGCTGGGGAAAACCGACAGAAGAGCTGGGGAAGAAAAAAACTGGGGAATTCGGGGGAGGGAAATCGGTCGAATTAAAAGGCCCCGAAGGCCGGAGAGAACTCGAGAGTCTAAAAAGGGATGAATGATATCGCGGTCCCGAAGCCGGGCCGTCGAAAAAGGGGGGAAGGAACTCGCCTATAACCAACAATAAGTACCACTAGAAATAGCCAAGAGGGGGAAAGGGCAATCCTCAAAGAAAACCAAAAAAAGCTCCATAGGATAAAAGTCGACGGAAAGGATTAGAAGGTGCCAGCTACCGGTAGTCACGAAGAAACCAGGAAGAACTATGTCTGCAAAAATAAAAAAAAAAAAAAGAAAGAATTACTGAGAGGGGGAAAGACAAGCCTCGGGCTGATCAAGGGCCCGCCAGGAATCGTCGCACGATAGCCGAGTGGCGAAAAAAATCCGAGAGACCACCCCCTCCTAGGGGGGAAGGAAGAAAAAAAGGAACCAGATGCTCTCTTTGAGGCCCGGACCTGGGGCAACAGAAGCTGGGTTTGTCCCGCAACTCTTAAAGAGCTCAGAGAAGTGAACCGGGGACTCCCCTTCCATTTAGGATAAAAAAGCAGAGATTATCTCGGCGAAGGATCCTTAAAAGGACGAAGCAGGAAAAATATCCAAAAAGAAGGTACCCAGGCCCAATTCAGCGGAAAAGGGGGGGGGCACGAAGAAAGGAGGGGTAGTGAAACAATTGAGTGGGAAAAAACTTCGACCGAAAGGCAGTGGACAGAGGAGTCGGATTAAAGAAAGAAAAGAAGTCACCCAGCGAATAAAAAATTGTGGTGGCAAGTGTAAGTCGAAAAGAGGGAAGTGAAAAGGGGGAAAAGATTCTACTTACACAGAACAGAGGGGCAGATTGAAAATGGGCCCCGAGAAACACTCCCAGAAAGAGAGAGGGAAAAGCTTGTGAGCTTGGGGGGAAACAAAAAAGGAATCTTCGGTTTGGGAGGGAAGGGACCATAGAAAAGGCTTCAAGAACGGAAGGGAACATGAGGATACGAGGAAAGTCGTCAGGGAACCGGGAGGAAAGGAAGAAAGTTAATGATTAATCTAACAAAATCCGTCAAGGCAAAAGAAACAATAAAAAAAAAGCGGGGTGCTGGGGAAAGAATGAAAACTCAGGAAAAGGGAAAAAACGAAAGTCAGTTAGAGATCCCGCAGTAAGATCCGTCCCATGCAAGCTGCCCTATAAGGTCTCGAGCAGGGGGGCTACGAAAAAAGAAAAAGGTCAACAAAAAAAACAGGAGGAGGTCAGGAAACGGGAATCGGGAAGGGAGATGGGGCAGTTGGGAATGAGAAAAGCGACGGGAAGAAGGGGCAAGCAAGTATAGAACTTTATCTGACGGGCAAGGAAGAATTCATAGGAAATCAGAGAGGATTTTGGGGCTCTTAGGAGCTTGGAAGGACATTGGGGAAATTAAAGGGCAGGGGAGGGGGTACAAAAAAAAAAAAAAGAGAGTCGAAGGAAGGGGACGACGAAAAAGGCGGTCGAGAAAACGGCTCAGACCTGGATTTAACCGGGAAAGCTTCATAGGGCGAAGGAAAGTCAATGTTCGGAACCTACCCCATCTCAAAAGACTTAGCAAAAAGTTATCTCGGATCGTGGGGTCGGGTGGTGGCCTGAACCCTGCCCTTAATGGATGCAAAAGGGGGCGCGGGGGGACGTAGAATTTCCTTCACCCCTTGGAGGGGACTGGGTTCGACTTAAGCCAAGAAGGCTAGGAGCTGGGAAGAGGGCGGATTTCCGACGCTCGGGGGAACTGGCGTCTGTCGAAGTTTCTTTAATTGAAGTTCCTCCGAACTCGGGGGAGTCGGGCACACAAACTGTGGGGCTAGGGGAGTCTGGGTAATGGTGGGGCTTTCAGCAAAAGGTCAGGGGGTCAAGTAACGTCGTCACATAAGGATTAAAAATGGGGACGTGGGAGAAGGGTATACATTTTCGAAGGGGGTCTGGAAAAAGGTGGGCTAAGGGGGGGCCATGTAGGAAAAGAAGAAAGGGGGAGCTTCAGATTAAGAGGCAAAACGCTGAGGACAAATGCCTTGACACCAAATGGAAGGGACAATGTAAAACTATTGGGGGGGGGGGGGGGAAGGGGCCTTCATGTGGGGTCAAAAGTTCTTCTTCGGGAACATTCTATCTAGTGACAGCATAAGTGAACTTGGGGTGGGGGCAGTGGTTGAAAAAATAGCGGGGCCCGAGAGTTGGGGGGAAGTTGTACTAACGATCTGGGCAGGGCGTGGAAGGTTGAAAAACGGAGAAAAAATATTATTTGAACTGGTTAGAGAAGTCTGGCGTTAAGGGGAGTGCCCTCAGGAAAAGGGTGTCCACAGGCAAAAAACTCTTATAAAAGAATGGCTAGTTCTGTTAAAGGAAAAGGCTTTCGGTGATGTTACCTAGAGAGAGGGATCATATGTCGTAGTGGAAGTGGGGGGGCATCGAAAAAGGTTCTAAAAGGGAGACCTGGAAAAAAGATAGAAAATCACTCATAAACAACAAAAAAGGAGGAAGGGGGATGAAAAAAAAAAAAAGGGGGAAAGAGGCGGCGGGGTAAGCAAGTTCGCCAGTGGAAAAAAAGATGCCCCAACAATACTTACACCCGCGAATGAAACCCCAGCTCGGGAACGGGCACTCAAGAAAAATAAAGGAAGGGAAAAAAACAGTCAAATAAAAACTTAAAAGAAATTCAGGGGACGGGACGCGCAACCGAGAAAAAAAAAGAGGTAAAGCAGATTGACTGTCAAAAAAAAGTACAGCTACAGAACGTCCTAAGAACTCAAAAGCGCTTGAATCAGGGGGGTGGGAAAGCAGAACACCAATTTCAGGGGAGGGGGGGGTGTGCAAATCTCTAAGGAAAAACGGAACCTAGGCATCGGGGCCAAAACGCGCCTGGGCAAAAGACGAAAAAGTAGGCTCTTGTCCAAAAAAAAAGTTGGAAAGGTTTGACACCTAACCATCTGAAGAGAAAACTCATGCTAGGGTTCAATCATAACACCCGGGGGGGGGGGTGGGGGGTGAACAAAGTACCGTAGAACCGCGAAAGGGGTGCAAAGAACGAAAGTCTCTCTAAATAAAAACGGAAGAAGTGTGGGAATAAAAAAGAAGGAGTTGACGACTACATAGCTGTCTGTAAGGGAAAACAACCGAGGAAGGGCCTTACTCTGAATGGGCATACTCCATGATTACATGGAGTTTCCACTCCCGTTACAAAATCGCACTTCGCCTATCGAGAAAGAAGAATAGCCATTGCGGCTGCAGCAAAAGACAAGCCCCCCGCTTCAAACAAAAACAAGGGGGGGGGGGGGCGCTTCCGGTAGAAAAGAAAGAAGGGCCAGTCCAGGGAAGGGGCAGAGTAAACTCATAGGGGAAGGGGGGCCACTCCTAAAAAACCACCAAGAAAGGGGGGATCTTGTGAAGGGTGAAAGAAAAACGGAGGATTCGGTTCGTTCCGGGAAAGGGGAAAAGCGGAAAAAAGAAGTCGAAAGGTCAAAGACTAAACTGCTTCGGCCCACGCAGGGGAAGAACGGAATACAAAAAGACGAATCATTTAATTCGAACAGGAACAAGAGGCAATATAGCCGGGGGAAAGAACAATAAGGCTGAAGCAGCAGAAGGGGACGCCGAAGTAGCGTTCCTCCCCTAAGAAGAATAAAAAAGCATCTCATTCAAAGGGAAACTGCCATGAGAAACATTAAAGAGCAGAGCATAAAAATACGAAAAAGGAAAGTCGAAAAAAAAAAAAAAAAAAAACCTTCTTATTGAGGAAATATAGAAGGTATTGCGAGGTTGGGGGGAATTTTACGGGAAAGCAAAGCAATGGAAAATTGAAAAGGCTCAAGGTTGATATCTACTATATCGGGAGGGGAGGGGGGAAAAAGTGCGGGCTTCGAAATACCTCTCGGGAAAGGAGAGGTAGGGTTGTTATCTGAAGAAGAAGGGTTAACAACGGGGGGGATGAAGGTCTCCGTATAGTCACTAAAGTTGGAGAAGAAAGAACTGAGGGAGAAATGGCCAAAAAAGGGGTCCTCAGGGAGTAATGGTAAAAAAGAAGATAACCGGGGGGTTGAAAAAAAAAACACGCAAAGGGGACATTCCACGTAAGTCATGAAGGGGTGGGTGACATCGGGGGGGAAAAAGCCTTGGCAAGGGGTGATCGGGGGAATTTAATTGGTTAGGGAAGAGGTGCTACGAAGGGACGGAAACCACTCCTGTTCTTCCAGCTTTTTAATGGGGGAGATTTCACTCGACACATGCTGGGTCTGGGCTGGCCCGAGGTCAAGGAAGAGGTTACACGGAGGAATGGGATTCTGGAAAGGAACGAGGGAGGAGGTTGGTGGAAGACCTCATTGCCGGTGGGCCGTTCTTGACCAGAGTCGCAATTTTGCGGGAAAGATCGGATGGAGGGGAACCAGTGGCGGAAGCCAAAAAAGGGGTGAAGGAGCCATTCTTTGCCAGAAAGGAGGAGGGGGCCAGAGGGGCGCTGGAAAAAATGCTGCACAAGGGGGAAAATATATGAAAGGTGGGGGGGGAAAGAGGGGAGAGAGTTTGGGGGGAAGATGCGGAGAAAAAGGCGCTCTTGTTCCAACGCCCGAGGGTTTGTCACGTGGAAAAAAACACAGAAATCACGAGCGGGTAGGGTTGCCAGAGAACTATGAGTCAGGGCAAAGGAGTGGGGAAGTATTATTGGGGAAAACTGGGGGATCGTAAGATCGGGGCTGTCCTGCATTAAAGGAGACTTTCGCCTCATGAGGGACGATGAAAGGGGGAGGGTTAATGAAGGTGGAAAAAGGGGGGTGCCAAGAAAAGGGAGCCGAAGCAATAGGGGGGTAAGTAGTGGTATGTGTAAATCAGAAAGGGAGGAAAAAAGGATACGGGAAAAAACGTCCTAAAGGGCGCTCTCAACAAACAAATAGGAGGGAAAAGGTAGTCTTCAAAACAGGCGGTAGGGGGGAAAAATGGGAAAATCCCCGACAGGAAACTACGACAGGAGAAAAAAGCGAGAGCCGAGACCTCATGGACGAAGAAATTCAGCAGACGCTTCTCCGGGAGAAAAAGGCAGGACGACCTAAAAAACCTAGTAGCAAAGTAAAGCCCATTAAAATAATAGGGGGAACATTTCTAACACGCCAATGAAAATGACAAAAAAGGGATGAAGAAAACTCCAAATCGAGGGGGGAACGAGGAGTCAAACCACACCGGGGGGGGGTCGGTCGAGGCTTGGGGGAAATAAGGGGGAAGAAACTGACGGAAAAAGAAGAAAATGAGGCCAAAGGAGAAATAGCTGGGACTGAAGATCGGTTGAAAATTAAAATGGAAAAAAGGGGCAAAAAATCCTTGGTGGGGGGGGGAAATCGCAAGAAGATCACAGAACTGACTCGGGCAAACAAAAGAAACTGGATTTCGAAGAAGCAACACTGGGGGAGGAAGGGAGACTAAAAAAGGGGACTCCTTCGGGACTACGTCCCATGGAAGAAACACAAGCCGGCAAGTAAGCAAAAAGCGCCGGAAAAGCAAAGACCCCGTCTTCACAAAGAAGGACCCTGAACGAAAAATCGGAACGGAGCAAAAGAAAACAACGAAAGAGAGCACCGCGAAGCGAAAAAGGGGATTGCGGGTGCCAGGGAGGAAGGGGAAAGAGGGCAAAAAAACGAAAAAGTCAAGGGAGGGGGAAGGGGGGAAGGAAGCAATATGGTAAAGGAAATTTCCACTAGAACTAAACCCACATCCCCAAAATAAGCTGAGGGAAGCGAGGGGGGCGATGTTTGGACCACACAAAAGGAATAAAGGGAAGGTGTAAAATAAAAGAAAGTCTGCAATCCAGGGTCTTTCAAAAGGGAAAGAATAACGCACAGGGCGGAAGTCGGAAACATGTCTGAAAAGAAGACTACCGCAAAAGAAGGGGATTCAAAAGGGAGGACTCCCATATCGTCAGGAAAAAAATCATGATAGCTTAAAAGCGAGAACACGGAGGAGGGTCCTGTATCAAGCTCGAGTATCTAGCAGGAAAAAAAGCCTGGGGAAAATAGGAAATATTAATCAGTGGTAGGAGAAAAAGCAGACGGGAGCCAGAGAGCAAATAGAAACAACGAGGAATGGAAAAGAGAGGATCGGTGGGAATGGGGTGAAAGCTACTGCTCATATTAACTTGCCGTGGGCAGTGCGATGAAGCTTAGAAAAGCTTGGCAAGGGAAAGAGCGGCCCCTTAGGCGAATCCGAGAGCAGCTAGGATTTTTGGGTAGGGGGGGGGAGAGGAATCGGAAGGGCCGGATTCCGAAGGTGCTGAGGTATCAAGTGGGAAAAGGAGGTACTACGCAAAGGGGGGGTAGTATAGGGGGAAAGTGAAAACGGATTTCCGTCAGGGAGGGGGGCCCTAACGAGTTCAGTTTCTTTAAAAAGCTGCAAAAGGAACTAAAACTGGCGGCTGTGGGTGTGGACAACCTGGAGGAAACTTTCAAGGGGGTGCCCGTTCTTTCGGTCAAGTACTCCCTTGGGAACACAGGAGGAAAAAGTAAGGAAAAAGAAAAAACCAAAAAAGGGAGGCGCTGGTGAATAGTAGACAAGGGAAAGAGCTAGGGACGGGTCGGCAAGGGGAATTTGGGAAAAAAAAACCAGGAAAAAAGGCGAAAAACTCTTGGGGTTAGGAAAAGGAGGTCTTGATTCGCTGGGGGAAGAGGTGGGGGGGGGAAAGAAACGTCGGAAGTGAGTTTCGGAAGAAAGGGGGGGGAGGCAAAGGAAGGTCAGGAAGAAACTTCATGCGGGAAGGGGGGGGAAAGGGAAGGTTCCGTATCAGTGGCCGGAAAGGGGTAAAAAACAAAGAACCACAAAGGAAGAGAAAACAATTCGGTTAAGGAAGTTGGGTGGGGAAATGGGGGCGATGCGGGAAGGAGAAAGGGAAAAGAAAAGGGTACAAACAAAAAGCCGACGGTGGCCCTTGACAAAAATCCGATCTTTGGAGTTTTGGACGAGGGGGCAGGGGTCCTTAACGGGAACAACATTGGTTTGAATGCATCAGAAGGGGGGTTCGCAAGCCAAGGGGAAAAAACATGCTAAAGGGTCGGAACCGTCTTCCGAGGATGGGCCCAGAATTGAAGGGGGGGGGGCGATTTAGAGTGCGGGGAAAGGATGGAGCACGATCTGGAGCAGGGTAGGGGGGAAAGGAAGGGGGAGGTTTCCGGTCGAGGAAAGGGCGGGCCGTCTTGAAAAAAAAAAACCTATCGAAGAAAAAACAACAAGAGGGTAAAGAAAATCTCGTCGAGACTGGAGCGGGAAAAAAAAAGGGACGGGATGCCCCCGAAAAAGACGGAAAAAAAGAAACATGAGAGCAGCGAGGGAAAGAAATAAAAGCCAGCGGGAAAAAAAACGTCATCTAAAGCAAAAGCCGGAGAAAAAGGGGTTGAAGACAGAAAGGGGGGAAGGAAAGAAGCCGAAGAACAGGGTATGGGCGGCTCCACTCCATAGATCAAAGAAGAGAAGACATTCTCTTGCGTAGGCTAAAAAAAGCCACACAAGGGGAGAGGAGGGGAAAAAGCCAGAGGAAAAAAAATCCGATCGAAAAAAAAGGCGGCTCGGGTTCACCCGGTGATCTTTGTACGGAGCAGGAAATGTTGAAGCATGTTTTTGGACTCAAAATCTCCCCCGATACCCGACCCTGGCACTAGAAACCGGCCGAAGAATTCGTTTCGATAAATCAAATTGTCCTCACAATGAAGTCTCCCGCAAAAAAAGGGGAAAAGAAGCTGAAACGACTGGTGCAGAGAAATAAAAGAAATGAAGCAACCGAAGACGTTTCCACGAAAGGGAAATAGTGGAAAAACGCATGGAATCAAAAAGAAAAAAATCAGAAACCCTCCCTCTATGCTCGGGGAACCGCCGCCCAAAGCTTCCACCACGCCAGAACCCAGGGGGGCTTGCAAAAGCTAAGAAAGCGTTGAAAATCAATTTCTTAATTGAAACGGACTCCGATCTCGTAGGCCACGAAAAAAAAGTCCAACAGAAAGATCTCCGTAAAGTACGGGGAGGGGGGATTGGGGTTGGGAAAAAGGAACGGGAAGGAAGGGGCTGGGAACAAGTATTACGAAGGAAACCGTGGAGCCGTTCAGTCCCGGCTAAGAAAGACGAAACGGGGTCGTCACCTGAGAAAGCGGACGACCGCCAAATCATTGGGGGGGAATGGGAAAAGAGACGAAAAAGGCGCCCCACTAAAAAAACAATCGAAGAAGGGCCGGAAAAAAGACAGGCTCGTCCTTGAAGAAAAAAGGAATATCTCCCGCGCATCAAAACAATTAGGCCCTATTATGAAGAGGGGACGCAAGGAGGTGCCGAAAAAGAAGAAAGCAGACTAAAAGAAACCACAAACTTAAAGGAGGGGAGGAAAAATCTTCTGGAGGGGAGGTGCAATGGGGCGCTAAAAAAAGCTCATAAGAAAGAGATCGATTACGAGTTGAGGGAAGAAAAGGGGCGGGGAAAAAAAAGGGACGCCTTAAAAGGGAGAAAGAAGCAGGCAGACGTCGGTTGGTGGGAGCTTGAAAAGAGAGATGTGAGGCCGAGAACCATAAATATGGGGCTGGGAAGAAAAGGAAAAAGTTCGACAGGCGCCCTTTAGTTCAGAAAAAAAAAACTTCAGGGGAAATCGGGAAGCTTCGTAATCAATTGGCCCGGAAAAAAACTAAAAAAGGGAAGGGTTGGTTCCCAAAAAGCAAATCTTCATTCCTGGATAGTCTGGGGATGGGGTTGAAGAGGGAGGAACGTGAAAGGAAACTAAGGGGGTATGGAGGGGGGGACTAACCCTTTGAAAAAAATTGGGGCGGGGAAAAAAAAAAAACCTCCTTTGCGTCTGGCGGGGGGGGAAAGGGGAGGGGGTCGATAAACTCGAGAGGGCTTCGAAAGGGGTCCAGGGAGGTGAGAATCTTGGGGAAGCGAAAAAAGCGAAGGGGCTTTATTGGGAAGGGGCAGAATTGCCGGGCGTAAGGGAAAAGAAAAAAAGAATTCCTTTTCGGGAGAAAGGGGCCCCAGGGGGGGAAAGAAAAACCGACGGTGGAAGAAGTTAAGGGGGGGAGAGGCCCGAGCTTGGCAAACGCGTGCTTGGGAAGGGAAAGGAACCCTATATGAATTTCGGGGGGGGAAAAAAGGTTTAAAAAAAAAAGACTGTGTGGGGCTATGCGAACATGCTAGAGAGGGAATAACATGGCATGACGCCGGCGATAACGAAGGATTGCTGGGGAAAGAGGGGGAGTGGATTGTTTCCGGGGGGGCTTGGAAAGGAAAAAGAAAATAGGATGAAAAAGGGAGGGTAACGGTAACTGTCAAAAAAGGAAAGGAAAAGAATTGGGAAAAAGAAAAGGAGCAGTACGAGTTTTCTCTTTCAGGAGTTGATATGGGGGGGGGGGCCGCAAGAAGGAGACATGTGGGGGGGGGCGGGGGCATCAAAAGGTGAAAATTGCGACCGGAAAGGGGAACTACCTCTCGAAAAGGTGGGAATTGTCAAGCGGCGGCCAGAAAAAAAAAGACAAAAAGGGAAAACCTACGAATGATTCCGAAAAAAACTCGATCGGCTGCTCAGCCCGAGGCGGAAAAAAAAAGCGCCCACGTGAGTCAAGAAAGACAATGTTAAGCCGGGGCCAGGAAACCTATGCAACGAAAGGAGGGAGAACAGTCAAAGATGGAAGGAGAAAAAAGAAAACCAGTAGCCGTCTCGACAAAAAAAAAAGCAAGCTGAAAAACGAAAATACTGGGAGGGCATCAGATCTCGCCTGAAAAGGACATCCAGCAAGAGAAAAAAAAGAAGGCAAAAGGAACCAATGAGCTACACGGTGTCCGGAAAAAAAACCAACCGGGGGGACAGGGTGGCCTCCCAAGAAGGGGGGGGCTCCCGCAGAGAATGGAAACCAAAGACCAGAAGGGTTCGAGAAGAACCCGATCAAACTCATCATGAGAAAAAATTCTGGACGGCAAGAGAAAGAGACCATGAACGCCCAAGTAAAATCCAGAAAACGTGGAGAGACAAGCGTGGAAATCGTCCACCGAATGGAAAGACCCTGAGCAAAGCGAGAAGGAACTCCAGCAACTCAAGGAAACAAGGGGGGGGACCTGACTGAAGGAAAAGAGGGGGGAAGGGAAATTTAGGTCGACAGGGTACGCAGAGCAAAAAGTGCACAGTAAAAAATACCGAATCACGCGTAAAGGAAAAAAATGTAGTCAATCCAAAGGAATCTGGTTAAAAGGAAAAACTTACGCCGGCTCCGGGGGGGGGAAAGTTCTGGAGGTGGGCTCTACGAAGAAGGGCGTCGGGAAGGAAATTCGACTAAGGGCGGCAGATTGAATTCGGCATCATCCAAACAAAGGGAGAGGAGGGACAAACTAAAAACCATCGAAAGGACTTAATCGGGGGAGGAGGCAGACTGAAGAGCTCTGGGACCGCAAGAGAAGGTCTCAAAAAAGGACAACGGAAGTGCCTGAAGCTTACTAGAAAATTTCTGCGCATCGGGGAAAGAACTAAAATAAAAAAAAGCGAAGTCAACAACAACAACTGATTATTGGGAAAGATAAAGGAAGGAAAGGGAAGGGTGTGCTCTCTTCTAATGGGGACTATAGGGCAGTTCGGGAGGGAGACGACACTTAAAGAAATGACGGAAGGGGAAGACGGGAGAAAATAACATATTCTAAGTTAAGTGGGTCGCTGGGAAGAGAGTCTGGTCCTTAGGAAAGGAAGGGGGCAGGGGTCAGTAAGAGGGTAAGTTGAAAGAAAGGCTGTCAGTAAGAAAGGGAAAACTTATTTGAAAACGGGAAAAGTGGCCGGCACTAAAAAGATTAAGGGGGAAAAAAGATAAAAGAAAAGTCCTTACGGTAGATAGGGGGTCAAAAAAAGGAGGGCATTGTAAAAAGAGCCTATGAAGTAAGGAAGGGGGGGGCTTCGAAGTGGGGCGCACTTTTCGACTTAAGGCAAAAGAAAAGTCTCTCTGGAGAGAGTGGAGGGTGAAAAAAAAGCCAAGTTAGGGGATTTCAGCCTGTACGAAGGAAGACGGAGGCGCGGGATGAGGGGGCAGGGACAGAAAGGAAAGGGGCGGAACGTGAGAAAAAAAAGAGACTTGTAAAAAGGTAGAAGGGGATAGGAAAATGGAGGAATTCTGAGGGGGGGCGGCCGGTGGCCATGAAGGTCCAAAAAAGGGATCGGGGGAACGGAGGGACCAGGGAAAACGCTTAGGTGAAAAAGGAAAAAAACTGGAGACAGTCCCTTAATTCAAGGTTGACCCTTCTTTTGTTGGGGGCAAGGGAGGGGAGGATGAAAACAAGGATAAGGATCCTAAAGACGGGTGGGTTGAGGCAGAAAAAAACGGGGCGTTTGAACCGGGAAAGGGGGGGGGGGAGAATTCAATGGGAGGTAGAAAATCGGAGGGATAGGACTTCGGTGAAAAAAGGAAGGCTGAGGAAAAAAATTGGGATCAGGAAAAAGCAGGGAGGGACGATTACTGGCGCGAGGGGCAAGAGGGAGGTGGATGGGAAAAGCAGAGGGATGGCAAAAAAGAGTAGTTGGGGGGTTTTCTGGGAAATCTGGGATGGCAGAAAAAATTGGGTAATAAATCGAACATAACTCGAGGAAACAGAGGATCAAAAAAAATGATAAAGATAGATATCAGGTAAAAGGACTTAGGGGTGCCAGGGACTAAAAAAAAAAAAATAGGTACAACTCACTGACGAAAATCGTGGACTCAACGCATTGACAAATCGACCAAATGACTAAAACACTGAAGAGAGAAAATTTGAAAAAACTGCCCGGGAAGACAGTGCTCCAAGGAAGCTGATCCAAAGTTCAAATAAAAGTACAGGTCTCCACAAAAAAAGATCAGCATCTCAGAAGAAAAGGAAAAAAAAAAAAAGGGATAAAAGAACGGAAACAACTGCCACCCGGGGAGGAGGGGGAAAGGGAAACTCTCTTCCGGAGGAGAGCAGTCGAAAATAAGGAAAAAAAATCTCCTTAAAGGGGTAAGTTGGAAAAAAGGGTGAAACCGACCGGGGGGGAAAAAAAGTGGTGGAAAAGCGCCATCTGACCGTCAGAAAAAAAATCATTCCAAAAAAAACCGCAAATGTAAGGTAGAAGAAAGCAAAACTAGGGAAAAAACAAAGCAAAAAAAAAAAAAAAAAAAAAAAAAAAAAAAAAAAAAAAAAAAAAAAAAACCCAAACAAAAAAAAAAAAAAAAAAAAAAAAAAAAAAAAAAAAAAAAAAAAAAAAAAAAAAAAAGGAGGGAAGAAAATCTGATTAATTCCTACAAAAGGACCTGCAAAAACAACAAAGAACCGACTCCGTTGGCCGGAACGACGGGGGGAAGGAAAACTCGGGGGACGAAAATGAGCCGAAGAACACACGGCCAAAAAAGACAGAAAAAGCAAAACAACAGCATCCGCCAAGGGGGGGGGAGGCTGACGGCTAACGTGGCCGCATCAAAGGGAGTACAATACCTCATGGGGCGAAGGGAGACACTAAGAACCCTCCAAGAAAAAAAAGAGCAGTAAAAGGTGATCGTGTGCAATGAAAAGAGGAGGGGGGGAATGGAAGGGAAAATTAGCGAAAGGGGAAGGGGCCAAGAAAAAAAGAAGGGCTCAAAGGACAAAATAAAAAATCCCTGAACATGGAAAGGAGATCAAACGACACCAATGGAGAGGAATCGGCCTCACAGATAGATTCAGCAAAAAAAGAAAAGAAAAAGGAGGAAAAGGAAGTTCTCCGAGGGAATCTTGCGTCAGGTTAAAAAAGCTCGAGGAGGGGGAAAAGAAAAACGGATTCCGTCAAAAATAGACATTTCAGGCGGAAAAGGGGGAAAAGGAAAACTCAGACAGAAGGAAAGAAACCCCACAACTGAGTAGGAAGAAAAATAGAAAAGAAATCCCAGGAAGGGGCGCTCTCTAAATGCTCATATGCGCGGGAGCGGGGGGGGAAAGAAAGAAAAAGGAAGGAAAAAAAAAACTTGAGGACGAAGCGCAAGTCGGGAGGAAAAAAGCCCTCGCAGGAGGAAAGTAGGGGTCTGTTGGCTCTTGGAAACTCATAAGCAAGGGATTAAGAGTAAAACGGGGAGAGGTAGAAGGTACCGGATAGTACCACGAAAGTAAAGAACGGTCTGAAGGCACACTTTCACAAAAGGTTGCAAAAGGCGAAGGGGGAAAACGAACCTAATAGCCGGGGGGGAGGAACACACGATCAACAAAGCGTATGAAGGTAGTATATATTCAGAAAATTAGGAGATTTGGCAAGGAAAAATTGTATGCCAGATTAGTGTTACGGGAAATTGGAGAAACCTTCTGGGTCAAATGGGCCAAAGAACGCGACCAGCCCATAAAAGTGGTCAGTCAGGGGAAATCTTTGCGATCTGGGTCTTCTTGACGCGCGAGAGTAAGAGGGCGGAGGGAAATTTATGCGGGGAAAAGCAACGTGGATAAACCTGAGGGAGGAGAAACTGATGTGGGCTTTTTCATAGTTAAGGATGGGGAGTCTAAAAAAAACATAAGGATTCCATTGGGAGGGAGAATAAGTGAAAGGAACAGTTGAGGGCTAAAAACTGGGTTCGGCACGTTGCGAAGGAAGGAGCGGAAAAAGGCGCTGGCAAACAGGTCCAATAAGGCAGGGGGAAAGGGGACACCGATATTCAATTCTTGGGAAAATGGGCAGGAAAAATGAAAAGGGGTGGGCGTAAGAGATGTCTCAAGAGAGAGAGCGCCGCCTACTTTTGTGGGGGGGAGGGCTCAGACAGGGCAAGAGGAGGGGTCGGGGTTGGGCTAAACGAAATCTTAAAAAAGGGTTTCCATGTTTTGCTAAATACACTTATGGGAAACTTGGGCGCTTTATCTTTCTCCTCGTAGAAGGGACACGGAGGAAAATGTTTCGGACTGATCAAAAAAAAAAGGACGAGGAAACGTGCGCTTGCGGAAAAAAGGGAAGGAGATTGGCCGCAAGGAGAAAGAAAAAAGGGGAAAGTAGGGGGGGTAAGGGGGAGGGGGGCGGGGGGGTGAACGAATGGGGCAGGACTAGGGTCCACGATCTGAGAAACCAAAAAAGAAATGAAAAGAGATCGCGCAAAAGGGCGGACATTTCAGGGAAAGGAGGGAGATGCCCACGACAAGGGACTGATTCATCCAGGGAGAGGAGGGAAACTCAAAGCCCATGACTAAATAGGGACACCGAAGAGGGAAACGCTAGGCAATTTTTCAGAAAAAGGGATCTGGAGAGGAGAACGAAAGCCGATCCCCCGAATACTATTGGGGGGAAGAAGAAGAAGGGAAAGCTCATCAGGCTCGAGCAAAAGGAAAACTCTGGACAAAAAAACTTCCGGCAATTCGGGGGGGGAAAAGAGGGTCTCGGAAACAAGCACTCCCAAGCCAAAAAGAAAGGGAGGAAAAAATGTACCGAAAATGGAAATCGGGTGGGGGTAAAGACCAGGTCAAGAAAGGTTTTGGAACAAGAACCATAGTACCAGAGTCAAACAGAAAGAGAAAAGATTTGGCCACCGAAAACAGGATTTTCTAAGCCCTCTAAATGGGAAAAACACTCATAAGGGCTGGGGCTAAGAGATTCTTTGGAAAGGAAAAAGTCCTTGCCTACTCAAATGGACCAATAAAAAATCCCTCTCCTTTTGCGCGAAGAAGGCCTTGACCCATGGGGAAAGGTCCCTGCGAAGAAAAAAAAATATAAGCGGGGTCATAAACATCACGCCAACTGGATAATACTCCATAGGGGGGAAGGGGGAAGGAACTGGAGTCGAATCTTCACAGAAAGTTCAGTTCAGCATTAAATCAGAGGGAGAAGTTCCACTATGAAAACAAGAAAAAAAAAGAAGAATACGAAAATAAGCTTGGGAAAGTGGGTTGTCAAAAAACGAATCTTCGGGGGGGGAGTGCAAGCGGAAGGGCAATCCTTTAGACATTGGCATAAAAAAACCGTCAGACTGACCTTTCGACTACCTTACTGACGGGCACGCATCAGTGGAGGACATCAGAAAGAAAAAAGATCAGTCAGCGAAAAAAGAATCTAGAGCGGGGAAAGAGGGGAGGAAGGATTGGGGGAGGGGAAGATGAGAATTTCCCTCCAAGCTAGTATTATGAACGAGAATGGGGCCGGGGGAAGAACGAGAAATAAACCTATGAAATGCAAAAAAAAACAACTAGGAACGAAAGA
>Ga0179593_1256562_pt1 | contig 16251 bp, 24 predicted proteins | sample CZODoug2_1_08_16_FD_185931 | JGI IMG/M metagenome (GOLD analysis project Ga0179593, IMG submission 185931) | Vadose zone soil fungal communities from Angelo Coast Range Reserve, California, USA - CZODoug2_1_08_16fungal (PacBio error correction) | ecosystem: Environmental > Terrestrial > Soil >...
TGGGGTCAGTGCAACTAAGGTCAACCAAGGCAGGGGGAGCCGAGTAGTATGTAGGTATCTGCCGCAATACATGAGAAGCGAGACATCTGGCCCCAATCAATAGAAAGGGGACGGGGGGATAGCAGGGATACATGAAGAGGTTAGGTCAAATGTCAAGAGGTCTGGACACAGACCGCAGGAAGAAACCGCGTTGGGGAATAGATCCATGAACATAAAAAAACGGAACGGCGTCTGACTCCATAAAAAAAGGGGGAGGGACAGGGGTGAAACATTCATAAATAGCCCGGAGGAAAGGATTGAGGAGGGAAGAGGTTACATCTGCGCATAAAGTGACAACGCAAAACAATACAAAGCAGATTTCACCCATGGAAAGTTTCAGGGCCCATGCGGAGAAATGGAGGAAGGCTGAGTGGTAAATTTTTTGGTCAGTTCAAATCAGAGCAGGGCGGCAAGGAAGTTCAGCGGAGAAGACCTGGAGTCAAAAAAAAAGATCATGCGACAAGAAGAAAACACAGGGACCGGCGCAATGGGAAGGCAAGGGGGCAAGTCAGACGTGAAAGGATCCAGAAGGTGGGCCCGCCGCCGCCAAGGCATGAAGCTGGTCAGGAAAAAAGGCAAACGAGAGAACTGGTAAAACACGGGAATCAGAGAATAAGCGTGAAAGAGTGGCGGATAGCATGGGAGGACTGTAATCAAAAAGTGAAAAGAGGGGCAAACACACAATGCGGGGGCTGCCAGGAAGTTAAAGCCAGGAAAGGGGGGGTAGCAAAAACGTGGGGGGGGGAACACTCACACCGGTGCCGGCGCATCTTGGGTTGTGGTAAAAAGAAGCGTTTGTTGAGATTAGGTGGAGATCTTTACCCTGGGACCAACCCGACGGAACTGGAGACGATCCAGGTGGGGTGGGGATCTATGAATAGAAAGAACACAAGCGGGGCCACACACAAGAAAGGGGAGAGCGGTTGGGCAATCTAGGACATGGAAACCAATTAAATGATGCCGAGACGGAGAGCCGACTTGGGGTAAACCTGTACAAAAAAAAGGCGCTGTACAGTGTGAAAGGAAGGGGCATCGGGAAGAAAAATAGAACCAGACAAGGGGGTCAGGGTCAACGGACCTTAACGTATTGGACCAAGGGCGAAAACGGAGAAAAACAAGGAAAAAGGAAAAAATGGACGACCGGAAACCAGGAGAAAGGGCGCGGGAAAACACGTCTTGAGGACCTCCAGTAGCGACAAAGACACAGGAAACGCACAGTATGCTCCGGATCGAACGAACCGAAGGCGGAACATCTCATTATTATCGAGGCCGACCGGAGAAAAGCCTGTGTTTCTCCGAAAAGGGAAGAGGAAAAACAATCTTCTGGCAAAGGTGGAACGAAGCCACGAACGTTGGCGCTTAAGCGGAAAGGGACAAAAGAAAAGAGCTAGTCCGAGCTGGCATAAGTCAAAACAGCCTTACAAAGAGGTGAAACACACGGTCTGGAATGGTTTGTCTAAAGAGGGACGCAAGAAGCTCAAGCCGAACATAACGGGGGGAAAGGTTCTTTGCGGAAGACAAACAAACTCACTGGTTATCCACGGGGGGGAGACAAACACGCGTAGTTGGGGTGCCTGACATTTGGTGCAAAAAGTAAAAAAAAATGAGAAAACCGGACAAAATCCGGCGCTGGGGCAAACAGGTGGTCTTTAACGAGAACAAAGGGGAAATAAATACTGGCTTTGTGATAGTACACGAATGTTGTTCAAAAAACTTCAGATTATACGCCCAAAAAAGAGGATCAAAGGCAAATCCCAGTAAAACAGCGGGGGGACTGTGACAAGAAAAAGTGCACTTGGCTGGGGAAAAAAAAAAAGGGGGAATGAAAGTTGTTCTACAAAGGGGGGGGGGTGGTGTGTCAAGGAGTTTGGTTGCTCTAGAGGGAAAAATGGACGGTAAAAAAAATAAGAGAAGAAGCGGGGGTAGGAAGAGACTCCCGATTTATGCGGTGGGTTGGGGGGGCAATCACACGAGCAAATCAATCTAGGCAAGAGGGGGAGAAGACAAAGGGTGGGTAGATAACAAAAAAAAAAGGAGCGGGTACAGGGGAACCCTCAGATAGAACCAAGGGCTCAATGGACATAGGAAAAAAACGGGGAAGGGGGGGGTAGCGGAGAAGGGACACGAAAGGTAAAAAAAAGCGGAAAGACATGTTGATAGGTTAAGGAAAGAAGTGGCGTACTTCGGAAACTGACAAAAGTTGTGTATTCCGGTCAAAAGGAAAGAAATCGGATATAGGTGTAGGGGGGATCACAAGAGAAAAAAACAAAAACGGAGGAAGGAGTCCAACACGTATAGAGATAAAAAAACAAAAAAGGGAAGAGTGGCTGGGCGCGAGACAAGCACGGGAAGATATTGCAATGTGGGAAAGATGAAATGGCAAGGAACACGTGATTTAACAAATCAGGAAAGACCAAAGACGTGTCGCAAGGGGAGCGTCAGAGAAAAGCAGTGATGGATCAAGACACCATACAGCTCTATCCATAAGGGAGTGGAAGAGGAATTGCAACCGTCAGAGGGAGAGCTGTGTGGGGTCAGAAAGACGGTTGCGCGGGTGGTGGCAAAACGTAAGTGAAAGAGTACTGTACTAAACAGAGGGCAGTACAGATTAAATCCGGAATGAGAGTAGACCAACAAATAAGTGGCCTGTGGGAAAGAGGGGGAACAAGGGGGGTAGGGGAGCACAGTGGCAGACTCCGGAGTGGGTAAAGGTTACAGAAGGGAAAGGCCCCAACGTTACTGGGTGAAAAAAAAAAAGCACAGCAGAAAATAATGGAATGGTGGGACGAATCTCGGACGAAAACGAGGGGGGGAAAGCCACACTATGATAGCGAAAGGGTGATCAGGAAAGAATGGGAAAAAAGCAGCAAAAGTGACCAGTTGGGAGAGGAGGGGGAGGAGGGGGGGGGGGGACGAAGGTAATTGGAACATGAAAGAAGGGAGGTGGGGCGATCAACTAGACGGACGAACATGGAAGTTTGTTTTAATACATAATGAAAAATAGTGGTTGACGTGTGGCGCAGAGGGAAGGGGACAAGCTATAAAAATACCTCTAGAGGGGGGGGAGGGGGGGGGGGACCGCTGTTTTTGGTGAAGGTGCGGTGCTTGGGTTAAGAGTAAAAGGGGGCTTTTTTGTGGCAAGGGATCGAACACGACACAAGGATGCATGGGAGCTTGAACTTGTGGGGCACCGGATGGACGGGGGCAGGCGGACACAGCGGCAGACGGGGGGGAAAGGGCAGCGAAGAGAAAAGGTCCTCTCTGGGCGTCGGCGCGGACGTAAAAGGGTTAAAGGCATAGGGTTCTAAAATAGTGTGTAAAAAATTGGGACCATAATCGGGAGCAGAGCTGAAATTGGGAAGGGGTGCTAGCATTGGGGAGCCGGGGGGGCAAAGCCATGCTTGGGAGGAACACAAGGAAAAGGTGGAAGAGTAAGTGGTTAAAATCTGTCGTCAGGGGGACCGTAGTGTTTTCAGTGTGGGGGAAAGGAGTACAGAATGTCAATTTGCATTGAAAGTAAAGGTCCCAGGTTGGGGGAGGGGGGACAAGTCGCAATCCAAGAGAGGGAGAGGAGAAGGGGGTGCGGGCACATATATTGCTGCAGGGGGTGGAAAAGTTAGAAAAATGTCAGAGAAATAACCCGCGATCGCTTGCGGGGAGGGCAGGTAAATGATGCATCAAAGAAAAAAGCAGGGAGGTTTAAAGAGGGAGCCTGCCACCCAAGGCTCCCGTGTCGTTGACGCGGGCAGGGGGCAAAGGACTGTACTACCTATAAAAAGGAGGAAAGGACATTCAGGAAAGGAAAGGTAAACACAACTACGTACGGGCAGGCAAGCGAATGAAAGGCCAGGAAGGGATCGGCGGGTGACGTAGTCAGGAAGCGGACGGGACTAGATAAAGGGGAAAAATGGTTTCAGACTTTCTGTCAACCCATGAAAAAAAACGGCCTGCTGAAACGGGTCAGGCCTTTGACTAAGTCACGGACAGTGAAAGTGCTACATGGACCAGTAACAGAATGTTCAAAAGGGAAGCGGAATCCAGCCGTACGACAAGGGAAAAAAAAAAGACAACTGGACATCGGGCTTGGGGTGAACAAACGGCCGGCGAAAAGACGATCTCACCTATCAGGAAAGAGGTCAGGAAAATTGGGTGAAACATAACATGAAACCCGTTGATGGTGCGGGGACGGGAAAAGGAAGAGGGGAAGATGTTACTACGGAAAGCTCCTCCGGAAAGGGGCAGGCGTCAATGGGGGGTGGCAGCGACAACGAGGAAATGGAAAGATGCTATCCAACCCCGCGGGCTGTCTATGATGAGGGCATATGTTCTCATGAAATCAACATGAGGCAGAGGGACCTATTGGAAGGGAGCCCCGATACGGGAGGGACCGATAGTAAGGGAAAGGCAAACAATCACAGCCGGTACTCTACACTAGGGGGGGAATGGGGGGTCAAGGGGGACTGTCTCAAAGGGAAGACTGAGGTGGCAGAGTTCAAGGACGCTTACCAAGGGAGGAGCAGCAAAAAGACCTTCCGGACCTGATGTCTTAACGTAGCCGCGAAATCCCTCGGAGGATCTCCTGAAGGCTGATTATAAGAAAAGGGAAAACCCAAGGGGGGATTGGTCGTACTTTGGTGCTCGAATGGTACAGCAAAAGCCTATAAACTGAGTACTGGAAGCAAGAGATCCTACAGCGTGTGCCGACAAAGATTCAGGCGGAGGGGGAAAAAAAAATCCAAATTAGGGGACCTTCAAAACCGTATGGGAGAGAAAACCATAGTAAAAGGAAAAATAAAAGTCCTGTTGAACGGGGCCGCCGCCCGCAAGGGAGGGGGGGGGGGACTCGGGGGAAGGGAAGGGACATTAGGGGTTGAAGGGGGGCCCGCCGGGGCGGACAATCCTGATAAATGTCAGCAAAGACGAGTCAAAAAAAAAAAAGGGGAAACCGAGGAGGATGGTATGTCACTGCCTGCGAAAACACAAACCAGGTCAAAGAAACGACATAAAGCACCTGGAAAGCCGAAAAAATCTTACCGGCTAAACGCGGGGCGTCAAGGGGAAATTCAAAAGGAGGGGGATGATAAGGGAAAGGAGAAACTGGCTGTCTGCTAGATGAAGGAGGGAAAACAAAAAGAACGTCCCACACCAATTGGCACGCTGCACACTAGAAGTCATTACTCGCTAAACTAGGGGGGAAGAAGTCGAATACGGGGTCCGGTAAGCAAAAAAAAAATCGGCGAACATCGTCCGACTCCGAAAAATGTGGGGAGGGGTGTGGAGGGACTGTGGAGGGGGACAGAGAAAAAAAAGTGAAGGGTTCCATAATAAGAAGGGCGGAATGGGTACGTAACCAGACTCAAAAGGCGTAGTCGCTGTCAGCAGGGGGGGAAAAGTTTCTTTCTAGGAAAGGAATAGTTTAAGAATAAAGGATAAGAGGAAGGTGTGAATCTGGAGGGCGAGGGATGGGGGGTAGGAGAATAAAGAAGCGGCGAAAGCGATTGAGGCCTGGGGTTCAAAAAAGCGCCAGGTGGAGCCCATCCCCGCAATAAAGAGTCAGAACTATTTAAAACAAAACCAGAAAAGGGGGGGAGACTCTGGCTCAGAAAAATTGTGTCTGGCAACGAAAAAGGGGCTATTCCCACGCCCAAAGGGTGATCTACTCGAATCAAAAAAAAAAGCTGGTGACTTGAAAGAAGCACAGTGGGCCTTGGCGTGGCCAAGCGGCAAAAAATTTAGGTCGGTGGGAAAAAAATGAAGGAGTCACGTTAAAGAGAGAAGGGGTGAGGGCACGTTTCCACAAGGGGGAGGGGAACCTGAGGACACCCAGGGAAGCCCAAGGGAAAAGACAGTTTCGTTGCCAAAACTAAAGAATCGAACGGAAGAAAGAAGCTGTAAACACCGGGAGTAAACGAGGGGGTATGGTTTGGGTTCAGGGAGAGGTGGGGGGCAGGTCCTGCCTGTCCTAAGAAGTGCACATGCAACCTCGGAACCGGACCATAAAAGGGTGAAAGTCTTCTTAGAATGGAAAACGAATGGGGAAATCGATGGACGCTTCCATCGAATGGGCTTAAGATCGCGAAGGACCTGGCCATGGGAGGAAAAAAGGATAGGGGATGGCAAAAATCCTACCCGCCAAGGAGAACATCAGGGGCTGGGAGGAGATTGCCCATGAAAAAAGGGCCCGACATACAGGAATCCAAGAGAAAAAGACAAGAGAAAAAGACCTGATGAATGACGAAAAAGCCACACGATGAAGGGGAGACGACGGAATACTGTACGCTCACATTATCCTGACAACACAGGAAAAGTACACCACCATGCAATTCCCTGTGTAAGAAGTTGAGAATAAAAAAGGAAAGGAGAGGGCACGTAACTAAATGCACAAAAAGGGGAATAAAATAAAAAGCATCAAAGTGCCGCAGAGAGCAAGGGGAAACGGAAACAGGGGGGGGAAAAACTGAACGCGTTACGCGCAGGGTGAAGATCAAGGCTGTGAATGTAAGAAAGCTGGGTGCAAATACCTGAGAATACTGAACACGGGAAAAAGAATTTGGGCGGGGAGCTTCTGACTGGTAGGCCAGGGATACGGGAGAGGTGTTGGGGGAACAAATTTGGGGCACCATGGGAACAGCAAAAACATATTGTCATGCAAAAGCCCGCTAAAAAGCATTGTGCGCAGTCCTACGCGGGGGTGTATAGGGACAAAAAATAGAGGGGGGAGAAGCATACAAACGAGTGGGGCGGCAAGGACCAACGATAAGAAGAGTACCAGTGGGAAAAGGGGGGGGGGGGGCCGGTACTCGTGGGGTTGTCCGATTACCTGTTACCGTTACCCTGGCAAAAGATCAAGTACAGGCAGGATGACCAGGGAGTCAGGTGGTACAACAAACAGTGAAATACAAAAACATCGCTTCATACCACATAGGGAGGAGGAAAAAAAAAGGAAAGGATAGGTGTGGCCGGTGGAACACAGTTAAAGAGGGGGGAATTGATGGTGGGGACAGGGGAGGGGTAATTTGAACAAAAAACCAAGACCGCCAAGAACAGGGATACAAGTAATATATACGAAAGTCAAAAAAAGACCACTCAAGATGAGAAAAACCGTCAGGTAGCATACAGACACACGGGGCGAAAAGGGATAAAAGGAGGAGGAGTGGGTGTAAAAGGGGGTAAGCACAAGAACAACTCACAAACGGGGGGGGGGTGGTGGGGAACCAAAGAGGAGTGAAAAATGGTGAAGACCACCTGTGCCACAAAACCAGGAGGAAAAGAAAAAGGTACAAAGTGCCACATAAAAGCAGGAAAGTTAGAGCGGTAAAATTGAATATCCAGAGCAAACGGCCAATTGAAGACCGCGCACTGGAGGAAAAGAGCAGATGTCTGCAAAGGTCAAGATTTGGGTGGAGAGAAGAGAGGGCGGTGGAAACAGGGGGAAGGATGAATAGGAAGGGGGAAATGAGGAGAGGTGCAAAGGGGGAAAAGGGGAGGAAAATGGGGGGGGGGGGATTACCGTTGTACGTTGGTGTCGGAGTGAGGGTAAAAATGACGCGAGGAAAGCATCGGGAATTGAGCTGAAAGCGAGGCGATAGGCTAGGGGGTAAGGTGAGATCAGAGGAAATACTGTGGGCAAGGGGGGACTACAGGCGATATCGCTGGCTGCACAGATGAAGGGGTCCGGGGTATGGGAGGGGGGGGAGGCTGAAAAGGAGAAAACTAAACAGGATTCAAAGACTGATCGTTACAGGGAAAGAAAATCAAACCGAGGGAGGAGGGGGGGGACTCGAAAAGGAGTAAACACACTTTTGGAAGGTGGGGATGGTCAGGGTTCTCGGGTGGAAGCGTGCAATGGGGAAGGGGGACTAAATAGGCTTGCAGAACAAAAAAGATGCGCCGTACAGTAAACATAACCAATCTGGGAAGATCCCGACGAGGGGAGGGTGAATGGATATAGTAGGGCGTGCGCGGGGACTGGGGCGGAATTGCAAGTAAAAGTGAAAGAGGGACTTTAACTGGGGTGGGGTGTCCTCGGGTCCTAGAAGAAACGGGTGGAAAGTGAAAGAACCACGTAGTCTGTATACCGTGAAGCAGAGGGAAAAAATAGGGGAGGTGTGGGACACGACAGGGAGGCCGGTCAAAAGTAGGCGGAAAGTCCGCGACAGGGGACTGGGGTGGGGGAAAAAATGAGTGAGTACGAAGTAAGACGGGGGGTGACGGGCAGGGCATCCGGCGGCGAGAAAGACGACGCCGCCGGAAACGGGGGGGAAGACAGATGTTTACCGGTTGGAAGAGGGTGTACCACAGCGCAGCAGGGAACACACAAGGAAATATCGAGGTCCCGACAGGGGAGGGGGAGGGTGTTGAAGGCGGATACATAGGCAGCAGACTGGGAAACGGTAGAATGTGATCAACCGGGGTAGGGGAGGCTATAGAATTAAAAGAACACCAACCCAGGGCGACAAGGAGGACAAAAAGAAATAGGGTACGGAATAAAAATCGCGTACGGAAGGAAGGTGGCGAGTAATATTCATCAACATGGGACAAACAGACTTCAAGGAAGATCACTGACACAACAAAAAAAAAAAAGCAAGGAGGGTTGAACATCGTAGGATTTTGGTGTACACAAGGAAAGGAAATCAGGGGTGGAAAGGGGTTAACACACTGAGGGAGAGCAGAATAGACTCCAGGCTAAAAGCCACCAAAAAAGGGAAAGGGACTGGAAGGGTGGGGGGGAAGGAGAGGTATGAATATACCGCAAAGAGATGAGCAACAGAATAAGTAGTATGAAACGAAACAGGCACACGGGGGAACTCCAAGGAAGCAAGGGGGGAAGCATAACATCTGTGGGTCAGTCAAGGGCACGAAACAGGGCGGGGACTGTCCCGTTGGAAGTGTGATGGGGGGGGGAAGGGGCGCATCTCATAATGAAGTATAAAAAAAAGACGCGGAAAGTGAAATCGGATTGGCACATGAAAGACATACGGGGGAATGGGGGGCGACCAAGGGGAACTCACTGGCCAGGAAGGGGACGGGGTGAAAACAAACGACCGTCACCCAACATGGGGACCGGTGTGAGAGGATACACACTTGGACTGCCATGTAAAGGGAGGAATGGACGTAAGGGGTCGGATACAACTCGGGAAGTCATACGGGGGAGAAAGAAGTGGAAATGGGGTGTCTGGAATGCCAAAGTGGGGAGGTAAGAGGGGGACAGGTCATGATAGGCCGTGCTAAGGGAAAGGCGGGAAAAGATAGGAATGGATAAGTCAAAACGAAGATCATGATGCGAAGAGGCCCTTGGGTCCCATGGAGCAAATAAGGAGAAAGTAAGAAAATAAAAAGAGAAAATTGGGGAATGGACAATTTAGGAACACCACACCACAACCGCCGTGGGGAAGTGGGGGTGTGCGAAAAGAGGTCTGGAATAGGGCGGTGGGGGTGTCGCGTCGCGGGGTAGGCGGGCTGCCGGAGGGGTGCGCGTGGGGGAAAGAAACTTTGGACACTTGTTCGGCAAAAGCTGTCTTCACCCCCCCGGAGTGGAGAAGTAAAGGTGCAACCAAGAAGCAAAATTGAAAGTGTGCGGAGAGTGATGGAGAAAAAGGGTAAAAAAACGTCCGGTGGAAGGAGAAGAGGGAAAACTGGAAAACGCCAATTTTTGATTGGCAACATCGGGCATCCACAAAAATGAAGAATTCTGTGGGATCTCCTGGGAGGGTGAATCTTGTGCGCTACAAAGGGTACGGAAGCTATAAGGGAGGGAAGTGGGAGGGATTGACAGGAAAAGAGAAGCTAGGCGCGAGGGTGTGTCTGTAATGGTCATTCAGAGAACGGTGGGAACGCGGCGGGGGAGAGGGTGGGAGAGAATCCCCAACCGCATCGTCCCAGGGTTTGTTCCGAGGAAGGAGGGTAGCTGGACCGAGTGGTAAGTGCAAAAAAGGTCCCGGAAGTTTAGGGAAATCCCGGTAAGCGGCAAAACAAAAGCCAGGCGAACCGGTTTTCAGAAGCGATAAACAGACAGGGGGAGAAAAGAAAGAATAATCGGAAATTAAAGTGAGGGGGTTCAAGGGAAATTCGGGAATCGTAAAGAAAACAGCCGAAAAGGACCATAAAAAACGTGAGGAGTCCTCAAGGTGGACCGGGGAAAACTATTCCTTTAAGCGTAAGGTCCCTGGGATCTGTATAAATTCCTTGCACCGGAATGGGGGGTCACCCAAGTGGGGGGAAAGGCATCTGACACCTCAAGGAGGGGGGGGGCCTGGATTGGGGAAGGGCGGGGGCAGGGGGAAAGAAAACTACTATCTCTTGTGGGGGGGGGTTTATAAGGGGTAGTATACTTGTCGTGTGTGTAAACCACCGGAAGAATGAAGCTTGACGGAGAAGAATGAACATCCAGAAACTGATAAGATGACAGGAGATGAGAGAAGGGGGTACCCTCCGTCTGTTCACGGTTCATGCAAGGAAGAGGCCTAAAAAGAGAACCAGAAAAAAGGCGGACAAGGCAGGAAGAGTTCCACAAAGAGCGAGAAAAAGTGTATAGTAACTAAAAGGGGGCCGGAAGGGAGACAGACTACAGTAAAGGCGGATTCGGCAAAAGAATGAAAACACTGGCAAACGATGGGCGTCGAGAGTAATCAAGGAAGGAGAGTCACCCGAAGTGGAAGGTCGAAAAAACGAATCATCAGTTAAAACAGAGGAGGATGGGCATCAGAAGTGGTGGCAGGGAGAAAAAACGAACTCCTATAGCAGACTATCAAACAGAAGGACAACAGGGGAAAAAAAGACATATGATGGGGTTGTTCTATCGGTAAAAAAAGGACTGCAAAAAAAGTCAAAATGGGGAAATTTTAACTGTATGGACCAAACACGTTCGCAGGCTCGGTAGGATTACTCAACTACTAATTTCGGGGAAGGCAGTGTAACAAAGAATATCCACCGAACAACACAAGCATCAAGATCGGGAGGGACCAATGTAGGGAACGTGAGGGGGGAACGGGCTGGGATACTACGAGTTTGAGCCTATTAGCCAAAGAGTCAGCATTTCATAACGGTAAAACAGCCTGCTGTGAGTCTGTAACACGGAAAAAGGGAGAAGCAGGGGGGGAGAAAAAATTTTTTCGTTGGTAAAAAGGGGACTTATTTGGGGGGGGCGCCGGACTGAAAGGGACGGAAAAGTCATCTTGAAATGTGTATAGACTCCCGCTTTTGCACAAAGCGGAACATGACAATAAGGGAAGAAATCGGGAGACGAAATGGGTTGGGGAGGAGAGAAAAAGCAAAAAGGGGGAGCGGAAGGAGTTAGAAAATAGAGGACAAAACAAGCGAGGGAAGAGAAGATGCGAGGAATTTGAAACTATGAAAAGCAGATCATTCCTTTTAAGGATGGGGGCGGAGGAGGGGGGCAGCCCCGGGGTAGAAAGAGCTGAGAGTCGTTGGGGGGGGGAAGAGCGCAAAAAAAAAAACTGATGGAGGAAGAAGAGGAGAATGAGAAAAACAACCAAACCTCCAGAAAACATCTGGTCTGCCGAAGCAACGACACTAGATTGGATAAGGGAGGGAAAATAGCATAGGGGGAACGGGGCTCTGGGACAAAGGGACATAAAGAAAGTAATCGATGTGGATAGCTTGGCATTGGTAACCGGGAATGCGTCGATGGGGGGGGCTCAAGACAACCGAGAAAGCTCAAACCAGGGGCCTTTGGGATCGGGGGGATTGCCACCTTCCTGTTGAGCAGAGAGGGGATGACGTGAAAATAAAAGTATCATCGGTAAATGAGCCCATGTGCATAAGGTTGGACCAAGTGACCTTAAGAGAGGAGAAACAAAAAAGGGGAGAAGGGAACCTTTCTCACTGCAGTTGGGACAGAAAGAAAGGCGATGTAAGAAATTTTAACGGATAGGGGACCTGCGATGGGACAGGTTTTACTCAAAATTGGTATCCACGCTATGGGGGGACACCCTTTCGGCAAGAAGGGGGCAACAAGCCCATCCTGATGGGCCGGATTGGGGGGGAAAGAGGGTGTTGAAAAACAAAGTCAGGTCACACGCAGGCTTCACTAAGCGGTGGGACGAAAAGTGGGGAGTTTTTGTTGAACTACCTAAGGGTAACCAGGTCTGGGACGGGAAGTCCGTGGGTCCAGAGAGAAAAAACAAACCATCAAAAGTGGCTTTGGAATCAGTGGGGAAGGGGGATGGTCATAAGAGGGTGAGGGGTTTGAAGGCCTCGAAAGCTGCGCCAAGGGCGGAGGACGGCTTGCCGAAGAGTGTGGGTGAAACGTGAAGGGGCGTGGACAAACATCGGGGGGCTGTGATGGAGAATGTTAAAAAAAGGGACCGAAATGGCTAAATAGGTGGGGACTTGGGGAGGCTTGCGGCGCCGGGGACTCTTTGGGGACAAAAACTGGCCGGTCGACATTGGGTCCTTTCCGGACTAGGTTTAGCCCGCGGGGAAAAAGGCGAATGCGGGGTCAGGAAATCGTGAAAGGGGCGTTTTGTAATTTGGTGGATGGTGCTAGGGGGAATCTCCAGAATGACGCTGGACGTAAGTGCCGGAAACGGTTGAGGGAAAAAAGGGGGAAAAAAAAAGAAGGGGAAAGCGGAGAAAGGGAGGGGAAAGATAAGCAAGCTATATCTCAGGGGGTGACCAACGCTTTCTTTCTAGATAAAGCACGAGAAAATAGCCAGAAGCTGAAATCGTTCCAGTGTGGCGAAAAAGGTGCAAAGGACCAGACTACACACTCACTCACCCAGAAAAGGGGGGGGAGGGGGAAAATAAAGCGCCTGCAACCTGTTGGGGGACCCGCCAGGGAACCGATTAACGAATCAAAAAAACGGGGGAGGAAACTGCATGAAATCCAGAGGGGAAGACAATTGGAGAACGATCAAAGTTCCCTGGAAGTAGAAAAGAAACGGCGGTGAATCTTCCAAACGGCGACACATACTGCAGGTTTCCTGTTCAGGGGGAACCGAGAGCAGGGGGGCAGGGAAAAGGAGAAGGGATGACAGCACGCAGTAGCCGCGACTTTAACATTGGCAAAATCCTACAAGGGAAGGAAACGCTGACTGAAAAAAAAAAAGGGACTGGTAGTCCTCCTAGACGGAACAAACGGACATCTTGTGTGGTGTGGGAGAAAAAGGGGAGGACGGTCAAACGATGTCGACAAAACCGAAAAACCCCTCAAACGAGGGAGGAATCAGAAAAAGGCCGCAGGAGGTACAAGGCAATTTAATTCTACAGAAGGCGAAAAAGGTGACCTCGGAAATCTTCCAAAGTACGCATGAATAATGCTGTAGGGGGTAGCATATGGGAGAGAAAGCAACTAGGAAAAACTGCTATCCAAACGCACAGAAACACCAGTAGTTAGATTAAAGGGGTGGCGTGAAAACGCTGGTCAACCTGGGCGGGCTTACCTATAAGACCGGAGGACCAACTTTGAAATCTGGCACTGAACCAATACAAAAAAGAAGAAAGAACAAGGCAGATGGTATTTGGAGAGTAAGGGGACTAGTTACCGTTCATTAGAGGGAAAAGCAGGGAAGCTCAAAGCATAAAACCCTCCGGAACTTTTAGTAGCCGTCGGGAAACAGAATCTGACTATAAAAAATGACATCCTGTTGGAGACAAAAGGGACACACTTTATTCGGTTTAAAGCTACTGCCGCAGAATGTAACTAAAGAGAAGACGGAGCAGCCAGGACATCGTATGTGGTCCGAGCCAGATCCAAGCTTCCTTACCACCAACTGCCACTTCGTGGGGGGTATAACTTACAACCAAATAAGGAAAAATTATAAACCCAATAAGGCGCAATGAGGCAAAAGATAAGCCAAACGGGGGAGGGTGGGAGGAAGGGTCAGGAAAAGGAGGGGACATGAGTTACCTCAGGCGACCAATCCTGGATCCAAGTGACCAGAAAAACTATTTCAAAAAAACTTCGGATTTGAGCAAGTCCGGCGCATCAGATTCCAACTATGTACACTTAAACGGGAAAGAGCCTGTTTTCGAGTGAAAAGACCTCGAAGGTGATCTAAAAAAAAAAAAAGGGTAAGCCAAATTTTTGAGCTAGGGAAAAAAAAAAACGGGAGTCTATTCAGCCGGGAAACAACCTCAAGGTGCAAAAACAACGAGGATCTCTGGGGGGGCGGCGAGTCCTTTCTGAAAAAAAAACGGATAGCACGTGTGTTTCACCGAAAGAAATTCCGGTACACCACAAATCCGACCATCATGCAAAACGACGAAGAAGCATGGGGGGGGGATGGGGAAGAAGGAAGTCTCACTAAGAGTCGCAAGAAACCCCTTAATGGGGCGGAAAAAGAACTATCTCTAGAGGAAAGTGGGGGCCGGCGGGTGCCTTAATAAGACTATGTCACCGCCACTTCACACGGGGGGAGAAAGGTTGATGTCCCATGAAGTACTAACACGCAACCGCGGAGAAGAGGGGTCCCTGGGGGGGCAGGCGCCCGGTGAAACGACGCAACCTCAATACCTTTCAAGCAGCTTTCAGAGGGAGAATTCAAGGACACGGGGCTATAAAGGGCGGAACCACCGTTGAGAGTCTCCGAAATCAAACCAAGAACTGGGGAAGGAAAGAAGGGACGGCGAAACCATCGACCTCGATTATGTTTCCTTTCTTCAGTACCAAGTGGACAGGGGGAGAGGGACCGTCCCACCAGTTTGGATAGAAAGGAGTCACACAAATGGCATCAAAGCTCTAACTTTTCGGTTGGGCAAAACAAAAAACCAGGACTCACGAACAGGGACGCAAGATCTGCAAGGGAAAATTGGTATTACGAGAAGTGGTGGGGCTTTCACATGTCAATAAGGGGGCCGAAGCTATTGTGGGCCCAGTAAATAGGAAAAAGAAAAGTATAGTCTTCGAGAGGGAGGGACAGTCCAAGAGCGCTGCTCCCATAGAAAGAGAAGAATGAGAAAGATGTTCCAGTGGGCGAGTGGGGGGGAGGCAAGACAACGGGGGGGGAAAAACGGAAAAAAAGACTGGAACATCTCTTTGAGCGGAAAGCAAGGGCCGGACACCGGAATGTCAGAGATCGAAAACTATAAGCCTCCGACTTCGTGATTAAGGGGAAGCAGGCCAATGCACGATACATGGACGCAGGAAAAGAGGCGGAAATCTAAAAAACGTACAAACCACTGGGAGAAACGTGATCAGGGGGGGAGACATGCCGAACGAGGGAAAGGAAAGCAGGACATAAACTTTCCACGAGCACACCAAACGTCCTCATAGTGCAAAAACAAGCGGGAGGGGTACTGACGAAAACCTGCTTGTCTTCCGGCGAGTGGAAGGATGAAAGATACGACTCACCCGGAAAAAGGGGGGGGACATTTGACGGGAATCTACCTGCGGAAGGCAACAAGTGTGAAAGACGGGGGAAAAAAGGGTTGGGGAGGGGCAACTCCTGGCAAAACAAAACTCCCCGCAGTGAATGACAGAGGGGGGAACCAGAACACTCACAGAAGCGGGAGATAAGTGGTGCGGAAAAAACGAAAAGGGGGGGAGAAGGGTAATCAATGGGGGGAAAAAAAAGCGGGCATCAATGGGGGGGGGGCCCATTACCATGCCAGGGACTACCTAATTGAGGAAGGGTATAAGGGTCAAGGGGGAACACATTGCGAACCAAAAAAAGGGTAGAGTAGGGAAAACAACAGCAGAATGGGGGAAGGGGTGTGAAAAAGACATTGGTTGTACTGATGGGAGGTCGTAATGTGGGGACCAAAGGCGGCCGCCCCCAGAGTTAACAAGAGGAGGCTTATAAGGGGGCACCACAAAAAGAGTGAGAGAAGCTATATATGCTGGGAACTGTTCAGGTGGGGGGGGGGGGGGGGTGCAGGGAAGACAGGGAGACACAAGGGAGAAGCGGGGGAAGGTTGGGGGGGGGATGGTGGGCACTAGAAGGTTGGGGGCAAAAGACCAGGAAAAAACCCCTAGACCAATAGTGGTCGAGATAATGGAAAGAAGGGATGGTACCAGGTAGGAGGGTATCGTATGAATTACACTCGGGAAAAAGAAGGGACCTGAAAAAATGACGAGACAAATAATGGGGCGACGTGGTTTGCGTGCACTCGGGGAAAGGATGCTGGGAAAATGCGGCCTTGACCAAGGTCGAAAAAAGAAAAGATACTGACCGGGGGGGATTACCGGTACAATGTGTGTATATACTTAGGAATCGGTCAAGGACACCCAAAAAAAAAACAAAACAACGG